>Ga0196981_1000041_pt1 | contig 160685 bp, 147 predicted proteins | sample S3_2013CmetaG_FD_155462 | JGI IMG/M metagenome (GOLD analysis project Ga0196981, IMG submission 155462) | Soil microbial communities from Anza Borrego desert, Southern California, United States - S3_20-13C | ecosystem: Environmental > Terrestrial > Soil > Desert | place: USA: California...
TGCGGTCACGGGTCTTCCACAGGTAGCCCCACAGAATCGAGGCGGTGACCACTTCCAGTACGATTTCGGTGTACAGGAAGTTCATCCAGTACGTCTCGAATTCCGGTGCGAACGAGTCCAGACCGGCGGACCAGCCGTAAACCCCTTCATACCACCGAACCCACAGATAAAAGACCGTGTAGAGCACAAACGCAAACGTCAACCACTTTACATTGAGTATCGGTTGCTCTCTTGCTTCTATGCCACCTGCTGTTGTAGCAGCCATAGTTACCTCCATTGCTTGTTGTTAATTACCTTTGGCGCCAGAGTTACGTACGTAAAACCTCTGACGCGGGTTTAGAGTAAGGAAGCCTTAGAAAAATTCCAAGTTCCTTATCGTAATTTTCAAGATATTGAAATATAAATAAAAGTGGTGCGAATTTTAGTGGCGTAGACGGATTTGGTTTATTCGCCCCGGTGAATCGATCCGTGCGCTATCCGGAAACGGACGGTTTTTCGCCGATCCGGCAGAGTGGTAAGATCAGGTCGATATAAGGCGGATCGCTGACGAAAGCGCTGATTTATAAGCCGGTCATGAGAAGGAAGAGGCTTCGAACGCCGAAACGGCTGTCTTGCCGTAACCGGTGAATGCCCACGCAACGCTTGCAGGAAGAGTCGATCCGCGTTTTATGAAATCCGTCAATCACGCGACCATCATTGTTTCCTCGATGAAGCCCCGTTATTCATATTCGGCGGGATCTCCCATCCCGCACGGAGTTCATCTGCACAAGGACGGGGTGAATTTCTCCCTATTCAGCCGGCATGCCAGCCGTGTTTGGCTGCTGCTCTTCGAGGATACGCATGCCGCTAAACCGTTTCAGGTCATCGAGCTCGATCCGCAGCATCATAAAACCGGGGACATGTGGCATATCTGCGTCCTGGGGGCAGGGCGGAATTTAGCTTACGCCTTTCGCGTCGACGGGCCTTTTGCCCCGGAGCAAGGACATCGTTTCGATCCGACGAAGATACTGGTGGACCCGTACGCGACGGCGCTCGCCACGCCGCTTCAGTGGGATTTTGCCGGTTTCTCCTCCCACGGTGCGGCGTTGGTCCCGGCCGGCGGCGGGCATGAGCCTCCGGTAGTCGTCAAGAGCCTTGTCACCAGCAACAGTTTCGACTGGGAGGACGATCGTCCCCTTTACCATCCTTGGTCCAGCCTGGTGATTTATGAAACGCACGTGCGCGGTCTGACGGTGCACTCGTCGTCCGGCGTCAGGTCGCCCGGCAGCTATCTCGGGCTCGTCGAGAAAATTCCGTACCTTAAGCGGCTCGGGATCACGGCCGTTGAGTTGATGCCTCTACAGGAATTCAATCCGCACGAGCTTACCGCGGTCAATCCTCTGACCGGAGAGAAGCTTCGCAATTATTGGGGGTACAACACCATCGCTTTCTTCGCGCCTTTCGAGGGTTACGGCAGCCGTCTTTATCCGGGCTGTCAGGTCGACGAATTCAAAACGATGGTCAAAGCCCTGCACAAAGCTGGGATAGAGGTGCTTCTGGACGTGGTGTTCAACCATACGGCGGAAGGCGACGAGACCGGGCCGACGCTCAACTTCCGCGGTTTGGACAACAGCATCTATTACTTGCTGGAAGACGACAAAAGCCGCTACAAGAATTTTTCCGGCTGCGGCAATACGATGAATTGCAATCACCCGGTGGTTCGCAACTACATTCTCGATTGCTTGCGCTACTGGGTCGTGGAAATGCACGTGGACGGCTTTCGCTTCGATCTGGCGTCGATCTTGGGGCGCGACCGCAACGGCCATTTGGTGGCCAACGCGCCGCTCTTGGAGCAGATCGCCGAGGACCCGATTCTGCGCGACGTAAAGCTGATCGCCGAGGCGTGGGATGCGGGCGGCGCCTATCTGGTCGGACGTTTTCCGGGGGAGCGCTGGTCGGAATGGAACGGCCAATATCGCGACGACGTGCGGCGCTACTGGCGCGGCGACGCGGGTATGACGGGGGTTTTCGCCAGCCGGCTGTGCGGCAGCGCCGATCTCTACGAGCACAGCGGAAAGGCGACGGTTAACAGCATCAACTTCGTCACCTGTCATGACGGGTTTACGCTGAACGACCTGGTCAGCTACGAGCACAAGCACAATCTGGCCAATGGCGAAGAGAATCGGGACGGTTCGAACGACAATCACAGCGCCAATTACGGCGTCGAAGGTCCGACCGGCGATCCGGCCGTTAACCGGGTCCGGCTCAGGCAGATGAAGAACTTCATCGCCACGCTGTTCGTTTCCCGCGGGGTGCCGATGATTTTGGGCGGCGACGAGTTCTGCCGCACTCAACTGGGCAACAACAATGCCTATTGCCAGGATAACGAGATTTCCTGGTACGACTGGAAGCTGTTGGAGCAAAACCAGGAATTCTTCGAATTCGTGCGGGGCATGATCGCATTTCGCGCGCGCCACCCGGTTCTGTCTTCGGAACGATTCTACAGACCCGAGGACGTGAGCTGGTTCGGTTCGTCCGGGCGTATGCCCGACTGGCACTCGGACAGCGCGGTGGGATGCCGGATTTATGCGGAAAAAGACGGGGGGCCAGACCTTTGCCTGCTCTTCAATCCGCTGACGTATGCAATGAGCTTCCTGCTGCCGAATCTGCCGGACGGTTCGGTTTGGCTTAGGGTTGTCGATACCAGCGCGGCGCCGCCGTTCGATGTTTGCCGACCGGGCCAAGGCATTCCATTCGGCGCAAATTCATCCGTCCGGCTTGAGGAGCGCAGCATGGTCGTGTTGCTCGCGGAGCGCGATCTCTAGTTTCAAAATGAAAACGGCCGGTGGTGTGCCGGCCGTTTTACGTTTTTGATGTGCAGCCGGAACGCTCAAGGCGTTACCGATTGGGTGGATACAAACCGGTTTCCTTTGTTGTCGCGAATTTCGGCCTTCAATTCTCCCGCCGTTTCCGGCACGAAATAAAACCTGAAATTCGGGTCGGCGCTGATGGCGATATCGGTTTGCGCCGTCAGAACCGGTTTGTCGTTGAAGCTGACTTTGACTTCTTCCACGAAATGGGCCGGCTTGATCATCCGCGTCAGCTGATCCATCTGCAAGCCGGTGATGTTCGGGTGGCTGATGAGCAGTTGAGCCAGATTCGGCTGTTGCAGGGCAGCTTTCTCATTCTCCAGCTTGAACTTCATCTTGCCCATGCGCGCCATGGCCGCCTCGATATCCGTGCCGATGGGCGCCGAGCAGCCGCCGCTGGCCTTGACGAAGGCTTTGTTCATATGAAGCTTGCCGTCGTTCGTCTCGGCAATGGCGCGAACGTGAGTGTAGGCGTTGACGCGGACCCGCATGGCGAGGTCGGCTTTTCCACTTTCCGGAGTGAAATGGAACGTGCCGGAGAACGGAACCGGGTTGTTGTCGATGACCAGCGTTACGGTCTTGATGTATCGGTCCTTGGCCTGCGGAATCTTGCTGTTGATCTGGATCGGCACCAGCGCCGGATCTTCCGCGCGGTAGGGCGCGTTCAGTTCGACGATCTGATTGCCTTCTTCGATCGGGCGGTCGCCGAAAAATTTTTGGCGGAGCCCGCCGTTCCAGGCCGCTTCTTCCTCGCCGGCGGCGAATGCGGGCCCGGACAGCGCCAATAAGCAGGCAAGGGCCAGCCACAGGCCTTTTTTGAATACGATCGATGGTTTCATGGGGAAATTCTCCGGTGATGTGCTTGGGTGATTAATCGTCTTCCCACTCCAGTTCGGCGAATGCGGTGGAAATGTTTTTCTTGTGGAACTCGTCGAAGAGCTGCCAGTCGTCGCGGGCCGATAGGCCAACTTTCTCCATCGCTTCTTCCATGGTTTTGCCTTCCTTGATAAAGGCCCTGATCTCGGATTGCAAGGTTCTGAGATAGCGTTCCTCGGGCTCCAGGGCTTTCGGCCAGTCGGCCGAGACGGGACCATGCCCCGGTATCGCCAGCCTGGCATCGAGCGTTTTGAGTTGCTCGATAGTCGAGAGCCAGCCGTTGAGACTTCCGTCGACCACGGGCAAATGCCCCATGAACAGCAGGTCCGCAAGCCAAAGCGTTTTGGTTTGGGGGTCGTAAATGCTGAGATCGCTGTCGGTGTGGGCGGTTTTGTGAGCCTTCAAAAGCAGCGTTCTGCCGCCGAGATCCAGAACGAGCGTGTCCCGAACGGGGTGATCGGGCGCCACGAAGTTCTCGCTTTTCAAGGCGAAGCCGAGATCCCGCTCGGCCTTTTCCCGGTAAAAGGGCGCGCGCGCGGCCATGGCCTCGGCAAGCTTGCGATGGCCGATGAAGCTGACGCCGGGCTGTTTGAACGCGATGTTGCCGTAAATATGGTCCGGGTGGACGTGGGTATTGATGACGTAGCAAATGGGGGTCGTGGTGGTGGACTCGATGGCCCTTTTCAGGGCATGGCCTTGCTCGGGGCTGCCGCCCGTGTCGATCGCCGCCACGCAACGCTGGCCGACGATGAAGCCGATGTTGGCGATTTCGCCGCGGTTATGTCTGTCCGGAAGTTCGTGGGCGCCCTGGTGAACGTAGATGCCCGGCGCGACCTGCCGGAGCGAGAGTTCGGGGGTGTCGGCGCGGGCGGGGAGGCTTAGCGTGACGAACGACAGGATGAGCGCTGTAACTGGAACTTTCATGGCGGTCTTGTGTCTTCTTGGTTGGCGATCCGTGGATCGAGAAGAGCCCGGCCGGCTCGCGACCGCATTTTCGCTTCCGGCGCAATGATGTTCAACTGCCGGCGGAAGACGACCGGCGAATCGATTCGCCGTGACGGCGGGCCGTAATTTCGGGGCGTGTCTCTTGAACCGGTGCGCCGCCTCCAGGTTTAAGCCCGCAACTTCGATACCGGCCGGCGCTATCGTGTGCGCTTCGGCCGCTTTCCTGGCCCCGGACGATTTGGCAACGGATGAAAACATGGATGATCCTAGAAACGGCAGTTGACCGCTTCGATGCACCGGAAAAGCCCTTTGAATCTTGACGGTTATCGCATTTATCCGCTTCACCCTTCAGGTGAGGCCGCTACGCACCCGATGGCACGGCGGAAGGGCCGCCTGGCGGCGTTGCTCCTTCAATCGCAAACGGTCGCTTTAGTCGCGACCCTTCTTGCGGGAGACTACCCCGCGGCGGCGTCGCGCCTTGCCATCCGGCCCGCCCGCCGCACACTCGGATGCGTCCAACTGCCGTTTCTAGGATCATCCGCTCAGCTTCGCCGCGACGGCCAAGGCCGAAATCTACTGCATATTCATACATAATTCTGCATGAATATGCGTCATATAATAAAGAATGATGTCATTTTCATGAACATCGATTTGAATTTGATGAATCCATCCGCTACAGTCGCGTACGCGAATTCGACTGCCCGCCAGAAGGCGTTGTTTCTGCCGATGTCTAGGCTCACTCCGAGAACGGCTGTTTCTGATGCACTAATTAAGGTACGCACCGTATGACCACAGCACCGGTTGCTTTTAAGAAAGTCAAAAAAAATAAAAGGATGGCGCCCAAGGGGCGTCCGATCGACCTCAAGGCGCTGGAAGAAGTTCGCGCCTTGCTCGGCGATGCGCCGCGTCGCCGGGATTTGCTGATCGAGCATCTCCACAAGATCCAGGATGCTTACAAGTATATATCCGCCAGACATGTCGTTGCGTTGGCCCATGAGATGAAGCTTTCGCCGGCCGAGGTCTACGAGATCGCCACCTTCTACCATCATTTCGACGTGGTCAAAGAGAACGAGACGCCTCCTCCGCCTTTGACGGTGCGTGTTTGCGAATCGGTTTCCTGCGAAATGGCCGGAGCCAAGCCGTTGCTGGAAGCGCTTAGAAAAGGTCTGGGAGACGGCGTTCGCGTCGTTCCGGTGCCGTGCGTCGGGCGGTGCCAGCATGCGCCGGTCGCCGTGGTTGGTCAAAATCCGATCGATAACGCCACCGAAGAATCGGTGCGGCAGGCCGTCGGCAACAACGCGATCGAGGCCGAAGTTCCGCCCTACATCGACTATTCCCAGTATCTTGCCCAGAGCGGATATCAAACCCTGAAGTCCTGCATCGAAGGCAAGCGCAGCCGTGAATGGGCAATAAAGGCGATGGAGCATTCCGGTCTGCGCGGACTGGGCGGCGCCGGCTTCCCGGCGGGGCGCAAGTGGCGGATCGTCAGCGGCTATCCGGGGCCGAGGCTCATGGCCGTGAACATCGACGAGGGCGAGCCGGGCACGTTCAAGGATCGCCACTACCTGGAAAGCGATCCCCACCGTTTTCTCGAAGGCATGCTGATCGCCGCGTGGGCGGTGGATATCAGCGAGATCTACATTTATCTTCGCGACGAGTATGCCGCCTGCCGCAAGATTCTTACCGAAGAACTGGCCAAGCTGCAAAGCAATCCGCCTTCCGTGACCCATCAAATTCCGCCGATTCATTTGCGGCGGGGCGCCGGCGCCTACATTTGCGGCGAAGAGTCGGCCATGATTGAATCCATCGAGGGCAAGCGCGGCATGCCCAGGCTCCGCCCGCCCTTCGTGGCCGAAGTCGGTTTGTTCGGCCGTCCCACGCTGGAGCACAACATGGAGACCGTGTACTGGGTGCGCGACATTCTGGAGAAGGGACCGGACTGGTTTAGCTCGTTCGGACGCCACGAACGCAAGGGTTTGCGTTCGTTCTCGGTCAGCGGCCGCGTGCAGAAGCCTGGGGTTCATCTGGCCCCGGCCGGCATCACCGTTCGTGAGCTGATCGACGAATACTGCGGCGGCATGTTGCCGGGACACGAGTTCTACGCTTATTTTCCGGGAGGCGCTTCCGGGGGGATTCTGCCGGCGTCCATGGGCGATATTCCGCTGGATTTCGATACCTTGAATCAATACGGCTGCTTTATCGGTTCCGCCGCCGTCATCATCCTGTCCAACCACGACAGCGCCAAGGCGATGGCGCTCAATGCCATGAAGTTTTTCGAGGAAGAATCGTGCGGCCAGTGCACGCCCTGCCGGGTCGGCACCGGCAAGGCGGTCAAGCTCATGCAGCAGGACCGGTGGAACAAGCCCTTGCTGGACGATATCTCCAAGGTAATGACCGATGCGTCCATCTGCGGCCTCGGCCAAGCGGCGGCAAATCCTTTACAGTGCGTATTCAAGTATTTCCCCCAAGAGCTTGAAAAGTAAGCGAGCTGAAATCCTAAGGAACGAGATATGGTTGCCAATCCCAAAGATTTAGAAACAGCGAAGACCGTCGAATTCAAACTCGACGGCGTAGAAATTCAGGCTTTCGAGGGCGAAACGATCCTTCAGGCGGCCAAGCGGCAAGGTAAGGAGATTCCGCACCTTTGTTATAAGGACGGTTATCGGCCGGACGGCAACTGTCGCGCCTGTGTCGTGGAAATCAAGGGCGAACGCGTTCTCGCGCCGTCCTGCTGCCGCCGCCCGCAGGAAGGGATGGAGGTGTCGAGCACGGGCGAGCGGGCGCGCGCATCCCAAAAGCTGGTGTTGGAACTTCTGCTCTCCGATATGCCGGAGCAGGACAAGTCGCCGTATAACCGCCATTCCGAGCTGGATTACTGGGCCGACAAGCTGGAGGTTCGGAATCCCAGGTTCCCCGGCCGCGATCAACCGGCGCCCGATTTTTCCCATCCCGCCATCGCCGTGAACCTGGACGCCTGCATTCAATGCACGCGCTGCGTGCGGGCCTGCCGCGAAGAGCAGATGAACGACGTCATCGGATACGCGTTCCGCGGCCATCATGCCAAGATCGTTTTCGATCAGGACGACCCGATGGGCGAGAGCACCTGCGTCGCCTGCGGCGAGTGTGTGCAGGCTTGCCCGACCGGTGCCTTGATGCCGTCCAATCGCGTCGGCTTGATCGAACCGGAGAAGAAGGTTAATTCCACCTGTCCGTACTGCGGCGTCGGCTGCCTTTTGACCTACAACGTCAAGGACAACAGGATTCTCTATGTCGAAGGGCGCGACGGCGATACCAATCACAGCCGTCTCTGCGTCAAGGGGCGGTTCGGTTTCGATTACGTCCATAATCCGTTGCGTCTCGCCAAGCCGCTGATCCGCAAGGAGGGGGTGGTGAAGACCGCGGAACTGCTCGATCCCAAGGACATCGACCGGGTCTTCCGCGAGGCGACCTGGGAAGAAGCCTTGGATTTTGCCGCTTCGGGGCTCCGCAAGATCCGCGACGAGAAAGGTCCTGGGGCTCTGGCCGGCTTCGGCTCCGCGAAAGGCAGCAACGAAGAGGCTTATTTGTTCCAGAAGCTGGTGCGCACCGGTTTCGGCACCAACAACGTCGACCATTGCACCCGCTTGTGCCATGCCTCGTCGGTCGCGGCGCTGTTGGAATGCATCGGCTCCGGCGCGGTATCGAATCCGGTGGAGGATGTCGGGCAGGCGGAGGTTATCGTCGTCATCGGCTCCAATACCACGGTCAATCATCCGGTGGCGGCCACATGGCTCAAGAACGCCGTCCGGAACGGCGCCAAGCTCATCGTGCTGGACCCGATCCGTACCGAAATCTGCCGCTTCGCGACCCATTCGCTGCAATTCCGCCCGGACACCGACGTCGCGCTGCTCAACGCGATCATGCACGTCATCGTCGCGGAAGGCCTCTACAACGAGAACTACATCCTGAAGCACACCGAGGGCTTCGAAAAGCTGAAAGACCATCTGAAGGATTACCATCCCGACCTGATGGCGCCGATTTGCGGCATTCCGCCGGAAACCATCAAGGAAGTGGCCCGTCTTTACGCTACGTCGAAAGCGGCAATGATCCTTTGGGGCATGGGCGTGTCCCAGCATGTCCACGGCACCGATAATGCCCGCTGTTTGATTTCGCTGGCCTTGATGACCGGCCAGATCGGCCGCCCGGGCACCGGTCTGCATCCGCTGCGCGGCCAGAACAATGTGCAGGGCGCCTCCGACGTGGGGCTTATCCCAATGGTTTATCCGGACTATCAGCCGGTCGGCGATGCCGAGGTCCGCGCCAAGTTCGAGAAGCTCTGGGATATCCAGCTCGATCCCAAGCCGGGCCTCACCGTGGTCGAAATCATTCACGCCATCCACGACGGCAAGCTGAACGGCCTGTACGTCGAGGGCGAAAACCCGGCCATGTCCGATCCCAACCAGAATCATGCCCGCGAAGCCTTGGCCATGCTGGAGCACTGCGTGGTGCAGGACATTTTCCTGACCGAAACCGCCGGTTTCGCCGACGTCATTCTCCCGGCTTCGGCTTTCCCGGAGAAAACCGGAACGTTCACCAATACGGATCGCCGTGTCCAGATGGGACGCCAGGCCATCGATCCGCCGGGCGACGCCCGGCAGGATTGGTGGATTATCCAGGAAATCGCGCGGCGCATGGGGCTGGACTGGAGTTATTCCGGCCCGAAAGACGTGTTCGAAGAAATGCGCCGCGCCATGGGCAGTATTGCCGGTATCACCTGGGACCGGCTGGAGCGGGAGGATTCCGTCGTTTACCCGTGCAAACAGGAAGGCGACCCCGGCGAGCCCGTCATCTTCGTGGATCGGTTCCCGCGCAAAGGCGGCAGGGGATTGTTCGTCCCCGCGGCATTCAGTCGCGCGAACGAACTGCCCGACAACGATTATCCGTTCGTCTTCATCACCGGCCGTCAGCTCGAACATTGGCATACCGGCAGCATGACCCGGCATGCCAGCATTCTGGACGCCATCGAGCCCGATCCGGTGGTTGCCATTCACCCGCTGGATCTCGAGGCTCTGGGCGGCAAGGCGGGGGAATTGATCACCATCGAATCGCGGCGCGGCAAGATCTCGGCCTATGCGCGCGTCGATACCGGCCTGCAGCCGGGAAGCCTGTTCATGGCCTTCTGTTACAACGAAGCCTCGGCCAACCTGATCACCAACGAGGCGCTGGACCCTTACGGCAAAATACCGGAATTCAAGTTCTGCGCCGTCAAGGTTACGCCGGGCGGCGAGCTGCCGACGCGGGTCGGCTAGCCCGCGTAAACGCAAGACGCCCCGACGGCGGATTTTGCCGTCGGGGCGCCATCCTTCCGCATCGCGCGAAAAGCGGTCTATCCGTTCTGTGCCGCGCTTCCCGGCAGTTTTAGCGTTATTGACTTTTAAACTGAAATACTTCAACTTACGCACGCAGACGGGCTTGTCGGGGAATTTCCATGATTTTGGGAAATGTTTCCTTACGCAAAATAAAATCCGTCCTATCGTTTTTAGGGTAACTTATCGTTAACAAAACGTACTCTGTGCACACAGAATACGAGGAGGAAAAAAGATGAAAAAACCCGTGAAAAGTTGGCTGATCGCAACGTCGGTCGCATCGTTGCTGGCAGCCCCGGGGATTTCCCAAGCCAATACCGAAGTCGAAGCTCTTACGAAGGACGCGAAGAACTTCGCCAGCTGGGGTGGCGATTACTACGGCATGCGTTACAGCGCGCTGGACCAGATTAACAGCAAGAACGTCAAGGAACTTCAGCCTGTCTGGACTTTCTCCACCGGTATGCTCCGCGGTCACGAAGGCGGCCCGCTTGTCGTGAACGACGTGATCTACATTCATACGCCTTATCCGCACAAGGTTTACGCGCTCGATCAGGGCACCCAATCCGTCATCTGGGAATACTCGTACTCGCCCGATAAGGACGTCGATCCCAACCAGGTTATCTCGGTCATGTGCTGCGACGTGGTAAACCGCGGTCTCGCATACGGCGACGGCAAGATCTTCCTGGCTCAGGGCGACGCCACCCTGGTTGCCTTGGACGCCAAGACCGGCAAAGTGGTCTGGAAAACCAAGAACGGCGAGCCGAAGCTCGGCATGACCAGCACCAACGCTCCGCTCGTGGTAAAAGACAAGGTCATCACCGGTATCGCCGGCGGCGAGTTCGGCGTTCGCGGCTTCATCGCGGCTTACAACATCAAGGACGGCACCCTGGCTTGGAAAGCCTACAGCATGGGTCCGGATTCCGACATCAAGATCGATCCGGAAAAGACCATGACCTGGACCGACGGCAAAATGGCGCCGGTCGGCAAGAATTCCAGCTTGAAAACCTGGGAAGGCGATCAGTGGAAACTCGGCGGCGGCACCACCTGGGGTTGGTACAGCTACGATCCGAAGCTGAACCTGGTCTACTACGGGTCGGGCAACCCCGGCACCTGGAACCCGGTGCAGCGTCCCGGCGACAACAAGTGGTCCATGACCCTCTGGGCTCGCGACGCGGACACCGGCGTGGCCAAGTGGGTCTATCAGATGACCCCGCACGACGAATGGGACTACGACGGCATCAACGAGACGCCCTTGATCGATCTTAAAATGACCGACAAGAACGGCAAGGAACATAGCAAGCTGATCGTCCACTTCGATCGCAACGGTTTCGGCTATACGCTTGACCGTGAAACCGGCGAGCTTTTGGTTGCCGAGAAATTCGACAAAGCGGTTAACTGGGCTACCCATGTCGACATGAAGACCGGTCGTCCGCAGGTCGTCGATCAATACAGCACCCACAAGGGCGGCGTCGACCACAACACCACCGGTGTGTGCCCGGCCGCTCTGGGCAGCAAGGACCAGCAGCCGATCGCGTTCTCGCCCAAGACCAACCTGATCTACATTCCGGGCAACCACGTGTGCATGAACTACGAGCCGTTCGAGGTGGAATACACCGCGGGCCAGCCGTACGTCGGCGCTACCCTGACCATGTTCCCGGCTGGCGTTGACGCCAAGACCGGCGAAAAGAACGGTTCGCACAACCTCGGCGTATTCACCGCCTGGGATCCGACGACCGGCAAGATCGTCTGGGTCAAGGACGAGCCGTTCTCCGTATGGAGCGGCGCGGTGGCTACCGCCGGCGACGTCGTGTTCTACGGCACGCTGGAAGGCTACCTGAAAGCCGTCGACGCCAAGACCGGTCAGGAACTCTACAAGTTCAAGACCCCGTCGGGCATCATCGGCAACGTCAACACCTGGAGCTACAAAGGCAAGCAGTACGTTGGCGTCATGTCGGGTCTCGGTGGTTGGGCCGGTATCGGTATGGCTGCCGGTCTCGAAGGCGAAAGCGAAGGTTTGGGTGCTGTAGGCGCTTACCGCAGCCTCAGCAACTACACCAAGCTGGGCGGCGTATTTACCGTGTTCGGCTTGCCCAATAAATAAGCTGAGACGTTAGATCGTAACGTGCGCCCCGGCTGATTCCGTCAGCCGGGGCGTTCTTTTTGTGGCGGCCTGACGCCGAATTTTTAAGTTTACTGTTGGTCTTAAAGACGTTTATTCACGCTAAAGGAGTTCTTCATGGCCGAGAGGTGCAATTTCCGGTTGGCTGCGGTGCTTTTGGCATCCGTGTTGACGCCTTTTTCCATCGCTCAGGCGGATAAAGACGCGTTCAAAGTTTGCGCCGATCCGAATAATCCGCCCTTCTCGGATAAAAGCGGTCAAGGCTTTGAGAACAAAATAGCCGAGATGTTTGCCAAGGAATTGGGCAAGACCGTCGAATATACCTGGTTTCCGCAGCGGATCGGTTTCATTCGCAATACCCTGAAGGCGCAGTTGCCGGACTCCGGCGAATTCAAATGCGACGTGGTGATTGGGGTGCCCACCGGGTACGAACTCGCCGCGACCACGAAGCCTTACTACCGCTCCACCTATGCCTTGGTCTATCGGAAAAACCGCGGCTGGGACGACATCAAATCGCCCGGTGACTTGGAGCGCCTCCCGGACGAACGCAGAAGCAAGCTGCGCATTGCCATGTTCGATGGAGCGCCGGGCACGACCTGGTTGTTCAATCATCGCCTTGCCGACCGCGGCGTGCCGTATCAGAGCATGACAGCCGATGCGACGGTCAATACCGCGCAGATGCTCGAAAAAGATTTCTCCGAAGGGAAAATCGATATGGTTATCGTGTGGGGGCCGATTGCCGGTTATCTCGTCACTCACGGGAAGCCGGGGGCTTTCGAGATGATTCCCATGAAATCGGAAGAGTCGGTCAAATTCGATTTCCCGATTTCCATGGCCGTCCGCTTTCCCGACAAGGAGCGGAAAGAAGAATTGAACGTCTTGATCGACCGCAATGCGGAGAAGATCGAGGCGCTGCTGAGGGAATATCGGGTGCCTTTGGTCGACCGCGAAGGAAACCTGATCGAGGCGAAAAACGGCGGGAAAAAATAAGCCGCCGCGGGTGGGGCAAGGCGATGAAGTCTTGCCCCGTCAGCGTGAGGGGCCTTTTCAGCTCTCTCTTCGCATGTGCGGAAAGAGAATGACATCGCGGATCGACGGGGAATCGGTGAAGAACATCACCAGCCTGTCGATGCCGATGCCTTCGCCGGCGGTCGGCGGAAGCCCGTATTCCAAGGCGCGGATGTAGTCCGCGTCGAAGTGCATCGCTTCCTCGTCCCCGGCGTCCTTGTCAGCCACCTGTTTTTTGAACCGCTCGGCCTGATCTTCAGGATCGTTCAGCTCGGAAAAGCCGTTGGCGATTTCACGTCCGCCGATGAACAGCTCGAAGCGGTCGGTCACGAACGGATTCCGGTCGTTGCGGCGGGCGAGAGGCGAGGTTTCGGTCGGGTATTCCGTGATGAATACCGGTCCCGTCAGCCGATGCTCCACCGTTTTTTCGAAAATCTCGGTTTGCAGTTTGCCCAGCCCGTCGCCCGGCGCGACGAGATAACCCAGCCGTTCCGCCACTTGGGCCGCCCGCTCGCGGTCGGCGAGGTCATCGGCCGTCAGCTCGGGATTGAAGCGAAGTATCGCTTCGAGTACGGTCAAGCGTTCGAACGGTTGCGACAAGTCGTAAGTCTGATTCTCGTGCACGACCGAGGCGCTGCCGAACAGCGTTACGGCCAGGCCGCGCAACATTTCCTCGGTTAAGTCCATCAAGTCCCGGTAATCGGCGTAGGCCTGATAAAACTCCAGCATGGTGAACTCGGGATTGTGCCGGGTGGACAATCCCTCGTTGCGGAAGCTGCGGTTGATCTCGAATACCTTCTCGAAGCCGCCGACGACTAGCCGTTTCAGGTAAAGCTCCGGAGCGATGCGGAGATACAAATCCATGTCGAGCGCATTGTGATGGGTGATAAAGGGCTTGGCGCGCGCGCCTCCCGGAATCACCTGCATCATGGGGGTTTCCACTTCGAGGAAGTTTCGCTCGAGCAGGAATTGGCGAATGAACTGAACGATGGCGCTGCGCATCTTGAAGACCCGCCGTGAATCTTCATTCATGACGAGATCGACATAGCGCTGCCGATGGCGGGTTTCTTCGTCTGTCAGGCCGTGAAATTTCTCGGGCAAGGGACGTAATGACTTGGTGAGCAAACGAATGCTCGTGGCTCGAACGGACAGCTCACCGGTCTTGGTTCGAAACACCGTCCCCTCGACGCCGATGATGTCGCCGATGTCCCAGTGCTTGAAGCCCTCGTATTCGCCTTCCGGCAGTGCATCCTTTTGCAGGAAAACCTGAATGCGTCCGGACATGTCCTGAATATGGGCAAAGCTCGCCTTGCCCATCAACCGCTTGGTCATGAGCCGACCGGCGGCTTTGACCCGGATGTTGCGCGTTTCCAGGGCGGCGCCGTCCTCGTCGCCGTACTGGTCATGAAGCGTTTGCACCAGGGTGTTGCGGCGGAAATCGTTAGGAAAGGCGTTGCCGCTCTGACGCAACTCCGTCAGCTTTTCCCGTCTTTGGGCGATGAGTTTGTTTTCGTCGAGTTGTTCGGTCATACCGTTGTTTGTTGCGAATGGTTTGTTTTAAGGAAAGCTCCGCCCGAGCAAGCCAGCGTGACTGCGATGACGCTGGACACTGCGGCTATATCTGCCGCCATCAAGCTTTACAAGCCGCTTTTCAAGCTGGCTTCGATGAACATATCCAGGTCGCCGTCCAATACCGACTGAGGGTTGCCGGTTTCGATCCCGGTGCGCAAGTCCTTGATCCGGGATTGGTCCAGCACGTACGAGCGAATCTGGCTGCCCCAGCCGATGTCGGATTTGGAGTCTTCCAGTTTTTGCTTTTCCGCGTTGCGCTTCAGCATCTCCATTTCGTAGAGTTTGGCTCGCAATTGCTTCATGCATCGGTCGCGGTTGGCGTGCTGAGAGCGTTCGCTCTGACACTGGACCACGATGCCGCTGGGAGCATGGGTAATGCGCACGGCGGATTCCGTCCGGTTGACGTGCTGCCCGCCGGCGCCGCTGGCGCGGTACACATCGGTGCGGAGATCGGCCGGATTGATTTCGATGTCGATATTGTCGTCCACTTCGGGCGAAACGAAGACCGAGGCGAACGAGGTATGCCGGCGATTGCCGGAATCGAACGGCGATTTTCTGACCAGCCGGTGCACGCCGGTTTCGGTCCTGAGCCAACCGTAGGCGTATTCGCCCTCGAAACGGATCGTGGCGCTCTTGATGCCGGCGACTTCGCCCGGCGACTCTTCCATCAGCTCGGTCTTGAAGCCGCGGCGTTCGCCCCAGCGAAGATACATGCGCTCCAGCATTTCCGCCCAGTCTTGGGCTTCGGTGCCGCCGGACCCGGCCTGAATGTCAAGGAAGGCATTGTTCGGGTCCATCTCGCCTGCGAACATGCGGCGGAATTCGAGATCGGCCACGATCTTTTCGAAGCGTTCGAGATCGGCGGCCACGGTGTCGACGGTGGGCTCGTCGTTTTCTTCCACCGCCAGTTCGAGAAGTTCCTCGGCATCGTTAACACCCTGCTCGATGCTGACCAGATTGTTGACGACCGACTCCAGCTGCGTGCGTTCGCGTCCCAGATTTTGGGCTTTTTCGGGGGCATCCCAGATTTTCGGGTCTTCAAGTTCCTTTAAGACTTCGTCCAGACGCTCGCGCTTGGTATCGAAGTCAAAGATACCCCCTAAGAGCTTCCTGCCGGCTCTTCAAGTCTTTGATCTGGTTGTAGAGGGGATTGAGTTCGCGCATGGTGAATAAGCTTTGATATCCGGCGAAAAAACCGCGATGGTACTACAGATGAGCGAGAAGAAAAACGAGCCGGAACACGCGGTCCGAATCGCCATCAATCCCAGCGCGTATCCCGTACCTGAATCATGCCGTTCTCGATGCGGACGGGAAAGCATGAAAGGTCTTCGTAAGCCGGGGGCTTGAGAACTTTGCCGGTTTTCAGGCAGAAGCGCGCGCCGTGACGGGGGCAGACGATCTCGCAGCCGTCCAGCCGGCCGCTGGCGATCTCGGCGCCGTCATGGGTGCAGACATCTTCGACGGCGTAGTACTCGCCGCCGATCATGAACACGGCGACATCCGTTCCGTCGACATCCACGACGATGTGCTCTCCGTTTTGCAGGCTGCCTTCGCGGGCGACATCGATCCAGTCGGACATGGGACGGTCTCTATTCGGTGCTGACGGTGTCGGCTTCGTTCTTGAGCGCCGCTTGCAGCGAGTGCCAGGCCAGAGTGGCGCATTTCACCCGGGCGGGATAGGCGCGTACGCCCGCGAGGACGGCCAGCTTGCCGATGTCTTCCAGGTTCACGGCCTCGTCGTTTTTGCCGGTGGTGATGCGGTGGAACAGATCGAACAAATGCTGGGCTTCATCTTCGGTTTGCCCTTTGACGATTTCGGTCATGAGGGAGGCTGAGGCCGTCGAAATGGCGCAGCCCGAGCCCTGGAAGCTGACGTCTTCGATCACGCCGCCGTTGACTTTGACGTAGAGCGTGATCTTGTCGCCGCACAGGGGGTTGAACCCCTCGATCTTGCGGGTGGCGTCTTCCATCACCCGGAAATTGCGCGGGTTGCGGTTATGGTCGAAGACCACTTCCTGATAGAGATCCCTGATCTGATCCAGCATTAGCCGAACACCTCGATAACTTTGCGAATACCGTCCACCAGGATATCGATTTCCTCGAAGGTATTGTAGAGCCCGAAGGAGGCTCGGGCGGTCGCGGGCACGCCGAAGAAATCCATGACCGGCATGGCGCAATGATGTCCGGCGCGGATGGCGATGCCGAGGTGATCCAGGATCGTGCCGATATCGTGAGGGTGGATGCGCTCCAAAGTGAAGGACAGGATGGCGCCTTTCCGTTCCGCCGTGCCGACCAGGGCCAATTGGGGAATTTCGAGCGCCCGCTCCGTGGCGTATTGCAGCAACCGATTCTCGTGATCGGCTATCGCATCCATGCCGATGGCCTGGAGATAATCGATGGCCGTTCCCAGGGCAATGGCATCGACGATGTTCGGCGTGCCGGCCTCGAACTTGAAGGGCAGGGCGTTGTACTCGGTCTTGTCGAAGGTGACGCGGCGGATCATGTCGCCGCCGCCCTGGTACGGCGGCATGGCTTCGAGCCGCTTTTCCTTGCCGTAGAGCACGCCGATGCCGGTGGGGCCATATAGCTTGTGTCCGGACAGGGCATAGAAATCGCAGTCCAGGTCCTGAACGTCCACCACCCTGTGGGGCGCCGCCTGAGCGCCGTCCAGAAGCACCGGAATATCCCGGCCATGGGCCAGTTCGATAATGGCTTTGACCGGGTTGATCGTTCCCAGGGCATTCGACATGTGAACCACCGAGACCAGCCGGGTGCGGGGCGACAACAGCTTCTCGAACTCGTCCAGCAGCAGTTCGCCCTTAAGGTCGATCGGAGCCACTTTCAGCCGGGCGCCGGTTTGTTCGCACAGCATCTGCCAGGGCACGATGTTGGAGTGATGCTCCATGGCGGTGATGAGGATTTCGTCGCCTTCTTTCAGGACGCTCCGGCCGAAGCTTTGGGCAACCAGGTTGATGGCTTCCGTGGCGCCCCGCACGAACACGATCTCGTGGCTGTGCCTGGCGTTCAGAAATTTTTGCACCGTCTCGCGCGCGGCTTCGAAAAGGTCGGTCGAGCGTTGGCTCAGGGTATGCACGCCACGGTGGACGTTGGAGTAGTCGTTCTCGTAAACCCGGCGGATGCAGTCGATCACCGCCCTGGGTTTCTGCGTGGTGGCAGCGTTGTCCAGGTAGACCAGCGGCTTGCCTTGGACCGTTTGACGGAGAATCGGAAAGTTCTCGCGAATTCTTGCGATGCTATAACCGGCCGCGCTCGACCCGGTTTTCGGGTTGTTCGCGTTCGGAGCGGAATGTGCTGGGTTCTGCGTCATGGCGGTTTGGGAAACGGAAACCTTGTTCATAGCCAATCCTGTCGGATGTCGGACTGCGGCAGAAAAGACAAAAGTTCGCCTTGGACCAGCCTCTTGAGGCTGTTCAACCGGATCTTTTCGACCATTTCGTTGGCAAAAGCGAAGGTGAGCATGTTGCGCGCCGTCGTTTCGTCCACGCCGCGCGATTCGAGGTAAAAAACCGCCTCCGGATCGAGCTGCCCCACCGTCACGCCGTGAGCGCACTTCACGTCGTCCGCGTGAATTTCCAGTTGCGGCTTGCTGTCGATCTCGGCGTCTTCCGACAGAAGCAGGTTGCGGTTGCTCATTTCGGAATCGGTTTTCTGGGCGTCCGGGTGAACGACGATGCGTCCTGAAAAGACGCCCCGCGCCCGATTCCCGGCGATGCCGCGGTAGGTTTCACGGCTGATGCCGTACGGCGCCTGGTGATGGATCGAGGTTTGGGTATCCAGATGCCGGCGTCCGGTTCCGAGGAACAGTCCGTCCAGTTCGCATTCCGCGGCATGGCCCAAATGAGCATGGATTTCGGTACGGGCCAGCAAGCCGCCGAAAGCCAAGTGATGCTGGCGGAATCGCGCCGACCGCGCCTGTCGTGCGTAGATGGCTCCGAAGTGATAGCTCTTGGCGGTCTCGCTCTGGAGCTTGTAATGGTTGAGCGTCGCATTCTCGCCTACTGAAATCTCGGTGATTGAGGCCGTGAGATAGCTCAAGTCTTCGGTTCCGGCGTACGTCTCGACGATGCTGGCTTCGGCATTTCGTTCCAGCGCGATGAGATGGCGGGTTACGGCCAGTCCGTCCGGACGGGTCGAGAAATGGATCACCTGCAAGGGCTTGTCCAGAATCCTGCCCGCCGGGACATGCACGAACGCGCCGTCTCTGAAATAGGCGGCGGTAAAGGCGATGAAGCCATGCGCTTCTTCCGGAACGATCCGGTTCAACCCATCCTCGACGCGGTCGGGATGCCGTTCCAGGGCATCGGCCAGAGAGGTCGCGGTCACCTCTTCGGGAAGGCCGGCAGTCACGGAGTGTTCGGCGGAATAAATGCCGTCGACGAAGACCAGCGACCACGCATCCGCCAGCCGAAGCCGCGTCAGCGCGTTCGCATCCGCGCAGCCTGCGGGAGAGCCGGCCGCCGGCATGAACCGTTTCTTCTCCAGGGGGGCGATGGCGGTGTATTTCCATTCTTCCTCGCGCGGCGAGGGGAACCCCTTGGCGGAGAAGCGGTTCTGGGCCTCTTCCCGCAACCGGCGCAGCCACGGCAGATGCTCTCCCGGCAGCCTCGATGCGAATTCGCGATAGTGTTCGACGTAGTCCCTGGCCGCGCTCATGTCAGGCACCTGCGGAGGTTTGCTGGTCGATCCAGCCGTAGCCTTTCTTTTCCAGTTCCAGCGCCAGACCGGCGTCGCCCGATTTCACGATCCGGCCCTGGGCGAGCACATGAACGTAATCCGGCTTGATGTAGTCGAGCAGGCGCTGATAATGGGTGACCAGGATGAAGGACCGATCCGGCGAGCGCAGCGAATTCACCCCGTCCGCGACCATTCTGAGCGCGTCGATGTCGAGCCCGGAATCGGTTTCGTCGAGAATGCACAGGCTGGGTTCGAGCACCGCCATTTGCAGGATTTCGTTGCGCTTCTTTTCGCCGCCGGAAAAGCCCTCGTTGACGCCGCGGTACAGAAACGGCTCATCCAAGTTGACGGCCTTGATTTTCTCCTTGACCAGTTTCAAGAAATCCATCGCGTCGACTTCGCTCAGGCCCCGATGCTTGCGAATGGCATTCAAGGCCGCCTTCAGCAGGTAGATGTTGCTGACGCCGGCGATTTCCACGGGGTACTGAAAGGCGAGAAAGACACCTTCGCGGGCGCGTTCCTCGGGCTTCATGTCCAAGAGATTCCGGCCCTTGTAGGTGATGCCGCCGCCGCTGACTTCATAGCCCGAACGGCCGGCCAGCACATGCGACAGCGTGCTTTTGCCGGAGCCGTTCGGTCCCATGATGGCATGGACCTCGCCGGGTTTTACGTCGAGGCTGATGCCTTTGAGGATGGGCTTGTCTTCGACCCGGACATGAAGATTCGTGATAGACAACATGCGTTAAAACCTTGTTTCGTAGAATGGGGCGCGTAACCCATTCAAATATCTTCGGTGGGTTGCGGCATCCATGTTTAACCCGCCCCGCTTAATCAACCGACGCTGCCTTCCAGGCTAATTCCCAATAATGCCTGGGCTTCCACGGCGAATTCCATGGGCAGCTCCTTGAAGACCTGTTTGCAGAAACCGTTCACGATCATCGACACGGCATCCTCGGCGGACAAGCCGCGCTGCATGCAGAAGAACAACTGATCTTCGCTGATCTTGGAAGTGGTGGCTTCATGTTCCACCTGGGCCGAGGGCTGCTTGACCTCGATGTAAGGGAAAGTGTGCGCGCCGCAGCGATCGCCGATCAGAAGCGAATCGCACTGGGTGTAATTGCGCGCGTTCTCGGCGCTTTTCAGAATCTTCACCAGGCCGCGATAGCTGTTCTGGGCGCGGCCGGCGGAGATCCCCTTGGAAATGATGGTGCTCTTGGTGTTCTTGCCGAGATGGATCATCTTGGTGCCGGTGTCCGCCTGCTGGCAATGGTTGGTCACCGCCACCGAGTAGAACTCGCCCACCGACTCGTCGCCGCGCAGGATGCAGCTCGGGTACTTCCATGTGATGGCGGAGCCGGTTTCCACCTGGGTCCAGGAAATCTTGGACCGGCGGCCCCGGCAGTCGCCCCGCTTGGTGACGAAGTTGTAAATGCCGCCGCGGCCTTCCGCATCGCCCGGATACCAGTTCTGCACCGTCGAATATTTGATCTCCGCGTGGTCCAGCGCCACCAGTTCGACCACCGCGGCATGCAGCTGGTTTTCGTCCCGCATGGGCGCGGTGCAGCCTTCGAGATAGCTGACGTAGGCGCTTTCCTCGGCAATGATGAGCGTGCGTTCGAACTGGCCCGTTTTGGCGGCGTTGATGCGGAAATAGGTGGACAATTCCATCGGGCAGCGCACGCCTTTCGGGATATAGACGAAGGAGCCGTCGGAGAACACCGCCGAATTGAGCGCCGCGAAGAAGTTGTCGCCGGGCGGGACCACGCTGCCCAGGTACTGGCGCACCAGTTCGGGATGATTCTGAATCGCTTCCGACATGGAACAGAAGATCACGCCCGCTGCCGCCAGCTTTTCCTTGAAAGTGGTCGCGACCGATACGCTGTCGAACACGGCGTCGACGGCCACGCCGGCCAATCTTTCCTGCTCGTAAAGAGGAATGCCGAGCTTGTTATAGGTTTCCAGCAGCTTCGGGTCCACCTCGTTCAGGCTTTTCGGGTGTTCCTGCGTCTTCGGCGCCGAATAGTAGCTGATGGTCTGATAATCGATGGGGCCGTAATGGACGAAAGCCCATCGCGGCTCCTCCATGCTCAGCCAGTGGCGGTAGGCTTCGAGCCGCCATTCCAGCATGAACTCGGGCTCGTTCTTCTTGGCCGAGATGGCGCGTATCACGTCCTCGTTCAGGCCGGGCGGCAGGGTATCCGCCTCGAGATCGGTGACGAAGCCCGGCGCATAGTCCTTTTTGATGAGGTTGTCCAAGGTTTTGGCTGTCGCAGACATGATGCTTACTCCGCCTCTTTATATCATCTCGGCTGGTAGTGAAGGGTGCTGACCGGGATACGGATTTCCTCGGACGCTTTAGTCAAGGGCATGACCATCTCGGCGAGACTGACCGACTCCAGGGCGGTTCGGATAGCCCGGTTGATGACGCCCCAATTGCCTCGAATCTGGCATGACGAGGATTGTTGGCACTGATCGTGGTCGAGGCCGCATTCGGTCAGGGCGATCGGCCCTTCGAGGGCGTAAATGATGGTCGCCACGCTGGTTTTGGCCGGAGGCCGGGTTAACTGGTAGCCGCCTTTGGCGCCGCGCGTGGATTTGAGGATATCGGCCCTGGTCAGAATCTTCAAAATCTTGCTCACCGTCGGGATCGCGATTCCGGTCGAATCGGCCAGATCGGTCGCGGCATAAGTGCGTTCGGGGCCTCTGGCCATGTGCCCCAGAACGATGATGGCGTAATCGGTCAATTTGCTGATGCGAAGCATGGAATCACCTTCCCAATTAAGGACTATTTTAGTCCTATATAAATCCCAAGTAAAGCACTAGGCTTTTGGGGGCTAGGAGCCGCGCACCGCGCGGATGCAGCCTATCTGGAGCCCAAGGCGCGGTCTTTCGGCGTTATACTGATACGCGCAACCGCACGCAATCGTGCCGTCAAGGCGCTTTTATGGCCAGCTAGGAAAAAACGCGATGACCAAAGTTTGCCCGTCCCTGGGGATTTTTCTTCGGTTCGCCGTAACCGTTTTAGCTCTCGGTTCCGGCGTTGCGGGCGTCGTTCGCGCCGACGCCCCGGAACTCATCCCGGACACCCCTGCCGTTCATATTCAAAGTCTCCTCAAGGAGGGGGCGCATCCCAAGCTGCGCTGGGGCAAGTTTCCCGATTATAAGGCGCAACTGGAACAGCTGTATCGACAGAACGGGCTTGCGCCGTTGTGGCTGCATGGAGGAAAGCCGACGCCGCAGGCGCAGGCGCTGGTGGCGAGCCTTGGCGAGGCGGACAACAAGGGGCTGAGCGCCGCGGATTACGATGCCGAGATTTTGGGCCAATGGTTGGGGGAGATCGGCGCGACAACCGCGAATCCGAGGGACATCGCTTCTTTCGATGTCGCCCTGAGCCTTTCGGCGATGCGTTACGTATCGAATCTTTACCTCGGACGGATCAATCCGAATAACATCGATTACGGACTCAGCATCGAGCCCAAGCGGGTGGATTTGCCGAACCTGATTCAGAAAATCGCGCAGAGCCAGCAACCGGCGGCAATGATCGATTCGCTCGAACCCAAGTTTCCGGTTTACGAACGGCTCAAGGCGGCGCTGCCCCGGTATCGGCGGCTGGCAAAGGAGGTCGCCCCGGTCCAGTTCTCTTTTCCGCCGAAGTTCGGTCCGGGCGATCGCCATAAGGACGTGCCGGCCCTCCGGCGGCTGTTGCACGCCTTGGGGGACTTGCAGGAAATCAAGCCGGCATCCGCCGCTTCCGAGGTGTATGGACCCGAGTTGGCGGAAGCGGTCAAGCGGTTTCAACAACGCCACGGCCTCGCGGCGGACGGCGTTATCGGAAAAGGCACGCTGAATCAGCTCAATTTCCCGCTTGCGGACAGGCTGCGGCAGATTCAGCTCGGGCTGGAGCGGCTCCGCTGGCTGCCCGAGCAAATCCATGGAAATTATCTGGTCGTCAACATTCCGTCGTTCCAGTTGTTCGGTTTTCGAAACGGCTCCGCTTTCGGGCGGTCCGATCTTCAGATGAACGTCATCGTCGGAGAGGCGGTCGACGGGCGCCATACGCCCGTTTTTCATTCCGAGATGACGTATATCATCTTCCGACCGTACTGGAATCTGCCGTACAAGATCACGGTCAAGGAAATGCTGCCGCAAATTCTCGGTAATCCCGGCTACCTGGCGAAGAACAGCCTGGAACTCGTTCCGAACTTCTCGCCCAATGCGCCCACTTACGAGCCGAATTTCAGAAATATCGAGATGCTGACGACCGGCACGCTCAAGCTGCGCCAGAAGCCGGGGCCCAAAAATGCCTTGGGATTGGTCAAATTCGCCTTTCCCAACCACAACAACATCTATCTGCACAGCACGCCGTCAAAGGGATTGTTCAAGAAAGCCCGGCGCGATTTCAGCCATGGCTGCATCCGGGTGGAAGACCCGGTCGGTCTGGCCGAGTTCATCCTGGCGGACAGCGGCGAATGGACGCGCGAACGGATCGAGTCGGCCATGAACGGCGACAAGCCCAAAACCGTGACCTTGAAGCAAGCGGTACCGGTTTACATCTTCTATTCGACGGTATTGGCGGATGAGGTGGGCAACGTGAGCTTCTACGAGGATATCTACGGCCACGATCTGATTCTCAGCGACCTGCTGGCCAAGGGCTTTCCCTATCCGTCGTGATCGGAGCCGATTTGGAGGAAGAAGCGCCCTAAGCCGGCTTTAGAGCGCTTCGAATCCGTCCGGCAGGGGACTTACCAGGAACGGACTCTGCCGGTATCCAGGTGGACGAAATCGGAACGCCGGTAATAGCCTACCCCACCCTGTTGCAGGGCGAGCGCCGCCTTCTGGATCGTGCGCGTGCCGACATCGCTCATGCGAATATCGATCGCCTTGCCTTCCATGTGCATGCTGTGCTCCGCCACGCCGTGGCCCATTCGGCGCAGCATCCGGTTCGTTTCCGGCGAGCGGTAGCCCGAGATGACCTGAAACGTTCCACGGCTTCCGGTGAATACCGAAACGGCGTAGAGCAAGTCGAGCAGCCCGGGATCCATCGTGTGAACCTTATCGGTACGGTGATCCCGCAGGAAATGGTTGAACCGATTCAGCGTCCTGCGGTCGTAATACTGCTGAGGACAGCAAAGGAGCGTCAATTCCTCGTCCGTATTTAAATTATGGAACGAGAGTTTGCGTTCCCTGCTGAAAATCTTTGCAAACGCGTCGGCGGAAGGTAGCAGTAAAGCCCCGACCGCAGCCATGCCGGCCCGAGTCAGGAATGCCCGCCGCGACAGGCCGCCCTCGGCGGCTTGATGCCTATGATGAGAAATCGTGTTAGTGCTCATATGCTCAGTTCCCTTTTTTAACAAGGTCTTCGCATAGGCATCGAAGAATTCTCCGTAGTCCCTTCTCCGCCACCAACGTACGGAGGCGGGGAATTCGTCGATGCCCGGGCGGGCGGAAATCCACCCACCGAAAAACGCGAACTTTACTTTTCGAGTCTTATGGAATCAATCCTTAAAACGGCCTCCTTACTTAACGGCAGATATCGTGCCATCCACAAGTAATTCCTAAGTGTCCGTGATTCAATGCTTCGCGGCTTCGCCTGCACGGTTGTTAAACGCTTCTTTTCTCATAAAGAAATATCGATGGCATCGAAATCCGCTGCCCGATCATGGGTAGCAGGACCTGCATCGGCGCCTTCGCGAACCAGTTGGCATGTCAAAAAACCGGCGGATTTTGCCGCGTTCAATTCCCCTTCGATGTCCGAGAGAAACAGAATGGATGCCGGCGGCAAGCCGATCTGCCCGGCAATCGCGAGGTAGGAGCCGGCTTCTTGCTTGGGGCCGATGCGGGTGTCGAAATAACCGGAAAACAGCGGCGTCAGATCTCCGTATTCGGTATGTCCGAACAGGAGTTTTTGAGCGTGGACGGATCCCGAGGAAAATACATAGAGATCGATGCCCTGAGCTTTCCATTCCCTTAGCTTGCGCACGGCGTCCTCGTACATGTGACCGCAATAATCCCGGTTGCGGTATCCCTCTTCCCAGATCATCCCCTGCAATGCCTTGAGGGGAGGCGCCTTTCGATCTTCGTCGATCCAGCGAATCAGCTGTTCGGCGGCTTGTTCCGTGCTCAACTCCGTTCCACAGAGCGCACGCACCTCGTCCAGCAGCTTCGCCACGTCGGGATCGCGGGCGCGATGAGCGACGAAATTCATCATACGCTCGCGGGAATACGGGAACAATACGTCTTTGACAAAGGAAATCGACGACGTAGTTCCCTCGATATCGGTCAATATTGCGCGAATCATGCGTGCCGGGCCAAGAATTGTTCGAGTTTGGGAAAGATTCCGGCAATCGTGTCGCCGGTGAATCGAGCGACCCAGCCTTCGGGAGCGGTGAACAAGCGGATTGCCTTGAGGTTCGGATTTTCACCCATGTCGAACCAATGCCTGGTATGCGCCGGAACGCTGATGAGATCCCCTTGCTCGCACAGCAGCACGTAGACTTTGTCGTTGGGGTGCAGATAAAAGAGCCCTCGTCCCTCGACGAAGAAACGCACCTCGAAGTCGTCGTGAGTATGCTCGTTCAGAAACTTGGCGCGCAGTTCCGCCTTCTGCGGATGATCCGGCCCGACGCTGATCACGTCGACCGAGCGGAATTCATAGCGGTCGATCAGGCGGTCGATGGATTGACGGTAGGCCGCGATGACGGACTCCTGGTCGGCATCGGGAGAAAACTCCCGGTCGGCGGTCCAGCGCTCGAACAGCACGCCGATTTCCCAAAGCTTCTGGGCGATGGCTTCCGGTTCGCGAACCGTTTCGGCCTCCTCCGGCCGGTTTTCGGGATGAATGGTCAGCAAGCTCATGGCGTTCTCACTCCGTTTAAGCGAATTTCGAGATCGAACAGGAATTCCAGGGCCTCTACGTGGCGCAGGGCATCCTTCACCGAGGCTCCCCAGGTATAAAACCCGTGGCCGGCGATGACATAGCCGTAAATGTCGCCGTGGAGTTCGACGTATTCGTCCACCTTGAGCGCGAGCCGGGGAATATCCTGATCGTTGGGGAAGATCGGGACCACGATGCGGGTCTCGTGGGTGTCGATCCCCGGCAGGGCCTTCAGCAGTTCGTAATCTTCGAGCACCAGTTCGTCGCGGAAAAATCGCGAAAGCAGCGTGGCGCTCGGGGAATGCGGGTGCAGCACCGCGCCGACGCCCGGATACCGGCGATAGATCGAAGTATGCAGCAGGGTCTCGGCCGAAGGCTTTTTCCCGTCCAGCGACCGGCCCTCGGCATCGATCAGCATGATGTCGTCGGGGGTCAGTTCGCCTTTGTGCCTTCCGGACACCGTGATGGCGATGTGTCCGTCGCCGAGCCGGGCGGAGAAGTTTCCGCTGGTCGCGGGCACCCAGCCCCGGCCGTGAATGTAGCGCCCCGCTTCGATCAGCTCGCGGGCGCGCTGCTGGAATTCGTCGTGCATGGATGATGTCTGCCGTGCAGCAAAGACCGTCATTGTAGTCGTCCCGAAGGACCGGCTCAATCCGGAGGCTTTCTCAGGCAGGCATCCAAAGCCTCTCGCGAAGTCCCGACGAACGGCCGGGTACGCGCTTGATCGCGTCTTCCAGGATTTTCCGGGAACCGTGTATTTCGGCTCGACGCCGCGCCCGGGTGACGGCCGTGTAAATCAGGGGGCGGTCCAGCACCGGGCTTTCGACGTCCGGCAGCGCCAGCACGATCTCGTCGAACTCGGAGCCCTGGCTTTTGTGAACGGTCATGGCGTACACGGTTTCGTGCTCGGGCAGGCGGGTCGGCGAAAATCCCCGGATGTGGCCGTCGGCATCCTCGAAAAAGACCCGAAGCCCCGCGCCCGTCTCCAGCGCGATGCCGATGTCGCCGTTAAAGAGCCGGAGATCGTAATCGTTGCGGGTCACGATCACCGGACGGCCAGGATACCATCGGCTTCCCCGGCGCAATCGCCGCCGCGCGTAAAGCCGTTCTTCGAACCGGAGGTTGATGCCCGCGGCCCCGCTGTCGCCTTCCCGATGAGCCGTGAGCACCCGAAACCGGCCGAAGAGCGCGAGGACTTCCTTCGGTTCGGCTCCCGAGTCCACGGCCGCGAAGAAAGCCCGATAGCCGTTTTCCATCCGCTGGACCGGATCCGCGCCGCCGCCGGGCCGCGCCTCTTCCCAGTGAATCTCGGGATGGCGGCCGCCGGCGAGCAGTTCGATCGCCTCTTTCGCGCGTCCCGCGTTGATCGCTCGCGCCAACTGGCCGATGCCGCTTTCAGCCCCGAAGCGATGGCTGCGGGTGAGGAGAGCGACACAGTCGGACAAGGCCGGCACGAACAAATCGCCCGGCGCGATTTCGACGCCCGAGGCCGCGTAAAGTTGCTCGCAAAACGCCGGGCTGTAGCCGGCCGATTCGCAGAGATCGCCGAACACCGCTCCGGCCTCGACGGATGCCAACTGATCCTTGTCTCCCAGCAAAATCAGGCGGGCGCTTTTCGGCAGGGCGTCGATCAGTTTCGCCATCAGGGCCAAGTCGATCATCGACGCCTCGTCGACCACCAGCACGTCCAGCGGCAGCGGATTTTTCCGGTTGTGGCGAAAGTAAACGGAGTCGGGCTTGGCGCCCAGCAAGCGATGCAGCGTGGAGGCGGTCTCGGGGATGGCGTCGAGCAGGGCTTCAGGCAGCGGCAGCCTCGCTTTCTGTTCGCGGATGGATTCCTGGAGCCGCGCCGCCGCTTTGCCGGTCGGGGCGCTCAGCGCCATGCGCAGCGGCTTTTCCTTGGCCTGGGATTGCAGGGCGGTCAGTATGCGGACTACGGTGGATGTCTTGCCCGTTCCGGGGCCGCCGGAAATGACGCAGAACCGCCGCAGCGCCGCCACCGCCGCCGCCAGTTTTTGCCGGTCCGGCACATCGGCGTTATGGGCGAAAAGCCGGTCCAGCTCGGTGCGAAGCCGGGCCGGATCGATGTCCGGGCACGGGCTTTCGGCGAGTGCCGTCAAGTTGTCCGCCAGGGTCTTCTCGTAGTGCCAATAACGCGTCAGGTAGAGGCGGCGGTTCGCGTCGAGGACGAGGGGCGCGAAGCTGCCGGGCGCTCCGATCAGCCTGGATTTCCGGAGCGCGGACAGCCAATCGGCGAGACCCGGCAGCGTGACGGCACCGCCGCCGTCTTCGACGATGACATCGGCGCCCGCATAATCGTCCAGGCGAATAGAGACATGGCCTTCCGCGACGGCCTGGTAAGCCAGTTGCGCCGCCCAGGCGACCGCCTCGTCCGGCTCTTCGTCCAGACGGCCCAGGTAAGCCGCGAATTGCTTTCCGAGCGGCGGCAGTTTCAGAAGTTTCGGGGCCGGTAACGAACGGGCGGACGAACGCGACGAGGCGGCACGGGCTTCGGAGTTCATGGCGTTGTTATTGTTCGAAGTGGGGAGATGGCCTATTTTCGCCGTATTTTGCGTTATGAACAGGGCGATCGGGGGCTCTACGACATTCCCATCAGGAGGCCGTCCAAAGCCTCGATCAGCGCGACACTCGGTCTGTCCCGAAAAATCCCGGTTTTCTGTTTGGGGGCGATGCCTCTCAGGAACAGGTAATACGCACCGCCGAAGCGGGTTTCGTAGTCGTAGCCCGGCAGCCTTTGCTTGAGATATCTGTGCAGGGCGACGGTGTAAATGAGGTACTGAAGGTAGTAGTGCTCGCGCGCCATGGCGGCGGCGAGGCGGTCCGGGGCGTAATCGGCATGGGCGTTGCCGAGCCAGTTGGACTTCCAGTCGAGCAGGTAATAGCGGCCGTCCGCCTCGAATACCAGGTCGATGAAGCCTTTCATGTAGCCTTCGATATGCCTGAAGTCGAGCAGCCGGGTGGCCTCGGCGTAGCGGCGGTCGCACTGAAAGCGCGGGTCGGCGAGGAGTTTCCGTAAGCCATCGGAATCGCCCCCGCGCAACGCATAGGTGAATTCCATTTCGACCAGGCGCTTTTCTCCCGGAATCTCCGACAGCTTGAGCCCGCTGCCGTCGAGCGGCGCTTCGAGAGCGTTTTCCATGGTCTGGCGTACGGTCGGCGTCCAGTCATCGTCGATGCCATGAGCTTTCAATTTGCGTCGGACGAGCTCGCCGAGCCGTTCGGAATCCTGGCAGGCGAAGTCCCATTCTTCGAGGATGGCGTGCAGGCACGAGCCGGCCCTGGCGCCGCGAGGAAAGGCGAATATCGAATCGCCCGGCGCTTCCGTCAAATCGGATTCGGGCAGAACGTCGTAATCCGGCGTCTCGCTATGCCGTCCGGTAGTCAGCCCGGAAAAGCTGCTCATCCGCCAGCTCGGATAAAGCGGCGGACGCTGGAAGGGGCGGACGGCCAGCGTCGTAGCATTTTCGGTTTCCGAAGCCCGGTAGCGGACGGGGTGATTTTCGATGAATCGGATGCTCACGCAGCCGGGCGCTTGCTCCGCAAACCGGCGGATATCGGCCGCGATGAACTCGGTATCGGCTTTTTCGAGTTTCGTCTCCAGCGCTGCCAGCGGCTCGTCTTCCGGCGCCGCCGATCCGCCGTGCAGCAGCCAGGCCATGGCGGTCGAATGGAAACCTTCGGTTTTTTCCCGGCCGTTTCGGACATTGCCCCAGACGACATGGCAGCGGTACACGGCGCGCGTGAGCGCCACGTAAAGGAGGCGGAGGTTTTCCGACATTTCTTCCTGAACGGCCTGCCGGCGGTTCAGTTCCAATTGCGCCGAGCCGAGGTCCAGAACCGATTCGCCGTCGCGGTGCAGAAGCACGGACGGGGTCTTTCGCTGCCGGAGCCGCCCGTCCCACAGAAACGGACAGAAGACGATCGGGTATTCAAGCCCCTTGCTGGTGTGGATGGTCACGATCTTCACGCGCTTGGCATCGCTTTCCAGCCGCAGCAGGGCGGTTTCGTCACTCTTGGACGGATTCCGGATGGCGCGGTCGAACCAGCCCAAGAGCGTATCGATGCTCGATTTCCTGCGGCTCTCGACTTGCAGTAGTTCGGCCAGGTGCAAAAGATTGGTCAGCCGCCGCTCGCCGTCGCGAAATTTCGGCAAGTGATCGGCGATGCGGGCGTCCTCGAACCAGCGGCGGAACATCGGCATGAAGCCTTCGCCCAGCCAGATCTGATGGTAAGCCTGAAAGCGGTCGAAGATCGCTTCCCAGGCGCTTTCGTCCTTTTGCAGCTCGAAAATGGCGTTGGCCGTGCAGTCCATGAGCTCCGTCGCCAGCGCGGCCTTGACGAGCGGCTCCCGCCCCGGCTGGGCAACGGCCTGCAAGACCCGTTCGAGTTCCGCTGCTTCAAGTGTCGAGAACACGTTTTCCTGCCCCTGCCGCACGCTGGGCACGCCGGATGCCGTCAGCGCGTCCTCGATCAGGCGCGCCTGGACGTGGGTGGAGACCAGCACGGCGATGTCGCCCCCGTCGAGATTCCGCGCTCCGAGGCGGGCCTTGCCCGCGCTTCCGGCATTGAGCAGCCGGGCGATTTCGAAGGCGGTGGCCAGGGCGGCCGACCGGCTTGCCGCGCCTTTCGAATAGGCCTTCTCCTTTCCTTTGTCGTCCTCTTCCGGCGGCAGCAAAAGGAAGCGGAACGGCTCCTCGCCGTCGCCTTCGATGTCCAGAACGGCGCGCGCCCGTACGGCGGGTTTGACCTCCGGATAGGGGATTGCGCCGAGCAGGAAGGGCTTGGGGTGGCCGGCGAACAACGCGTTGACGGCGGCGATGAGGTTGCGCTCGGAACGCTGATTGGTCATCAGCGTGCGGCGGGCGATGCGTTCGTTGCTCCGCGCTTCGAGGTAGCTGAAGATGTCCGCGCCGCGAAAGCCGTAGATCGCCTGCTTGGGATCGCCGACGAAGAACACCGGCGAACCGCCGTCGCCGTAGACGCGCCGGAAGATGCGGTACTGGATCGGGTCGGTGTCCTGGAACTCGTCGATCAGGGCGGCCCGGTAGCGGCGGCGGACGGTCTCCGCCAAGTGCTCGCCGTGCTCGGAATCGAGCGCTTCGGCCAGCCGGTTCAGCAAATCGTTGTAGCAGACGACTTGCAGCGCCGTCTTGCGCCGATCCAGTTCAACATTGCAGAACTCGATCAAGCGCCGCTTGAGGCACTGAAGCCGCGCTTCGAAATCGAGGCGCAGGGTTTCGTCCGCTTCGATCACGGCTTGGCAAGACTGAAAAAAAGGATGCCGCGGCGGCCGGCAATCCTTTTTAACCACGGCGGAAAGCGCCGACTGCGCGAGATGCCGAAGGCCGCCCGGCAGGTCGAGCAAGGGCGGAACTTCCGGCAATACGACCGGCTGAGGCGTTTGTTCCAGTGGCGATGCCGGCCATCGGCGGAAAAAGTCGGCCGTTTCGTCGAGCCAGTTCCGCAAGCTGTCGGGTTTGACGCGGGTCCGGTTGAAGTCCGGACAATCCAGCAGCAGCGCCTCGATGGCGCTCCTTTCGGCATGCCAGATTTCCGCCGCTTCGAGCACCGCCTGCCCGAAACGCGCCATGGCGTCCATTTCGTCGGACGGTTCGACCGGCCCCGCGATCTTAAGGAACGGCTTGCCCACATGGGGCTGAATTTCGCCAAGCCAAACGTCGGGCGATTGGTTATTCCGGGCCAGAAATTCGGCCCAGGCCCCGGACGCGAGATAGACCTCCCGCCGCCAGAAATCGTCAACGATTTCCCGCAGCAGATCGGTTTCGTCCGGCATCAGCTCGCAATCGAAATCCGCTCCCGATTCGAAGGCGCTTTCGTTTAGCAGGCGCTGGCAGAATCCGTGAATGGTGTAGACCGCGGCCTCGTCGAACCCGCTGATGGCGTAGCCGAGGCGGCGCACGGCGATTTCGGCCCGGTCGCCGTAAAATTCGACGATGCGGCGGCAGAATTCGTCTTTGCTGCCGCCGGTTTCGAAGGCGGAAAGAACCTCCCGCAACCGCTTGCGGATGCGATCCTGAAGTTCGGCGGTCGCCGCCTTGGTGTACGTCACCACCAGGATTTGATCGACGCTCAGCCCGAGTTCGAGAATCAGGCGCACGTAAAGCCCCGAAATCGTCCAGGTCTTGCCCGTCCCGGCGCTGGCCTCGACCAGGTTCAGCCCGCCGAGCTCCGCGGCGTAGATGTCGAACTCGGGGGTATGGTCAAGAGATTGCTGGCTGGAATGGAGCATGGGCGTTTTCGCTTGGGGCAATAGGGTGGCGTTGGTTCCAGGGTATCGTCTTCAAGGGATTGTTCCGGCGTTCGCCGTAAAAAAACCACGCCGCGCCGGGAATGTAAATGCGGCGCATTCCCGGCTCTCAAGTGCGTCGGGAAGTCTTGCGGTTCTAGGGACTGGCGCGATCGAGGATGAAGTGCGCCGTCATCAGGTCCAGGTGACCGCCGCCGCCGTTTTTGAACAGGGTGATTTCGGTGGGAGATCGCCGGCCGGGGTGAATGCCGCGGGATAGTTCGAAGTGATCGGCCAGGATGTCGGCCTCGGATATCACGCCGTCCCGGATGGGGATGACGAGTTCGCCGATGTGGGCGACGGTGGTCTCGCGCGAATCGACGAAGATCCTGGCTCGCCGGATAGCGGTGTCGTCGGCCTCCCGCATGTCGGCGGTGAAGGCGCCGACCAGGTCGAGATGGGTTCCGGGTCGCAGCCATTCGCCCCGGATGAGGGGAGAGAGGGTCATGGTCGCGCAGGAAACGATGTCGGCGTGACGCACCGCCTGCTCCAGGTCGTCCGTGGCGCGTACCGGCGTCCGCAGGCCGGCCAGGGACGCCGCTAGCCGTGCTGCCCGCTCCGGCGTCCGGTTCCAGATCCACACCGATTCGATCGAGGGGCGGACGGCGAGATGCGCCTGGATCAGGTGAGGCGCCATGGCGCCGGCGCCGGCCATGAGCAGCGTCCGGGCGTCGTCGCGGGCGAGGCGCTTCGCACCCAGCGCGGAATCGGCGGCCGTTTTCCACAAGGTGAGCGCGGTGCCGTCGAGACAGGCCAGGGGGCGGCCGTCGCCGGCGCCGAACAGAAGGTAAAGACCTTGTACCGAGGGCAGTCCGCGGTTGGCCGGAAACACCGTCGCCAGCTTTGCGCCGACGCCGAGCCTGCTTTGCCAGGCGGCCCGCAGGAGAAAGTGCCGCGTCGGTCCGTCCGGCGGCGACTGGCTCAGCAGCAGGTCGTCCATCGCGTCGATATCGCTGCCGTGGGCCGTGTCAAGCCAGGCCACGAGGGACGGATAATCGAGCCGTTCGTTTATTTGCTCGGCGCCGAGCCATATCATCGGGACGTTCTCCATTAACAGGTTCGTGCGGCCAAGCCTACCATGGATCGCCCGACTTGACGTTCGGCAAGAAATGGCGGGGAACGCTTGCCGGCGGTTTGGCGGTCTTAATGAAAGGATTCGGCTTTTCGAGGCCCGCCCATGTCTACCATCATCTCGCACGCGGCGGTTCCCATGGCGCTGAGCGCCTGTTTTCCGGACGGCATTCTCTCGCCCGAGACCGTTCTGCTGGGGGCTATCTGCTCGATGATTCCGGATCTGGACGTGATCGGCTTTGCGTTCGGGGTGCGTTACGGCGATCCTTGGGGGCACCGGGGCGCGACCCACTCGGTTTTCTTCGCCCTGTGCCTGGGAGCGCTGGTGACGGCGGTTTTGCCCGATGAAGACAGGTCCTGGCCGGTTTTCTTGTTCTTGTTTCTCTCGGCCTTATCCCATCCCCTGATCGACGCGCTTACCGACGGCGGCCTGGGCGTTGCGCTCTTCGCGCCCTTTTCGAACACGCGTTATTTCTTTCCGTGGCGGCCCATCGCCGTGCCGCCCATAGGAATCCTTGCTTTCTTTTCGGCGCGGGGCTGGCATGTCTTCAAAAGCGAGATGCGCTGGATTGGGTTGCCGTCCGCGCTGGTCTTCGGCGCGGCGCACGCGGTCAAGTCGCTTGCATGAGTCTTTCGTTCATGCCGTTATCCCGGTGCGCGGAGAGCATGCATCACGCGTCGACCCAATCCTTGAGAGAAATGCCCGCCGCGGCCTGGGCGCTGCACGCATGCAGGCTTTCCAACAGACGATCCACGGCGGGGACCGAGAGATTGCCCTGGCCGACGGGCAGCGCATCGTCGGGGGACGTTCGTATCGCTTCCAGAATGTCCGCTACCGTAATGGCCGATAAGTCCCGGGAAGGAATAAATCCTCGATGGCCTTGAGTCGCGACGAGAACCAGGTTCCGTTTTGCGAGCATGTCCAGGATTTTTTCGACGATGATATCGGGGAGTCCGAGGCGCTGGCTCAGAGTGTCGGTCGTCCACGGCTTTTCCCCTTGATGAAAGCGTTCCGCGATCAGGTACATGACCAGGAGGGCGAGACGTTCGAGGAGCCGATAGCTGAGCCTGACGTCGCGCTCGGCTAGATGGATATAGCGCGGGTGCTGGTGATAAAACGCCACCTGAGCGCCGATCAGCAAAATCAGCCAGCTTACGTAAATCCAGATCATGAAGACGATGAGAATCGCGAAGCTGGAGTAAATCGCGGCGTACTGCGCCGAGTTGACGACGAATTCGGCGAACAGCCAGCCCGCTCCCCGCCAGCCGATGCCGGCCACGATGCCTCCGATCAGGGCCGAGCGGAAGCTCACGTGCGTGTTCGGGATAAACCGGTAAGCGAAAGTGAAGGCGCCGATGATAAGGAGGTACGGCAAAACCAGCCCCAGGAGGTAATACAGGGTGCCGAAAGGCTCCTGGCGGACGATGATCCGCACGATTTCGGTGCTGGCCATGGATGCCATGAGGCCGAGAGCGGAGAAGACCAGCACCGGCCCCACGAGAAGCACGCTCAAATAGTCGCTGAAACGCCGTTGAAAACTGCGTGATTTCTTAGTCCGCCATACGTAATTGAAGGAATCCTCGATTTTTTGCAGCAGCGATAAAACCGTGTAGAACAGCATGCCGAAGCCAACGAAGCCCAATACGCCGACCTTGATGTTGTTGACGAACCCGATGAGGCGGTCGACGATTTCCTCGCCTTGGCGGCCCAGCGGCGCCACCAGTTCCAGCAGGAACGGCTCCATTTGGTTGTGCACGCCGAATGCCTTGAGCACCGAGAAACTGACGGCCAGAAGCGGGGCCAGCGACAACAGCGTCGTATAGACCAGGCTCATCGCGCGGTAATTCAGGCCGCCTTCCTGTATGTCGACGACAAGCCTTTTGATCAAGGCTCTTGCATGGGCGAGCCGGTTCCGAAGCGACGGCCGGTCAATCGACGTCCAAGGCCAGCTTTTCATGGCGTTCCATCGGTTCGACGCGTTCCGTTCCGAGCATCGACGATAGTCATTGGACCGGACGGCGGCCGGAACGTGCGTCCGCGGTATTGTGCGAAGGGCAGGGGCCGTGCGTTACGGCGCGGGAGACGATCGTGCAAGCAACTTGCCAAGCGCCTCGAAATCCTCGCGGAGGGTGGCGGCTATCCAATCGAAACGCAAGGCGGCGGCGGGGTGATAGGTGACGAAATAGCTTCGCCCGTCGCGTTCCAGCACGGTCCCGTGCCATTCGGAAACGGTGGCGGTATCGCCCAGCATTTGACGCGCGGCGACTTGGCCGAGCAGCACGACGATCCTGGGCGAGATCAGCTCCAGTTGCCGCGCCAGCCACAGGCTTGTGCAGGTTTTCAGTTCGTCGCGGCGAGGCGTGCGATTCTCCGGCGGGCGGCACTTGACGCAGTTGGTAATGAACAGCCGGTCGCGGGCTATGCCCTGGCTTTGCAGCAGCTTGTCGAGATAGCGGCCCGCCGGACCGACAAACGGCCGGCCGGCGGCATCCTCCTTGCCGCCGGGGCCTTCGCCCAGCACCACGATTTCGGCGTTGGCCGGCCCTTCGCCCGGCACCGCCAGCCGGCGGCTTTCGTGAAGGCGGCACGCGACGCAACGGCGAATGCCGCTTGCCAGGTTTTCGAGCTGTTCGGATGAATCTTCCATCCCCATAGGCCGCATCTCGCCGAAGAGTTGCGAGTTCTCTACCTGGATGACCTGCCGGGCCCTTCTTAAGTTCAACTGTCAGGCCAGGGGCAGGAGCGGGGGGAATGCCTTCCGGCCATGGCGGGCTCGCGTGGCGCATCGGCCGGCAGGTGAGTTTGGGGCGCAAATTTGTTAATCTCGGATTGGCTAGCTCGGTGCGGATGGATTCCGATCCACTCCGCACGTAGACCAGGAGTGGTCGGCTACCTTGCGAACCGGGAATCTCCCCGATGGGCGAGCTTCCAGGGAATGGGTCCGCGAGGTGTGATTTCAATCAGGACGAAGAGGTGGCACATGTCTAATTTAAGAAACGGCAGCATTTCTGTCGCGCGGCATCCGACGGCTCGGCTCCTCGAAGAAGACACCGAAGAAGCATTGGCGGGCCTTGAAATGGCGGGATTGGAAACCGCTTTTCGAGGAGGCAAGCGAAAGTCGTTCGCCGCCAAGCAAATCATTTTCCGGGAAGGCGATCCGGCCGATACCGTGCTCGCGATCCTGCAAGGGCTGGTCAAGCTGATCAGCTATTCGCCCGACGGACGAGCCCGCATCGTTCGGTTACATGCCAAATGCACCTTCCTCGGTCTCGGGGGATTGATCGAACCGACTTACCGGCATACGGCGGTGGCGGTCGATCATGTGGAAGTGGTTTGCACGCCCATGCGGGCGATCGCCCAGCTCAAAAAGGACAACCCTTACTTGTACTGCCGGCTTATCGAATGCTGGTACCAGCACCTGAAAAGCGCCGACATCTGGATTACCGATTTTTCCACCGGATCGATCAAAGCCCGCGTGGCGCGCCTGGTGAATTTCCTGGCCGCCATTCAGAACGATGCCTCGGCCTCGACCGCGGTAACCTTGCTGACTTGCGAGGAGATGGCGGCGATCCTGGGGGTTACGGTCGAGAGCGTCAGCCGTGTCTTGGCGGAATTCAAACGCACGCGCATGCTTCGCGCCATAAAGTCCAAGCCGGCCAAGAGGTACGAAACCAACCTGCCCGCCCTTAAGCGCGTTGCGCAGATTTGAAAGAAACCCAAAACAAGCCGGTTACGTAAGTAATCCGCCTGCCGCGAATCAGGTCGGCGGGCGGATCGGCTTACTCCTTCGCGATGCTGCGAAAAATGCGTTGCCTCAAGCGCGGACTGGCGCCGAGAACCAGCCCCGCGACCAAGGCGCCGATCACGATGTCGCTGGTTCTGACATTGGCGGCGCCGAGCATTTCGCTGACGGTGGATCTCAATGCGTCGGGGGCATTACCGATGGACGAAGGCTGGGGCGCGGCCGCAAAAGCGGCGCTCGACGGCGCCATTCCCATTCGGCCTTGCCTCGCGAGCAATCGCGCGATAATCCATAACGCAACGAAAGCGATCAAGATCATGGCACCGCCGACGATCATTCCGGCCGCCCAGGGGGCCAGCGCCGTTTCCAGCGACAAATACACTCCGAGCAATGCGAAAATCAAACCGCCGAATGCGGCCAGCGTGGCGAAAATCGCCAGGGAAAACAGTACCGCCGATCGGCTCAGCGCCTGCCAGAGCTTCGCTTTTTCCGCAGCAACAATACCTGTAAATGATCGCATCACGGCAGCAGTCCGCCATCAACGGCGGGCGCCGAGCAGCGTGCCGATCGCGAAGCCGGTGCCGAAAGCCACCAGGAGACTGGTCAAGGGCCGCGCCTCGACGTATTGCTCCACGCTCTCCTGCGCCGCCATCGCCTGGCCGCGGGCGCGTTCTCCGACCTCGCGGGCTCTCGCGTAGACCGTCCGTCCCTGCTCGACGCCCAAGTCCTTCATCGCGGCCATCAAGTTGCCCATGTCGGATTTGAGGGTGGCCAAGTCCTGCTTCAGATCCTTGGTAATGTCTTCCGTAGTTGCCATCGCTGACCTCCTTCGATGTCGGGGTTGGTCCATTGCCGGCCGGATTTTTCTGAAAGCCGATTGAACGATACCAACCGATCGACCTGCGGACGCAGGTCTCGTCGGTAGTCGGTACCGGCCGGGTTACCCTGAATTGGACTCGGAGATCGTGCGGAAAGTTGCCTCGGGGCGGCGAGCGGGCTTAGTTCGTCGGGTGAAATGTCCTAAATACAGGAATTCGCGGAACCAATCTAAGCCAAGTTTGGTTCGCTAGAGATTCGTCAGAACGGAATATCGTCGTCGAAGTCGTCCATGCCGCCGAATCCTGGCTCCGGCTGCGGGGCCGGTTTCGGTCCCGCAGCGGGCGGCGCGTAGCGGTCGGATTCCCCGCGCCCGCCCGAGCCGGCCGAAGGACTGCCGCCGGCGCGGTCCAGCATCTGCATCTGATCGGCGATGATCTCGGTGGTGTAGCGGTCCTGGCCGTTTTTGTCCTGCCATTTGCGGGTTCTGAGGCTGCCCTCGATATACACCTTGCTGCCTTTCCTCAGGTATTCCCCGGCGATCTCGGCCAGCTTTCGATAGCACACCACCTGGTGCCATTCGGTGCGTTCCTGTTGTTGGCCGGTTTGCTGGTCTTTCCAGGTTTCGCTCGTGGCGAGCCGCAGGCTGGTGACCGCGCCTCCGTTCGGCATGTAGCGCACTTCCGGATCGGAACCCAGGTTGCCGATGAGAATGACTTTATTGACGCCGCGACTGGCCATAAGGTGTCTCCGATCGATGATACGGTTGAAAATTTAAACAGATATTAGACGTGCCGGACTGGCTGAAGTTCTTCATTTTTAAGCGAAAACTCCGTGTTTGTCACGCCTTGGGCGGCATTCAGGCCGTCAGCTCCTGCAGCAACCCGGTGAGCGCCATGCGGTCCAGCTTTTCTTTGTCGATTTTCAGGTAAGCCACGCCATCTTCCGCCAGCACTACGGCTTCGGCAACCCCCGGCACTTGAAGCAATCGTCCGGAAAGGCGGGACGCCTGATCGTGGCTGAGTCCTTTCACGTTGACGAGCAGGCTGCTCAGCCTTCGCGGGGCCTTCATGCCGAGCGCGACCATAAACCATAGCAGAGCGGCGGCGGCGCAGAACAGGAAGACATAGGACATCCCGTAGTGGCCGTAAATCCAGCCGCCGCCGGCTCCGCCCGCAAAGGCGCCCAGGAATTGGGCCGTGGAGTAAACGCCCATGGCGGTGCCCTTGAGATCGAGCGGAGCGATCTTCGACACGAGCGAGGGAAGGGTGGCCTCCAGGAGATTGAAGCCGGTGAAGAAGAGGTAAAGCAGCCCGAATACGGCCCAGAAACCGTGTTGAAGCCAGGCGAAGCCGGCGTTGGAAACGGCGACCAGCCCGATGAAGGAGACGAATACCGCTTTCATCTTGCGTTTTTTTTCCGCCAGAATCACGAACGGAACCATGCTGGCCAGGGCAAGTCCAAACACGGGCAGATAAATATGCCAGTGTTTGGCCGTTTCCAGCCGAAGCGAATCGTGCAGGATCAGCGGCAGGACGACGAAGGAGGCGGTCAGGACGAGATGCAGGCAAAAGATGCCGAGGTCCAGCCGCAGAAGCTCGGGATTCGACAAGACGGCTTTCAAGGATGCCGGACGTACTTCCGTATCGCGATGGAAGCGGCTCGCGGCCGGCGTCGGCACGGCGCCGTACAGCACCGCTATGCCGAGCAGGGCCAGTATCGCGATGATCCAGAAAAGACCGTGGAGCCCCACCCAGCCGGAGAGTATCGGCCCGATCACCATGGATAGCGCGAAGGACAGCCCGATGCTGATGCCGATCAGGGCCATGGCCTTGGTGCGGTGCTCTTCCCGAGTGAGGTCGGCGGCCAAGGCCATGACGACCCCGGCAACCGCGCCGGCGCCCTGGAGCGCCCGGCCGGCGATGATGCCGTAGATCGAGTCGGACACGGCGGCGAGAACGCTGCCGGCGGTAAAGAGCAGCAAGCCGAGCACGATCAGGCGCTTTCGTCCGTAGCGGTCGGACCAGAGGCCGAAGGGAATCTGGAAAATCGCTTGGGTCAGGCCGTAGGCGCTGATGGCGAATCCGACCAATTGCGGCGACGCGTCGGGCAGTTCGCGGGCGAATACCGAGAGAACCGGCAGAATCAGAAACATGCCCAGCATCCTCAGCATGTAAATGGCGGCCAGCGACAAGCTGGCGCGCACCTCGGCGCGGGTCATCGGGGTATCGATTTGCAAAGCCGGATTCAAGCGATGGGCTCCTTTGCGAGTGGCGGGAATCGGCCTATAGTAACAGGTTCTCTTTTGCGCTTGAATTTTGCATGGACACGATTCAGATCCGCGGAGCCCGCACCCATAATCTCAAAAACATCGACCTTGACCTGCCTCGCGACAAGCTGATTGTCATTACCGGGTTATCCGGTTCCGGCAAGTCCTCGCTGGCGTTCGACACGATTTACGCCGAGGGGCAGCGGCGCTACGTCGAGTCGCTTTCTGCCTATGCGCGGCAGTTCCTGTCGGTGATGGAGAAACCCGACGTGGACCACATCGAGGGCCTCTCGCCGGCCATTTCCATCGAGCAAAAATCGACTTCGCACAATCCCCGCTCGACCGTCGGCACCATCACCGAGATTTACGATTATCTCCGGCTCCTTTACGCCCGCGCCGGCACGCCCCGCTGTCCGGAGCACGGCATCTCGCTGGAGGCGCAAACTGTCAGCCAGATGGTGGACCATGTTCTGAGCCAGCCGGAGGACAGCCGCTGGATGCTGCTGGCGCCGGTGGTCAGCGAGCGGAAAGGGGAGCACGCCCAGGTGCTGGAGGATTTGCGCGGCCAGGGTTTCATCCGTGCCCGCATCGACGGCGAGATTTACGAACTGGACGAGCCGCCCAAGCTCGATCTCCGCCGCAAGCACAGCATCGAAGTGGTGGTCGACCGGTTCAAGATACGGCCGGATCTGGCGGTGCGCCTCGCGGAATCGTTCGAGACGGCGTTGCGGCTGGCCGACGGCATCGCGCTGGTGGTCTCCATGGACGATTCCGGAGCCGGATTGGTCTACTCGGACAAATATGCCTGTCCCCATTGCGGCTACTCGCTGAGCGAACTGGAACCGCGGATTTTTTCCTTCAATAATCCGAAGGGCGCGTGCCCGAGTTGCGATGGGCTGGGCGTCAAGTCCTTCTTCGATCCGCATCTGGTCGTCCACAATCCGCAGCTCAGCCTGGCGGGAGGCGCGGTGCGGGGCTGGGACCGGCGCAACGCGTATTACTACCACATGATCCAATCGCTGGCCGAGCACTACGGTTTCGACCCGGAGCAGCCGTTCGGCCAACTGCCGAAGCCGGTCCAGAACGTCATCCTGTACGGCAGCGGGGCCGAAACGATTCCGTTCAAGGTGCTGACCGCGCGCGGCGATACGCTGGTCCATCGGCATCCTTTCGAGGGGATCGTTCCCAACATGGATCGGCGCTATCGCGAGACCGATTCGATGCTGGTGCGCGAGGAATTGTCCAAGTATCTTTCCAGCAAGCCCTGTTCGGAATGCGAAGGAACCCGGCTGAATCGTTCGGCGCGGCACGTTTTCGTGGCCGGCTCCTCCCTGCCGGAATTGACGGCCTTGCCGATCCGGCGCGTGCTCGAATTTTTCGGCGAACTGACATTGGCGGGGCGGCGGGGCGAGGTGGCGGCCAAGATCGTCAAGGAAATCACGGCGCGCTTGCAGTTTCTGGTCAATGTCGGGCTCGATTATCTGACCCTGGATCGGAGCGCCGATACCCTGTCGGGCGGCGAGGCCCAGCGGATTCGCCTGGCGAGTCAGGTGGGGGCCGGGCTGGTCGGCGTCATGTACGTCCTGGACGAGCCCTCGATAGGCCTGCACCAGCGGGATAACCAGCGGTTGCTGGACACCTTGCTGCGCCTCCGCGACCTCGGCAACACCGTCATCGTGGTGGAGCACGACGAGGACGCCATCCGCATCGCCGATCATGTCGTCGATATCGGGCCGGGCGCGGGCGTCCACGGAGGGCGAGTCGTGGCCGAGGGTGCGCCGGAGGCCATCATGGCGAACGAAGCGTCGCTCACCGGCCAGTATCTCTCCAACCGGCTGGAGATCGCCGTGCCGGAGCGGCGCCATCCGCCCGACCCGGAGCGGCAGCTCCGGCTGCGGAATGCCCGCGGCAATAACCTGAAAGGCTTCGATGCCTCGTTTCCGGTGGGGCTTTTTACTTGCGTGACCGGCGTTTCCGGTTCCGGCAAGTCCACGCTGATCAACGACACGCTGTTCCGCTTCGCGGCCCGCGAATTGAACGGGGCGGCGGTAACGCCGGCCTTGAGCGACGGCATCGAGGGCCTGGTGCATTTCGACAAGGTGGTGGACATCGATCAAAGCCCGATCGGCCGCACGCCGAGGTCCAACCCGGCGACCTACACGGGGCTGTTCACGCCGATTCGGGAGCTGTTCGCGGCGACGCCGGAAGCGAGGTCGCGCGGCTACTTGCCGGGGCGTTTCAGCTTCAACGTCAAGGGCGGGCGTTGCGAAGCCTGTGCCGGAGACGGCGTGATCAAGGTGGAAATGCACTTTCTGCCCGACATCTTCGTCCACTGCGATGTGTGCAAGGGGAAGCGCTACAACCGCGAGACGCTGGAAATCCGTTACAAAGGCAAGACGATACACGAAGTTCTGGAAATGACGGTGGAAGAAGCCAGCCAGTTCTTTTCCGCCATCCCGACCGTCTTCCGCAAGCTGGATACGCTAATGGAGGTGGGGCTGGGATACATCACCCTGGGCCAGAACGCGGTGACGCTTTCCGGCGGCGAAGCCCAGCGGGTCAAGCTGGCCCGCGAATTATCGAAGCGGGATACCGGCAAAACGCTTTACATCTTGGACGAACCGACGACCGGGCTCCATTTTCACGATATCCGGCAGCTTCTCGGCGTTCTGCATCAACTTAGGGACCACGGCAATACGGTGATCGTCATCGAGCACAATCTGGACGTGATAAAAACGGCCGACTGGATCGTGGATTTGGGGCCTGAAGGCGGCGAAGGCGGCGGACGGATTATCGCGGAAGGGACCCCCGATGAGGTCGCCGAAAATCCGGCATCCTACACCGGGATGTTCCTGAAGAAGGTTCTGTCGAAGCGCACGGCGCCAGACCGGGCGTCCGGCGACGCGGCCCGCGAGATTATTCGGAAGACGGGGCGGAAGTAACCGCACCGATATTGCCGGGCGCCGTGTTCGCGGATGGGGAGGCGGCGTTTTGGGGGTCTGAGGCAATCAGCCAAAAGATGATTAAGCCTAACGCCAGGGCTGTTACGACAACCATGTGCTTTTCGCCAAGCTCTTTCACTTAACATCTCCCTTTGTTTGGTGGGAATCCGTTGCAAAGTCTACAGAGTTTCCGTGACAGCAACGTGACGTGGATTCGAGGCAAAGCTGTTCAAAAGCTCTGTAAGCGAAAAATGATAGCGTTGCCCGAATAAGCTTACAAACAGTTTTCCGCGGATATCTTTAAAATAGCCGCCGTCCGCCTCTCTCGAAAAAACAAGCCGTATGCGATATGAGTAAGTCCTCCAACCCGAATCCGGTCAGCTTGTCCGCCGTGTGTCGTCAGCTTTTGAATCCGCTGGCCCGTTATCTGATCGCAAAATGCCAAAAGATTTATTTTCGTGCCGTGGAATCGGCGGGACATCACAAACGCGACATTCTCGTCGCCCGCGTGGAGAGTGCGCGGGATAGTCTGGAAGAAGCCAAGGAGCAATTCCAGAGCGCGCTGGATAAGTTCAGCGCGCTCACGTACTTTCAGGGCGGCGAGCTCGAGGATATGTACCGGCAGATCAAGGTCGAGTTCGACTACAGCAAAGCCAAGGCCTTGGCGGTCAAGGACCGCATCGCCGCCGTGCAGGACGTGGCCGAGGCGCTTTTCGCGGAGTGGGAGGACGAGCTGGAGTTATATACCAGCCGCAGCCTCCGAAGCAGCAGCCGGCAGAAGCTCAAGCTCACTCAGCAGCACTATGGGCAACTCATTTCGGCGATGCGCCGGGCCGAAGGCAAGATCGAGCCGGTGTTGAGCGTCTTCCAGGACCAGGTGTTGTATTTGAAGCACAACCTTAACGCGAAGGCGATCGCTTCCCTGGAGCATGAATTGGCGGCGATGACCGTGGGGGTTGCGGGCTTGATTACCGCCATGGAACGCTCGATAAACCGGGCGAACGATTTCGTCCACTCTCTGAACGGCCAAAAGGCGCTGCCGGCCGCTTAGGGCGTCGAGTCGATACAGCCGTTTCGAGCCCTCTGGATAATCGATTGGATTAGCCGCAACAAAGTGTTGTTATGGTGCAATTGTTTATAATTATGCACCGATATGGGGCAAAATTTTGCCGTTCGTCGTCTAAGCCGTTGAGCCTGTGTCGGTTTTGTCTTGGTGCAGGATTTGCATTGGGTTTGTCGTTCCAGAAATAGATTAGAGAGCAATATGTACAAAAATACATTCAACATCCGAATGGGGCGTGTGGCTTTAGGTGTTTTCGCGGCGATGTTCGCCGCATCGGCAAGCGCCGAGGAAGCGAGCGAGCCTACCGGGCTGCTCGGCTACATGGGCGCCGATGTCAACGAAACCGAATTCATGAAAAACCTGGGGCTCAAATTTGGCGGCTGGGTTAACGCGGGTATCACCTACAACGCGAACGATCCCGACGATCGGTTCAATGGGCCGGTTACATTCAACGACCGCGCTTCCGAATTCCAGATGAATCAGTTGTACCTTTATCTTCAACGAGCCGTCAGCACGGAAGGCGGCTGGGATTTCGGCGGACGCGTGGATTTCATGTACGGAACGGATTCCGTATTCACTCAGGCATACGGATCGCCCCGCGGTCACTGGGATTTGAATCTCGTGAACGGCGGCAAGCGCTTTTACGACATCGCTCTTCCGCAAGCTTATTTCGAGGTGTTTGCGCCGTTCGGTAACGGCATCACGGCGAAAATCGGTCATTTCTACACCATTATCGGTAACGAGGTGGTGACGGCTCCGGACAATTTCTTCTACTCGCACGCCTACACCATGCAGTACGGCGAACCTTTTACCCATACCGGGGTTCTGTTGAGTTATCCCATCAACGACAATTTCACTCTCACTGGCGGCGGAGTCACGGGCAGCGAAACCGGGGGCTGGGACGGCGCTTGGGATAAAGGTTTGGGCAATTGGGCGTTCCTCGGCGGCGTGAGCTGGGTCAGCGACGACAAAGGTACTTCCGCTACCTTGAATGCCACCAGCGGCGAGATTTCCGAGCAAGACGCCAACAATTGGAGCATGTACAGCCTGGTAATCAAGCACGACATTATGGAAGGCCTGCACTATACCTTTCAGCACGATCACGGATGGGCGGGCAGCGTTGTCGGTGCGGCCGATCGGTCCGGGAGCGGCGGTCGGGATGCCGAGTGGTACGGTATCAACCAATACCTGACCTACGACATCGCCGACGATCTTGCGGTCGGCGTTAGAGGGGAATGGTTCCGCGACGACGACGGTTACCGTGTTTTGGCGCGCTCGCGGGTTGCGGCGTGGGAAGCGCGCGGAGGCGGTACGGGAGGCTTGGCGGCTTATAATGCGGGAGGGACCAACTATTATGCCGTCACCGTCGGGTTAAACTGGAAGCCGCTAAATTGGCTTGCCGTGCGTCCCAATGTTCGTTATGACTGGGCCGATTATAACGACGACAACGGCGATGTTTTCGACGGAAGCAGCGCCGGCGGTAAAAAGGACGACCAGTTCTTGTTCTCCACTGACGTAGTGGTCGCGTTTTAATCGGATCGATTCCGAAGATCGGGATTGATGGTAATGCGGACAGGGATGTCCCAATCATAGAGCTTATTTCAATAGGCCGTTCGCCCTGAGCGTGTCGAAGGGCTTCGTAAGCCTAATGGGATATTATTTCTCCTCGTCGCGCTCTGCGATTCGCTCAGCGGCGTATTTCGCGCCGTGAATTATTCGTCCCCCAGGCTTCGCGACAATGGCTCGGCGGCAGAACTACGCCGCTCTGCGCGAGCTATGATCCGCCGTTTCCCTTTCCTGTACGCATTGGCGCACAAGCTCCCTGGCCTCGACCGCGCATTTGCCGCATTGATCGCAGGCGCCCAACTTGGCGCGCAAGCCGCGCATGTTGGTAATTTCCTGTTCCTGTACGGCCTTTCGAATTTGTCTATCGGTGACCTTTTTGCAGATGCAGATGTACATAACCGGACCAGATGAGAAACTCTGATCCAATACTAGTACAAGTGATAATTATTATCAAATAAGATTTGCTTTGAATTGGCCGCTCGATCTGTGCGGCAAGAAGTTCGGGAAGGTGGGGCGAGCGAGCTACATCTGGGTTTGCAGGTAGTTCTGTAATCCGATTTTTTCGATCAGGCCGAGTTGGATCTCCAGCCAATGCGCATGATCCTCCTCGGTGTCCTTGAGTAGCGCCAGAAGGATGTCCCGCGTAACGTAGTCGCCGACGCTCTCGCAAAACGCCATCGCCTCTTTGAGTTCGGAGATCACCTTATATTCCACGGCCAGATCGTTCTTGAGCATGCCAGGCACATCCCGGCCGACTTGCAGTGCGTCGCGCTTGCTCAGATCCGGCACGCCTTCGAGGAACAGAATCCGATTGATCAACAGGTCGGCATGGGATTGCTCTTCCTGCATCTCATGATGAATGCGTTCGTAAAGCCGATTAAACCCCCAGTCCTTATACATACGAGAATGGATCAGGTACTGATCGATGGCCGTCAGTTCGCCGGCCAGCAGATGGTTTAAGCGTGCGATAACATCGGCATTGCCTTTCATTGTCGTTCCCCGTTGTGAGGCAGAAAATCCTGCTTCGGATCGGGACAAGCCCGCCGAAGTGGGTAATTGAAACAGAATTACGTATACTAGTCACCCTTCGGCGCTCAGGGGGCGTGATGCCGAAACTTCGGCCGCGCGGCGTGTTCGACAAACATCATCGATAAACGTATGGCTCAAATAGAATACGAAGTCCGTGAACAGGATCTGGTTGCCTTTAACGAACATCAATTGCGCAATTCCGCGAGCTGGCAGAAAACCTTGCGGCGTCATCAGGCGATCTTTCCCGGCATCATGGCGCTCATTGCGTTGTTCTTGTGGTTTTATTATCAGGATACGCTTTCCGCGATCTACGTGGGCCTGATCGCCGCGTTGTGGGGCATTTTGACCCCGATCTATTTCAAGGAAAGCCTGCGCAGGCAGATTCGGAAAATGTATTCGGACGAGGAGAAGGCTTGCATCCTCGGTACATATACCCTGCATATCGAGCCGCATGTCCTGGTGGAAGTCAATCGGAACGGCGAGTCTCGGGTGAAATGGGACGACGTGCTCCGCGTCGAAACGACCAAGAAATACGCTTTTCTTTTCGTGAGCATCGACACGGCCCTGATCATTCCCCGCGCTACCGTCAAAAAAGGGGATCTGCATGAGTTCATCAAAGAAGCGGACCGGCGCATCGAGCAGGCCGCTTAGACCTGCGCTTCCTTTCGGACAATCGACGGGCGCCGGCACGGCGCCCCATCTCTATGCTTAATTTCAAGGCAGTCGCGCTGAGGCGCGGTCAGCGGCTCCTGTTCAAAGAGGCGTCCTTCACCATACACAGTGGCGAAAAAGTCGGCATCACCGGTGCGAACGGGGCCGGCAAATCCAGTTTGTTCGGTCTGATATTGGGCGGCATCCAGGTCGATGCCGGCGAGATTTCGATGCCGCCAAACCTGGATATCGCCCATGTGGCCCAGGAAACCCCGGCCAGCGATCAGATGGCGTTGGACTATGTCATGGACGGCGACCGCGAATTGCGCCGCATCGAGGCGGATCTTCGGAAGGCGGAGGAGAGCGGCGATGGCGTGAAGCTGGCGCAGCTTCACTCCCGGCTCGATGCGATAGGGGGCTACGAAGCGAAGGCGCGCGCCGCTAAGCTGATGTATGGGCTTGGGTTTTCGTCGAACGACGAGACCAAATCGGTGAGGCAGTTTTCCGGCGGATGGCGGATGCGGCTCAATCTCGCGCAAGCCCTCATGTGCCGTTCCGACATGCTTCTTCTCGACGAGCCCACCAATCACCTCGACTTGGATGCCGTTATCTGGCTCCAGGAGTGGCTGGCCCGGTATGCCGGCACCCTGCTGCTGATTTCCCATGACCGCGATTTTCTGGACGATATCGTCGATCATGTGCTGCACATCGAGAACCAGACGGCTACGCTCTATTCCGGAAACTATTCCGAGTTCGAGACGAGACGCGCGGAGCTCCTGGGGCAGCAGCAGGCGGCCTACGAACGGCAGCAACGCGAAGTGACGCGTATTCAGTCGTTCGTGGATCGGTTTCGCGCGAAGGCCAGCAAGGCCCGGCAGGTGCAAAGCCGGCTCAAGGCTCTGAGCAAGCTGGAACTGATCGCCGCGGCGCACGTCGATTCGCCCTTCGAATTCTCCTTTCTGCCGCCGGATAAACTGCCTTCGCCTTTGTTGAGGCTGGACGATGCCGGCGTAGGGTACGGTTCGAAGGCAATCCTGAACGGCGTTAATCTGACCTTGAATCCGGGCGAACGGATCGGGCTTTTGGGCGCCAACGGCGCCGGCAAATCCACCCTGATCAAACTGTTGGCTGGCGCCTTGAGCCCATGCTCCGGGGAACGCTTGGAGGCGCAGGACCTTCGTATCGGTTATTTTGCACAACATCAGCTCGAACAATTGCGGATCGACGAAAGCCCGCTCAAGCATTTGCAGCGGCTCGACCACAAGGCGTCGGAGAAGGATTTGCGCAATTTCCTCGGCGGTTTCGGTTTTCGCGGCGACCAGGCACTGGGACCGGTTGCGCCTTTTTCGGGCGGAGAACGAGCGCGGCTTGCGCTGGCTCTTTTGATTTATCAAAAGCCGAACCTTTTATTGCTGGACGAACCGACCAACCATCTCGATCTGAACGCCCGCGATGCGCTTAACCTGGCTTTGCAGGATTACCAGGGGGCGATGGTGCTCGTCTCCCACGATCGCTACCTGCTCCGGACGGTTGCCGACGATTTCTGGCTGGTTGCGGACGGGACAGCAGAGAAATTCGCCGGCGATTTGGACGACTACCGGCAATGGTTGAGCGATCGCCGTGCGTTGTCCCAAGCTCCGATGGAAGACAAGACGATTCTGTCCCGTAAGGATCAGCGCCGCTTGGAGGCGGAGCGGCGCCGCGCATTGAGGCCCTTTCAACAGGCGCTGGAGCACGCCGAGACTACCCTGGCAAAGTTGACCGCCGAGAAGAAGCGGCTGGAAGAGCAGTTGTCGGACCCGGCGTTGTACGAAAGCGATTCCAAGGCGGTTCTACAGGCGCTGTTGCTCGAAAAGGCCGGAGTCGACCGCCGAATGGCCGACGCGGAGTTTGCCTGGCTGGAGGCGAGCGAGGCCTTGGAATCGGCCTCGGGTGAAATTTGAGCGAGTACGAATTTGCAGCCGTGGGATCGACATGCCGCTGATAAAGCTGTTTCTCGATATCTGTTTCTTTAAGAGGGGGCCTCAGGACACGCCGGCGTCGAACGTGCTGCTGGGGCTGGCGGTCCTCGCCTATATGATCGTGGGCGTTGTGCTGCTCGGATTGGAGGGCAATTGGCCAGGAGCGGCCATCGAGGCCGTGGCCGAAGGCTTAATGCTGTTCGGTTTTCTTTACCTGTCGCTTTATCTGTGCAAGAAGCTCTCCCGTCTTCGGCAAACGGCGACGGCGTTATACGCGTGCGACGCGTTGATCAGCGCGGCCGCGGTTCCGCTGCTGGGCTGGCTGGTGGTGACGCCGGAGGCCAAAGCGGTTTATATTCTTTTGACGTTCTTGATGCTTTGGCACTTGGCCGTAGTTGGTCATATCCTGCGGCACGCTCTGGCCATTCCGTTTTTTTTCGGCGTCGGGCTGGCTTTCGGGTACGTCGTCGCAAGCTATCAGGTGATGATGGTGTTGTTCGATCGGGCCATGTGACGGCAAAAGAGATAGGAGATAGGAGACAGGCGATGGCGTACCGGCAGATTTTAGTGGCGGCCGATTTCTCCGGGCATGGCGAACAGGTGGTCGAGCGCGCTCATGAATTGGCGAAAAAGTACGAGGCCCGGTTAAGCATCATCCATGTGGTGGAAGACCTGCCGATCATGGATTCGTCTTACGGCCCCATTGCGCCGTTCGACATCGACCTGACGGATCAGATGATGGATGCGGCGCGGAAACGTCTGGGCGAGATTGCCGACCGGTTGGCCATACCTAAAGACCGCCGTTGGATTGAAATCGGAAGTCCAAAGGCGGAAATTATCCGTGTCGCCCAGGAGCGGCAGGTCGATCTGATCGTCATTGGATCGCACGGGCGGCATGGTATCGGCTTGTTGCTCGGTTCCACCGCCGCCAGCGTAATTCACCATGCCGAGTGCGACGTCCTGGCCGTCCGTCTTCAGGGCTGAAAGGAGTTTCGTTCTCATCGAGCGTGAGGGAGGCCGATTTTATGGCTGCGAGTCATCGCTGGACGCGGATGCTGCTCGGCGGCGCGCTGCTGATGTCCAGTCATGCCGTCATTCCAACGGAATTCAAAGGAGGGAAAGGTATGTCCATGAGAATCGAATCATCGGCATTTGTTCACAACGGCGACATGCCGGGGCGTTTGACCTGCGACGGTCAAGACGTGTCGCCGCCGTTGTCCTGGTCGGGCGTGCCCGAGGGTGCCAAAAGCCTGGTGCTGATCGTGGACGATCCCGATGCTCCGGACCCGAAGGCGCCCAAGATGACATGGGTCCACTGGGTGCTCTACAACATTCCGCCGGCTTCGAGTGGTTTACCGGAGGGAATCGCGGCCGGGGCTTTGCCCTCAGGAACCGCCGAGGGAACGAACGATTGGAAACGGACGGGCTACGGCGGGCCATGTCCGCCGGTAGGCCGGCATCGCTATTTCCACAAGCTTTATGCGCTCGATACCGTTTTGCCCGATCTGCATAAGCCCACCAAGGCGCAGCTTGAAAAAGCCATGCAGGGGCATGTTCTGGCGCGGGCCGAACTGATCGGTCTTTATCGGCGCGCCAAGTGATTTGCCGATCGCTTTATTTCCGCCAGTAGGCGGGCGTGAACAGGATCAGCGCCGTAAATACCTCGATACGGCCCAGGAACATGGCCACGCTGCAAATCCAGGTCTGAATGTCGGTTAAGGCGCTGTAATTGGTGGCGGGTCCCACCTGATTCAATCCGGGGCCGGCATTGTTGATGCAGGCGATAATGGCGGAGAAAGAAGATAAGAAGTCGAGGCCGGTGATCACGAGCAATAAGGTCAGAATCACGATGCTCATGAAATAGACAAAGATAAATCCAAGCACCGACAGGACGATCGGCGATCGGATGACCAGGTTGCCGAGCTTGAGCGGATTGACCGAAGTCGGGTGAGTCAGCAGAAACATTTGGAGCTGGCTCTGTTTGACCAGAATCAGGGTCCGCATCATCTTGATGCCTCCGCCGGTCGAGCCGGTGCAGGCGGAGACACAGCTCAAGAACAGCATCCACAGCGGAGCAAAGATGGGCCACTGGTTAAAATCGACGCTGGCAAAACCGCAGTCGGTAGCAACGGATACCAGGTTGAAGCTGGCATGGCGCAGCGCGGTCCAATAGTCCGAGTAGGTTTCCGACTGCCAAAGATAAAAGGCGATGCCGAGGCAGCTGCCCAAGACCAGGATCAGAAAAGGCGCCGCTTCGATATCGTGCTTGTAGGGATTAAAGCTCTTGCCGTGAATGGCTAGAAAGTGGGTGGCGAAGTTCATGCCCGCCAGGAGCATGAATACGATCAAGACCGATTCGATGGCCGGTGAGTTGAAATAGCCCACGCTCGCATCGTGCGTCGAAAATCCACCCAACCCCATGGTGGAAAAGGCATGGCAGACGGCGTCGAACCAGTTCATGCCGGCTTGCTTCAGGGCCAGAATGCACGCCGCCGTTATCCCGGCATAAACCAGCCAAAGATTCTTGGCCGTCTCGGTGATCCTGGGGGTCAGTTTGGTGTCTTTCATCGGGCCCGGCGTCTCGGCCATTAACAACTGGCGGCCGCCCACGCCGAGAACGGGAAGAATCGCCACGGCCAATACGATGATTCCCATGCCGCCCAGCCAGTTGAGTTCATGCCGCCACAAATTGATGGCCGGCGGCAGTTGGTCCAGGCCAGTCAGGATCGTCGCTCCCGTGGTGGAGAGTCCGGACATGGCTTCGAAGTAAGCGTCGGTAAAAGACAAGTCCGTAAGGTAAGACATTAAGGGGAACGTCGAGAATGCGGCCATGCCCGTCCAGGCGAGCACCACCAGCAAGAATCCTTCCTTCGCTTTTAATTCAGGCTGAAATTTCCTTGTCGTGATCCACAAAATTGTGCCCGCGCCAAGCGTGAGCAGCATGTCTTCGATAAATAACAAAACCGTCCCGTCATGGTAGATCAACGAGGTCAAGATGGGTAACGCATAAGTGATGCTGAAAACGATCAGCATCAGGCCGAAAACTCTGGCGAGGGATAAGAATCGGTTCATCTGGCAAGAAACCTACCGAAACATACCAGGTTGTATGGTCAAGAGGCGGGAATTTTGGAGCGAAGCCAGCTTAAAGACGTTGGCCATGACTGACGATTGGGCGGCGCATTGCAGTAAGGGTGAATAACGTGATGAGTTTTAAGTGCGGATGGGGCGTTTCATGAGTCCATGTATGGTGCCTCGGGCCGGAATCGAACCGGCACGCCGTGTTAGGGCGCGGGATTTTAAGTCCCGTGTGTCTACCTATTCCACCACCGAGGCAAACAGACTTGAATTTTCATCGGACGACGGGCGTGTCGCTGATGAGATCGTATCTTGCAGCTAGCCGAGTCAGTTCCACGTCATTCTTGACGGACAGTTTCTCATACGCCCGGTACCGATAGGTATTTACCGTTTTGGGGCTGATCGATAGCATATCCGCCATGTCCTGAATCGATCGGCCTTCCACTGTCATGATGACGACTTGGAGTTCGCGGTAAGACAACTCGTTAAATGGAGACGGGGTTTGATCGGGCTGCTTGGCTAAAGCTATTTTATTGGCAACGTCCTGGCTGAGATACCGCTTGCCGTCGGATACCAACCGAATGGCATTCGTCAGCTCGCTTATGGGGCAGTTTTTCGAAACATAACCGTGAGCGCCCAAGCTCATGAGTTGATGAGGGAACGGTTCGTCGGCATACACGCTCAGGGCCACGATCCGGACCTGCGGGTGTTTCTGACTGATCTTCCGGCATGCTTCTATTCCGCCTATGCCCGGCATGTTGATATCCATCAAAATCAAATCGGGCTTCAGACGGTCGGTCTGCTCGATGGCCTCTTCGCCCGAGCACGCTACGCCGATTACCTTCATGCCTTCGGCTTCGTTCAGTAAGTGCTCGATGCCCGTTCGAACGAGTTCATGATCATCCACGAGGAGAATGTCGATCATATCGTCAATGGCGAAAACTAGGCTAGCGCTTACCTTGCAACTCTATGGCGGAGAGGGAGGGATTCGAACCCCCGGACGGGATCAACCGTCAACGGTTTTCAAGACCGCCGCTTTAAACCGCTCAGCCACCTCTCCTCGATTTATCAACTGCTGTCTTATAAGGATAGCGCATAAGCCTCTCCGGTTCTATCTTTACCCTTTCCAAAGGCATTTTCCGTTGCTTGCTTTAGCGATCGCTTCGAGCCGGGAGGCATGTGCCTGGAGTTCCGCTTCGCTGCACTGAATGACTCTAAGCGGCGGACGATTTGTTAAAACGGTCGATTTCGGCTTTTGCTGGACCTTGTCGGCGCTCTCGCCGGTCGATTCCGGCTCCAATATCAGCAAGGTCTGGCCGCCGGTCATCGCGAGATAGACTTCGGCTAGAATCTCGGCGTCGAGCAAGGCACCGTGCAATTCTCTATGCCGATTGTCGACATCGTATCGTTTGCATAACGCGTCCAGGTTATTACGCTGCCCGGGATGCTTCTTTCTGGCGAGCGTCAATGTGTCGAGAACGGTGCAATACTCGGTGATGCTGGCGAAACGGCCGGGCAGCAGTCTCAGTTCGTGATCGAGGAATCCAAGATCGAACGGAGCATTGTGGATGATCAGTTCCGCGCCTTTGATATAGGCCAAGAGATCCTCGGCAATATCGGCAAAGCGGGGTTTGTCCGCTAGAAATTCGGCGCTCAGCCCGTGCACTTCAACCGCTCCGGGGTCAATGTCCCGCTCGGGGTTCAGGTAAATGTGAAAGCGGTTTCCCGTCAGTCTGCGATTGACGAGTTCCACACAGCCGATTTCGATGATTCGATGTCCTTCCGCCGGATCGAGTCCGGTTGTTTCGGTATCAAGTACGACTTGTCGCATGAGTCGTTTTGTCCTGCTTTTGAGGATGTAACAATTCGTCTATGCCACGGTTGGCGAGGGCGTCGGCGCGCTCATTCTCGACATGTCCGGCGTGGCCCTTGATCCATTTCCATTCGACCTCATGGCCCTGTTGGGCCGTCATGAGACGCTGCCAAAGATCGACGTTCTTGACCGGTTTTTTTGCGGCGGTTTTCCATCCTCTTCGAAGCCAATCCGGCAACCATTCCGAAATTCCCTTGAGAAGATAAAGGGAATCCGTGGTGATGCAGACCTTGCTGGGTCTTTTCAATGCCTCCAATCCCTTGATTGCGGCCATGAGTTCCATGCGATTATTGGTGGTGTTCGGCTCCCCGCCGTTTAGCTCCAGCTCTTTGTCCTTATACTTCAGTACTACGCCCCACCCGCCTGGGCCGGGATTGCCGCGGCAAGCGCCATCCGTATAGATGTTGACGAGGTGATTCACTGTTGTTTTCACGGTAGCGTTTCAAACATGTGGCCGGGCACCAAATCCGGTGCGCCGATCCATTTCGGTTCAATGGGTATTAGCCTATAAGTTCTCTTGACGGCCTTTATGCCGAATGCGAATGACAGGTGAGCCCGAGCCTTGCTGAAAAATGAATTGGGTTTTTGTATCGCTTTGGATGAAGCGATGCTAAATGCCACGCTATATTCGGCATCGAATTTCAGGAGACTTAGCCAATCTAATAAACGGTGGCTGCTGATGAAATCGAGCTGCCAAAATGACGAGCGCCGCGGAAGATACTGAAGGATGCCATGCACGCTCCAGGGGTTGAAGCCGAGGACGAAAAGCCGGCCATTCGGCTTAAGCACGCGTTCGGCCTCATGTAAGACTTGGTGTTTATCGGGTTCGAAGTCGATGACATGGGGCAAGATCAGGGTGTCGATACTGCCGCTGGCGACAGGCAGTACGGCCGGGCAAGCCGTAATCAGGCGCTTGATGCAAGTTTCGCCTCTATGTTCGGCGCCCACAAGGATGAAATTGTGAATGAATGTTTCATCGATATATAAGTTTTCGCATCCTAATAGGCCAACTTGTAATATTTTTTGATTATAAGTAGGATTCAGTGAAACCTGGAGGTAGGATGCCTCGATGGTTTGTAGTATTTGCCCTAGGGTTGTGGCGTGATACCACTCCAGGAATGCCTGGCGAGGGTGGGGCGACGGCGTTTGCTTGGTTTTCATTGACTGAAGTGCTGGTATGCCGCTATAAATCACCCGAATAAAACTCTGAGGTAGACACGATGAGACGGCCAAAACGCGATGTAAAGTTGCTCTGTTACGCATCTGTTTTCGCCTTGTCCCTCAGTGCCTGCACGCATCACGCCGGGAAGCCGAATGCGGATAACAGTTTAACCTACAGTTCTCAGCCGACGTCAACGTCCAGCGGCAAAAAATCCAGAGTCTTCCATATCTCCAAGAGCACGAGCCGCTGGTTCAGAAAACGGGATAAAGCCCACGTCGGCGGGCTGGGCGACGATGGCAAAAGCCCGGCCGAATACGATAGTTTGTGGGACCGGTTGTTCGACTCATATAGCCTCCCGCCGGTCGAGCACGAGGAGATCAATCGGGAACTGGAATGGTTCCTGAACCATCCGGGCTATGTGGATCGCGTGCAGAAAAGGGCCGAGCCGTTCCTCTATTCTATAGTGAAGCAGTTCGAGAAGAATGATATTCCAGGCGAGTTGGCGCTATTGCCCGTTATCGAAAGCGCGTTTCAGCCCGATGCGGTATCTCCGGCCAACGCCGCCGGTATATGGCAATTCATTCCCTCTACCGGCCGCATCTATGGCTTGAAGCAGAGCCGGTCATACGACGGGCGGCGCGACGTTTACGCTTCAACCCGTGCGGCGATTAAATATCTGAAGAAGCTTCATTCGGATTTCAATGGCGATTGGCTGCTCGCCATCGCGGCTTACAATTGCGGCGAAGGAGCGGTTGCCAGGGCGATCCAGAAGAATGTGGCGAGGAATCGGCCTACCGATTTCTGGTCACTGGATTTGCCGGATGAGACGCGTTCCTATGTTCCTCGCTTGCTCGCGGTCGCGAAACTATTCGCCGAGGCCGATCAATACGGCATCGATTTACACCCTATTCCCAACGAAGCCTTGTTCAAGCCCGTCAAGGTAAGTTCTCAGATGGATTTGGCGCTTGCGGCCGATGCGGCGGATATCTCTTTGGAAAAACTGTACGAATTAAATCCCGGCTTTAAGCGCCAGTACGCCGATGTAGAGGGAAGCTATCGGCTTTTTATTCCTGCCGACAAGAAGATTAGGGAATTTAAGCAAGAGTTGGAAAGGCTGGCTCAAAACAGCCAGCCGCCAGGCCGGGATCGTCCATCGATTGCCGATGAATTGATCGCCGCTCGGGATTCGGAGTCGGCGCATGCCGATGCGGCGGCGGGCGATAAGGGACGAGTCAGCCGTTCGGATAAAAACCGTAAGAGCGAGTCTTTTCAAAAGGACCAAAAAGGTAAAGCAAAAGGGAAAAATTCGCGCGACCAAGGGGCTGAAATTATTGCGTCCAAATCTTCCGGTAAGATCGTCCAGAAAATAAGAAATGGAGACCAGGTTGCCGCCGCTCCCGCGAAAAACAAGCTTGTAAAAGCGTCAAGCAAGCAGTCGACCTATACCGTGCAGGAAGGCGATACGCTTTGGTCCATAGCCAAGAAACACTCCGTCGACGTTGATCAATTAGCCAAGTGGAATGGCTTGTCGGCGAAGAATGGACTCAAAACCGGCCATAACTTGGTGCTTTGGAACAAAGATGCCGCCAACAAGCTGCCGATCGCCAGTTCCGGGATTAAATCGTCACAATCAATCAGCTATGTCGTCCGGCAGGGCGATACGCTGTTTTCCATCTCGAAACGCTTTAAAGTCAGCGTGGCCGATTTGCGCAAGTGGAACGGTTCCAAGATCGAGAAGCAGATTCAACCGGGCAGGAGCATCATGGTGCAGGTCGAGAAGGACTAGGAGCGGATATCCAGCCTTCCCGGCAACGGCACATGGCTGACTACGTACCGATATTTTCCTGAGGCTTCCGGAGGTATCTTATCCACAACATCGATTTCGATGGCGACATCTCGTCCCATCCGGTTTTTAAGCTGTCCGACAATTTCATCCTTTGAACTCTCTTGCCAGCCAGCGCTCGGAACGACCGTAACCTCCATGCGATTGGTTGAGAGCTGAACGATCTTGAACTCTTGAACCCCTTCGATCGCGCGTAGCACATAGATAAGTGCCAGCGCGTGCATAATCGTGCCATCGGAGCGAATGACGAAATCCGTGGCTCTGCCCATGATTTCCGCGATTACATGCAAGCCGCGACCCGTGCGGCACAAATCGTCGGTTTGGCGTGCCATATCGCCGGTTCGATAGCGGATGAACGGTTGGGCATCCGAACACAGGTTCGTGATAACGACCTCTCCCATTTCTCCGAGAGCGACGGCCATCCCATTGTCGTCCAACACTTCAACGATCAAGCTTTCGCTGTTGACCACCATCTGGCGCTCCGGTGATTCGAGCGCGATCAATCCGCCGTCGCGACATCCGTATTCATTCGATACGGGTTTCTCGAAAACCTCCTCGATCAGCGCCCTTTGCTGGGGAAACAAGGGTTCTCCCGTTGTGCAAACAACTTTAAGACGCGGCAGTTTCGGGATTCGGTTCCGGCTCTTGGCGTAGGATGCCAAAAGACTCAGGCTGCTTGCATAGCCGTAGATGCAGGCGGGGTTAAAAGACTGAATGACCTTAAGATAATCGCCCATCCTGCTCTCCGACATATCGAAGGCATTCAGAAGCAATTGGTTAAAGAGTCGATCCCTTATTTTTTTTACGAGATCCGTTTTATTGAGTTCTACGGGCGCTCCCCACAAAAAAACTTCGGGGTCTCCGACATCGACATTCCACCACCGGCGTGCGCGCATACGAGAGGCGGCATCTGCCGCCTGCCGCTTTCTGCCGAAATAAAAAATCAACGGCTGGCCGCTCGATCCGCCCGTGTTGTAACGGAATGCGCCTCCCGGGACGTCTCTCCAGACGATCCGATCTCTGTTAGCGGACGCGTCCGCTTTATTCATGGTCGGCAAACGGTGAAGATCGTCGAAAGTTAGGTTTCGACCGGTGGTCAAGTCGATGCCCGATGCACGGATTCGTTCCGCGTGCCATGGGCTGTGTTCGTGCGCTGTTTGGAGCAAGGCCCGCAGTTTATCCATCTGCAGTCGCTCAATGGCTTCACGCGAAAGCCACTGTGTTTTTTCCAATTCAGCCAGGCAGGCAAATGTTGGGCGGTTTACCAGCCGTTCATGAGCAGGGTAGAGAATCCGTTTGACCAGGTTCGGATACATGGTGGAACAATGCGGTTCGGGAATGGTGGTTCGTGTGGGCGGCACACTGTCCGGGAGTGATGTTCTTATAAACGTCCCGAGCGCAGCAAACTCGCTCGGCCCGATGGTATCGTGGTTCATCGGATTGCCACGATGTTGTGCGGTACGGAAGCATTCTTGTAAACCAGTCCAAAGCAAACGGCAAGCCCATTTCTTGAAATTAAGCGCACATTAACGAAGCCGGTCATAATAGGCTTAAAGTTTGAAACGATCCTTTGAACGGATAATTAATGCGACTTGAGAATTTTTCTCTGATCGTAATCGGAGTATTCGTTTCGTGCCAGGGTTTTAGCGCCCGAATCGCAGCCGACGAACTGCCCGACTTGATAGAAAAAATTAAACCGGCCATCGTTGGCATCGGTACATACCAAAGAACACGAACGCCGCCGGCGATGTTTCGAGGAACCGGGTTCGTCATCGGCGACGGCTTGCACGTATTGACGAATGCGCATGTGCTTCCGGAGGCGATCGACAAAGTTAAATTCGAGACATTGGCCGTATTCACCCGTGACGGAGAAAAGCAAAGCGTGCGGCAGGCGGTTGAAGTCGCTACGGACGAGACCCATGACGTTGCATTGTTAAGAATCGGCGGATCGCCTTTGCCATCCATGCGATTAGGAAATTCGGTCAAGGTTCGGGAAGGAGAGCTATACGCCTTTACCGGATACCCGATCGGCATGGTGCTGGGGCTTAATCCGGTTACGCATCGCGGGATTGTTTCCGCCATAAGCCCCATTGCGATTCCCGCTCATGCCTCGCGACGGTTAAACTCCAGAATGATCCGCCGGCTTGTCGAGCCCTATGATGTTTTTCAGCTCGATGCAACGGCATATCCGGGAAACAGCGGGAGTCCGTTGTACGATGTCAAGCGCGGCGACGTTGTCGGAATCATTAACAAGGTCTTCGTGCAAGAGACGAAGGAGAACCTTTTGGAGCGGCCGAGCGGAATTAGTTACGCGATACCCATTCGGTACGCCGCGGCCTTGCTGAAAGAGAATGGCATAAGTCCATGAACCGGCTGGAGTTCGGCAAATCCAACGTTTAACTTGGAATAACATGCCTGGATAAGCCCTTGTATCGGCATCGCGTTCGAGGGAGACTTTTGCGGCATTTCAGGTCCTAAAAGATGACGACAGCTTACTTCGGAGAGAATTCTTTTGCATAAACACATGACTACCGATCAATTGCTACAGATCGTATTGCTGGCCTTGGACGACAGAAAGGGGAAAGATATCAAGGTGATAGACGTTAGGAGGAAGACCGGGATCGCGGATTTCATGGTGATTGCCAGCGGTACCTCGGAGCGGCACGTGAAATCGCTGGCCGACCATGTGATTGAAGAAGCGAAAAATAACGAGGTCCAGCCACTGGGTGTCGAAGGCCAGGGCGGCGGAGAGTGGGTCTTAGTCGATTTGGGCGACGTGATTGTCCACGTCATGAAGCCCCAGACACGGGAGTTCTATCAGCTCGAGAAGTTTTGGCAAGCGGACTATTCGCCGCTTTATACGGCGGCCGGCGCGGCACACTGAGCGGGTAGCATGTTGTCCTCGTGTCTTTGCGGGGAACAAAAAGCCGCTATTACAAACGCGAAGCGATCTAGAACAAAGACGGCGGTTTACTCATTTTTGCCGAATTTCGCATCCAGTTTGCAGGGGGCGGGCGCACTCATATACGCCCACCCGCCATAAAAACTGCGGTGTATCAAAAGCCGACTATTGCTCGATAACGCCGAATTTCGCTATTCGGCCTAAGTTCTCGATCATGACGGCGTTCTGGCAGTTCAATCAAAACGAACAATTGGCGGACCAATCGTGCCGTAGATCCAACGTGTTTTACCGTCGTGGATTGAGCTTTCAAATGACTTAATTCCAACAGGGAGTCAGGCTGATGAATGGCGGTCGGTCACGCTTGCTTATAAAACCGGCTTTGCGCTTCGGACGGGGGGCGTAATTTGCCTTTAAGCAGGGACTGTCGCCATCGCGGCGAACTTATTCCTCACCTTGGCGTATTGCAAATACGTACTCGGCTACCGGTTTCCCGCCAATGAGATGTTCCTGAATGATTCGCTCAAGGACCATCGGCGTACAGGAGTGGTACCAGACACCCTCCGGATAGACCACCGCAATCGGCCCATTACGGCACACCCGCAGGCAATTGGCTTTGGTGCGCTGGATCCCGGCCGAGCCGGTAAGCTTCAGTTCATCCAGCCGGCGCTTCAAATAATCCCAGGATTCCAGCCCTGCTTCTTTGCTGCAACATTTAGGCTTGGTCTGGTCGCAGCAAAGAAAAATGTGTTTTTTGGTTTTGGAGATTTCCAGAACCTTGGCAATGGCACGCAGATTGGTATCGATGTCGTGTTCAGTCATTTGTTCTCTAATTTGGAAAAATAGCCGCCGGCGGTGGTTTGCATCGCGCATCCGTTCGTTTCAATCGGATATTGCTCTAACCGCATCTAAGTTTTTCCTAGCATGATTGTCAAGAAATTTGACAACCTTAGAGAGTTGTTTTTGCTCGCAATTAGCTGAAAAACACCGCTTTCGCTCGGTGGCGAGATTCCGCGGACGCCGCTTTTTCCGTCAAATATGTCAATAAATTTTACACATCGAAAATTTGGTGCAACGCAAAGAACTCACAAAGGTGGGGTCAGGCTTTGATTGTTTTCTTAATGGCCAAAAGGCTTAGCAATCGTTTCGTTTCCGCCCCTAATTCGGCATCATGCTTCATGCGCTCTCGCAATCTGGCGACGGCCGTGCTCAAAGTCGATATGTCGCGATTGAAGACCGTACCGACCTGCGTCAGGGTGGCGGCCCGCGCTTCCAATGCCAAATAGGCGATCAATGCACGTGCTTGCGCTCCCGCGCGACCGCGGTCCGTTGCGCGGACCTGGTCCAAGTCCATCTTGCGAGCCGCACATACCAGGCTGACGATCGATTCCAGATCAATGCGCGCTCCAGAGACTGGATTGGCGTGTTTTAGCGCCTTCTCGACAAAATCATCGTTCCCGAGGATGCCTCTTTCTGCCGCGCCGTGATGGAAATCCTTGCGATGACTTTCCTGCGATCCATCGGCGACGAAGCGCGCGTAGCACTCCCGCGCGGTCGCCAGATCCCGGCAAAACTGAGAATACACCCATGAGGTCGTAAGCCAATCGACACGATCCATTCCGAGATAAGTCCGGTGCCCGCTCCAGCGATAGTCGGCGGGATTGTGGACTAACTGCGCCCGAACAGGGTTGAGATGAATATAACGGACAAGCTCCAGCAGATAGGCATCGGCGTCGACCAAGACCGCCTTGAATCGTCCCTGGAACAGATGGCCGATCCGATTTTCACGTTTGTTGATCCGTTGGGTATAGCGAAAAGCCAGATGCTGCATGGCTTTCGAAAGCGGCACATTGCCGACCTGAACCGCCAAGTGAACATGGTTGGGCATCCAGCAATAGCCGTGAATGCGATAGCCATAGCGAGAGATACCCTCGGCAACTAGCTCCTCGAAAGCGTCACTGTCGCCGTCACGAAAAAAGAGAGCTTGGCCGCCGTTGCCGCGGAGCATTACGTGATAGACAGCGCCAGGGAGATGGATACGAGGTTTTCTAGCCATGAAGCCGATTTCATCCTTTTGAAGGCGATCGACACTATCGCATTTTATGCAATAAAGAAAGCCTGACCCCATGCTATGAGTGGTTCTCCGCTTATCGGCCTCTTGGACCACCTATTTGGCACCGATCATGCTTCCTGCTTTTTTGGGATTACCATGGATGTGCGATTTATAACCGGATATGGAGGAACCAACGATGAAAGGCGGATTTCTCAAACCTGTGGGGGACTGTCGGGGCACAACGACAGCAGATTCGACCGCATCGGCTTCGATGAAAACACCAGCCCGACCTTTTATCGAGAGGGGAGAGGTATAAATCACATGAGAGTTGATATCGTCAGCGGCGTCGATTGTCGGGGTCTTTTCGGATGTCAACCCAGCGAAGAGCCGGCAGGTCGAAAAAATACAGCTTTAGCCCACCGCCATTCTTGATCCGGGTTATAGCTAATACCAGTAAATGCGGAAAAGTCATTGATATGAATAAACAAATTATGAGGGCGGCAGTCTGTGGGGTATTGCTGCTGGCTATGGATATAGCGGTCGCTATTCCCCAATTGCAATTGGATGTCGGAGGAGGAACATATAATCAGACCGGATCGGAAACCGCACCGCCGACCCCGGAAACGATTGTGGCGCAGGGCGATGTTTTTACCTTATATGCATACGGCTATCCCAACGGTGACATTAACAACAATGACACCGGCATCAATGACTGGTTGACGAGGCAGTTCTTCGTTTCCATGGCGGTGATTCCGCAGACGGCGAACATCTCGGAAGATTTTGGTTTCTTTTCGGTGAACGGTATTACCATCAATACCAGTTCTTCCGGACTGCAATTCGGCGTTCCTCCGGTGGAGAACTACACGGGTACCTCAGACCAGGATCTCCCGTCTCATGGTATTTTTCCGACATCCTTTATCGAACTGGGCTTTAATTTCTTAGATTCGAATAAGGCGAACCCCTACAATACAGCGGAAAATGCGGGAGCAGGACCTACGCCTGCGCAAAACGACAGCTTCATGTACTTTCAAGCTTTTGATATCGATATCGGCGGATTGAAAGAAGGTTACGCGATCCACTTTGACCTATATGCAACATTAGGTGAAGAAGTGTGTAAGTCCGAAGGTACGGGGCGGGATAAGATCAGGATCTGTAATACGGATACCCAGATATTGGCTAAGGCTCCTTTCTCCCATGACGCGGAGAGCGGCATTGGCAATGGATTCGAGCCCAGTCTCGCTCCTATCCCCGAGCCTGACGTACTCTGGCTGTTGGGCGGTGGTCTGATCCTGCTGCGTTCCTTCAGCAAGAAAAACGGATCCAATCCATTTTCCGGATGCGGTAAAAAGCCGGCTCAATGAGCCGGCTTTTTACCGTCATGAGTTTCTATTTATAGACCTGAATCGAAGTTTGGCTCGTGTTACCCGCCGCATCGCTGCCGATGAGCGTGATCGTGTGCGTGCCGGCTTTGATGTTATTGGTGCTCCAGTTGTAGGACAGCGTGCTGCTGCTCGTCGAAGCCCTGACAGCGCCATCGATGGCCAGTTTCAGGTTCTGCAACTTGACGTTATCGCTGCCGGTGCCGGTGATTTTGGTCGAACTCCCGACCTTAATTCCGGCGGACGGACTGATGATTCGTACCGTGGGCGGCGTCGTATCGGCGGCGCTGGCCGCCGTAGTGGCCGAGGCCGTATTGGAGAAGCCCGAGTTGCCGATGCTGTTGTAGGCATAGACACGATAGGAATATGTCGCGCCGGCGCTGAGTCCCGTGTTGGTGAAGCCGGTAACGTTACTGCCGAGAGAGGCGATTTCGCTCCAATTCACGCCATCCGGCGAGCGTTGCACCTTGAATCCGGTCTCGTCGCTTGAGTTGTCCGTCCAGGCCAGGGCGATGCTGCTGGACGATCGAGCGGCGGCCGTCAGGCTTGCGGGCGCTGCCGGAACCGCGGCTGTCGAAGTGGCCGAGGCGCGGAAGCTGGCGACGGTGGCGCTGGAGCCGTTCATCGACCGGGCCGTGTCTTGATAGTTTGCCACTCCGGTCGGTTGGCCGTTGTAGTAAACATTGGGATTGGAGAAGTACGGAATTCGCGGCGAACTGCAACTGTAGGACATGACGTCGTGGAACACGCCGCAGACCCTGTAACCGTAGGAGTACGGGTATACGCCGGCATAGGAGGAATTGTCCGGATCGTGCATGTTGCCTTGGTTGTGGCCCAGTTCATGCGCGAGCGTGTTGGTGCCGAGGCAGCTGTATCTGGAATCGTCGTGCACGACGGCGAAAGCGTAGGGAGCGAACGACGTGCTGAGGCTGGTCATCACGTAAGCGATGCCGCAATAGTTGCTCTCCGCCGTGACCAAGGCAACCTGGTCGGCGCCGTACTGGTTGCGCAACGTGTGCACGTTATCCATTTTGCCGTCCGCGGTGCCGCGAAGATCCGACAGGCTGGTCGCCATGTTGCCGGTCTCGGTGTAGCTGACTTCGGCCATTTTCACCAAGTTGAGCTGCATGTCCACCTGGCTGTTCAAGTAGGCCTGATTGGCCTTGGTGACGGCGTTGACGATCTTGGCCTCGATGCCCGAGACACCGCCGGCGTTCGCGCGGGCATTAGGCGTATAGACCACCATCAGATCGATGACTTGGCCGGTGCTGGCCGCTGCGGTGGAGGGGCTTGCCGAGGATGTCGTGGTGCCGGCGAGTTCGCCCGCGGCGTCGATATCCGGTTCGCGGGGATGGGAATGCGGAGCCGTTTTGCCGGGATCGATCTGCCGAACGGCATGGGTTTTGCCGCCGACGTAAACAATCTCGAACATTCTCCCGTCTTCTAGCGTGATGGTGCCCATCATCGCCTGTCCCCGAACGGCCAGGATCACCTCGCTGCCGCCTTCCTGCCCTTCGATGTGACCGACCCATGACCGGTGGCCGTCGATGTCTTCTATCCGGTCAAGCAGGGCGGTAACCGTGGTGTCGTCGAACAGTTCGAGGGTGAGCGTATCGGCGTTCACGGCATTGAAATCGATGGCTACGCCCCGGCTGCGGCCCTTGATGGCCTTGAGCGGCGCCTTCGCCTGCTCGGGCAGGGTGAGGCCCGTGTCGCTGAATAAGCGCTGGGGGGGGGCCGCACGGGCGACATCCGTGGCGGATGTCGCGGCTGCAAACACTCCTGCCAGTGCGAGAATGTGCTTGCGGCGGGCGGCGAATATGGAATGACGGCTCTTGCTGCTCACGTGGTTATCCCCTACGAATCGAATTGACGGCGATGGTCTCTAGGAACCCGCGGGGATTGGGCAAACCGAAGCAGACGTTGGCTCAAGCTGGCAATCCCGCTGTCATAGGAGTCTGGCTCCCGTAGACCGGTAACTTTGCGCCACCACCTTTCGGTGGTTTTGCCTTTTTCAGATCAAGCGCCGTTAGGGCAGCGGCTTAATCTTTATGTGGAAATAAGGATGGTCTAATATTTTCCGAATTTGCGTGATTGTGCTCGCAAAATAATGTTGTTAATTCGCGGTGCCGCCGGTTGGCGCGGTTTCCGTTGTCACGGCTCTACTGGCGCGGGATTCGGCCACGCCGTTGAAAGCCGACACGCGATACGAGTATTCGCCGTTCGCATTGAGTCCCGTGTTTGAAAAGCGGGTGGTATTAGGTCCCAGTAACGCGACTTCTTCCCAATTGACGCCATCGCGGGAACGCTCCACTTTGAATCCCTCCTCGTTATTCGAATTGTCCGTCCAGCGTAGAGCGATCCGATCGTCGGATCGGGCGAATGCCGTCAGTGCGCTCGGAGTAGCCGGGGCGGAAGCCGCCGCTTTACTCGCGCGCCACCCGGCAACCGTGAACCGCGCCTTTTCCATGGACCAGGCGGCCGCTGCGGCTTTCGAGGGGTTTATGTTCGGGTCGATTCCCGTGGGTTTGCCGTTGTAGTAGACATTGGGATTGGCGAAATTCGAGATGCGTGTCGCCCCGGTGCAGGCGTAGGCCATGATGGTGCGGAAACCGCCGCTTTGGCACAGGCGATGCCCATAGGAGTAGGAATAAATGCCGCCGAAGCTGGAGTTCGCCCGGTCATGGGCGTTGCCCTGATTGTGGCCCAGTTCGTGCGCCAGCGTCTGCGCGGCGAGGCAATACGCTTTGGAATCGTCATGCACGACGGCGAAGGCATAGGGCGCGAAGGAGCTGCCCAGCCGCGTCATTTGATAAGCGATGCCGCAGTAGTTCGCGTCGGCGGAAACCAGCGCCACCTGATCGGCGCCGTATTGATTGCGCCAGGAGTGGACGATGTCCATCTTGCCGTCGTTGGTGCCGCGCAGGTCGTTGAGCGTACGGGACATGTCGCCGCTCTCCTTGTAGCTGACCTCGGCCATGCGTACCAGGTTGAGCTTCATATGGACTTTACTGTTGATGTAGGCCTGATTGGCGGCCTCGACGGCTTTCACGATCTTGGCCTGGATGCCGGAGGCGCCGCCGGCGTTGGTGCGTGCCTTCGGCGTGTAGACGACCATCAGGTCGACGACCGTATTGGCTTCAGCGGCTGCCATCGGCGGTTCGTTGCCGGCCGTCTCGGCCTCCGAACCGAGCGGTGCGTTGGCCAGGTCGGGGTCCATGGCGACATCGGGAATCGGGTGCTTGTGGGGCAGGATCTTTTTGGGGTCTATCTGCCGCACCGTATGAGTATCATCGCCGTTGGACAGGATCTCGTAGACTTCGCCGTTCCCCCGTTTGATGGTTCCGGACATGGCTTTTCCGATCACGGCCAGAATAACTTCGCTGTCGGGTTCCCCCTGGATATGACCTACCCAGGCGGAATGGCCCCGAACATTGTCGACGACGCGATCTTTTTCGGCGACGAGAAGCGTGTCATTGAAAATGTTGAGATTTAAGGCGTCTCCTTTCAGCTTATCGAGATCAAGGCGGACTAGACGATTTCTGCCCTTTTTGACCTGGGGAGGACGGCGAGTGTCGGATGTGGCGCTCCAGGCATCCTGAAATAAATCTTCCGGCAACTTCCGTTCGGCGACCGCCGTATGGCTTACCCCCGATAAAGCCAAAGACAGGCATAACGGACTCAAGACGAATTGCTTTTTCATTTTTTAGCCCCCTGTTAATAATGGAAAGCAGATACGAAAAGGTTTGAAGATCGGCGGCGCAGGCCGAGCGGTTCCTCGAAATTCCCTCCAGTTTTCAAAAAGTCGGTCCGGGCGACGCTTGCTAGGCGTCGGGATTCAAGCCGCGCGGAAGCATTCCCGAAGCGTTGGTGGGCACAGGAGGCTCCCGGCTGGCGGATCTGGTTGCAATAGCCGCTAATGTCTTAGCGTTTCCGATCGAAAGCGTGAGAGATGTCGCATCAAGCGTTCCGAGTATGGAATGCCAAGCAGGCTGTTCTTGGAATTCTGCTGCCGGACGGTGACCGCTCCTGGAACCGGATACCGGAAAGTCCCCGCAACGTGTATCCGGCCCCGGCGCGCCGCTCACGCTTGGCTCCGGTAATCCTGCCGTCAGGGATGACGTTCCGTCGTTCTCTCATTTCGCGTCGCTGCTTTCAGATCGAATGGCTTGATTCAGTAAACCGCTTCGAGGGATTTGCGATCCGTTTTTAAAACCGGAAGCGGTATGGGGGGTGAGATGTTGGTCGAGATTAGCGGTTGATCGGACGTTCGGTTTTTTTTCTTCATGACTACACGGTTCACGATAGTAGTTATGTCACGTAGCCTGACGATTGCCAGAGCCCCCAATGGCGCACGCTGTTGATGTCCGCTGTGCATGATTGTGTTTATCGTTGGGATTTGGTTAATCCAAATCCGGCACGATTCGGCTTAAGGCATTATTTGGGCCATGTTTGTAAGGTTTTAATAAATCAAGAAATAAGGCAGATGACCTGTTGTTCTTTGGGATTTCAGGTGTCGCTTTCAGGGAACGGGCAAGATTTTCCGGGGGCGACGAAACAGGCTGTAAATAGCGGTCCATGGAACCCTGAAAATGCCATTCTTAATGGCAGGTCGCCGAAGCACGACACTGTTGCAAAGAAACAAACATTTGGGCGCGGAGCGGAAATTTACCCGGCTTAGGCTGGGCTGGCGCCGGCTGGAATCCATCCCGATGGGGACGAAAATCCGGGATAAAGAGCGTCTCAGCGTGGCATTTGATCCCGAAGTATTGAACCTGGAAACGGCAGTTGACCGCTGCACCGGCAAAGCCCGATGAATCCCGAATGTCCTGCGTGGCACGGACCTCGCCTTTTGGGTGAAGGCGCTACGCGCCCGATTGCACCGCGGGCACGTCCAACTGAGGAATCTAGGTTGAAATCAGCCGTAACGAACCCCTATAGTGACCGGATCAATTTTGTTGCGGGGGAGATTCGTGAAGAAATTTGCTTTCACCATCCTGATGTGGCTTATGATTGCAATGCTCGCCGGGTGCAATACCGTATCGGGCTTCGGTAAGGATGTTCAAAAGCTCGGCAGGAAAATGGAAGAGGCTGCCGACCGGCACAACAGATAGCCTGATTTCAGTCGTTCCGTAAAACCCTATCCCTTGGGGGCATAGTCGGCTGCCGTGACGCGCGGCGAGCGCGGTATAATTTCCCTTTTTCGTTGCAACTCTCGATGTCTGAATTTCTCTCGGAATTAAGCCGCCGCCGTACCTTTGCCATCATTTCCCACCCGGACGCCGGTAAAACCACGTTGACCGAAAAGCTCCTCCTGTTCGGAGGCGCGATTCAGCTCGCCGGTTCGGTCAAAGGGCGCAAGGCAGCTCGTCATGCCACCTCGGACTGGATGGAAATGGAGAAGCAGCGAGGGATCTCGGTCACGACTTCCGTCATGCAGTTCGAGCACAAGGACAAGATCTTCAACCTGCTGGATACCCCGGGACACGAAGATTTTTCGGAGGACACTTACCGGACGCTTACGGCGGTGGACTCCGCCCTGATGGTGATCGACAGCGCCAAGGGCGTCGAGGAAAGAACGATCAAGCTCATGGAAGTGTGCCGGCTGCGGGACACTCCGATTCTGACCTTCATCAACAAGCTCGACCGGGAAGGGCGGGAACCCATCGAACTGCTGGATGAAATCGAGCGTATCCTGAAGATTCAATGCGCGCCCATGACGTGGCCCATCGGCATGGGCAAGCGCTTCAAGGGCGTTTATCAGCTCTATGCCGATGCGGTTCAATTGTTTAGCCCTTCCCATGGCGACCGCATCGTCGAAGGGGAGGTGATCCAGGGGCTGGATAATCCCCGGTTGGACGAAGTGCTGGGCGATCAGGCGGACGAATTGCGGATGGAGATCGAACTGGTGCGCGGCGCGAGTCACGAGTTCGACATCCGGTCCTACCTGGCCGGAAAACAGACCCCGGTATTTTTCGGCTCGGCGATCAATAATTTCGGCGTGCTGGAGTTGTTGGACGCGTTTGCGGACTATGCGCCGCCGCCCCAATCGCGGCAAGCCCGCGAGCGTGCCGTGGAGCCCGGCGAAGAAAAGTTCACCGGCTTCGTCTTCAAGATTCAGGCGAACATGGACCCGGCGCATCGCGACCGTATCGCTTTCATGCGGATCTGTTCGGGCAAATACCTGAAGGGCATGCGAATGCACCACGTTCGCACCGGCAAGACGGTACAGATTGCCAACGCCATCACGTTCCAGGCCGATACCCGAACCAATATCGAAGAGGCATATCCGGGCGACATCATCGGCTTGCACAACCACGGCACGATCCAGGTGGGCGATACGTTCAGCCAGGGCGAGACGCTCAAATACGAGGGGGTGCCGTATTTCGCTCCGGAACTGTTCCGCCGGGTGGTGCTGAAAGACCCGCTCCGCGCCAAGGCTTTGCAAAAAGGCTTGCAGCAATTGACCGAAGAGGGGGCGACCCAGCTCTTCCGGCCGCTCAAGAACAACGATCTCATTCTGGGCGCCGTGGGCGTGCTGCAATTCGACGTGACGGCCTTCCGCTTGAAATCGGAGTACAGCGTGGAATGCGTTTACGACAATGTGCCGGTCACCACGGCGCGCTGGGTCGGATGCGACGATCCGAAAATGCTGGAAGAGTTCAAACGCAAGGTGTTCGACAATCTGGCCGAGGACGGCAGCGGTTATCTGGTCTATTTGGCCGGCAGCCGGGTCAACCTGCAGCTTACCCAGGAGCGCTGGCCGGATATCCGCTTCAGCGCAACCCGCGAATTGTAGGGGCGAAGGAGATTAACCGATCATGGCCTCGGCGCTGTCGGTGTTTCCGAGATTGTCGGTCCAACTGACGCGGATGGTGTCGCCGGTTTTCCCGCCGCGAAACCGGATCGAGAGGTAGGGATCCTTGGATACCGCCGTGCTGAGTTCGCACGTTGCGACCAACCGGCGATTATGTTCGATTTTCACTTCCCGGATAAAATGCGCCGGAACGATCCTTCCGGTCAGTTCATCCCGCCGGCGTCCGGTTTCCATGGGATGGGCGATGAGCATGCGGACGGTCGTCAATCCGTCTTCCTGCTTGATGCGTATCTTGATGCTGGACATTGCGGTGACTGAGGCCGAGCTCGGAGACGTTTAACCTGGAAACGGCAGTTGGACGCGCCCGAGTGTGCGGCGGGCGGGCCGGATGGCAAGGCGCGACGACGCCGTGGGACATCCCCCCACAAGGAGGAGCAACACCGCCAGACGGCCCGCCCGCCGTGCGATCGGGCGCGTAGCGGCTTCACCCAAGCGGTGAAATCGATAGAAGGCATAACGGTCTGAATTCATAGGGCTTTTTTACTCCATCCAAGCGGTCAACTGCCGTTTCCAGGTTTAAGGTAGTTGTTGGATCATTCGGATTCAAGCATCGACATGACGCAATCCAGACGCAATTTCGTTCGAACGCTGGCGGCATTGGCCCTGTCTTGGGCGCCTGTTTTCGGAGCGGCGAAATCCAGGGCGCCTCAACGGACGGAGAGCGATTTCAGCCGACTGCTCGCGGATACGTTGGCGGGAGCGCCCTGGACCGAAACCGACCGAATTGCGCTCGATGCGCCGGACTTGGCCGAGAACGGTGCGATCGTGCCGATCTCAGTCGAGAGTAGGCTCCCGAACACCTCTCGCATATTCATCTTCGTGGAGAAGAATCCCATGCCGTTGGCGGCTCAGATTCGTTTTCAGCCCGGAACCGACGGGTTCGCGTCCATGCGCCTCAAGATGAACGAAACCAGCCCGGTACTGGTCGTCGCGGAGTCGGAGGGAAAGTTTTTCGGAACTCGAAAGACCGTGAGAGTCATGGTCGGCGGCTGCGGTTAACCCGCCGATTTCCTATCCCTGAACGAAATGCTTCAAGATCAGCGTTAAATCGGCCATTCCTGCCGCCAGATTCGCTTCGATTTCCGCCATCGTGATCTCGGCTGCCGTTTTTCCCGCTGCCCAGTTGGCGTTTACCGCGCAGCAGGCGTAATCGATGCCGAGTTCTCGCGCCAGGGCGGCCTCCGGCATGCCGGTCATTCCCACGAGATCGCAGCCGTCGCGCTCCATGCGGCTGATTTCCGCCGCGGTTTCCAGCCGAGGCCCCTGCGTGCAGCCGTATACGCCCCCGTCGACGATACCGACGCCGGCGACCTGAGCGGCCGTCAAAATCTTTTCCCGCAGCCAGGGGCTGTAGGGATAGGTGAAGTCGATATGGGTCACCAATTCGAGATCGGTTTCGAAGAACGTATGCGGCCGCCCATAGGTGTAATCGATGATTTGATGCGGAACGGCGATTTTTCCCGGCACCATGTCGGCGCGAATCCCTCCCACCGCGGCGACGGCCAGAATGCTGGCCACGCCGGTTTCCTTCAGCGCCCAGATGTTCGCGCGGTAATTGATCTTATGCGGCGGAATGATGTGCGGGTTGCCGTGGCGCGCCAGAAACACCAGGTCTTGCTGGTGAAAACGGCCGAAAACCAGTTCCGAGGAAGGATCGCCATAGGGCGTCGCGATTCGTTCGCGCCGGACGATCGTGAGATCGGGGAGCTTCGTGAGGCCGGTTCCCCCGATGATGGCCATTAGAGTCATGATCGCTCTCCTTGTCAGTAAACGTGCTTGCAGGCGAAGATGCCCGGCCAGTTGCGAAGATAGCTTTTGTAATCCATCCCGAAGCCGAACAGGTAGCGGTCCTCCGCTTCCAGTCCGACGAAATCGGCGCGGCACGGCTTTTCCTTGTTCAATTTCTTGTCTACCACGACAGCCGTGTACACGGCTTCGGCGCCTTCTTCCAGGCAGTATTTCCGGATCTCCGCCAGCGTAATGCCTTCGTCCAGGATATCGTCGATGATGAGTACCGTGCGGCCGCGGAGGGGAATGGTCGGCTTCAGGAGCCAGCGAATCTCGCTGCCGCGGGTTTCTCCCTGGTAGCGTCCGGCCTTGATGGAATCGATTTCCAGGGGAAACCGAAGACGCAGCGCGATCTCCGCGGTCGGAACGATGCCGCCGTTGAGAACCGAGAGCAGCAAAGGCGTCTTGCCGCCCATCTGTGCCGTGATCTCGTCCGCCATGCGGTCAAGGGCAGTCTTGATCTCGCTTTCGCTGAAAAGGCAGTCGGCTTCGGCGATGACTCGTTCGATTTCTTCCGATTTATTCATGCATGTCTCGGTTGTTCGTTGATGGAGGCGATCATCTCCGCCGCGCGCCGCCAATCTTCGCCGGAAAGCAGCGTGCTGCGCTCCATGAATGGGCGGCCCCGCATGCGCCGGAGGCGGAATTCGAGTTCCGGACTGGAATGATTCGCCAGGGATTCGAGCACGTCGCCGGCGGCGTCCGGCATGTTGCAGACGAGGACCATGTCGCAGCCCGCTTCGAGCGCCAGCCGGGCGCGGTCGACATGGTTTCCCGCAAAGGCGGCTCCGGCCATGGACAGGTCGTCGCTGAACACGACGCCGTCGAATCCGAGCCGGCGGCGGAGAACTTCTTGAATCCAAAACGGTGAGAAGCCGGCCGGCCGCTCGTCGATTTCCGCGTAAATCACGTGGGCCGGCATGATTCCCTCCAGCCCGAATTCGATGAGGGTGCGGAACGGCTGCAAGTCGCGGTTTTCGATGTCGTCCAGGCGGCGGCGGTCGACCGGCAGCGCAAGATGGGAGTCCTCCGCCACGCCGCCGTGGCCGGGGAAATGTTTGCCCACGGCCGCCATTCCGGCTCGTCGCATGCCTCTCGCAAAAGCCCGGGCGAGCGTCGCGGCTTCGAAAGGATCGCGGGAAAACGCGCGGTTGCCGATGATCTCGCTGATGCCGGAATCGACGTCCAGAACGGGCGCGAAACTGAAATCGACATCGACCGCCCGGAGTTCCGCCGCCATGAGCCAGCCGGCGGTTTCGGCCACTGTTTCGGAGAATTCCGACGGCCCGTTCGACATCTCGCGGTAACGGCCTGCGGGCGGCAGCCGCGTAAAGCCCTCGCGGAAGCGCTGCACGCGACCGCCTTCGTGATCCACCGCAATCAGGATTTCAGGGCGCAAGGCGCGAATCTCCGCCACCAGCTGCATGAGCTGCCTCGGCGACTCGTAATTTCGGCTGAACAAAATGAGCCCGCCCGCTGCCGGGTGAGTCAGCTTGTCCTTCTCGTCGGGACTTAAGGCGAGGCCCTGCAGATCGAGCATCACAGGCCCCGGAAGTTTCGGTGGTCTCATGGGCGTCGGCCGGAAATACTGAAGGCTCACGATTTTAAACTATAATCGGGCGAACGCGACGAAACGCAAACCGAAAGCCACTGGAGAGTCTGTCGTGGGGAAATCGAGAATTCTGGCTTTGCTTCTTCTTTTTTTGTTCGGTCCGTTCGCTTATGCATCGAGCGGCGAGGGAGGCGAGAGCGGCGTCGAATATCTGCCTTTGGAGTCGCTGCTGGTGAATCTCGAAGGAAGACGCCATTACCTTAGAGCCGACATTCAACTGCTGATCGACAGCAAGGAGCATGCGGAAAAGATCAAAATGCACATGCCGCCCGTTCGCCATGCCTTGATCATGCTGTTCTCCAACCGTAATCCCGAGCAGCTTTCCGCTGCCGATGAGCGCGAGAAACTTCGTCAGGCGGCGTTGGAGGATGTCACCAAGACGCTGGAAAAATATGGCGCGGGCGAAGGATTGCAGGACCTCTTCTTCACCGATTTTCTCATCCAATAGCGGAGTCGTTCCATGCCTTATCTGACGATACAGACCAATCGGGCCGTTTCTCCCGACCGGCACGAGCCGCTGTTGGCGGCGGCTTCACGCCTTTTGGCCAAAGAGCTCGGAAAGCCCGAGTCCTATGTCATGGTGAGCCTGAACGGCGGTGTCCCCCTGCTGTTCGCCGGAACCGGCGAGCCGGCGGCCTATGCGGAGCTGAAGAGCATCGGCCTGCCTGCCGGACAGACCAAGTCGCTGTCCCGCGCCATTTGCGGTTTGCTGGAGCAGCAGCTCGACATCCCTCCGGCGCGGGTGTATATCGAATTTACCGATATCAAAGGCAGTCATTGGGGCTGGAACGGCGGAACGTTCTAAGCCTTTAGACCGCTCTGCCGCTAGTGTCCGGCGGCCTGGTTGCGGCGTTGAATGTCCTCCATGGCCTTGATCTGCTCCGGAGTGGCTTCTTTTTGATACTTAGCCTTCCATTCGGCATACGGCATACCGTAAATGAGTTCTTGCGCCGCCGGATAATCCATCTCGACGCCTCGTTCCTTCGCCTCGGCGGCATACCATTTAGCCAGACAATTGCGGCAGAAACCCGCCAGAATCATCAGATCGATGTTTTGCACGTCGGAATGATCGCGGAGATGCTGTAACAACCGCCGGAAAGCGGCGGCTTCCAGTTCGACTCGGGTTTGTTCGTCCATAGGTCTGAGTGTTTGGGTTGAGTTTGCTCGAACGGCGGACCGGAACTTCCGTCCGAAGTGCTCCCGATCGCGCGGGGAACGTTTCTCGTTTCGGGACGAGGCGCATTCCGCGTCCGCGCTTTCGGATGTGTTAAGCTTCGGTATGTCGGCCCTCAGGTATTGTAGGGCATAATGTTCTGTGAAATAGTATGTATTTATAAAAGGGATCGAACAGGTAAAGCCGCGGGCGCCTTCCGACCATGGATATCCAAAAAGCCGCCTCTACTTCTTACGCATACGCTGAAATAAAACGGCAGCGCGAACTTGCGCCCGTTCGAGAAGCCAACCGGGCGGGCTCGAGAACGGTGCCCGAGGCGGAAAGCGCGCGCATTGAGACGGATGATCGCCGCGCCGTTTCGCCAGACGAACTGGAAGCCGTTCTAAACCGCATCAATCGGCCATCCGAACAGCGGAAGGAAGCCGGGGAGCAGCGAACCGCACAGTATCCAACGGTACTGAACGCCCGGACGAAGCACGCGCTAAACGCCTATCTCGCACAATCCGATCTGCCTCAATACGAGGCAAAAAGCACTCTCAGCCAAATCTTGGGCGTAGACGACTACGCCTGATTTTGAATCCCTCTTTCACCTGTATCCGGACCATGAAGTTACTGTTCGATTTTTTTCCGATTTTCCTTTTTTTCATCGTTTTCAAGATTTCCGATATTTACGCGGCGACTCTTGCCGCGATCGTAGCGACCGTCTTGCAGGTGTGCGTCACGTGGTTCAAGACGCGCAAAGTCGAGTCCATGCATTTGGTGTCGCTGGCGATCATCGTTATTTTTGGCGGTGCAACTTTGCTTTTGAAGGATGAACTTTTTATCAAATGGAAGCCGACCGTGCTCAATTGGCTGTTCGGTATCGCCTTCCTGGCTAGCCAGTTCTTCGGCAAGCGAACGCTGATAGAGCGTATGCTGGGCACTCAGATCGAACTGCCCGGCCCGGTCTGGCGTCGCTTGAACCTGGGGTGGACGTTCTTCTTCGTTGCGATGGGCGGCGTCAACCTCTTCGTTGTCTACCACTTCAGCACGGAAACCTGGGTCAACTTCAAGCTTTTTGGCCTCTTGGGGTTGACGTTCTTGTTTGTCGTTGCCCAGTCCATTTATTTATCCCGTTTCTTGCCCGAACCCAAACCGGAGGAGTAGTTTTTTGCTTTACGCCATTATTTGCGAGGATGTCGAGGGAAGTCTCCCGTTTCGCCGGGAGACGCGCCCGGCTCATCTTGAGCGGCTGAAAGCGCTGCAAGCGGAAGGGCGGTTGATCCTGGCGGGCCCCCATCCGGCTGTCGATTGCGACGATCCGGGCGAAGCCGGATTTAGCGGCAGCTTGATTGTCGCCGAGTTTCCCAGTCTGGCGGATGCCCAAGCCTGGGCAGACGAAGACCCTTACCGCCGGGCCGGCGTGTATGCACGGGTGACGGTCAAACCGTTCAAAAAGGTGCTTCCGTGATGACGACTCGTGCCGAAAAAATCAGAATTCGACTGGAAGAAGCGCTCTCGCCGGTGCATTTGGAAATCGTGGACGACAGCATGGCGCATGCCGGTCACGCCGGCGCCGTGGACGGCGGAGGGCATTTTTACGCGACTATCGTGTCCGAGGCTTTTGAAGGAAAGAGTTCGGTTCAGCGGCACCAGTTGGTGTATCTCGCGCTGGGCGACTTGATGCAGAAGGAAATACACGCCTTCAGCATGAAGGCTTTTACCCCACTTGAATTTCAACAAAAAGGAAATCCATAAATGAAGACATACTCACTTGTCGCCGCCATTGCCAGCGCGGTGGTTATCGCGGGATGCAATAACGTTGGCACCGATGGCCAAAAGAGTGCGACAAGCACGGCCGAGGCCCCGACGCCCGAGAATTCGGTTGCCGTCGTCAACGGCAAGCCGATCAGCAGGACCGCCGTCGAGATCTTGTCGTCGGAACTGGCTCAGCGCCGCGGGGAAAACAGCGTTCCGGAAGACAAAATCGTCGACGAGATGATCAAGCGCGAACTGTTGCGCCAGGAGGCCGAAGCGCAGCAACTAACCAAGGACCCGAAATACGCCGCGCGTGTGGAAAATGCGGATCGCATGGTTTTATCGCAAATCGCCGCGGAACATTTCATCAACAGTGCTCCGATCACGGACGAAGACTTGAAGAAGGAATACGACCAGCGTGTCGGTTCCATGAAACTGACCGAGTACAAGGCCAGCCATATCCTGGTGGAGAGCGAGGAAGCCGCGAAGGATGTTCTTAAAAAGCTGCAAAAAGGAGAAAAATTTGCGGATCTTGCGAAAAAACTTTCCAAAGATCCGGGCTCCAAGGGCAACGGCGGCGATTTGGGCTGGTTCAACCCGCAGCAGATGGTGCCCCCTTTTGCAAATGCCGTGGTCGCGCTCAAAAATGGCGAATTGACCCAAACGCCGGTTCAAACCCAGTTCGGTTGGCACGTGATATTGCGGGAAGACTCGCGGGATCAGCCGCCGCCTCCCTTTGACGCCGTCAAAGACCAACTGCGTTCCATGATGCAGACGCAGCGGCTCCAACAGCATATCGCCGACCTGAAAAACAAGGCAAAAATCGAACAGTTCCAGAAGCCGGCCGAGAGTCCTGCCGCCGACCCGGCGAAGCAGCCCAATGGCGGCTCGAAGCCGGAGAAACCGGCTGAAAACCCCGCTGTCGACCCGGCGAAGCAACCCGATGCCGGGTCGAAGCCGGCTGACAATCCCGCGGCCGATCCGTCGGAAAAGCAACCGGAAGATGCTTCGAAATCGCCGGAACCGGCTGAATAAACTCGCGCTGCCCGTTAGAGCCGGAGCGGTTTCTCCGGCTCTAACAGCCGGCAACGCATTGTTTCGCCGTTTCTTGGAAGCTCGGTTCGACAAAACCGTTGCTGACGACGCAATTGCGACCGTTGTTTTTGGCTCGATACAAAGCCATATCGGCCGCTTCGATGAGCCTGGTCTCAGTGGCATCGATTACGCCGACCTTGATCGGATCCAAGGTGGCTACGCCGATGGACAGGCTGATTTTGAGCACTTCGCCGTCCTTGCCGTAAAACTCGCGATTGGCGATGCGTTGGCGGATTCGCTCGGCAACCTCGGCGGCAGTCCGATCATCCATTCCCGTCGAGAGGAGCACCACGAATTCCTCGCCGCCATAACGCGCCAGTACGTCGTTATTGCGCAGCATGGAGCGGATGGTCTGGGCTACGTCGACCAGCACCCGATCGCCGCATTGATGTCCATAGGTATCGTTGATCGTCTTGAAGTGATCGATGTCCAGAAATAAGCAGGATAGACATTCGCCGCTGCGTAGCGCCCGGTCGATTTCCTCGCTGATCCGTTGTTCGAAATAACGCCGGTTGTTGACGCCAGTGAGCGTGTCGATGAGGCTGGTCCTGCGCAGCAGCTCGAAGTTCAGGGTGTTTTCGAGGCATACGCTGAGCACGCACGCAAGACGATCCAGAAAATCCGTCGCCATCTGCTCGCAAAATCGGGTCGTATCGACGCTTGCCAGGTTCAAGCTCCCCATGAGTCTGCCTCGCCGATAGAGGGGCAGGAGTGCGACGCTGGATGACGTCTCCTTTAAGGCGGGAAAGAATGCGGCGCATTTTTCCGGCTTGTAGAAGCCGAGGTAAGGCCTCAAGCTCTTGCGGAATGTACGCTCCAGGAGTTCTCCGCCGGGCAGCAGAATGAGGTTTGGCTGCTTGTCGGCGTGAAGGCCGTCCTCCCTGAGAAAACGCTCCAATTCGCCTTTTTCGTCGACCAAGGCGAACGTGACCGCGTCAAGTTCGAATATCGAGCGAGTGTCTTCCAAAACCTGATCGACCAGTTCACGCAGAGAATTCAGCGTGAGCAAGGTCATTTCCAGCGTTTGAAAGCGATGCAGTTTGATCTGGTTCTGCCGAATGCGATCGACGAGGTTACCCAGGTGGCTTTGTAGGACGCATAATTCAGTGTAAAGCTCGTCCAAACTCGGGATCCTTAGGCCATATTTCGGTGCTTTTAACGGAAAAGCTTAGCAGAAGTTTCCGGACGCAACGGTCGCGGCCAGCCGATTGCGCCTCGATTCGGCTCATCCGATGGATTCGAGCGAACGTCAGAACAGGCTGGTTTGCACGGGGATATGGCCCGGAGGCCGAAAGAGTTCGGAATTCAAACGGATTTCGACGGCGTTGAGTCCCGTTTTCTTGAGAGCCAGCTGGAATCTTTTCCGGATAAGCTCGGCATAGATACCCGATCCGGACTGGCGAAGTCCGAAACTCGATTCGTACGGTTTGCCGCCATGGATATCGCGCAGTCGCGCCAGAACGTGCCGGGCTTTGAGCGGGACATGGGTTTCCAGCCACTCGCCGAACAATTCGTTCAGTTCGAGGGGGAGGCGCAGCATGATGTAATCGGCGCGGATGGCGCCATGCTCGGCGGCTTGGGCAAGGATACCCTCGAGTTCCGCGTCGGTCAGAATCGGAATCACCGGGGCGGCCAGCACGGTAACCGGCACGCCGGCATCCGCTAGAAGGCGAATGGTTTGAAGGCGGCGCAGAGGGCTGGCGGCCCGCGGTTCCATGATTCGGGCCAACCCTTTGTCGAGCGTGGTGATGGAAATCTGAACCTGGGCCAGGCGTTGCCGCGCCATCTCCGAAAGAATGTCGAGATCGCGTTCGATCAGGGACGATTTGGTCGTGATGCTGACCGGATGGCGGCATTCGGAGAGTACCTCGAGGATCTGGCGGGTGATGCGCCGTTCCCGTTCGATGGGTTGATACGGGTCGGTATTCGCGCCCAACGCAATCGGGGAGGGGCGGTGGGTTTTCTTAGCCAGTTCCTTGCGCAGCAGGACCGCCGCATCGGACTTGACGAACAGCCGGCTTTCGAAGTCCAGCCCCGGCGACAGTCCCAGGTAAGCATGGCTGGGCCGCGCATAGCAGTAGATGCAGCCATGCTCGCAGCCCCGGTAGGCGTTGATCGATTGATCGAAAGGGATGTCCGGCGACCGATTATGGGCGATAATGCTGCGCGCAGTTTCCTGCGTTACGGTGGTTGCAAGCGGGGGAGCGTCCTCCTCCGGCCACCAGCCGTCGTCGATTTTTTCCCGTGCGCTTTCCGAGTAGCGGGACTCCCGATTGCTCACGGCGCCCCGGCCTTTTTTCGGTGAATTCGGGACAGGGATTTTTTCGAATTTATCGTCACTCATACTCGATACGAATAGTACCATTCTCAGCGGCACCGAATAGTTTCCAGCCCGATTTCGCCATGACTACGACTTCGATGAACCGACCCAGTTGTAGCGATCATGAAGAGCGCGATGCACTTCATGTCAATGAGGCCTTGACCCGCATCTTGAACGCCGTTTCCCCGGTCAAGGGGTATGAACAAGTCGGCATACTCGAGGCCGTAGCCAGAGTTTTGCATGAGCCCGTGGTCTCGCCGCTCGACGTTCCGCCTCATGTTAATGCGGCCGTCGACGGTTATGCCCTGAGAGGAGCGGATTTGCCGGAGGCGGGAAGCACGGTGAAGATGCCGGTGGTGGGCGTGGCTTTGGCGGGAGAACCGTTTCTCGGAACCGTATCCCTTGGACAAGCGGTGCGCATCATGACCGGCGCGCCCATGCCGGCCGGGGCCGATACCGTGCTGATGCAGGAGCACGTCGATGTCGACGGTGACCTGATCCGCATAACCGGCGGGCGGCATCGCCTCGCGGAAAATGTCCGCATGGCCGGCGAGGATGTGGGCCGGGGTGAAACGATTCTGAACCAGGGCCGCTACCTGACCCCGCCGGACGTCGGGCTGATCGCCTCGTTGGGGATTGGTGAAATCAAGGTCAAACGGCGGCCTCGGGTCGCTCTTTTGTCGACCGGGAACGAAGTGCATCAGATCGGAAGATCCCTGGGCCCCGGCGGCATATACGACAGCAACCGGTATACCCTCCACTCGGCTTTAAAGCGGTTGAGCGTCAAGGTGATGGATCAAGGCATCGTGCCCGACGATCCCGAGCGGTTAAGAGAGGCTTTGACGAGAGCGGCTTCCACTGCCGATGTGGTTATTTCCTCGGGCGGGGTATCGGTGGGCGAGGCCGATTTCGTGAAGGAAGTTCTGTCTTCGATAGGTCGCATCGGGTTTTGGAAGGTCGCCATGAAGCCGGGGCGCCCCTTGGCTTTCGGTCACATCGGCTCGTCGGCCTTCATCGGGTTGCCTGGCAATCCGGTCGCCGTGATGGTGAGCTTTTACCAATTCGTTCTTCCATTGCTGGAAAAGAAAATGGGAGTTCTGGAAAGGCCGGTGATTCCTACGCTGAAGGTCAGGTGCATCGAGCGGCTTGCCAAGAAGCCGGGCCGCACGGAGTATCAGCGGGGCATTCTCGAAAGAGCGCAAACCGGCGATTGGCAAGTGCGTACGAGCGGCAAACAGGGTTCCGGCATTCTTCGCTCCATGAGCCTGGCCAACGCCTTGGTTATTCTGGAGCACGACCGTGCTTCCGTGGAACCCGGCGAGACGGTCGAGGTCTTGCCCTTCGCCTGCTTGATGTAGGCAAAGGGAGTCGGCTCGATGTCCGGGGGCGCGATGGCCTTGTTTAAAATCGAGCGGGCCGTCTTGATCGACCTTGAACCGGCGGCTAGATTTTACGCGAATCCGCCGCCTTGCTCGAATGCCAAAAGCCGAGGCCGATTCCGTGCGGCGATTCTCGTACGATGACGACCGAATAGCGGGCCAACCGCACCAGATTTCCGTGTTCGAGAGTGAAGATCAGGCGGGCCGGTTCGCCGATGAGTCGCTTCAACGGTTTTGCGGTCTCGATGAAAACGCCCGAACGGCTTATGTTTTTCGCGACGCCTCGCAAGGGGGTGCTAGACGGCATGATCAGATAAGCGGAAATTCTCGAATCCAACCGCGGTGCACGCCGACGTTCCTTTTCCGAATGGGTCCTGCTTCCTAACATATGGGGTGACCGGATGTCCTAGATATGGATTCGCCCACAAACGCCGCACTGTTGCATCCGTTGGCGAGCGGCCGATGTTTTCGCACCCAGGAATAGGGCTGCAGGACGATGATACCAGTTGATCGAAGCTCATAAAATCGCCGGCCCGCGGTTTTTCAGATGAGCTGTTCTGGCGTAATCGGTTCGTAGTCTGTAACATTTTCCGATTGGATCTATTTTTCTAATAACGTTGACCTCGTTCAGAAGGCAAAGTCAGAGTTGCACGGTTCTGTAATCATTGGATCAACGGTTCAGTAAATATGCCAGGAATTGTTTCGTTCCACGCAATCGACAGGTCGGAATTCAATCGATGACTTGGAGCTTGCCTGTCTGCATTCGAAAAAATTAACTGGAAGACCTTAATCAGCGAAGGAGCCTTTCCTATGTCCGCCGTGAGTCCGTCTCACCCATCGCAAAACATTAAGAACACCAACGATATCGATCCCGAAGAAACCCGCGAGTGGCTGGAAGCCCTGGACTCGGTCATCGAGACCGAAGGTATCGAGCGGGCGCATTTCCTGATCGAAAACCTGGTCGATAAGGCGCGCCGGGCCGGAGCGAACCTGCCCTACAAGGCGAATACGGCGTACATCAATACCATTCCGCCCCACATGGAACCCCGCTTGCCGGGCGATGCCGGCCTGGAGCAGCGCATCCGCTCCTATATCCGCTGGAATGCGATGGCGATGGTCGTGCGAGCCAACCGTAAAACCAGCGAGTATGGAGGGCATATCGCGACCTTCGCTTCGGCGGCGACGCTTTACGACGTGGGGTTCAACCACTTTTTCCATGCCGCCGACAAGCATCACGGCGGAGACCTGATTTACTTCCAGGGGCACGCCGCGCCCGGTATTTATGCCCGCGCTTTTCTCGAAGGGCGGTTGAGCGAAGAGCAACTCGACAGCTTTCGCGCCGAAATCGGCGGCAACGGCCTCCCTTCCTATCCGCATCCCTGGCTGATGCCCGATTTTTGGCAGTTTCCGACGGTCTCCATGGGGCTTGGTCCTTTGATGGCGATTTATCAGGCCCGCTTCATGAAATATCTGGAGGATCGGGGAATTCTGGCGACTTCGGGCCGCAAAGTCTGGTGTTTCTGCGGCGACGGCGAGATGGACGAGCCGGAGTCCATGGGAGCCATCGGGCTTGCCGGCAGGGAAAAACTGGACAATCTCATCTTTGTCATCAATTGCAATCTGCAGCGGCTCGACGGACCCGTGCGGGGCGACGGCAAGATCATCCAGGAACTCGAAGCGGAATTCCGCGGCGCCGGCTGGAACGTCATCAAAGTCATTTGGGGTTCGTACTGGGATCCTCTGCTGGCCAAAGACAAAGACGGCCTTTTGAAAAAACGCATGGAAGAGGCCGTGGACGGCGAGTATCAAGCGTATAAGGCGAAAGGCGGCGCCTATACCCGCGAGCACTTCTTCGGCAAGTATCCGGAACTGAAGGAGATGGTGGCCAACATGTCCGACGAGGATATCTGGCGCCTGAATCGCGGCGGGCACGACCCGCACAAGGTTTACGCCGCCTACCACGCGGCGGCTAACCACACTGGGCAGCCGACGGTAATCCTGGCCAAAACGGTCAAGGGTTACGGCATGGGCAGCGCGGGCGAGGGCCTTATGACCACGCACCAGCAGAAAAAAATGGACGAGCAGGCGATCCGTGCCTTCCGCGACCGTTTCAACATTCCCATTCCCGACGACAAGCTGACGGAACTGCCGTATTACAGACCGGCGGAAGACAGCGCGGAGCTGCGCTACATGCACGAGCGCCGGGGGGCCTTGGGCGGATACGTGCCGCAGCGCCGGCGCGATGCGCCGCTTTTGCAGGTGCCGGAGCTGGATGTTTTCGAGTCGCTGCTCAAGAGCACCGAAGATCGGGAAATGTCGACCACCATGGCGTTCGTGCGCATGCTGACGCTGCTGCTGAGGGACAAGAAGCTGGGCAAGTACATCGTGCCCATCGTTCCGGACGAGGCCCGGACTTTCGGCATGGAGGGTCTGTTCCGCCAGTACGGCATTTATTCTTCCGTGGGACAGTTGTACGTCCCGGAGGACGCCGGCGGAGTGATGTACTACAAGGAAGATAAATCGGGACAAATCCTGGAGGAGGGGATCTGCGAGGCCGGGTCGATGTGTTCCTGGCTCGCGGCAGGCACCGCCCATGCCAACCATAACATCCAGATGATCCCTTTCTACATTTACTACTCGATGTTCGGTTACCAGCGGGTGGGGGATCTGATGTGGGCCGCGGGCGACATGCAGGCGCGCGGCTTTTTGATCGGAGGCACGGCGGGGCGCACGACGCTGGCGGGCGAAGGCTTGCAGCATCAGGATGGGCACAGCCACGTTGCGATGTCGTCGATTCCCAATTGCGTGACTTACGATCCGTGCTTTTCCTACGAGCTGGCCGTGATTGTCCAGGACGGGCTCAGACGGATGTACCAGGAGGGCGAGAGCATCTTCTATTACATCACCGTCATGAACGAAAATTACACCCATCCCGAAATGCCCGCCGGCGCCCGCGAGGGGATCGTCAAGGGCATGTACAAGTTGAAGGATGCGGGCGACTCCGCCCAGTCCCAGATTTTGGCCAGCGGGACGATACTTCGCGAGGCCATTGCCGCGGCGGAACTGCTGGATCGGGATTTTGGCGTAAAAGCGAATGTTTGGAGTGTCACCAGCTTTACCGAATTGCGTCGCGACGGACTGGACAAACAGCGATGGAATCTTCTGCATCCGGATCGGCCGCCCCGCGCCAGCTACGTCGAAGAATGCCTGGCTGAAACCCGGGGGCCGATCGTTGCGGCGTCCGACTATATCAAACTGCTTGCCGATCAAATCCGGCCGTTTGTGCCGAGATCTTATACGGTGCTCGGCACCGACGGTTTCGGCCGTAGCGATCGGCGTTCCGAATTGCGGAGATTTTTCGAAGTGGACCGGCACTATATTGCATATACCGCATTAAAAGCTTTGGCCGATGAAGGAAGCGTGGCGATTTCTACACTTACGGACGCTATGGCCAAGTACGGCATCGATCCGGAAAAGCCCCATCCAGTGCAGGTGTAAAGGAAACGCTATGGCCGTATTAAAAGAAGTTGTCGTTCCGGACATCGGAGATTTCAAGAACGTCGAAATCATCGAAGTGCTGGTTAAGCCGGGCGATGCGATCAGCGCGGAAGATTCCTTGATCACGCTGGAAAGCGATAAGGCGGCGATGGAAGTGCCGTCGCCGTTTTCCGGCGTGGTGAAAGCCATGCAGGTCAATGTCGGGGATCGGGTGAGCATGGGGTCGCCGATCTTGCAGCTGGAGGTCGACGATCAAGCCGGTGCCGAACGGAAGGAGGAGCCGGCGAGAACGGAGGCGGAACCGGGAAAAATCGTTGCCGGAGAAGCTGAGCCAAAGCCTATGCCTTCCGCGCCTCCCGTGGCAATTGGGCCGGAAGCGAAGCCCAAGGCTGCGCCGGCCGTCGCCGAGCGTGAGCTTGAAGCGGCTCAAGGGCCTGCGCACCCTCCTCATGCGAGCCCGTCGATTCGGAAGTTCGCCCGGGAATTGGGCGCCGAACTTCAGAAAATTCAAGGCACCGGGCCAAAAGGCCGTATTTTGAAGGAGGACGTTCAAGCATTCGTAAAAGCGAGCTTGAAACGGGCCGAGCAAGCGATGACCGGCGGTGTTTTCGCCATCCCGGCTCAGCCGGAGATCGATTTTGCCCAGTTCGGCGCCATCGACAGACAGCCGCTGTCGCGCATCAAGAAGCTTTCCGGCCCGAATCTGCTTCGGAGCTGGATCAGCATTCCGCACGTCACGCAGCACGACGAGGCCGATATCACCGACCTTGAAGCCTTTCGTCAATCGCTCAAGAACGAGGCGGAAAAGCAGAATGTAAAACTGACCTTTCTGCCGTTCGTCATCAAGGCCGTGGCGGCCGCGCTCAAGGAGTTTCCGACGTTCAACGCGTCTCTGGCGGCCGGCGGCGAAGAACTGATCCTGAAAAAGTATTATCACTTGGGCGTGGCGGTGGACACTCCGGAAGGCCTGGTCGTGCCCGTCGTGCGGGATGTGGATCAAAAAGGCATTTTCGATCTGGCTAGGGAACTGGCCGAGCTCGGCGGCAAGGCTCGCGGCAAGAAATTGCGCGGCAACGATCTCGAAGGCGCGTCGTTTACCATTTCGAGCCTCGGCGGAATCGGCGGTACGGCATTTACGCCCATCATCAATCCGCCCCAGGTGGCGATCCTTGGCTTGTCCCGCGCGCAAACCAAGCCGGTATACCAAGACGGGCAGTTCGTGCCGCGCCTGATGTTGCCGTTGTCCCTGTCGTACGATCATCGTGTCATCGATGGAGCCGAGGCGGCGCGATTTACGGTTTATTTGGCTGGACTGTTGGCCGAGTTGCGGCGAGTTCTCCTATAGGTAACCGTGCCGATAAAGCGACATTCCCTCTTCGATCGCTAAAGGTTGCTGTAGTCGCGAATCTTTCCTCCGGGAGAGGGTTATTCTCAATGAAGCTTTATCAGCGCATTTCTCTATGTAAAACGGATGCTTCGAGGCTTGCCGGCAAACGGTTCGATACGGCTGCGACGGAGCGCTAACCAGCAATTTCTTCCCGATAAAAGGTACGCAATCGATGTCCGATACCTCTAGTCTACATGCCGAAGTCGTCGTCCTGGGCGGCGGTCCGGGCGGATATACCGCCGCTTTTCGAGCCGCCGACCTGGGCAGGCAGGTGGTTTTGGTCGAACGCTATTCCGTTTTGGGCGGCGTTTGCCTGAATGTCGGATGTATTCCCTCGAAAGCATTGCTGCACGCCGCCAAGATCATCCAGGAGGCGCAGGAGGCTTCGAGTTTCGGGCTGAGTTTCGGCGCGCCGAGCATCGACTTGGACAAATTGCGCGACTGGAAGAACAAGGTCGTGAAGACGCTCACGACCGGACTTGCGGGTCTGGCCAAGCAACGCAAGGTCACTGTCGTCAACGGGGTGGGTACGTTTTCTTCGGACCGATCGCTCAGGGTCGAGACCGGCGAGGGAGTCAAAACGATCGATTTCGATCACGCCATTATCGCGGCCGGCTCGCAGCCGGTGCGGATTCCCGGATTTCCCCACGACGATCCGCGCGTGATGGATTCCACCGATGCCCTGGAATTGGCCGAAGTGCCGAAGCGTCTTCTGATTATCGGCGGCGGCATCATCGGCCTGGAAATGGCTACCGTGTATCATGCCCTGGGCTCGAAGATCACGGTTGTCGAGTTGATGGACCAATTGATTCCCGGCTGCGATCCGGACTTGGTTAAACCGCTGCATCAGCGCATCAAGAAGCAGTACGAGAACATCTTTCTCAAAACGAAAGTGACGCGCATCGAAGCGAAGCCGGAAGGACTGCAAGCCTATTTCGAAGGCGGGGAAGGCGCTCCCGAATCCGACTTGTTCGACCGGATCCTGGTCGCTGTCGGCAGGCGTCCCAATGGGCATCTGATCGGTGCGGAAAATGCCGGCGTCAAGGTCGACGACAAAAGCTTCATTCCGGTCGACAACTGCCAGCGAACCAATGTGCCCCATATCTATGCCATCGGCGATATCGTGGGCAATCCGATGCTGGCGCACAAGGCGACCCATGAGGCCAAAGTGGCGGCGGAAGTCATTTCCGGGCATCGGTCGGCGTTCCAGGCGCTGACGATTCCCTCGGTCGCTTACACCGATCCGGAAGTGGCCTGGATGGGGCTGACGGAAACCCAGGCGAAAGCTCAGGGTATCGCCTATGACAAGGCGGCATTTCCCTGGGCGGCGAGCGGGCGGGCCCTGGGCATCGATCGCAAGGAGGGCATCACCAAGATTCTGTGTGACAAAGAGACCAAGCGGATTTTGGGGGCGGGCATCGTCGGTCCGAATGCGGGGGAGCTTATCAGCGAGGCCGTTCTGGCACTCGAAATGGGGGCCGATATGGAAGACATCGCCTTGACGATTCACCCGCATCCGACTTTGTCCGAAACGTTTGCCTTTGCCGCCGAGATGCTGGAAGGCAGTATCACGGACCTTTACATCCGAAAATAAGGAAATTCACGCCTTGAAGAGCGGTCGGCGGGCCTTCGCTCGCCCTCGCGCTTCCTGTGGTGGCGGATCGGTCAGTCGGACGACTGCGAGTCGGGTTGAGGCTCGATGCGGCCGGAATCTCTGCTCCCCGTGCCGCCGTTCCATGGCGCCACTTTGAACAGCAGCAGCATGCCTGGGAGGGTGAGCGCGAAGCACACCCAGAAGAAGCGTTCCCAGCCGAGCGCTTCGATGTGAAGCAGCGAAACATTCCCCAGCCTGATATCCCCGCCTTCGACGAGAAAACCGGTGAACGCGTTGGCCAGCGTCCTTGGAGTGGCCGCAAGGCTGGTAAACAGCGCGAACTGAGTCGCCGTATAAGCCGGATTGGTGGCGGTGGCGATATAGGCGACGAAGGCCGCCGTGCCCAATCCGACGCCGAAGGCCTCGGCGCCGATGACGGCGGCCAGGCCCGCCAGGGTGTGCCCCGCCGTGGCAAGCCAGGCGAAACCGAGAATCACTAAAGCCTGTAACGCGCCGAATATCCACAGCGATCGATGTATCCCGAGGGAAATCATCCATATTCCTCCGAGGATGCCGCCGGCGACGTTCGGCCAGAGTCCGGCATGCTTGGCGATCATGCCGATTTCCGTCTTGCTGTAGCCCATGTCCAAATAAAAGGGCGTGGCCAGCGCCGTCGCCATGCTGTCGCCCAGTTTGTAAAAGAAGATGAAGCCCAGAACCGTCAGTGCGCCGCTCCATCCCTTTCGTTGAACGAATTCACGGAAAGGATCCACCAAGGCTTGGCGGAGCGTGGGAGGGGCATGGCTGGAAAACTCCGGTTCGGTTCCGATGAGCGTCAGGAGGAGGCCGGGGAGCATGAACAGCGCCGTAATTAAATAAACGGCGTCCCAGGACAGATAGTCGGCGAGGATCAAAGACAGCGACCCCGGCACGAGTCCCGCGATCTTGTAGGCGTTCACGTGGACGACATTGCCGAGTCCCTGTTCTTCGTCCTTCAGGATTTCGCGCCGAAAAGCATCGATGGCGATGTCCTGGGTCGCCGAGAACAGCGCCACCGCCACCGCTAGCCAGCGGATGGTGGCGATGTCGGGAACGGGTGCGAGCCAGCCGAAAGCGGGGATCGACAGCAGCAGTGCGATTTGGGTGATCAGCATCCAGGTCCTGCGGCGTCCCATCGGCAGGCCATACCGATCGCAGAGCGGCGCCCACAAGAACTTCCAGATATAAGGAAACTGAACCAGCGCCAGCAGCCCGATCTCTTTGAGGTCGACACCGCCGTCGCGCAGCCAGGCCGAAATCAGGCTAATGAGCACGAATAAGGGCAACCCCGAGGAAAAGCCCGTGAGGATGCAGATCAGCATCCGTCTGTTGAATAGCGCCTCACGCCAGGAAAGGGTAGTCATAATCGATGGTGAGCGGAGCGTGATCGGAAAAGCGCTCTTCCTTGTAAATGTGGGCGGCGCGGATTTTGTCCCTGAGCGCGGAGCTGGTCACGTGATAATCGATGCGCCAGCCCACGTTCTTCGCCCAGGCCTGGCCGCGATTCGACCACCAGGTATATTGTTCCGGCTCCTGATTGACGGTACGAAAAGCGTCGATCCAACCGTCTTGCTCGAATACCACATCCAGCCAGGCACGCTCTTCGGGAAGGAATCCGGAGTTTTTCTGGTTGGATCGCCAATTCTTGAGATCGATGGGTTTGTGAGCGATGTTCCAGTCGCCGCAAAAGATGTAGCTGCGTCCGGAGCGGGCGCACTCCCGAAGATAGGGCAGGAAGCGGTTCATGAAATCGAATTTCACCGCTTGCCGCTCTTCGCTGGACGAGCCGGACGGCAAGTAAAGGGAAACGACGCTCAGCGCGCCGAATCTGGCTTCGAGGTAGCGGCCTTCGGCGTCCATGTCGGGCCAGCCGATACCTTGAATGACGTCGTCCGGTTCCCGGCGGCTGTACAGGGCAACGCCGCTATAGCCCTTCTTGACGGCGTCCACGTAGTAGCACCGGTACCCGTCAGGCCAGTAGACGGCGTCCTCCAGTTGGTGCGTCTGGACTTTGGTTTCCTGTAAACAAACGATGTCGGCATTCTGTTTATCCATCCAGTGGAAAAAGCCTTTGCGTGCCGCTGACCGCACGCCGTTAACGTTGAGCGAAACGATGCGCATTAGGTTATATCTCAGATGGGTTGGCAACCGCCAGTCGGTTGCCGCCGAAAACGAATGAAATGAGATAGGTATCGGCAGGGATCTGCCGCCGTTCAGCCGGAGGATACTCGCGTAAAGAAGTAGTCCATCTTGCGGTGAAGGGCTGTTTTAAGTACCATGAAAAATTTGTCGTCCCTTTGTTCTGATTTCTTGGAGAGTGCCTGATTATGAAGCCGGATATTCATCCCGAATACAAGTCCATTACCATCCATTGCAGTTGCGGCAATGCCTTCGAGACCAAGTCCACGCTTGGCAAGGATTTGCAGGTTGAAGTTTGTTCCGCCTGCCATCCATTTTATACAGGCAAACAGAAGATCGTCGATACCGCCGGTCGTGTCGACAAGTTCCGACGCAAATATGGGCGAGGCTGATTTTCCAGTCTCGACCGCGCCCTTCGAAATCGGCCTGGGCGCCTCTTTTTAACGGCTTTGAGCAGGGACCGCTCTCCGTTCCGAGCCCTATGCTCGTCGTTCTTTTATTAGAGCTCAGGCCGGCTTTGAGGCGTCGTTAATCAGTTTTTCGACGTCTTGGAGAGAGCCGCCGAGGACCGTTTTTTCCTTTCGATTGATCCGTTGCCCTTTCAATTCGGGCGGAAGTACCGCTAATTCGACGCGGACGCCATCCACAAAAAAATCCAGCGCCGGATACGCCATGCCGCGCTTGTGTCCCAAATTGAACGAAAAGGACTTCTCCTTGAACGGGATGCGGGCTTCCGCCAATTTCTTGATGATGTCTTCAGGGGTCTCGGGATAGACGTACAGGACGATCGGACTGTATTTGCCGGCGCTGCCGTCCAGCGCGCCGCCGATCAATCGCGGCGAGAACTCTTTCAGGAAGCGCATGGCCTCCAGCGCGAGCTTTCTCAGACGGGTAATGTGGAGCAGCTGCGTTTCGGCTCGATAGAGCCGATGGTACTCCTCTAGCGCCTGGTCGATTTCCTCGTTCCGGGGCAGGTTTCGCGAATTCGTTATTCCCAGGCGGGCGGCAGCCTTGTTCTTTGCCGGAAGATAATCGTCTATCCCTTCTTCGGCCATGATTCTTGCGGCTTCCTGGGCGATCAGGAGCCTGGCTTTATCTCTAGTGGACATGGCTGAGATCAAAATAGCGATTCGATGGGTTTTTCGGTCGTCGTCCGGGAGGGAGGCGGATTCGGCAATACCGGCTGGGCCTCGTCGTCTTCCGGCTCCGGTGGAGGCGGCTCGCTCGCCTGCGGCGTGGAATAATAACGGGGCGTCCGTTCCGACGGGAAAACCTCGAAAACGGCATTGACGCTGCCGGGCGAGGCAAGCATTCCCGTGCCTGGGTCCATGCGGGCTATGGTCAATCCGCTCGGAAGCGGGAAGGTCTGTTCGGGCACATCTTTAAGAACCTCCTGCATGAAGTACATCCACATGGGAAGCGCGGCTTTACCGCCGGTTTCGCCTTTTCCGAGGGATTTCGAGGAATCGAAGCCAAGCCAGGCGACGGTGGTCAAGGAGGGAACGTAACCGTTGAACCAGGCGTCTTTGTATTCGTTCGTTGTGCCGGTTTTGCCGGCAACGTCGTTACGCCCCAATTCCATGGCGCGGGTCGCGGTTCCGGTCCGGATGACGTCTTGCAGCATGGAGTTCATCATATAGTGGACTTGGGGAGACAGCGTGCGGGGCGCAAAATTCGTTTGACGATCGTCGATGCCGGTGCAATTCGCGCATGCAATCTGCGGGGTGGCCCGGAAGATGGTGCTATCGGCTTCGGTTTCTATGCGTTCGATGAAATAAGGTTCGACGCGGAAGCCGCCGTTGGCGAATACGGCATAGGCTTGAGCCATCCGGAGGGGCGTCGCGGTACCGCTTCCCAGGGCTAGCGGGAGAGAGCGGGGCAATTCTTCGGGCTGGAAGCCGAAACGCTGGGCCATATCGATTGTTTTTTTCAGGCCGATGCTTTGAAGCAATCGAATCGAGACGAGGTTTCGCGATTTGGCTAACGCTACTCTGAGCCGCGTGGGACCGTAAAATCGGCCCGAGTAATTGTGCGGGCGCCAGAATCCGCTCTCCTGGGACGGGTCCGAATAGACGATGGGAGCGTCGTTGACTACGCTCGCCGGAGTATATCCTTCGGTCAGGGCCGCCGCATAGAGTATGGGTTTGAAACCCGAGCCGGGTTGCCGTTGAGCCTGAGTCGCCCGATTGAACTTGCTGAGGGCGAAATCATAACCGCCGGCCAGCGCGACGATGGCACCGCTGCTCGGGTCCAATGCAACCAGAGCGCCCTCGACTTCCGGGATCTGGCTGAGTTTCCAGTGGTCGCCGCCGTCTTTGCGCAGCCTGACGAGATCGCCCGCCTTGAGTATTTCCTTGGCGCTTCGGGGCGAGGGGCCTTGCTCGTTCTCGGTGATATACCGGCGCGCCCACTTCAGTCCGTCCCAGTCGAGCACGATCCGCCGCCTGTCTCCGAGATAAATTTCCGCGGAGTCGTCATTGACGGCAACGACCAGCCCGGGGACCGTTTCCCCGGCTTTGGGGATGCCGGATAACCTTTCGTCCCAATCTTCGGGGCGTTTGTCTTTCTTCAAATCGATTCGCTGTTTTATGCCGCGAAAGCCGTGACGCTCGTCATAGTCGTGCAGCGCGAGGCGCAGGGCCTTTTCCGCGGCGGCCTGCAAACGGCTGTCGATCGTGGTGTATATCCGGTAACCGTTGGTATAAGCCGCGTCGCCGTATTGGCGGTACAGTTCGTTACGGATCAATTCCGCGACGTGAGGCGCATTCAATTCGACCGGCGTCGTGTGAAGTTTTGCCGTGACCGGGCGGTTAATCGCCGTTTGGTAGGCTTGATCGCCGATATACCCGAGTTTACGCATCCGCTTCAGGACATAGTTTCGCCGGCTCAGCGCCCGCTCCGGGTTGGTTACGGGATTGAAAGCGGAGGGAGCCTTCGGCAAGCCGGCGATCATGGCGATCTCGTCCAGTTCGAGCTCGTTTATTCCTTTACCGTAATAGACTTGAGTCGCGGCGATAACGCCATACGCATGATGACCGAAGTAGATCTTGTTCAGGTACAGTTCCAGGATCTGTTCTTTCGTCAATTCCGATTCGATCTTGATGGCCAGCACGATTTCCTTGAGTTTGCGAAAGAAGGTCTTTTCGCTGCTTAAAAAGAAATTGCGGGCTACCTGCATGGTGATCGTGCTGCCGCCTTGCCGTTTTTCGCCGGTCCGGAGAAACGAAAACGTCGCCCGCAGCAAACCCTGGTAGTCTACCCCTGGATGGTCGAAGAACCGATTGTCCTCGGCCGCCAGGAAGGCCTGGACGACTTTGTCCGGGACCTCGGAAAAGCTGATCGGGCTGCGCTTCATTTCGCCATATTGGGCAATGAGCAAGCCGTCCTTGCCGTAAATGCTCATGGGGGTTTGATACCGGGCATCGCGCAGAACTTGTATGTCGGGAAGCTGCGGCTCGATGAAGCGATAAAGCAGGAACGCGGCCAGAGCTACGCTCGCGGACCCGGTAAGCAGGAGGAGAAAGATGAATTTGATGACGCTCGCCGAACGGGAGCGCCTCTTGCGTCGACTGTTGCGGGTTCTCACTCGACAATCAAAAAAGATGTTTCTGGCTGCGGCTCTCGATAGTGGCGCTGAAAGGCCCGGTTGATCGCTAACCGCCGTGTCATGGGCAAACTTCGAATCCCTACTATACTACACCACAGAGTTCGGCGGGCGACGGGAAACAGATTTAGACCCGGCATTGTTTTGCGTGAAAAAAGCCAGTTTAGGAATTTGTCGATGTTTTTTTTGAACCGCAAGAAACCGCCGCTGCTCGGCATCGATATCAGCACGGCGGCCGTCAAGCTGCTGGAGCTGAGTAGAAACGGACAGCACTATCGGGTAGAAAGCTATTCCGTGGCGCCGCTGCCGATCGACGCCATGATCGATAAAAACATCGCCAAGGTCGAAATCATCGGTAATGCCGTCAAGGCGGTCGTCAAGCAATCGAGCACCCGGTTGAAGCATGCCGCGGTAGCAGTGCCGAGCTCCTCGGCCATCACCAAAGTCATCTCGATGCCCGCTTCTTTGAATGAAGACGAGTTGGAGGCTCAGATCGAACTCGAAGCGGATCAATACATTCCGTATTCACTGGACGAAGTGAGCCTGGATTTCGAGGTACAGGGGCGGGCCGAGAAAAATCCCGACATGGTCGATGTACTGCTGGTCGCCTCCCGTAAGGAAAACGTGGAGGACCGTGTGGCGGCACTGGAGATGGCGGGATTGAAGGCCGAAATCGTCGACGTGGAATCGTACGCCCTGGAAAATGCGTGCAACCTCATTCTGGATCGGCTTCCCAATTACAATCCGGATCAGACCATCGCCGTAGCCGACGTCGGATCGACCATGACGACCCTGAATGTGATTCATAAGCGCCGGATCATTTATACTCGCGAACAGGGATTCGGCGGCAAGCAGTTGACGGAGGAAATCCAGCGCCGTTACGGGCTTTCCTACGAGGAAGCCGGTTTGGCCAAAAAACATGGCGGTCTTCCCGATAATTACGAGCCAGAAGTGCTCTCGCCTTTCAAACAAGCGATGGCGCAGCAAATCGGGCGGTCGCTGCAATTTTTCCTGTCTTCGAGTTCGCACCGGACCGTCGACAGCCTGATTCTGGCCGGCGGGTGCGGCTCGATACCGGGTATCGATCGTTTCGTGGAAAATATCCTGAATATTCCCACGACCATCGCCAACCCTTTCGCCACCATGTCTCTGGCGCCACGCATAAAACCGCAAGCCTTGATCAATGACGCTCCGGCATTGATGACGGCTTGTGGCCTGGCTTTAAGGAGCTTGGACTGATGGCCCGGATCAACCTTCTTCCCTGGCGCGCCGAGCTTCGCAAACAACGGCAAAAGGAATTCATCGCCGTGACCATGGCCGCATTGCTGTCGACCGGCGGAGTGCTGAGTTTTGTTCATTACTGCATCGGCAGCAGGATCGATTATCAAAGCCAGCGTAACCGTTACCTGGAATCCGAGATTTCCTTGCTCGATAAGAAAATCAAGGAAATCGAAGAGCTCGAGGCTAAGAAAAAACGGCTGATCGCCAAGATGGAGGTCATCCAGCAATTGCAGTCGAGCCGTCCCGAGATCGTCCATCTGTTCGATGAACTGGCGCGCACCATTCCGGAGGGTGTTTATCTGACCGATCTGACTCAATCGGATGCCAATCTGACGGTCAATGGAATGGCCCAATCCAATGCGCGGGTGTCCGCGTACATGCGGAACCTGGAGTCTTCGCCTTGGATGAAAGAGCCTCTTTTGAACGTCATTGAGACCAAGCAGGAATCCAAGGACGCAAAAAAGGCGCAGGGCAACCGCTTCACGCTTCAGGTCAAGCAAGGAGGAGATAAGGCGGACGATCAGGAGAAGAAGCCGTCATGAATCTTTCCGAGATCAACTGGGACATAGAAAATGCCGGCGCTTGGCCGCTCCCGGTCAAGGCGGCGATCATCGGCCTGCTATGTATTATTGCGAGCGGCTTATGGTACTACCTGGATACTCAGGACCAGATCGCTCAGCTTGAAGCGGAAGAAAGCAAGGAGCAGGAGCTTAAGAGCAAATTCGAGCAACGGCAGAAAAAAGCGGCTAATCTGGAAGAGTATAAGGAGCAAATGGCGGAAATGGAGAAGAGTTTCGGCGATTTGCTTAGGCAACTGCCGGATAAAACCCAGGTTCCCGAATTGTTGGTGGACGTTTCCCAGACCGGATTGGCGGCCGGCCTAGAATTCGAACTTTTCAAACCCGGCGGCGAGATTGTTAAAGAGTTCTACGCCGAACTGCCCATAGAAATCCGGGTGACCGGCGATTATATGGAATTCGGCGCGTTCGTCAGCGGACTCGCTTCGTTGCCGCGCATCGTGACGATCCACAACGTGAAGATCGCGACACGGGGCAAGGAAGCAGGGGCGAAGAATACGAAGGATCCCTTGGTCATGAGCGCACTGGTTAAAACTTATCGCTATCTGGATGAGGCAGCGAGTTCGTCAGGTCCGGGCAAAAAGCCGCGCTAAAGGCAAAAATAGCAGATGGGGGAGCAATTGAAGTTTCTGGCGCCATGGTGCCGTTCACGGCACCTCGTTTCATGGCTGGTCGCTATCGGATTGACCGGATGCGGCGGGGGCGATCTGACGGATTTGGAAGCCTATGTGTCGGAAGTCAAAGCGCGCCAGAAGGGAGCGGTGGATCCCTTGCCGGAAATCAAGGCGGTGGAGCCGTTTATCTTCAATCCCGAAGAACTGCGGGATCCCTTTGCCATCGACGAGGAAATACAAGAGACCGAGAACGGACAGGCGGCAAGCGGCATTCGGCCGGATACCAGCCGGCCCAGGGAGGAGCTGGAATCCTACGATCTCGACACCCTGCGCATGGTCGGAACGGTGAATCGGCAAGGCATGCTCTGGGGACTGGTCAAAGCCGCCGACGGAACGATCCATCGGGTGCGCGTCGGCAATCACATGGGAAAGAATTTCGGCAAAATCATCAATATCAAAGAAAATTTGATCGAATTGGTGGAAATCATATCCGACAGTCCTGGGGCATGGCGCGAACGCAAAGCGACGCTCGACCTGGCGGAATCGGGGGAAAAGAAATGAGAACGGTAAAGGGCATGGGCACTGCTTTGTCCATGTGGGGGCGATACGGAAAGGCAATCGGTCTTGTTCTGATCGGCCTGTATCTGCATTTGTCCGTAAGTCAAGCGGAAGAGAGGCTTATACTTAAGTCCGTGGATTTTTCGGTCCTGCCCGGAGACAACTTGCAGTTATCGTTGGCCTTGAGCGGTCCAGCCAGAGAGCCGAGAATCTTCCACACCGAAAACCCTGCCCGCATCGCGCTGGATCTGCCCGGGGTGGCAAACGGTTTGGACCGGAAACTCGTGCCGATCAATGTCGGAGCGGCTCAAAGCGTTCAAGCCGTGGAAACGGCCGGCCGCACCCGCGTGGTCGTCAATTTGACCGCTATGATGCCGTATGCCAGCCGGGTGGAGGGCAACACGATTTTGATCACGCTGCACAGCGGCACCGCGCCGGCCGTCGTCTCGAAAGCGGCGCCGATAAAATCGCCATCCGTCGATCGCTCGCTGGATGCAGGCGGCAGGCGAATTGAAAACGTCGATTTCCGGCGGGGCGAGAAGGGCGAAGGGCGGCTTCTGGTGACGTTGAGCGATGCCAAATCGCTGGTCGATATCCACGAAGAAGGGCAGAAAGTCGTCGTCAGATTTGCCGAGACGAACCTGCCGCCGCAGTTGACGCGCCGGCTCGATGTCATGGATTTCGCCACGCCCGTTCGCTCAATCGACGCCGCCATGGACGGATCTCATGCTCGCATGGTTGTGGCTACCGTCTCCGACGAATACGACTATTCCTCCTATCAGACCGGTAATGTTCTGACGGTGGAGTTTCGTCCGCTGACCAAGACGGAAAAGGAGGAAATTAAAAAGAAAAGCTTCACGTACTCGGGCGAGAAGCTGACCTTGAATTTCCAGGACATTCCAGTACGGTCCGTTCTCCAGATTTTGGCCGATTTCACCAGTTTGAACATCGTGGCCAGCGACACCGTCCAGGGCAACGTGACGCTTCGGCTCAGCGACGTTCCCTGGGACCAGGCTCTGGATCTCGTCCTCAAGTCCAAGGGTTTGGGCAAGCGGCAGGAAGGAAACATCATCCGCGTCGCTCCCTTGGAGGAGATCAATAAACAGGAAAAAGAGGAGCTCGAAGCGCTGAAAGTGGTGGAAGAGCTGGAACCGTTGCGGACGGAGATTATCCAGATCAACTACACCACGGCCGAAGATGTCAAGAAAGTTTTGGTCGGCACCACGGAGCGAATTAACCAATCCATGGTCCAGCCGGCAAGTATCGGAGGCGCGACGGCCTCCACGGCGATATCGACCCTCGATGTGAGCCAATCGGTTTTATCCGGGCGGGGTAACGTGACCGTCGATCCGCGGACCAATCAATTAATTGTAAAAGATACGCCGCGCAACTTGGAGCGGGTCCGCGATCTAGTCCGTCAACTGGACAAACCTGTTCGGCAAGTGCTCATCGAATCCCGGATTGTCATTGCCAGTAATGAGTTTTTAAGAGATTTGGGCAGCCGGCTTCAGGTCAATAGGCTTGTTAGCGGGAGAGGTTCTGATTCTATTTCGGGCTCAGGAGCCTCTGGCGTCATTTTCCAACAGCCGGCTGCCGGGGGGGAAAAATCTACCAATACCGATATGCTGGTGGATCTTGCGGCCAGAGGCGCCGCGACCGCCGCGACGGGGGGCGCCGGCGCTCTCGGGTTTACGCTCATCAAGGCGGGTGATTACTTGCTGGATCTGGAGTTATCGGCGGCACAGCGCGACGGGCGCAGCGAAACCGTGTCCAATCCCCGGCTGATTACCTCGGATCAGACCAAGGCGGTCATCAAGCAAGGTGTCGAAATTCCTTATCAGACCACGGTCGTCGCGGGTGGAGGATCGGCTGTCAGCATTTCTTTCAAGCAGGCGGTGCTCGAACTTAACGTTACGCCGCATATCACGCCCGACGATCAGGTGCTGATGGATCTTTTGATCAAGAAAGACGAGCGCGGCCAGGAAACCGTGGCGGGGCCGGCGATCGATAAGCGCGAAATCCAAACGACCGCCCAGGTCGCCAATGGGGAAACCGTGGTTCTAGGCGGCGTGTACGAAGGGCAAAAGCTTAACAATACCGATAAAGTGCCGTTCTTCGGCGATCTGCCCGGAATCGGCTATATGTTCCGCAGAAACAACGTTGAAGACCGTAAGAGAGAGCTGCTCGTTTTCATCACTCCGAAAGTTCTCAAGCAGGATCTGACCATCCGCTGATTTCTGCCGAAATGGGGAACCAAGGCGCGGCCCGAAACGGCGGCGCCTTTTTGTTTTCAAGCCGGTTATGGCGTTACTGCCCGGTATATTCAACGCACATGGTATGATGGGCCGATTCCTCACCGCGTGCAGTATGAGACATAAGCACAATATTTACTTGATCGGGCCCATGGGAGCCGGCAAGACGACGATCGGACGGCTTTTGGCCAAGGCCCTGAGCGTCCGGTTCGTCGACAGCGACCGGGAGATCGAACAGCGTACCGGCGTCAGTATCCCCATGATTTTCGAGTACGAAGGCGAGGAAGGTTTCAGAAGGCGAGAAGCGGAAATTCTGGCCGATCTATGCTGCCAGGAACAGATCGTTTTAGCCACCGGGGGCGGATCGATTCTCTTGCCGGAAAACCGACAGGTGCTGCATGACCGGGGGTTTGTCGTTTACCTGCGATGCTCGGTCGACAAGCAGCTCGAAAGAACTCACAAGGACTCCAACCGGCCGCTTCTCAAGACTGAGAATCCCCGCCAGAGATTACAAGACTTGCTGCGGGTGCGGGAACCGCTTTATCGTTCCTTGGCCGATTTCATCGTGGATACCGGCGAGCATTCGAGCCGCAGCGCGGTCCGTCAGATTTTGAAAGCCTATCATCGAGCAAACGCGAATTCATGAAAACCCTGACCGTCAGTTTGGGCGAACGCAGTTATCCAATTTACATCGGTTCGCAAATCCTGAAGTCCGGCGAGCTTCTGTCCGGACACTTGAGTTCCAGCCAAGTCATGGTCGTTACCAACGAAACGGTAGCCCCCCTCTATCTGGACCGGATCAGGCAAAGCCTCGATCACCGCTCGATGGCCGAGGTCATCTTGCCGGACGGCGAGGGTTACAAAAGCATCGAGTCGGCGATGATCGTCTTCGATGAACTGTTAGCCAAGAAATTCAGCCGGGACGCATCTCTCATCGCTCTCGGGGGCGGAGTCATCGGCGATCTGGTCGGTTTCGCCGCGGCCTGTTATCAGCGCGGCGTGCCATTCATTCAAATTCCGACAACCTTGCTGGCACAGGTGGACTCCTCCGTCGGCGGTAAAACCGCGGTCAATCACCCGCGAGGCAAGAACATGATCGGCGCCTTCTACCAGCCGCAATGCGTGATCGCCGATACCTCGACGCTCGATACCTTGGCTGACCGGGAGTTTTGCGCCGGATTGGCGGAAGTGATCAAGTACGGTCTTATCCGCGATCCAGAATTCTTCGCCTGGCTGGAAGCGAGCATGGAAATGCTGTTGGCCCGCGATGCGGACGCCTTGGCTTACGCGATCGAGCGTTCCTGTCTCAACAAGGCGGAAGTCGTGGCCGAGGACGAGCGGGAGTCGGGAGTACGCGCAACGCTCAATTTAGGGCATACCTTCGGGCATGCCATCGAAACCGGCATGGGTTACGGGAATTATCTGCACGGCGAAGCGGTGGCCATCGGCATCTGCCAAGCCGCCGATCTCTCGCGGCGGCTCGGGTGGCTGGACGCCGCCAGCGTCGAACGGATTATCTCGCTGTTCCAGCGGGCCCGGTTGCCGGTGACGCCTCCGATGGGCCTGGATGCCGACCGCTACCTGGAACTGATGGCCGTCGACAAGAAAAACGCGGCAGGCAAGCTGCGGCTGATCTTGCTTGAAAACATCGGTCGGGCCACCTTGCCGGTGCATGCCGATCTTGAGTTGCTTCGATCCACGTTGAACGAATATGGGCGCGGTTGAATTTTCTTCGCCTGAGGGCGCTCACCGCTCTCAATCCTTGCCGCTGATCTCCGCGGCGCGCATGCAAAAGTTCGACTTGCTGTTGCATCTGGCCGTCAACCTGGCTCAGCCCATCGTCGTGTGCGGGCCGAAAGGCATCGGCAAAACCACTTTTCTGCGTCTTCTCGAGACCCGCTTGGCGCCGCTTGCAACGGTCCGCTACTTGGCGTCTGCGCCCGGCATGAGTTACGAGCGCATTTTCGACGAGTTGTCGCGCACCCTGAACCAGGACAAGCCGGGATCGGCGTCTCCGGGCACGGATTTGAACGATTTGCTGGCTGACTACGCCAAGGAACATCGGAATCTCGTCCTGTTGCTCGATAATGCCGGCGCACTCGTTCCGGGCCTTCTCAATGCACTATGGCAATCTGCTGCCCGTTATCCGGCCTTGCGGCTGGTACTGGCCATGCGCACCGACGAGGTCCGGCAAAAGTCCGATACGGACAGATCGGCCCTCGGTGACGCGTTTACTCTGGAGATTCCCGCTCTATCGCCGGATGAGTGCAGATATTATGCGCGGCAACTGGCAACCGGCGAGATTGCGGAATCCTTTATCGGGTCGGCGTATTCCCGAAGCCAAGGGATTCCGGGAGCAGTCGTCGAGATGCTGAACTCGCCGGACGGATCGAAAAAAGCCGCGGCTTTGGGCAGCGTCGGCCGGATAGCCGGTGCCGGCTTATTGGCCGGCGCGGCGGCGTATGCGATCTTTCTCGCTGTCTCAAGGCAATTCCCGGCGGTGGAGAAACCGGCTGCCGAGGTTTCCGTTGTCCGTGCAAGTCCCGACAGAGTTATTGTTGCGCCTCCCTCGCCGGAAACGGTCCAGAACGTCGAGACCTCGAATCCGGCCGTGCCTCCGGCCCCGTCTCAGGAGCCAGGGGTTATAGCCCAGAGCGTTGCCGTTTCACAGCCTCCGCCCGCGTCCGCGCCGTTAGCCGAACGCGAGGAGGCGAAGGCTCCCCCGGTTCCCGATCCGCCTGCGACGGTGCCGTTGCCGGCGCAACTCCCGGTGCCTGACTCTCCAGCGGCGATTCAGGCGCCCGTCCCGCCGCCGACGATGCCGATATCGGCTCAGCCCCCGGTTCCGGCCCCGTCAGCCGTAGCGCCGGTACCGGTTCAACCTCCGGCCGCCGCAGTGCCGCCGGTGGAAACGGAGGCGAAGAAGGCCGAAGAAAGCCCGAAGCCGGCTGAATCGGAGGCTCGGCGCGAACCGCCGCCGGCCATGGAAGAGCCGAAAGACAAGTCGAAAACGCCGGCCGGTGTGCCGCCGGTCCGTCCGGAACCCGCCAGCGCGTCGAATGGCCCCGAGACGGAGACGCCGCAAGCCGGTGCTTCGAATGTGCAAGGTGGAGAAAAACAGGAAGCGAAACCGTCCGAGGTCATCGCGGAGGGGCTTAAGAGCGCCGAATGGCTGATGAATCAGAATCCCGACGCCTACACCTTGCAGATCGTCGCCGTTTCGCGATTGAGTTCGGTCGTTAAGCTGGCCAAGCAATTTCCTCCGGGCGGCGAACTGGCTACTTTCCGTTCCCGCAAGGGGGCGGGCGATTTGTATCCGCTGTTTTTCGGGATTTACCCGACTTTGCCGGCGGCCAAGGCGGCTGCGGCGAGCCTCCCGCGTTCCCTCGGCCAGCCTTTGCCGAGACAGATGAAATCCATTCACCAGGAGATTCTGCGAATGACGCCCCGGCGCGCAGAGCTTGGTTCTTCCGCTCGTTGAACGCAACCGGACGATGTTACGAATGCGGCCGAATGGCTGACGCCGACGGTGGATTTCACCCCCGGCAAACCGATTTCTCTATTCCAATAGACCCGCGTGACGCCATGAATGCACTTAAGAACGATTGTTTTATCCGTGCGCTGTTAAGACAGCCCGTCGAAAGAACCCCGGTTTGGATGATGCGGCAGGCGGGCCGCTATTTACCCGAATATCGCCGCGTTCGGGAGCAGGCGGGCAGCTTCATGAAGCTGTGCGGCACGCCTGAGCTGGCTTGTGAAGTCACGCTGCAACCGTTGGCCCGGTTCCGGTTGGATGCCGCGATTCTGTTCTCCGATATTCTCACCGTGCCGGACGCGATGGGCCTGGGTCTGGAGTTCGTCGAGGGCGAGGGGCCGCGTTTCAGGCATCCGGTCCGCAGCGCCGCCGATGTCCGCCGGCTGGCGGCTCCCGATCCCGAATCGGATTTGCGCTATGTCATGGATGCGGTTCGCCTGATTCAACAAAATCTAAAAGGCAGCGTTCCGCTGATCGGGTTTTCGGGTAGCCCTTGGACCTTGTCGACTTACATGGTCGAGGGCTCCGGCGGACAGGAGTTTCGTAAGGTCAAGGGCTTGATGTATGAACAGCCGGAAGTTCTCCATGAACTCCTGGAGAAACTGGCCGATGCCGTGGCGCTTTATCTCAACGCCCAAATCGCCGCGGGCGCCGATGTCGTCATGATGTTCGACACCTGGGGCGGAATCTTGCCCGCGGCGCATTACGAGGAATTCTCCCTGGCCTATGCGAAGCGCGTGCTCGACAAGCTGGAGAAGCGCCGCGGCGATAAAACCGTGCCGACGATCTTCTTTACCAAGGGCGGCGGACAGTGGCTGGAAGCCATGGCGGAGACCGGGTTCGACGCCTTGGGCCTGGACTGGACCACGCCCATCGGCGCGGCGCGCCGTCGAGTGGGACACCAGGTCGCCCTGCAAGGCAACCTGGATCCCATGGCCTTGTATGCACCGATCGAGACCATACGCACCGAAGTAAAGCGGATCTTGGAGGAGTACGGTCATGGAGAGGGACACGTATTCAATCTGGGGCACGGCATACTTCCCGATGTCGATCCCGAGCACGCCAAGGCGATGATCGAGGCCGTGCGCGAATTTAGCCCCGCATTTCACGGATGTTGACGGATGTCGGAACACAACCCCTGGAAACTGGTTCGGCGTCGGGAGATCTACGAAAACCCGTGGATTCGCCTGGACGAAGATGAAGTGATCAACCCGTCCGGCGGGTTGAGCATTTACGGAAGAATTCATTTCAAGAGCCAGGCGATCGGCATCATACCGATCGACGCCGACGGCAACACCTGGCTGGTCGGTCAGTATCGCTACGTGCCCGACGCCTATTTTTGGGAAATCCCCATGGGCGGCTCACCCGAGGGTGAAGACATTTTGGAGACGGCGAAACGCGAACTCAAGGAAGAAACCGGCCTGATCGCCAAGGACTGGAATCTTTTCATGCGCCTGCATACCACGAACTCGGTCACCGACGAGGAAGGCTATGTGTTCCTCGCGGAAGATCTGGTGGAGGGCGAGCCGGACTTCGAGGAGACGGAGGCCATCGCCATCAAGAAGCTGCCCTTGCAGGAGGCTGTCCGCATGGTCATGGACGGCGAAATCACCGATTCGATCAGTGCAGCCGGCCTGTTAAAGCTGGCCTGCCTCAGAAACCTGCTTCCTCCCGCCCTTCGTTAACCAACCGCCTGTTCGGACGGCCGCTGTTGCGGCTGCCCCAGGCATGGCCTTGCTTTTGCTTGCGTCATTGTTGACGGGCGGAAGCTTGGAGTAAGCCGAGAAAGCCCCGGTGTCGGAGCCCAGAACCGGGCCGCATTGACATCGTCCAAGAATTAACCCGTTTTTCCGAAAGGGAGCGGAGGCTTCGGCTTTCGGAGCATGGCTAAACTTGAAAAGAATCTTGCCGATTTTTTATATAAAGGTGGATTCAGTGCTCTTTGGGCGGATCTTGACTCTTGGGAGGTCTACACATCATGGCGCCTGAGAACTTCGACGCGAGCCTCATTACCGACGTGAACGTGAAGGAATACTTCAGGGACTCGGTGACAACGGCTCTGTCCAATCTAAAAGTAGATGCCGGAGAGGATACCGTCTACTACATCGTCAACTTGCTCGACTACTTTACCCAGGCGAACAAGCTGTTTTCATATACCCCCGAGGGCGTGACGCTACAGCCGCTGGCCCTGATCTACGCCGAAGCCGTGGAGGCGGCGAGCGTGGAGGCGCGGCACCAGATTCTGCGCAGGCTGGGGGATGTCGCGTTGTTGATATCCGGTCTGTTTTCCTCCAGCCTCAATCGCAAGCTCGTCGACGTCGACTACTACATCGCCATGGGCGGCACCGCGTACGGCTATCTGAGCGACCTGAACCGCGGCACGCAACGGGGCAAAGCGTTCTGCGCGATTTTCGGCGAGCTTTCGGAAAAGTTTCAATTGTTCGCAGACGTGCTTTCGGAAGTTGGAGAAAGGAATTCGACGAATTCCTGCACCGACATCATGCGGCTTTATGAAATCTGGCTCCGGACCGGCAGCAAGCGCGCGGCCGACAAGCTGAGGAAACTGGGCATAGTGCCCGCCCAGGGCTCCATCAGCCGCCGGCACAATTAAAAGGGCGCGTGGGAAGCTGCTGCGCGGCCCGCCGGCGGCCCTTCAACAAGCTCAGGACAGGCTTGCGGTGCTCGAACTCCTCGTGTACTCCGTTTACATTCCGGTTCCTCCGCGCTGGACTTCTTGTCCTCGGGGTGCTCGCACATCCTCCAAGCAACGGAGACGCCGTTTATGCGCCTGAACGCCCTACAGAAGCTGCTGGATCGCATCTATCGCCTCGATGTGGATTTTGACGTGGAGGATTTCCTGATAACCGACCCGGCACTCGCACGGCGGCTGGACACCAGCGCCAACCCCCGCGAGAGCAAGGAAAAGCTGCTCGTTTCGCAGGAAGACGATTATCTTGATCTCGCGCTTTTCCTGGACGCCTGCGTGTTGGCCCGCCTGTGCGACGACGATCCGCTGGCAAGCCTCCATTCCGGGAACTTCGCCGATTTCCTCTTGGCTGTGGAAGGCGTCAGCCATTTTCTCTATCTCATTTGGAATGCCGGCATCGAGCGCGGCGTTACGCTGATGGAACTGGAGATGCAGGCCGAGGTGGACAAATTCGTAACCGCCGCTTCCCTGTAGAAACGGCAAGGCAAAGACTTGGCGCCCTCGGAACTTCGCTATTGCCTGTTCGAAGCGCCGGCTTACGACGCGGCACTGGATCGGGTCCAGCGGCAACGCTATGAAGATGCCAGCCGTTACGCCGGCAAGTATTGCCTTCGCTTGGAAACCCGCTATCTCAAGAAGGCGAGGCCAGGGGAGATGATGGAAGAACTGCGCCGGTTTTATCGGCTTACGCAGAGTGAAAAGATTCGGCTGATCGATTCGGGTGTCTGACTGACGACGAAAGGGCCATCGTATCCCCTTGCGGCGCCGAAATCTCCGAAACGCGGCATCCGGGAAAATAGCCTAGAGCATTTTCGATTTGCCTTTACGGCGTAGGGGCAAATTCATTGGTCTTTGGCGCTCTGAAAGGGCGAATGAATTTGTCCCTACCCATGAAACGAAAGCGCTCTAATGAAACACGGTAAGCCTGCTTTCTTCTTCTCAGCGGCACAACAAGCGCTTGCCAGCCTGGATTTACGGATCATCCGCAGATTTCGCCTTACTGGCTTGCAAGAAACCGGTGGCAACAGCAACCAAGGTCGATCCAGCAACAACGCCAGCAAGAATATCTTTGCCGATATAGGCGAGGAATGCTACAAGGCCCATACCGATAGCAATAAGGCTCCATGCCATCCAATGAGCGCGCCGGTTATCATCCTTCTGTGCATTTAATGCAGCAAAAGCGATATTTCGTGCATGCTTTGAATCATCTTCAAACACGCGCAGAATTCTCTCCGGCGCATCGGGAATTATTTCACCGTATTGACGGAAAATGTCCGGGTGCGGGATTGGACCAGAAAAATGCTGTTGAGCCACGATGCCTTGAATCCGTTCAACAGGTGGCGCCGCTCCGGGCAACCGTTCTGCGAAATCGGCGATCGGATCTCCACGATCCGGTAAGGACTGTCTAGCGGGTCTCTTTCGCCTTTTGGCCATGAAATCTACCGTTGACGGAATCGCGGGTAACTTTTTCTATGGAGTTACTCAAGCGGCTGCCGATCTGCGCCCAATTCTCCCGCATCATTCCGATTGCGCCTTCCTTGACCATAAAGCGGCCATAGCCGCCGTGAGGAAGTACGGAGAAAATTTCAGGCATGGCTCTCAGAGTTGACTTCCGCTTCATGTATCTACCCTCTCTCACAGCCTAAATCCAATCGTTGCCGTAACATATAACCATAGACCACAAACGCTCGTCACGGTTTTTTTGGCTGATTCGCAGGCATGAAAAAGCCCGGCAAGCTCCGGGCTCTTGTTCACGTTATTTCCCTGCCTCTACAGACACTTTCGCTCGTCTGTCTTTTAGTTCGTAACCTGTTGTTTTTGAAGTGGTGCCGAGGGCGAGAATCGAACTCGCACTTGGTTTCCCAAACCAGATTTTGAGTCTGGCGCGTCTACCAGTTTCGCCACCTCGGCGCGAAAACAGGCGAATTATAAAGAAATCTCTTTTAAAAAGCCACATACTGTACGCTTGTCTCGATCAATGCCCTCTGACGATGCGCAAGAGCGATTTCTTTTTTGAACTTCCCGAAGATCTGATCGCCCAATATCCCTTGCCGGAACGGAGCGCCAGCCGGTTGCTGTGTCTGGATGGAACGACCGGCGAAATTGAAGATCGTATGTTTATCGAACTGCCCGAGCGGCTCCGTGCCGGCGACCTTCTGGTCTTTAACGACACCAAGGTGATGCCGGCGCGCCTGTTCGGACGCAAGGCGTCCGGGGGCAGGGTGGAAATCTTGATCGAGCGGGTGCTCGATCCGAGTACGGGGCTGGCCCATGTGCGGGCAAGCAAGGCTCCGAAAGCGGGAACCGAAATCCTGCTGGACGGCGGTTTCCGGTGCTCGGTTCAGGGGCGACGGGACGATCTGTTCCTGCTGGCCGTGCTCGACGGCCGGACCGTCGATGACGTTCTGAGTGCCGTTGGACACATTCCGCTGCCGCCCTATATCGACCGTCCGGATTCCGTATCCGACTGGGAGCGTTATCAGACCGTGTTTGCGAAGGAGGCCGGCGCCGTGGCGGCGCCGACCGCCGGTCTGCATTTCGATGAGGCGATGCTGGAGCGTCTGGCGGCAAAGGGCGTCGAGCGGGCCTTCGTGACGCTGCATGTGGGCAGCGGCACGTTTCAGCCCTTGCGGGTGGACGAGCTGGACCAGCACAAGATGCACTCGGAATGCTGCGAGGTCGATGCGGACGTGGTGGAAAAGGTTAACGAGGTTCGGCAACGCGGGGGGCGGGTGATCGCCGTCGGAACGACCGTGGTGCGGACGCTGGAGTCGGCTTCGCTCGGAGGTTCGCTGGCTCCTTACAAGGGCGAGACCAATTTGTTCATTCGTCCGGGATTCCGCTTCCGCAGCGTCGATGCCATGGTGACCAACTTTCACCTCCCGGAATCGACCCTGTTGACCTTGGTGTGCGCCTTTGCCGGTTATCCCGAGGTTCTGGCGGCTTACCGGCATGCCGTTGAGCGCAAATACCGGTTTTTCAGTTACGGCGATGCGATGTTTGTCACGCGCAAGTCGCATTCGTAACCGACAATTCCCGAATCGCCACTTTCGCGCGTCGTAGAGGAATGACCGTAAAGACGTCCGATGTCCTTAAGCAGTTCAGTCCCGGCCGAATCCTGTTGCCGGTCGTGTTGGGATTGGGAATCGTCGGCTATACGCTCTATGGCGAATGGGTCGAAAGCGGTCTTCCGATCGGCGAAGTGCTGGATCGCATCGTCTGGACCCCGCGCTCGATTCCGTGGATCGCCTTGGCGCTCCTCATGATGGTGCTGCGCGATTTCGGTTATATGTGGCAATTGCGGATTCTTACCGACCGCAAGCTGGAGTGGCGGGCCTGCCTCGAAATCATCCTCCTCTGGGATTTCTTCGCCGCGGTTTCGCCGTCCATGGTCGGCGGGGCCGCCGTGGCGGTCTTCATGCTGGTCAAGGAGCGGATCAGCATCGGCCGCAGTACCGCCATCGTATTTACCACGGTCTTTCTCGATCAGGCGTTCTACACGTCGCTCCCGTTCTTCGTCAGCCTGTTCGTTCCGCAGGCCGATATCTTCGCGCCCCTGCACGACATCAGGTCGGACCTGCTGGGAACCAGCATGATGGTCGGATTCTGGGTCGCCTGGGGCGGGCTGGTGGTTTACCTGATATTGCTGATTGCCGCGCTGTTCGTGGCTCCGCATTGGATCAACGGGTGGCTGACCCGGCTGTTCATGCTGCCGATGCTCCGCCGCTGGCGCTCGCGGGGCCTGCACATGGTCAACGACCTGCTCACCGCGTCTCGCGATTTGCGGGACAGGAAACCGGTCTTCTGGTTTCAGGTCTGGCTGGCGACATCGATGGCGTGGATCGGCCGGTACCTGGTTTTGAACTGCGTCTTGGCGGCTTTTTCCCCGATGCCCATGGGCTTGTTCGACCATCAGCTCGCCATCGGCCGGCAGGCGGTTTTATGGATTATCATGGTCCTGTCGCCGACGCCCGGCAGCGCCGGCATCGCCGAACTCGGTTTTTCCTGGCTTTTCGGCGATTTTGCCCCGGCAGGCTTGGCTTTGGGCCTGGCGATTCTGTGGCGGCTGATCAGCTATTATCCCTATTTGATCGTCGGCGTGCCGGTCATGACGCGTTGGGTCAAGCGCGTGTACGGCGCCGACGTCCGGTATCCGCAAGCCCGCATCGAGTGAGTTTCACATGTTCGAATTGCACCCTCGTTTGTCCCAGGATTGTATTCAGTTGGGCCGCTTTCCGCTGTGCCGGCTTCTGTTGATGAACGAGAGCCGCTATCCGTGGTTCATCCTCGTCCCCGAGCGGGCGGAGGTCACCGAGATTTACCAGTTGGCGGCCGAGGACCAAGTACGGCTCATAGAGGAGTCGTCCTGTCTCTCCCGCGCGCTGGCGGAACTGTTCCGGGCGGACAAAATGAACATCGCCGCCATCGGCAACCTGGTGCCCCAGCTCCATCTTCACCATGTGGTTCGGTATCGGGACGATCCGGCCTGGCCCGGCCCGATCTGGGGCCGTTACGACCCGCTGCCTTACGGCGAGCTTGCTTTGAGCGAGATCGGGCAAAAGCTCAAGGCTGCGTCTTTACCCGATTTTTCCTATTTCGGCTGAGATGATGGAATGCCGGGCCGGCTGCGGTGCCTGCTGCATCGCCATATCCATTTCCAGCCCGATTCCCGGCATGCCCGAAGGCAAGCCGGCGGGCGTTCGGTGTATCCATCTGACCGACGATTTCCGTTGCGCCATCTGGGGGCGTCCCGATCGGCCCGCCTGCTGTTCCGGCCTTCGGCCGGCGCCAGAGATGTGCGGAGAGAGCCGTGACGAGGCGCTTGTCTATTTGCGATGGCTGGAAAAGGCGACAAGTCCTTAGAATTTGGCCTGTTTTCGTTCAAGCTGCGTGCGCCCGCTCCAGTCCTTCGCGAATTGCCAGGCGACCCGGCCGCTCCGGGAGCCGCGCTGAAGGGCGAAACGGAGGGCTTCGGCGCGAATGGTTTCCCAGTCGTCTAAAGGCGTTCGGAGCTTGTTCAACCAGTAGCGGACAATGTCCACGTATTGATCCTGGCTGAACGGATAAAACGACAGCCAAAGGCCGAAACGCTCCGACAGCGATATTTTCTCCTCCACCGCCTCGCCCTGATGGATTTCGCCCTCGACATGGCGGGCTTGCAGGTTTTCCTCGTGGAATTCGGGGAGCAGATGCCGCCGGTTGGAGGTGGCGTAGATCAACACGTTCGCCGGCGGCGCGCTGAGCGAGCCTTCCAGGGCGGATTTCAGGGCCTTGTAGCCAGCGTCGTCCGCCTCGAACGAAAGGTCGTCGCTGAACAGAATGAACTTTTCCGGACGCGGATGGAGTTGCTCCAGGATATCCGGCAGTTCGACCAGGTGCTGCCGGTCCACTTCGACGACACGCAGACCTTCGGCGGCATATTCGTTGAGGAGCGCCTTGACGAGCGAGGATTTGCCGGTGCCCTTCGAACCCCAGAGCAAAGCGTTGTTGGCCGGCAACCCCTTGATGAATTGCCGGGTGTTTCGATCCAGCTCGCTCTTCTGCCGGTCGACGCACAGGATGTCGGCGAGTTTCAGCCGGTGAGGGCTTCGGATGGGCTGCAACGGTCCGGCATGGCCTGCGCCGCGCCAGCGGAAGGCGACGGCGCCGGTCCAATCGGGTTCCGCCGGCGTGGCGGGCAGCCGCCGTTCGAGTCGATCGAGCAGTTCGGATGCCCTGGCGATCAGGTCTGCGAGTGTTTCCATCGGCGGAAAACCAGGTTAAGGACGGTCTTTTTTGGCCCGGCTTTTCGCCGCGGGTTTGTCCTGCCCCGGAGCTTTCGCTTTTCCGAACTTGCGTTCGGCCGGTTTCCTGGGCTTTCGGTTCGGCTGTCCGTCGCCGTTTTCAAGTGGCTGTAGATTGAGACGCTGGTTTCTTACCCAGGTTTTCTTCAGCAGCTTGAAGAAATCGTCCGGGAGGTCGGCTGGAAGCTCCACCGTGCTGTACGTGTCGAACAGCTTGATTTGGCCGATCAGCCTCGAAGAGAGCCCGGTTTCGTTGGCGATGGCGCCGACGATGTCCTTGGGCTGCACGCCGTGCTCCCGGCCGACGTCGATGGTGTAGAGGCGTTTTCCTCCTTCCGGGCGCCTTTCCCGAGGGCGCTCGCGTACCGGTTCCGGAGCCGGGAGTTCCGGCTCCTCGGGCGCTTCCAGCGGGCGCTCGCGGTGCATGAGGTAGGCTAGGGCGGCGGCGATGTCGGCGGGATCGCCGATTTCCTCGGCGACCAATTTATCGACCAGTTCCCGGTAAAAGCTCACATCCTGATCGTCCAGGGTCTGAACCAGTTGCGCCTTGAACTGTTCGATGCGGCGGTCGGCGATGTCTTGCAGCGTCGGCAACCGCATTTGCTGTATCGGTTGCCGGGTGGTCTGCTCGATGGCGCGCAGCATGCGCCTCTCGCGCGGAGCGACGAACAGGATGGCCTTGCCTTTGCGGCCGGCGCGCCCGGTGCGCCCGATGCGGTGAATGTAGGCCTCGCTGTCGTAGGGAATGTCGTAATTCACCACGTGCGTGACGCGCTCCACGTCCAGCCCGCGCGCGGCGACGTCGGTGGCGACGACGATGTCGAGGGCGTTTTTCTTCAGGCGGTCGATAACCTTTTCGCGCAAAACCTGGCTCATGTCGCCGTTCAGGGCGGCGGCTTCATATCCGCGGGCCTCCAGCTTTTCGGCCAGATCCACCGTCTCGGTCTTGGTGCGGACGAAGATGATCATGGCGTCGAAATCTTCCGCATCGAGAATGCGGGTCAGGGCGTCCAGCTTTTGCATGCCCGAAACCATCCAGTATTGCTGGCTGATGGCTTCGACGGTGGCAGTCTTCGCCTTGATCTTCACTTCCGCCGCGTTGTTGAGATGCCGTTCGGCGATCTTGCGGACGGCGGTCGGCATGGTGGCCGAAAACAGCGCGATTTGCCGGCCCGGCGGCGTTTGTTCCAGAATCCATTCGACATCCTCGATGAAGCCCATGCGCAGCATTTCGTCGGCCTCGTCGAGCACCAGCGTGGTCAAGTTGTCCAAAGACAAGGTTCCGCGGCGGAGATGATCCATCACCCGGCCCGGCGTTCCCACGATGACATGGACGCCGCGAGCGAGGTGGCGGAGTTGCGACCCCATGCCCTGGCCGCCGTAAACGGGCAGGATGTGGAAGCCTTCGAGATGGCGGGCATAGGTTTGAAACGCCTCGGCCACCTGAATGGCCAGTTCGCGGGTGGGCGCGAGCACCAGGGCCTGGGGCGTGCGCCGGGACAGATCGATCCGGGTCAGGATGGGGATCGCGAAGGCCGCGGTCTTGCCGGTGCCGGTTTGGGCCTGGCCGAGCAAATCCCGCCCTTCCAGCAGATGAGGGATGCTTTCGGCCTGAATGGGCGACGGGGCTTCGTAACCGATTTCGAGGAGCGCCTGCAGAATGGGTTGGGAAATAGACAATTGTTCGAACGACGTTACTGAATTGGATGATGTCATGTGTTCTTAATGCTAGTGGAGCGATGATCGGTGTACGATACCGAGGGTTGTTTAAACCGGCGTTTCGGCTATTAACTCGGGAGAGCGTTGATGATTAAGCTTTGCGGTTTTCCTATCAGCAATTATTACAACAAGGTCAAGCTGGTTCTTCTGGAGAAAGGCATCGAATTCGAGGAGCAGGCGGCCGATCCGTTCCAAAAGGAAGCGATTCTGCAATTCTCGCCCGCAGGCAAGATTCCTTTTTTGTTGACCGATCAGGGACCGCTCTCTGAATCCCAAGTCATTCTCGAATACCTGGAAGAAGCTTTTCCTCAAAATCCTCTTTATCCGTCCGACCCTTTCGAGCGCGCCAAGTGCCGGGAGTTGATCCAACATTTCGAGCTCGATGTGGAACTCGTCGCCCGGCGCCTGTACGGAGAGGCGTTCTTCGGCGGTTCGGTTTCCGACGAAACCAAGGCCGAGGTCAGGGAAAAGATCGGTATGGGCATCGATGCGTTCAATCGCTTCGCGAAATTTTCTCCTTACATTGCCGGGGACCGCTTCACGGCGGCCGACTGCGCCCTATGGCCCAGTTTCGGTTTGCTGTCGTCCGCCACGCAGCGCATTTACGGTGAAGATTTCTTGCAGAAAATCACCGGCGCCGCGGATTATATGAGCTTGATGGAGTCCCGTCCGCACGTTCGGAAAGTGGCGGCGGATCGAGCCGCGGCCCGATCCGCCCTCGTCGCGAAGAAATAACGGTATTGCAGCTCCGAATCGGGGCTTGTGAGAAACCCGTCGCAAGCGGTTCGAGTTCGCGACGGGTTTATCCGCAAGCTCTCAACCCATCAAGGGTTTGAATCGGATGCGATGCGGGTTGTCCGCTTCGTCGCCTAAACGGCGCTTGCGGTCGGCTTCGTAGTCGGCGTAGTTGCCTTCGAACCAGACCACCTTGCTGTCGCCTTCGAAGGCGAGCATATGGGTGGCGATGCGGTCGAGGAACCAGCGGTCGTGCGAGATGACCACGGCGCAGCCGGGGAATTCCAGCAGCGCTTCTTCGAGCGCGCGCAGGGTTTCCACGTCCAGGTCGTTGGTCGGTTCGTCGAGCAGCAGCACGTTGCCGCCGGCTTTCAGCAGCTTGGCCAAATGGACGCGGTTGCGCTCGCCGCCCGACAGTTCGCCGATGCGTTTCTGCTGATCCGAGCCCTTGAAGTTGAACCGGCCCACATAGGCCCGGGACGGCGTCTGATACTTGCCGACCGTGACCATGTCCAGTCCGTCGGAGATTTCTTCCCAGACGGTCTTCTTGTCGTTCATGGCGTCGCGGAACTGCTCGACGTAGGCGAGCTGAACCGTCGGGCCTACGCGGACGCTGCCTGAATCGGGCTGTTCGATGCTGGCCATCATGCGGAACAGGGTGGTCTTGCCGACGCCGTTGGGGCCGATCACGCCCACGATGCCGCCCTGAGGCAGACGGAAGCTCAAATTTTCGATGAGCAGGCGCTCGCCGAAACCCTTCGAAACGCCTTCGAATTCCACCACCAGTTCGCCCAGGCGCGGCCCCGGCGGAATATAGATCTCGCGGGTCTCGTTGCGGGCCTGGTATTCGCTGGACGAGAGTTCCTCGAACCGCTGCAGGCGGGCCTTGCTTTTGGCCTGCCGGCCCTTGGGATTCGCGCGCACCCATTCCAGCTCTTCCTTCATGGCTTTTTGGCGGGCGCTTTCCTGCTTCTCTTCCATCTCCAGGCGTTTTTCCTTCTGTTCCAGCCAGGAGGAATAATTGCCTTCCCAGGGGATGCCGTGGCCACGGTCCAGTTCGAGAATCCAGCCGGCGACGTTATCCAGGAAATAACGGTCGTGGGTGACCGCGATCACCGTGCCCTGAAAATCATGGAGAAAATGTTCGAGCCAGGCCACCGATTCCGCATCTAAGTGGTTGGTGGGCTCGTCGAGGAGCAGCATGTCGGGGTTCGACAGCAGCAAACGGCATAGCGCGACACGGCGGCGCTCGCCTCCGGAGAGCTTGGTGACGTCGGCGTCCCAGTCCGGAAGCCGGAGGGCGTCGGCGGCGATTTCCAGCTTGCGATCGAGTTCCCACGCGCCGGCGGCGTCGATTTTGTCCTGGAGTTCGGCTTGTTCGGCGAGCAGTTTGTCGAAATCGGCATCGGGTTCGCCGAAAGCGTTGCTGACCTCGTTGAAGCGGTCGACCAGCGCCTTGATTTCGGCCACGCCTTCTTCGACATTGCCGCGCACGGTCTTGGTCGGGTCGAGCTGAGGCTCTTGCGGAAGGTAGCCGATCCTGATTCCCGGCTGCGGACGGGCCTCGCCGTCGTATTCCTTGTCCACGCCGGCCATGATGCGGAGCAGGGTGGATTTGCCGGAGCCGTTCAAGCCGAGCACGCCGATCTTCGCGCCGGGGAAAAAGGACAGCGAGATATCGCGCAAGATTTCGCGTTTGGGCGGCACGATTTTGCTCACCCGGTTCATCGTGAAAATGTACTGAGCCATTTTGACAGGATTGTGTTGGCAGAAAGGCGTTATTATTTCACGGTTCGGCGAATCGATCACGGCATACGGTCTTTTGATGGTTGAGGATACGAGATGAATGCCCAAGACGAGACGCATCCGGCGGGCTTGAGGCCGCGCATCGTCCGCCATATCGGCGCGGTGGATTCCGCTGCCTGGAATGCGCTGACGGACGGCGCCTATCCCTTTCTGCGGCACGAATTTCTGTTTGCGCTGGAAGAATGCGGGTGCCTCGGCAAGCCTGTCGGCTGGATTCCCCACCATTTGTTGATCGAGGATTCGGAACGTCGTCCGATTGCGGCCCTGCCGATGTATCTCAAACTGAATTCGTTCGGCGAGTTCGTGTTCGACTGGGCTTGGGCGGACGCTTACGAGCGGGCCGGCCTGGACTATTATCCAAAGCTGGTGGTGGCCTCGCCGTTCACTCCGGCCACGGGGCCGCGTCTTCTGATTCCGCCCGGACGGTACTCGGACAGCCTGGCCGAAGCCGCGATCGAACTGGCGGTCGAGACGGCGCGCGATGCGGGCGTTTCTTCGCTGCACTGGCTGTTCGTGCAGGACCGGGTCTTGCTGAATTCGGCGCGCCTGTTGAAGCGTCTCGGCTCCCAGTTTCACTGGGAAAACCGGGGCTACCGAGATTTCGAGGATTTTGTGTCGCGCTTTACCGCCAAGCGGCGCAAGGAGGTCAGGCGGGAACGCCGACAGGTGCGGGACGCTTCGGTGATGCTTCGGCGCATTCGGGGCGATCGGGCGGAGCCGGACATCTGGCGCACCGTGCACCGGCTTTACCGCTCCACCTTCGCGAGGCACGGCAATTATCCGGCGCTGACGCTCGAATTTTTCGAGGCCATTGCCGCAACGATGGGAGAACAGATCCTCCTCGTTCTTGCCGAGCGTCACGGACGGATTATCGGAGCGGCGTTTTTTCTCGTCGGCCGCGACACCTTGTACGGCCGTTACTGGGGTTGCACGGAGGAGGTGCCTGCGCTTCATTTCGAGGCTTGCTATTACCAGGGCATCGAGTATTGCATCGAGGAGGGGCTGCGTCGATTCGAGCCCGGCGCGCAGGGAGAGCATAAGGTCAGTCGCGGTTTCTTACCGGCCGAGACATGGTCCGCCCACTGGATCGCCAACGCGGAATTTCGCGGCCCGATAGCCCGCTTCCTGGAGCGGGAAAGCCGTTTCGTCCAAGCCTATATGTCGGAACTAAATTCGCACACGCCTTTCAAAATTTTCGACCATGCTGACCGTTCTGAATCCTTTTGATCGAAACGAACCGTTTCCGCCGGTCGATAAGGCGTTGAGTGAGCCGAACGGGCTTTTGGCGGTGGGCGGGTGTCTTTCCGTGCGTCGGCTGGTAAACGCTTATCGGAGCGGTATTTTTCCGTGGTTCGGCAAGGACGAGCCGATTCTCTGGTGGTCGCCGGATCCCCGCCTGGTTTTGCGGCCGGAAACTATCAAGATTTCCCGGAGCCTTGGCAAACGCCTCAAGCGCGGCGAATTCCGGTTCAGTTTCGACGCGTGTTTCGATCGGGTCGTGGACGCCTGTGCGGAGCCTCGATCTTATGCAAGCGGAACCTGGATCACCCAGGACATGAAGCGAGCTTATTCCAATCTTTTTAAACTGGGGCTCGCCCATTCCTTCGAGGCCTGGCAGGGAGACGCGCTCGTGGGCGGTCTTTACGGCGTTGCGATCGGCCGGGTGTTTTTCGGAGAATCCATGTTTCATTCCGTCACCGACGCTTCCAAGGCGGCTTTCGCTTTCGCGTGCCATTGCTTGAAGGGGTGGGGTTATGTCCTGATCGATTGCCAGGTCTATACCCGGCATCTAGCCAGTTTGGGCGCGGAAGAGATTCCGCGCCCGGAGTTTGTCAAACTGCTGCAAATCTATTGCGAACAGCCGGCTGCCGGCGAGGCCTGGAAATCGGAGAACGGAGTCTTATGAAGTCGATACCGTTTTACATCGGCTACGAACACGAGTGCGGTTATCTGCCGGGAAAGCGGGCGAGAATGGCCTACGTCTCCCCCTGGGAAAAGGTGGATAACGGCGTTTATTCCTGGCTTGCGGCCCGGGGCTGCCGCCGAAGCGGCGATATGATTTACCGTCCGCATTGCCCGAACTGCTCCGCTTGCGTGCCGGTGCGCATACCGGTGGCGCAGTTTCGGCCGAATCGCGGGCAACGGCGGATTCAGCGGATGAATGCCGATCTGGAGGTCGTTCTGAAACCGGCCCGATTCGAAGAGCCGCACTACCGGCTATTCAAGCGTTATCTCGACGCGCGGCATTCGGATGGCCATATGGCCGAGTCCTCGGCGGAGGATTACATCCATTTTCTCGCGTGCAACTGGGCGGAAACCGGTTTCTGCGAGTTCAGGCTCGGAGAGAGGCTGCTGGCGGTAGCCGTTACCGACGGCTTGGCCGACGGCCTGTCGGCGGTCTATACGTTCTTCGATCCCGATTTGCCTTCGCGCAGCCTGGGCAGCTACGCCATATTGTGGCAAGTGGCCGAGGCCCGGCGGCGAGGCCTGGATTGGCTGTATCTCGGATTCTGGATATCCGATTGCCGGAAAATGAGTTATAAAAACTCGTTTTGTCCCTTAGAGGCGCTTGTCGGCGAGGACTGGGTGTTATTGGAATAAAGCGGGAATGTCGTGCTTGAAACTTAATATGATATTATTCGGCTTTTAACCGTTCGTATTCACTTTTGAGAGAGGTTTATGTCGAAAGAAGATCACATCGAGATGGAAGGCAAAGTGATCGAAACTTTGCCCAATACGACTTTTCGCGTTCAATTGGATAACGGCCATATTATTACGGCGCACATTTCCGGGAAAATGCGCAAGCACTACATTCGCATTCTGACGGGCGACCGCGTAAAGGTGGAAATGACGCCGTACGATTTAACGAAGGGCCGGATCACCTTCCGTCAGCGCTAAGGCTCAGACGGCCTCCGACGCTTCGTGCATGCTCTCGATGGTAAACGCCAGTTGGCCATCTTCCACGTTGATCCTCACAATTCCGCCTTCGCTCAGTTTGCCGAATAGGATTTCTTCGGCCAAGGGTTTCTTGATGTTTTCCTGAATGACCCGCGCCATCGGCCTTGCGCCCATCGACGGGTCGAAGCCGTGTTCGGCCAGCCATTCCCGCGCATCGGGCTCCAAAACTATCGATACCCGCTTTTCCGCCAGTTGCGATTCCAGCTCGAACATGAACTTGTCGACGACTTGGCCGATGATGTCGAGGTTGAGCGGTTTGAACTGGATGATGGCGTCCAGCCGGTTGCGGAACTCGGGCGAAAACATCCGCTCGATGACTTTCATGCTGTCGGTGGAGTGATCCTGCCGCGTAAACCCGATCGACGGCCTGCCGCCCTCGGAAGCTCCGGCGTTGGTCGTCATGATCAGGACGATGTTCCGGAAATCCGCCTTGCGCCCGTTGTTATCGGTCAAGGTGCCGTGATCCATGACCTGCAACAGCAGGTTGAACACGTCGCCGTGGGCTTTCTCGATTTCGTCGAGAAGCAGGACGGCATGCGGATGCTTATTGACTTCCTCGGTCAAGAGGCCGCCCTGATCGAAACCGACGTAGCCGGGCGGTGCGCCGATCAAGCGGGACACGGTATGCCGCTCCATGTATTCGGACATGTCGAAGCGGATCAGCTCGATGCCCAGCACTTTGGCCAACTGGCGGGTGACTTCGGTTTTTCCGACGCCGGTGGGGCCGGCGAACAAGAAGCAGCCGATGGGTTTTTGCACTTCTCGGAGCCCCGCCCGCGACAGCTTGATCGCGGAGGCTAGCGTCGAAATGGCCTCGTCCTGACCGAAGACCAGCATTTTCAGGTTCTTTTCGAGATCCCGGAGCTTGTCCTTGTCGTTGGTGGAAACCGTTTTCGGGGGAATGCGCGCGATTTTCGAAACGATGTCCTCGATTTCCAGGGTGCCGATCAGCTTCTTTCGCCGCGAGACCGGCAATAGCCGCTGGCTGGCCCCGGCCTCGTCGATGACGTCGATCGCCTTGTCCGGCAGGTGGCGGTCCGTGATGTAGCGGTCGGACAATTCCGCCGCCGTACGGAGCGCCGCCAGCGAATACTTCACGTCGTGGTGTTTTTCGAACCGGGACTTGAGCCCGCGCAGGATGTGGTAGGTTTCGTCGACCGTGGGTTCGTGAATGTCGATTTTCTGGAAACGGCGAGCCAAGGCCCTGTCCTTTTCGAAAATGCCCCGGTATTCCTGGTAGGTGGTGGACCCGATGCAGCGCAGTTCGCCCGAGGCCAGTACCGGTTTGATCAGGTTCGAGGCGTCCATTACGCCGCCCGACGCCGATCCGGCCCCGATGATGGTGTGAATTTCGTCGATGAACAGAATCGAGTTGGGCTCTTTCTTGAGCTGCGCGAGCAGTGCCTTGAGCCGTTTCTCGAAATCGCCGCGGTATTTGGTTCCTGCAACCAGAGAGCCGAGATCCAGCGCGTAAATCGTGCTTTCGGACAGAACTTCCGGCACTTCGCGGTCGACGATCTTCTTGGCCAGTCCCTCGGCGATGGCGGTTTTGCCGACGCCGGCCTCGCCGACCAGCAGCGGGTTGTTCTTGCGGCGCCGGCACAGCACCTGAATGGTGCGTTCGACTTCGCCCTTGCGTCCGATCAGCGGATCGATCTTGCCGCGTCTCGCCAGTTCGTTGAGATTGGACGCAAACTTCTCCAGGGGATTGGCCGCGGCGCCGTCGCCTTCGTCGCTGTCCGGCGCCGTGCTGCTTTTCGGGCTGGCGTCCGAATCCTCGCGAACTTTCGAAATGCCGTGAGAAATGTAATTCACGACATCCAGGCGCGTGACGTCCTGCTTGTTGAGAAGGTACACGGCTTGGGAGTCCTGTTCGCTGAAAATGGCGACGAGGATGTTGGCGCCGGTGACCTCTTTTTTGCCGGAAGACTGAACGTGGAACGCCGCCCGCTGGAGGACCCGCTGAAAGCCGAGCGTCGGTTGAGTCTCGCGCTTCACGCCGGGTGGAATCAGCGGCGTCGTTTCGTCCAGAAATTCGGTCAGATCCTTTCTCAATTGATCGACATTGGCGCCGCAGGCTCTCAGCACCTCGAGGGCGATCGAATTGTCGAGCATGGCCAGCAGAAGGTGCTCGACGGTAATGAATTCGTGCCTTTTTTCGTAGGCCGACCGGAACGCGACGTTCAATGAATATTCGAGTTCTTTGCTTAACATAGAATCAGGGCCTGTTTAGGCTTCCTCCATCGTGCAAAGCAGAGGATGCTGGTGCTGCCGAGAGTAATCGTTCACCAGCTGGACTTTGGTTTCCGCGACATCCTTGGAAAAGACGCCGCAAACGCCGATGCCCCGCGTATGAACGTGAAGCATAATCTGGGTAGCTTTTTCCTCGCTCATGCCGAAGAACGTTTTTAATACCAAAACGACGAAATCCATCGGGGTAAAGTCGTCGTTCAACAGAATTACTTTATAAAGCGGCGGCCGTTTAAGTTTTGGCTTCGCTTCCTGTACGACAACATCGTCTGTAAGCTTGTGATCAGGATGTTGTGCCATTTCTCGCCCTTGAACTGCAACATATCCAGCTTGCGGCTACTATAGCATCTGCGGGCTTTGTTGTATTAGACCGCCCTCGGTGTAAATGATTTCCGGCCGCCATCCGTTTCAAGAGCGCAGCAAGGCGTTGCGGCGGTCCGGAAAAGGAAGCTTCCGGGGGAGTATCCACATCTCGTACATCGAGACGACCCACATGAACACGAACGCCATCGCCAGGCCCGCGCCCCCCAGAACGACCAGGAGGGCAAAGTGGGGGTTCAATTTAGTCAGCCACCAGGATGCGATGTCAAGCAGTAAGAAAGCGTAAGGCATGATGATCGCCGCGCCTTTCAATTTCACGGGAACTCCCGTGGACAGGCTGAAAATCAGTCCGACGAACATGAAAATGAATGAAATGCCGAACAGGTGGATATGCGAAACGCGCGTCAAGGACGAGAAGGTCGCGCCTTCGTCGGAAGCGGTGCGTTTCTCGAGGTTCTCGAAGTTGGTGAAATCCGGCAATCCGCCCGCTTCCGCGTTGTGACAGCTTACGCAGCGCTGTTCGATGATGGGCTTGATATCTCGCTCATAGGCCCTTTTGCCGGCTCCGTCGCGCACCCACTGAATGATCTTGAAGCGCTCCTCGTCCGGAGCCATCGGCTTCATGGAGCCGTTCAGCTGGCTTTCCAGCACGGAGCCGGAGCGGTTGCCGTAATAGCTGTAAACGATGTCTTCGATGGATAGCCCGAATTTGCCATCCGCCATGCCATGGGTGAACAGGATCTGGATCATCGCGACGCCATAGCCGATTGCTATGATGGTCAAATAACCGGAAAATAACAGCTTTATCGCTAATCCTAAACTGCTCAGGTTGAACGGCATGATTCAGCTCCGGCCGGATGGGGTGAGTTAACGGTTTACGCCAGCCTGCCCGCCGGGCTGCCGATAAACCTCCCGATGGCTATTCTACGCAACCGTTTTCCTTTTAGCACACGCGAACCGGCTAAGCAATTTACCCCTCGGTTAAAAGTTCATGCACCAGTCCGAAACCGAATCCTCCAGGAATGACAGGCCACGCGTGACCGTGGCGGCTATCGTCGAGCGGGAAGGGCGTTTTCTCGTCGTGGAGGAGCGAGGCGCCGACGGCGAGCTTGTGATCAATCAGCCGGCGGGGCATGTCGAAGGCGGAGAAAGCGTCATCGAGGCCGTCATCCGCGAGGCTTTCGAAGAAACGGGCTGGCATTTCCGGCCCGAGGCGCTGGTCGGCATTTATTTATGGCGCCGGCCCACGGGAGGCGTGAGTTTTCTTCGAGTCGCCATTGCCGGGTCCGTTGACGGGTACGATCCGGACAGTCCTTTGGACGAGGGCATCGTGCGGAGTTTATGGCTGACCCGAGAAGATCTCTTGAGCGAAAAAATACGCCTTCGAAGCCCTTTGGTGATGAAATGCATCGACGATTATCTCGGGGGCGAACGCCATCCTTTGTCGGTGCTTAAATCTTTGCTGAGTTAAATTCATGTCTCGGAAAGTCGCTGTCGGTATGTCGGGCGGGGTGGATTCCTCCGTCACCGCTTTGCTGCTCCTGGAGCAGGGCTATGAGGTCATCGGTCTTTTCATGAAGAATTGGGAGGAAGACGACGATACCGGCCTTTGCACCGCACCGCAGGATTTCGCCGACGCGCAGGCTGTTTGCGACAAGCTGGGCATTCCGCTGCACGCCGTCAATTTTGCCGCCGAATATTGGGACGAGGTGTTCGAGGTCTTTCTGAGCGAGTATCGGGCAGGCCGCACTCCCAACCCGGATATCCTCTGCAATCGGCAGATCAAGTTCAAAGCCTTCATGGATTATGCGACGGATCTCGGCGCGGATTCGATCGCGACCGGGCACTATGCCCGGGTCGGCCGATGCGACGGCGGCTACACACTGCTGAAGGGGGCCGATCGGCAGAAGGATCAAAGCTATTTCATCTATACCCTGGGGCAGCCGCAGTTGGCTCGCGTCTTGTTTCCGATCGGCGACATGGAGAAATCCGAAGTCAGGAAGCGCGCCGAGCAGGCGGGATTATCCACTTATCAAAAAAAAGACAGCACCGGCATCTGTTTCATCGGCGAGCGCCGTTTCAAAGAGTTCTTGCAGCGTTTCCTGCCGGCTCGGCCGGGCGAGATCCAAACGCCGGACGGTCAGACGATAGGACGGCACGACGGGTTGATGTATTACACTCCGGGGCAGCGGCAGGGACTTGGCATCGGCGGCATGAAAGGGGCGTCGGAGGAGCCTTGGTACGTATTGGCCAAGGATTTGGAGCGCAATGTCCTCGTCGTCGGCCAGGGGCACGATCATCCGATGCTGTTTCATACCGCGCTGGAGGCCGGAAATTTGAGCTGGGTGCGCGGCAAGGCTCCCGATAGCCCCGTGCAGTGCTCGGCGAAAATCCGCTACCGTCAGCCCGACCAGAACTGTACCGTCGAGATACTCGACGAGCAGCGAATCCGCGTCGTCTTCGAGCGAGCCCAGCGCGCCGTCACTCCCGGCCAGTCGGTGGTGTTCTACCGGGGCGAGGAGTGCCTGGGAGGCGGAATCATCGAACGCACCTTGGACGTTGCGCCCGGCTCGGCCCCGGTTTTTCGGGCCGTGGCCTGAGTTTCCAATTTGATTACCAAAAAGGTTTCCTGAATGACGTCTCTCACCTGTCTTTCCCCCATCGACGGACGCTATGCCGATAAAGCCGATGCGCTGCGCCCGATACTCAGCGAATACGGCCTCATCCGCTTTCGAGTCTTGGTGGAAGTCCGCTGGCTGCAAGCTTTGGCCGTAGAGCCGGCCATCAGCGAGGTGCCGGCGCTGAGCGCGAGCGCCAACGACCGCCTGGAGGCCATCCTGAACGGTTTCTCCCTCGACGACGCGGAGCGCGTGAAACAGATCGAAAGAACGACGAATCACGATGTGAAGGCGGTGGAATATTTCCTCAAGGAAAAGATCGCCGATCATGCGGAACTGGCCGCGGTGAGCGAATTCATACATTTCGCCTGCACCTCGGAAGACATCAACAACCTGGCTTACGCCTTGATGCTGAAGGAGGCGCGGGACAGCGTTCTGCTGCCCCAGATCCGGCAACTCGTCGCGGCGGTCAAGGAAAAGGCGGGGGCCTACGCCGGCCAGCCAATGCTGTCGCGCACCCATGGGCAATCGGCCACGCCGACGACCATGGGCAAGGAGTTCGCCAATGTGGCGGTTCGCCTCGAAAGGCAGCTCGGGCAGATGGAATCGATCGAACTGTTGGGCAAGATCAACGGCGCCGTCGGCAATTACAATGCCCACCGGGTGGCTTACCCCGAGGTCGACTGGCCCACGTTTTGCCGAAACTTCATCGCGTTCCTGGGGTTGACGTTCAATCCCTATACCACCCAGATCGAGCCTCACGACTATCTCGCCGAGTTCTTCCACGCCCTGTCGCGCTTCAACACGGTGCTGATCGACTTCAACCGCGACGTCTGGGGTTATGTTTCGCTGGGCTACTTCCGGCAAAAAACCGTGGCGGGCGAGGTGGGCTCCTCGACCATGCCGCACAAGGTCAATCCCATCGATTTCGAAAATTCGGAGGGCAATCTGGGCGTCGCCAATGCGGTCTTCGGCCATCTCGCCGAAAAATTGCCGATCTCGCGCTGGCAGCGCGATTTGACCGACTCGACCGTGCTGCGGAACATCGGCGTCGGGATCGCCCATACGCTGATCGCGCTGCAATCGACTCTCAAGGGGCTGGGAAAGCTCGAAATCGATGCGAGCGCCTTGGAGTCCGATCTCGCCGCCAACCTGGAAGTGCTGGCCGAGCCGGTCCAGACGGTCATGCGCCGTTACGGCATCGAGAAGCCTTACGAGAAACTCAAGGACCTGACCCGCGGCAAGCGCATCGAGCCGGAAGCGCTGTCCGAATTCATCCGGGGGCTGGCCATTCCGCAGGACGCGAAGCAGCGCTTGTTGGCGCTGGCGCCTCGCGATTACACCGGTTATGCCGAAATTTTGGCAAAGAAGGTCTAAATGGGGCGTTCGAAAAGGCGTTGCGCGACCGCTTGCGATGCCTGTGACGCCTTCTTAACGGGACGAGCGAACCGTGTTTAAGAAAGCATTTCTTTTGTTCCTGATGGTTCTGCCGATGTTGGCGTCGGCGGCGGAAGATACGCCGGTCCAGCGGCTTCGGGGATTTCTCGCCAAGGCGAACACGCTGCAGGCGGAGTTTTCCCAGGTCGTCATCGACGAAGCGGGCAATGCCGGGCAGCGCAGCAGCGGCGTGTTTTACTTGCAGCGCCCCGGCAAGTTCCGCTGGAATTACAAGAAGCCTTACAGCCAGGAGATCGTTTCCAGCGGCGGCAAGGTTTGGTTTTACGACGCCGATCTCGAACAGGTAACGGCCAAGCGCCTCGACGATGCGATCGGCTCTACGCCGGCCTTGCTGCTGAGCGGCGAAGTGGCGCTGGAAACCAATTTCAAGATCGAGAATCAGGGCATGGACGAGGGCCTGTTCTGGATTAAGCTGTCGCCGAAGTCCGAGGACAGCGGGTTCAAATACGTCCTGATCGGCCTGGACGGCGAAACGCTCGCGGGCATGGAGCTCAGCGACAATTTCGGCCAGCTCACCCGCATCTATTTTAGCGACGTCAAGACGGGAATTAAGCTGGACCGCAGCCTGTTCGAATTCCGTCCTCCTCCCGGAGTCGACGTGTTCGAGGAAAAATAAACGAGTGAACGCGGATCTTCAGAGACCTTTGGCCGACCGGATGCGGCCGCGCTGCCTGGACGAGTACATCGGCCAGCGGCATCTGATATCGCCCGGAAAGCCTCTCCATGAGGCGATCAAGGCCGGAAAGCTCCATTCGATGATTTTCTGGGGACCGCCCGGCACCGGCAAGACGACCTTGGCGAGGGTCGTCGCGCGGCACGCCGACGCGGAATTCCTGCCGATTTCGGCGGTGTTGGCGGGCGTCAAGGAAATCCGCGAAGCGGTCGCGGAAGCGAAGCGGCTTTTGGCCGAGCGCCACCGGCGCACCATTTTGTTCGTGGACGAGGTGCATCGCTTCAACAAATCCCAGCAGGATGCCTTCTTGCCCCACGTGGAAGACGGCACGATCTATTTCATCGGCGCCACCACCGAGAATCCGTCTTTCGAGCTGAACAACGCCTTGCTGTCGCGGGCGCGGGTCTACCTGTTGAAGGCGTTGTCCGAAGACGATCTGCTCGACCTCATCGAGCGGGCTTTAAAGGATGCCGAGCGCGGAATCGGCCGGCCCGGCCTCCGTTTTCCCGACGAACTGCGGCGCTGGTACGCCAAGGCCGCCGACGGCGACGCCAGAAAAGTTCTGGGTTTGGTGGAGATTACCCTCGATCTCCTAGACGCCGGACAGGACGAAATCACCCCGGACATCGCCCGGGAGGTGCTCGCCGGCGGCGGCGCCCGGCGCTTCGACAAGCAGGGCGAGGATTTCTACAACCAGATTTCGGCGCTGCACAAATCGGTGCGGGGCAGCGCCCCGGACGCCGCCTTGTACTGGCTGTGCCGCATGTTGGACGGCGGCTGCGATCCGCTTTATCTCGCGCGCCGCATCGTCCGCATCGCGAGCGAGGACATCGGCAATGCCGACCCGCGCGCGCTGGATCTGGCCCTGAACGCGTGGGAAGCGCAGGAACGCCTCGGGAGTCCGGAAGGCGAACTGGCTCTGGCTCAAGCGGTTCTGTACCTGGCCTGCGCACCCAAGAGCAATGCGGCCTACACGGCCTATAACGCGGCTCGCGCCGATGCGGCCAGAACCGGCAGCCTGGAGGTGCCGGTGCATCTTCGCAACGCTCCCACGAAATTGATGAAGGACCTCGATTACGGAAAACATTACCGCTACGCTCACGATGAGCCCGAGGCTTACGCCGCGGGCGAGAATTATTTCCCCGAAGGGCTTTCGCCCCGCGAATACTACAAGCCGGTTCATCGAGGGCTGGAAATCAAGATCGCGGAAAAGTTGGAACGGTTGAAAGCTTTGGATAAGGCGGCTCTGAACAAGACATAGTCACTACCGGATAAGTTTTATGACCGATCACCCAGCGGACCATGACGAGGCGATGGAACCGGTGAGCGGCAGGGATGCGGAGAACGAGCGCAGGCGATATTTCCGGATCGAAGACGAGATCGTTCTTTTTTTCAGCGAAATCGCGCCCGACGAGATTCCCGACGACCGAAGCCCGCGGGATTTTCCCCTGGATTCCTTCGCCCTTTCGGCCAGCCTGGATTTGCTGACCCAGGAGTCCCGAAAGCTGTTGCGGAAAATCGAAAGAGATTCTCCGGAAATCGGCAATTTTCTGAAGGTTCTGGAGCGCAAAATCGATCTTGTCGCGCGGGCTTTCCTGAGCTTCGAGGCCAACCTGTCGGAGCAGCCCGCCCAGCGCGTCAGCCTCAGCGCCTCCGGCTTGTCCTTCGACGGGGACAAACCCTATGCGCCCGGTAAAGTGCTGGAGATCAGGATGGTCTTGCAGCCCGATTGGATCGGTCTCATCGCCTACGGCCGAATCGTTTATTGCAAACAGAACGCTCCCGGTTCCGAGCTTCCCTATCGAATCTCGGTCGATTTCGTCGGACTGCGCGACTGCGATCGGGAGTTGCTGATTCGACACGTCGTCAAGCGGCAATTGCAGCAGATCAGAAACAAAAAACTGCCGTCGGAGTAAGCGCATCCGCGCGCCCCTTAATCCATGCAATACGATGCGCTGACCAAGACCTTGCTTCATGTGCTGTCCGACAACGGCTTCCACTCCGGAGCGGAGTTGGCGGACCGTCTCGGCGTCAGCAGAACGTCCGTGTGGAAAGCCGTTCGCGCCCTGCAATGGCGAGGAATCGAAATCGCCGCCCTGCCGGGCAAAGGCTATCGGGCGACACAGCCCCTGGAATTGCTCGACGAAACCGCGATCCGATCCTCACTGAGCCCGGAAGCCGGCCGGCTGCTCGGCGGACTGCATCTTTTCGACGAACTCGACTCGACCAATACTCATCTGATGCGCCTGGCGGCGGAGGGCGCTCCCTCGGGGGCGGTATGCCTGGCCGAAACCCAAACCGCCGGCAAGGGGCGGATAGGCCGCTCCTGGCTGTCGCCCTTGGGAGCGAATATTTATCTCTCGATCCTGTGGCGTTTCGACGATCATTCCCGCGTGGCCGGCCTTAGCCTGGCGGTCGGGGTGGCCGCGGTGCGGGTGCTCGAACGGACAGGCGCCGCCGGGGTCGGGCTCAAGTGGCCGAACGATCTCCTGTGGAAGGACCGCAAGCTGGGCGGCATATTGCTGGAGGTGGCGGGGGAGGCTCATGGCGGATGCGCCGTCGTCGTGGGTCTCGGGATTAACCGCTATATTTCTCCCGCCGTGGGGCACGGGATAGATCAGGCGTGGGTCGATCTCGACGCCGTGGCGGGCGCATCCCTTCCGTCGCGAAACCGCCTGATCGCCTCGCTATTGAGCGAACTCCTGCCCTTGCTGAACGATTACCGGCAGACCGGGCTTGCGCCCTATCTTCCGGAGTGGCGCCGCTATCATCATCTGACCGGGCGCGAGGTCGTCATTTACCAAGGCGATAAGGAAACGATCGGCACGGTTGCGGACGTTACGGCCGAGGGATTGCTGGTCTTGTCATGCAAGGACGGCAAACGCCGCGAGTTCGCATCCGGCGACGTGCGGCTCCGGATCGCCGGCTGAGGGGCGGGCGCAATGCTGCTTCTGATCGACATCGGCAACAGCCGCGTGAAATGGGGGGTCGCGCAAGACAATGGCATCGTTGCGGGCGAACCGTTCCCATCGGCTGGCGAATCGTTCGAAGAATCGCTCGACGGTCATTGGCCGTCTCTCCCCGTTCCATGCCGCGCCTATGCCTGCAACGTGGCCGGCTCCGGGGCGGAGCGGACCCTGACGGCATGGATGCAAAAGCGGTGGGGAATTTCGCCGAAGTTCGTCCGGCCCTCGGAGCGGGGCTACGGCGTGGTAAACGGCTACGAAAGGCCGGAAAAACTGGGCGCCGATCGCTGGGTGAGCCTGATCGCCTTGCGGGAGTTCGGCGACCGGCCGCTATGCGTCGCCGACTGCGGCACGGCGCTGACGTTCGACGTGCTCGACGCACAGGGCCGGCATCTCGGCGGCCTCATCGCTCCGGGCCTCGCGACGATGAAACGGGCGCTCGTGCAGGACACGCAAGGCATCCGGGATATCGCCCGCGGCCAACGCGGGTTTTGGGGGCGGGACACCGCCGCGGCCGTGGAAGGCGGCGTGCTGGCGGCTTGCGCGGGCCTGATCGAAAGGTCCGCCGGCAAAGCTGCCGAAGAATTGGGGCATGCGCCGGACCTGGTGCTTACCGGCGGGGACGCGGAACTCATTGCCGCCGTGCTCGACAGACCGAGTCAAGTCGTTCCGGATCTGATTTTGCGGGGCTTGCTCCGCGTCGCGGGAAGCGTTTCATGAAGTATGTTTTTTATATTCTGATTCTGGCGAACGTCGTATTTTTCCTGTGGGAAACCAACATCATCGGGCAGGGGGGCGGCACCGCCGCTTCCTATCGGGAATTGCGGCTTCCCCACACCGTGGAACGCATCGCATTGCTCAGCGAGCGTTCCGCGCCGCCCGAAAAAAACACCGGCGTGGCTTTGGCGGACCCATCCGTGACCCAGGCCGCGCCGGAGCCCAGCGAGGGAGAGACGCCGGAGCCGGTTCAACAAGCGGATGTGCCGGCCCCGGAATCGGGCTGCTTTCAATGGGGCCCCGTTGCCGACGAAGCTCGGGCGCGCGAAGTCTTAAACCTGGTGAAAGCCCAATCCGACCAGGCCGCTCTTGTGAGAAAACCGTCGGATCTGACCGACGGCTGGTGGGTGCTGTTTCCCAAGGCTCACGATCTGGAAGCCGCCAAGTCGAACCGGAAAATGCTGCTCGAAAAAGGCGTGACCGACCTGTGGCTTTTCGACAAGGGACCCTTGCAGGGCGCGATCTCTCTGGGGCTTTTTAAAACCCGGGCGCGAGCCGAGCAGGCCCAGAAAAAATTCACCGAACAGGGCGTCATCACCGAGGTTGTGCCTCGCCTGGTGCAGAGCGAGGCTTACTGGGTGCGGATTCCATGGACGCGTCCCGTGCCGGAATTGGAGGCGATGCTGAAGCCGTGGGACGGAAAGAGGGCGGCCGACCAACGCCTGCCGCCCGTCCCCTGCGATTGACCGGCTTTATTTCGCCTTTTCGGCTGTGGCCAATCCCGCCGATTTTGGCCGTTCCGAATACCGCAAGGCGATAAACAGGAAAAACTGGGTTCCGAAGATCAGATTGGCCAGGACGAGGTGAATCGGCTGGACGAAAGCCGGAAATCCGAGACGATCCAAGGTTATTCCCGTGCCGACGGCGGCTATTACCAGCGCGCCGAGAGCGATGCCGAAGTTCCGCAGCAGGTGTCCGCGTTCCAGGCGCCGCGCCAGGTTCCACGCCAGCCACAGGTTGGTGAGGAGAATGACGGAGGAAAACGAGCGGTGGATATAGAAGATGATCGGAAACTCCTCCCGCCAAAGGTGGCGATCGGCTTGATTGAAGGTGGTCGCGATGACGTCCACCGACTCCCGGATCTGGGTTCCCATGGTGATTTGCAGCAGCGTCATTCCCATCGCCGCCGCCAGGACGGTTTTGAACCTTGGCGATAACGTTCCGATTTCGAGTTTTCGTATCGTGTCCTGCTGCGATCTCGCGATCGCGTAAATCAGGAGACAGACGATCACGAAAGCGGTCACCATATGGGCGGTAATCACGACCGGCCGCAGGTTGCTGGCGACGACCGCCGATCCCAGCCAAGCCTGGAACCCTACCAGTAAAAATACGGACAAGGCCAGGTAAAAGACGGTCCGGTCTCGTTTCAGATACGGAATCGAATAGAGCAGAGTCAGCAGGATGAGCCCTCCGATGCTGACGCCGATCAAGCGATTGACATACTCGGTCCAGGTCTTGAGCGGATTGAATTCGGTATCCGCATAGCCGCGCTCGGCGTAAATTTCGTGGTAGTTCGGCGGCAGTTGGGATTCGTCGGTGGGCGGAATCCAACTGCCGAAACAGGTCGGCCAGTCGGGACAGCCCATGCCTGCGCCGGAGGCCCGGACGATGCCGCCGACCAGGATCAGGAAATAAACCGCGGCGATCGTGACCAGCCCGATCCGGCGGAACCGTTTGGAAATCGCCGGATCGTCCGCGTTCGAATGGAAAGTGTTGTGGGGATTGAAATCGGAAGAGAGCGTATCGTTCATGGCTGAATGTTCGACAAAACTGGACGTTAGGTTCGCAAGACGCCGGACGGCGAACCGGGCCGGCGTCTAGCGCGCGGGCATGACCGAAAAGGACTCGGAAATGCCGAAGCTACGGGTGCGAGAACTCTCGGCTAAATCCTGATAATACAGCCGAATGCGATAATTTCCGACCGGCAATCGACCGATCCGGTAGCTTTGGTAAACCCCGGCGCCCGGAAGGACGTTTCCGTTCGGTTGAACGGCGTAAAAGCATTGCCCGTAATGGCTGACGACTATTTCGATTTCGTTCCCTTTCATCTGCGCGTCGACACGGCCGTCGTTGCAGCCCCGCCGGGGGTAATGGACCAGGATGTCCTCATTGGCGCGAGGACTGCCGGGTTCTATGAAAAGAGTTTCGCCCGGCGGCCCGCCGGGCTGCCAGGCGTATCCTTGGGCCAGGGGCTCAAGAGGCGTCAGGATCGACAGACATATCGGTATGGAACGGCAAATCCGGAATAACGGCATCGATCGAAACATAAAACAGCTCCGTCAGTCATTGCGCATGCCTAAAATTCGGGTTTCGCGGTAATAGCTGCTTCCCCAGACATATACATACATCGCGCCGCTGACCAGGGTTGTCAGGAACACCACCGCGGTGAGGCCGGTGATAAGGATAGCGGGTATCGGCACGAAGCCATGGTGCAGGAGCACGATGAACACCAGGAAGAGCTGTAGCAGCGTATTCACCTTGCTGATCCAGAGCGGTTGTCCTTCGAAAGGCCGCAGCAGGAAGTAATACAGCACGGCGCCGGTGAATATCACGAGATCGCGCAAGACCACGGTGGCCATGAGCCAGAACGGGATCAATCCCATCACGCTCAGCACGATGTAGGACGAGACCAGCAGCAGCTTGTCGGCCAAAGGATCGATATAGGAGCCGAGACGGGACTGCCAGTGGAAATGCTTGGCCAGGAAACCGTCCAGCGCATCCGACAGACCGGCGATCACGAACAGCGTCAGCGCCCAATCGAAGCGTTTTTCCAGCATCGAACGGATGACGGGATAAACCAGCAGGATTCGGCAAACCGAAATGATGTTGGGTATGTGGCGTGCTTTCATTCGGCCAACCGGTAGGTTAACCCGGAAAACGTCCGTTCCTCGTCGGCGGCGGGCCGCAACACGCGCCCCAAAGCGAGAGCTTCCTCCAGCGAGGCCCGGTCTCCGAGTATGTACAGCTTGAACAGGGCATGATCGGCGTCCACGCCCATCCATTCCACCCTTTTGACCTGAGACAGCCGGCTCAGATAGGCGGTCGCCCGGTCGATCGCATCGAGCGACGAAAGGCCGACGACTTTCAGCTCCACGGCCGTTTCCTCGGTGGTGCGCGGAATGAATCGCTCGGCCAGGCGGGTATAGGCGCCCGCCAGGCCCGAGCCGAATGCTTCCCGGACATCGGGAAAGTTTCCTTGCCAGGTTTCGTCGAGGTTCCGGAGGTAAAGCCGCCAGGCCGCATCCCACGTCCCCTCCGGCCGGTGCGACAAGCGTCCGGCGAGGACCGCTTCGGTTTCGTAGCGAGCGGACGCTTGCCGGATTCGCTCTCCGTTGCCGGATTCCAGATCATCGAGGCTGAGATTCTGCCGGTCGGTCAAATCCCACAAGGGTACCGTCACGGGCAATCCGCTGTCGTCGGCGGCGGCGCGGAGGGCGCGGTCGATCTCCGGCATCTGCTCGGCCACGAAAATCGATTTTTCCGCATGATCCTCGATCGAAAGCCAGACGAGCGCCTCGGGCCGCTGCTCCCCCCAAGGGTTGATGTTCGATTCGCGCAAGGTATCGTTGATGCGGGACGAATCGAAATCCACGCGCAAATAGTCGCGGGGCGGTTCGGTGCCGGTTCTGGCGGTATATTCGTATTGCAGGACGAAACGGTCGGGCTTTTCCAGCATGGAGCGGATGGCCTTGGACGGCATGACGTCGGTCCTGACCAATCGCTTGAGGACTTGTTCCAGGGCTCGGCGGATGTCTTCGTTACGGGTCGACTCATCCTTGCTCTGCACGGCGATTTCCATTCGATACAATCCTTTTACTTCGGCGGCCATAAGGTTCGGGCAAACCGTTACGAGCCATAAGCTGATTAGGGCGACGAGGCGCACGAAGATCCTCCCGCAGGTTGGCGTAGAGCGTTGTACAATATCACAATCCCTGAGAGGGTGTGTGAGAGGCTGCTGCGCGGTGCTCGGACAGTCGGCGGTGCAGGGATGCGCCTTCGCATACGACCGAGGAATCCTCATGTACTCCATGTACATTCCGGTTTCCGCGCGCCGGGCTCCTTGCCCTCGGGCCGCTCGCTACGCTTCTCGCACACCCTCTTAGAACAGCTAAAACACTCTATGTCCGTTCGGCCAAAGGCGATTTCGGTTGAACGGGCGCCGGTTTCCGGCTCATTAGAGTTCTTTTTTCCGAATTGATATCCCGGAGATTCAGCTTGAGCGATCCCAAACCCGCATCCCTTGATTATAAAAGTGCTGGCGTCGACATCGAGGCCGGTAACGCGCTCGTGGAGCGGATCAAACCGGTTGCCGCCAAGACCCGCATTCCCGGCGTGCTTGCGGGGCTCGGCGGATTCGGCTCGCTGTTCGAGCTTCCGGCCGGCCGTTACAGGCAGCCGGTTTTGGTCGCCGGCACCGATGGGGTAGGTACGAAACTGAGGCTTGCCATCGATACCGGACGGCATGGCGGCGTCGGCATCGACCTGGTTGCGATGTGCGTCAACGATATCGTCGTTCAGGGCGCGGAGCCTTTGTTTTTCCTCGATTATTACGCCACCGGCAAATTGGAGGTGGATGTCGCCGCCTCGGTGATCGAAGGCGTCGGCAAGGGCTGCGAATTGGCCGGGTGCGCCCTGGTGGGCGGCGAAACGGCGGAAATGCCGGGAATGTACGGCGCCGGCGATTACGATTTGGCCGGCTTTTGCGTGGGCATCGTGGAAAAGGACGAGATCCTCGACGGAAGCCGCGTCCGCCCCGGCGACAAACTGCTCGGCCTGGCGTCTTCCGGTCCGCACTCGAACGGCTATTCCCTGATCCGCAAGATCGTGGACCGCGAAGGCCGGCGGCTGGACGAAGCGTTGGATGGAAAGCCCCTGGGCGAACGGCTGCTCGAACCGACCCGAATCTACGTGAAGCCGTTGCTTGATCTCATGCGTCAAATCAGGGTCCATGCACTGGCCCACATCACCGGCGGCGGCATCACGGAAAACCTGCCGCGGGTGCTGCCGGACGGTGCGGAGGCGGTCATCGATCCGAACGCCTGGCCGAGGCCGGCCGTCTTCCGCTGGCTACAGGAAAAGGGCGGGGTAGAGGACAGCGAGATGCTGCGCACCTTCAACTGCGGCGTCGGCATGATCGTGTGCGTCGCGCCGGAAGACGAAGCGCAGGCCCGAGCCTTGCTGGCCGCCGCCGGAGAGACCGTGTTCGCCATCGGCGAGGTCGCGCCGGCCGAAGGCGGCGCCAAGGTCAGATACGTTTAGCCGTAACAGCCATTGTTCGAGAGGATTTATGGAACTTAGCGTCGTCGTGCCGGTTCACAATGAGGAGGACAACGTCGAACCGCTGATCGGCGAAATCGACCGAGCCTTGATCGATGCGGGAGATTACGAAATGATTTTCGTGGATGACGGAAGCACCGACGGCACCCTGACCCGCCTTGACGGCCTGCGGGCACGGTATGCGCGGCTCCGCGTCCTTTGCCATCGGCGCTGCTGCGGCCAGAGCACCGCCTTGCTGACCGGGGTTCGCGCGGCCCGGGGGCGAATCGTCGCCACCCTCGACGGCGACGGACAAAACAATCCCGCCGATATCCCGAGGTTGATTTTGGCCTTGAAGGAGTTGGATCGGGGCGGAATGAAAAGCATGGTGGCGGGGTTTCGCAGGCGCCGCAAGGATACCGGCTGGCGTCGGTTCTCCTCCAGGGTCGCCAACGCCGTGCGCGGTTCGCTGCTCGGCGATAACACGCCGGACACGGGGTGCGGGCTCAAGGTTTTCTCGCGGGAACTGTTTCTTTCCCTGCCGTATTTCGACCACATGCACCGTTTTCTGCCCGCGCTCGTCCAGAGGGCCGGCGGAAAAGTGGTATCGGTGGAAGTCGACCACCGGCCCCGGGTGCGCGGCGTGTCCAAGTATGGAACCTGGCAACGGCTGCGGGTAGGCATCGTCGACCTGTTCGGGGTGATGTGGCTGCAACGGCGCGCCCACCTGCCCGAAGTGGAGGAGGTCGCGGGCGACCGGCGTCTTTATCGCCCGAGCGAGATGGCTTAAGTTTTAGCCCGGAAGCGGTCGACCGCCGTTTTCGAGGCTGGAGCGTTTTCGATTTGGCTTTACGGCGTAGGGGCGAATTGAGTCGCCTTTGGTGCTCTGAAAGGGCGAATGAATTCGCTCCTGCACAGGAAATGAAAACGTTCTAAATTCAACTCGTACAAAAACAAAAGGAAAAAACATTATGCGACTGAATTCCGTCTTGCTCGCAACCGCCGCTTTTTCCGTTGCCGCCTGGGCCGGAGCGATCCGGGCCGACGAACCGAAGATGCCGCCCCGCCAGGTGCTTTTGGAGAAAGCCTTCGAGTTGCCGTCCAACAAGGTCAATTCCCGTGTCATTCGAATCATCTTCCCCGAGGGTTACAAGACGCCCCTGCATACCCATGAAGGCCCAGGCCCCCGCTATGTCGTAAAGGGCAAGGTGAAAATCGAGGAGGGCGGCCAGGTGCGCGAATACGGACCCGGCGAAGTGTTTTGGGAGTCCGGACAATGGATGACGGCGGAAAACGTCGGGCAGGGCGAAGCCGAAGTCATCATCATGGAATTAGCGGCGCCCAAGTAGTCCCGCCGTCTGTCCATGGGAAGCGCGACGGTCCGATGGACGGTGCGGCTATCTTGGATTCATGCCGCTGGGCTTCTCCGGCCCGGGAGGCCCAGCGGCATCCGAACCGGCTTCGGCCAGCGCTCGTTTCAGCCAGCCGTGAATACGGTTGACGAGAAAGTCTCCGATGTCCTGCCAACCATGATCGGGTTCGTCCAGAACCAGCAGCCGGTAAGTCGCAGGGGTTTTCATGGCGGCCCGCTTGCGCGAAGCGTCATCGCCGGCGCGGGCTGACATCCGCCCGCTCAAGATTTCAAGCACCGGCAAACGGATCGTGCTCAGGGTATCGGGGGCGATCGGCGGCGGATCGAGTTCGCTCGCAGGCGCCGCGTCCAACAGCACGGCGGCCTTCACGGCCCGATCCGGCGAGCGGGCGAGATAGCTCAATGCCGCCCATGCGCCGGTATCGAGAGCCAGGAGGGCGATGTTCCCGGTGTTTTTCCGCTCGAGAAACGCCACGCCGGAATGCAGCCTTGCGACCGCTTCCGGCAGGAGATTGGCGTTACCCTGGAGATCGTCGGGATCGGGTACGGGCATCGCCAATGACAAACTGCTCCAGCCGTGTTCGGGCAAGCCCAGCCGGAGCGGACGGACAAAAGCGGCGGCATCCTGGTTCGAATGCCTTCCGTGCAGCAGGATGACGCCGCCGCCCGGATCTTTCGATACCGCCTCCCGGTAGAGGCCCTGGAATTCGAGACCGGACGCTTCCAGCCGGATCGCTTCGTCCGGATTCGCGCGGCTCCCGAGTTCATCGGCGATTTGACGTTCTCGATGCACATCCGTTGCCGGCGTTTCGCCGCTCGCCAGACACGCTATGATTGAGATGGCCGAAATTCGTTTATAAAGGCTTTTTCGAAACACACATTATCCTAGAAACGGCAGTCGGACGCGTCCGAGTGTGCGGCGGGCGGGGCGAATGGCAAGGCGCGACGACGCGGCGGGGTGGTCTCCCGCAAGAAGGAGCAACGCCGCCAGGCGGCCCGCCCGGTGTGCAATCGGGCGCGTAGCGGCTTCACCTGACCGGTGAAATCGGTAGAAGATGCAGCGATCAAAATTCATAGTACTTTTCTACGCTATCGAAGCGGTCAACTGCCGTTTCTAGGATAATTTCCTCGAAAAGGCAAAAACGTCCGCGGAGTTCGACGGCCCGGCCAATTCGATTGATGTAAACTGGCCGCGGTTAAAGGGCTGCGAAGGCGAACAATCTTCTTCAGTGTACCGGAGCGTCACCCATGGAAATACTTTCTGAAACCATCGATGGTCTTCCCAATATCTCGGGATCGGAATCCTTGATCGGACAGGCGATCCGAAACCGGCCGGACACGGTTTTCAAGAATTCGAGTCCGATCGACTTCGGACGCATCAAAAGCGCCGCCGCGATCGCGCTGCACATGCATCAGCCTTTGATTCCGGCCGGCGGCGGCGATCTTCATACCGCCAGGATCATCAGCAATCTCAAGCACATGATGGAAAACCAGCACATCGGCGACAACCATAACGCGCCGGCATTCCACTGGTGCTACAAGCGAATGGGCGAATTCGTGCCGCAGCTCATTCACGAAGGCAAGGAACCGAGAGTGATGCTGGAGTACTCCGGAACCCTATTCTACGGCCTTCGCGAGATGGGGCTTAACGATGTGTTCGACAGCCTCAAAACCATCACATCGAATCCGGATTACCGCCGTGCCGTGGAATGGCTGGGCGCGCCCTGGGGCCATGCCGTGGCGCCGTCGACGCCGGTTCAGGACTATCGTTTGCACGTCAAGGCCTGGCAACATCATTTCGCCGCCATTTTCGGCGCCGAGGCGCTGGAGAGGGTGCGGGGCTTTTCGCCTTCGGAGATGGCGCTTCCGAATCATCCGGATGTCGCCTACGAATTCGTGAAGACGCTTCGAGATTGCGGCTACGCCTGGGTCCTGGTGCAGGAGCATACCGTCGAGCGCCCGGAAAACGGCTGGGGACCGGAGCACAAGCACTTGCCGCATCGGCTGGTCTGCACCAATTCGGAGGGCGAAAGCGTCAGCATCGTCGCCATTATCAAGACGCAGGGCAGCGACACCAAGCTGGTGGCGCAGATGCAGCCCTACTACGAAGCGAAAAGCCTGTCGCAATGGGAATTGGCCGGAAAACCGGTTCCGCCGCTGGTTACGCAAATCGCCGACGGCGAGAACGGCGGCGTCATGATGAACGAATTTCCGCCGAAGTTCATGGAGGTCGTCCGTGAGGCCAGCGGTTCGGAAACGCCGCTCATGAACGTGACCGAATACCTCGAATTCCTGGCCGGAATGGGTATCCGCGAGAGCGATTTTCCGGTCGTCCAGCCCTTGTTCCAAAAAAAGATTTGGGATCGTTTCACGCCCGGCGACGGCGCCGAAAAGCTGGAGAAGACCATCGAGGCGATCAAGCAAGAAGACCACCGGTTCCACATGGACGGCGGAAGCTGGACCAGCGACATCTCCTGGGTCAACGGCTATGAGAACGTACTGGGCCCCATGGAAGAGGCCAGCGCGCTGTTCTACGAGAAAGTTCTCGAAAAGGGCGCCCCGACCGACGATCCGCGCTACCGGAACGCGCTATTCCATTTGATGACGGCTCAAACCAGTTGCTACCGCTATTGGGGACAGGGGTTGTGGACGGATTACGGCAAAGAGATTTGCCGGCGGGCGGCGGCGATCGTGAACAGCGATTTCTGAATCCATCTCGCGAAGACATAAAAAGCGGGCCGCATGGCCCGCTTTTTGTTGCACCCCGGAAACGGCAGCCGGCCGTTTCTTTCGGTCGTTCGCCCTTTCCGGGCTCGCGGCTCCCTGGCTCGCCGCGGGGCGCAAGATGAAACCGAGGCGGGCGTGGGAACTTAGAGCGGATTCGAGCATCTATAGACGCTCGGTAATATCTCCTTTCGGCGCCTGTCTATAACGGTTATAACTAGCTTAGCTTGGCCTTCGCTGCAATCCGATTAACGAACTGGCCGGAGGCGTATCAACCGAGCGATTCAATTTAAGCTTCCCTACTTAAAGCCTATCCCCGTCGGCCGTCAGCGCCGCTGTTGGCGGATTCCTGATCGTCCGCGGAATCGAGGTGTGAATTCATTCATAGAGATACAAACCATGTGGGATAGTCTCCAAACACTGATTACGGCTGACGGGCTCATGCCTCATGGAAATTGCCTGCTTTGGCGTTCCTCCTTGCTTTATCTGCATGTTTTTTCGGACCTGCTAACGGCATTGGCCTACTATTCCATTCCCGGTGCCCTGATCTACTTCGTGCTGCGTCGCCGCAACCTCCATTTCCGCTATGTTTTCATCCTTTTCGGCTTGTTTATTCTCGCCTGCGGCACGACTCATCTGCTTGGAGCCTGGACGATCTGGCAGCCGATCTACGACATTCAAGGCATCGTCAAGCTGTTTACCGCCGTGATCTCGATGGGTACGGCCGTTGTGCTGTGGCCGCTGATTCCGAAGGCTCTCGCCATGCCCAGCCCGGACGAGCTGGAGCAGACCAATCGCCGGTTGCGCAACGAGATACAAGAGCGCAAGGCGGCCGAGGAGAAAATTCGGCAAATGAACGCCAGCCTGGAAGAGAGGGTGGCGCAGCGCACCCAGGAGTTAATGCAGCTTAACCGCCATCTCGAGCTGGAGATTCAGGAGCGCAAGCGGATCGAAGACAGTCTCCGCGACGCCGATAGCCGCAAGGACGAGTTCCTCGCCATGCTGGGACACGAACTCAGAAATCCCCTGGCTCCGATCCGCAACGCCGTTCAGGTGATGCGAAAAATCGGCGTTGCCGATCCCAAATTGGCTTGGGCGCGCGATGTCGTCGACCGTCAAGCCGGCCATCTGACCCGGCTGGTGGACGACCTGCTCGACGTCTCGCGCATCATCAGGGGCAAAATCACGTTGCACAAGAGTTCCATAGAAATTGCCGCCGTCGTCGAACAGGCGCTCGAAACCAGCAAGCCGCTCATCGATATCCGTCAGCACGAACTCACGGTTTCGGTGCCCGAAGAACCGGTACGGATTTACGGAGACCCGGTCCGTTTGGCTCAGGTCATCTCGAACGTGCTCAATAATGCGGCCAAGTACACGCCTTCCGGCGGCAAAATCGGGCTGGCGGTTACCCGCGAAGCCGGTCAGGCGGTCATCCGTGTGCGCGATACGGGGGAGGGGATATCGGCCCACCTGCTGCCGAGGCTTTTCGATCTGTTCACGCAGGCCGAGCGCACCATCGACCGCTCGCAAGGCGGTCTCGGCATCGGCTTGACCATCGTCCAGAAAATAGTGGAGTTGCACGGGGGCTACGTCGAAGCGTATAGCGAGGGCCCCGGAAAAGGGAGCGAGTTCGTCATCAGGCTGCCGGTTTGTGAGGAACTCGGCGGAGCCAACGACAGCGGGGAATCTCCGTCCGCCACGCTGAAAAGCATCCGTTCATGATCCGGGCGATCTCGACCGCCCCCGCGAGAACTACTCTCCCAGAAAATCGGAAACGAGAAATACCGCCCACGCCAGCGCGTGGCAGACAATAATGCCGCGCTGTATGGTCCGGTAGCGGGATTTCCGGATCTTGTGGCGGAAATCGTTCTGCGCCAGGAGCGCTCCCGGCCACCCGCCCATGACCTCTATCACGTGCATGTAAATTTCCGGTATGCGCCATTGGCCGGTTATCGCGTGTTTCTTGTCCAGGCCGTAAAGCATGATGGCCAGCATGCTCAAAAAAACGTACGAAAGGAGCGGAATCGGGTTGTACGTCCGCCACAGAAGATAGCCCGACAAGAGAATGGGCAATCCGATCAAGGTCCAGAGAAACGGCGAACGGGGGGTGGCCAGAATATCGTCGGTCGGTTTTTTCGCGGCGACCTCGACGCCTCTGATCGCGGCATAGGAAACGCGTCTCCGGCCGGGTACATCGGTCGCCACGTTGTAGAGCATGATGTCTCCGACGTGCGGACGCCGGCTCGTACCCTCCTCGATCACGCTGATATGGACGAAGTAATCGTCGCCGCCCATCGAGGGGCGTACGAATCCGAAGCCTTTGTCGTCGTTCCAGAGGACGAGCACGCCTTCCTGCAGCCGGGTATCGTCGGCGACGGCCCGCCGCTTGCGGCTCGCGATCTTTCGCTTTTTGAAAGGGGGCAAGGTCAATTCAGTCTGCCTCAGTTCAGTCTGTCTCAACTCAGTCTGCCTCTTGAATGGGATACGCCAAATATCAATTTACCCGCTTTGGCGGGAAGAAAACTTGATGGGGAGCAATTTCGGCCAATAAAAAATCCTGGAAAGAGCAGACCGTATTTTGGCGCGGTCCGAACGTGAAAGGCAAAGGACTTCCCGTCGGCTTTCCGTGGCTCGCCATTATGGCGGTTAAGGAAGCTCCGATTAAGTCCTTCGACAGGCCTGTCCTGAGCTTGTCGAAGGGCTCAGGACAAACGGTAACCGATGGATTCCGTTCGTGGTGAGCGTGTCGAACGCTCTCCTGAGCGAAGTCGAAGGGCATGAACGGAATCCACTTGTTCAGAGCTTCCTTAACGGCCGGTCCGCCGATACGGCAAGACCCGGCGCCTCCTGGCGCCGGGTCCCGACCTCACGACCGCGGAAAGCTGGGTCCGGTCAGTCGGCGCGCACCTCGATCCGGCGCGGACGCAATTCGGCCCGCTTGGGAATCTTCAAGGTGAGCACGCCGTCCTTGAGCGTCGCGTCGATGTTGTTCGGTTCCAGCTCCGGGCTGAGCGAAAAACTCCGGCGGTACCTCGTCGAACGGATATCGGCATACAGCGCCTGGATGCCGTCCGGCATGTCGAAATGGGCGTCACCCTCGATAAGCAGAGTGTTTTTATCGACTTCGATGGTGAGCCGGTCCTTGGGTACCCCCGGCATATCCGCCGTCAGCGTGATGCCCTCGGCATTCTCGCAGATATCGACCGGAGGATTCAGCACCGCCTGGCGCTCGGACCGTTGTACGTCGGCGGGCTGTTTCGTTGCAACATCGGGTGTCTGAGCCATGATTCCCTCCTGATTACTCATTTGATTTCGATCTGCCGAGGCCTGGCCGCCTCGCGCCGCTGAACCTTGATGTGCAGAATGCCGTTTTCGCAACGGGCTTCGACCCGATCGGGGTCCACGTCCTCCGGGAGCGTGATCGCGCGCCGAAACTCTCCGTCGAAGCGCTCCTGGCGGTAATAATCGGCATTCTCGTTTTTCGGCAACCGGCGCTCGCCGGAAACGGACAGCACGTTCTGCTGAATCGAGATGTCCAGCGTCTTAGGGTCGACGCCTGGGGTAAACAAGTAAACATCCACTTCGCCGGGCGTGGCGCCCACGTTCACGGGGGGGAAACTTCCGCGGGCGGCGGACCGGATTCCGATCGGCCACGGCCTGCGGCCGAACAGATCGTCCATCTCCTGCTCCAGGCGTCTGAACTCGCCGAACAGGCTGCTTTCGAATGGGGTGAGACTGTTGAACATGGATCATACCTCCTTAATCAAGCGTTTCACCTTTTTGCCGGCTGATTGAACAATGGGGGTCCTCTCAGGGACTTTCAAGAGATTCGGGGCGATCGGCGGGATTTGCCGCAATCAATGGAGATCCGTTCTTCCCGCGAACCAATGGGCCGCTTCCCGGGCAATATCGGGAGGAACGCCGTGGCCGCCCTCGAATTCCCGGTACGAGACTTCGTACCCGGCGCGCTGTAGTTGCGGCACGATGCGGCGGCTGCATTTGCCGATCGGCAATACGGTATCGTCCGTGCCGTGGGAAATGAATACCCGTGGATTTCCGCGCTGCACGGTGGATATCATGAAGCCCGGCGAAAACGCGAGGATGTGGCTGAACAAGTCGCCGTTCATGACGCCCACGGAGAGCGCATAAGAGGCGCCGTCCGAAAAGCCGCCGATCGCGATCCGCGACGGATCGACCGCATAATGCGTAAACACGTGCGCCAGGACGCGATCGACCTGGGTAAGATCTACGCCGTACTCGTCGATGATCACGTCCCAGGTGAATTCGTTCGATGCGGGCGCCGCCAGGATCAAGCCGCAAGAGTCGGCAAAATTCAACAGGGGCGCCAAGCCGTGCTGCGGATTGCCGCCGGCTCCGTGAAACATCAGCGCCAGCGGAAGAGCGCGCTCGCCCCGGTAGCTCTCGGGAACATAAAGATACCCGTCGCGCTTGGATTCGAGCCTGAGCGGTTGCAGGCCCGCGGGGGCGGATTTCTTGGGTTTTATCCGTTCGGGACGGGCCGATAGATGTCCGATCTTGCTCATCGCTTTCCCTGAAATGGAAGGCTCAGGTCATGCCACGGTCCTTTTTCCAGCGTTTGCCGATCGGGTGCTATCTCAGCGGAAATCCGATGCTCACGCCGGTACGCACGTGAACCGGTCCGTACCGGACGCCGGGGCCGGAAATGCCGATGCCGGCGTAAGGTCTCACGCTGCTGCAAGCGCTGAGCGAAGGAATCACGACAATCAGCCCGATAATCAGGGCGATCGCCCGTTTGGCGGTTTTCATGGCCGAACCTGCTGCATCAGTTCGAAGGCGGTAGTTGCTGAATGCCGAATATCGCTCCCGACGGATCGGCCATCACGGCGACCGTTCCCGAGCGAATGTCGGGGCGCGGAGCAATAAGCACCTTACCTCCGAGACTTTCGGCGCGGGAAACAGTTCCGGCGAGATCCGCGACGCGGACATAAGGCACCCATGCCGGGCGTGCGCCGGTCAGCGGCTGTTTTGCGATGCCGGCCCTCGGAACCCCGTCGCGCTTGAAAATCAGATACGGCTCTTTACCGCGATCGCGCGGCAATAAATCGACTTGATATCCCGCCAGTTCGCGATAGAAGAGTGCCGCCTTGTCGATGTCCTCGGTCCACAATTCGTTCCAGAACCAGTCGCCTTCCCGTGTTTCGACGGCCTCGGGGTCGCCCCACCGGGTACGGATGACGGTCAGCGGAGCGCCTTCCGGGTCGCGAATGACGGCGAACCGTCCCCGTTCCGGCGCATTGACGGACCTCAGCGGCACGGTTCCGCCGAATCGCTCGGCGAGCCGCACGGCATGATCGACATCTTCGACCGAAAGCAGGCCGAGCCATTGATTGGCCGGGTGCGGCGGTTCGGCGTCCTTGGCCGCGAGACCGGAGATCGGACGTCCATGGTTCCAGGCAATCGAGTAGCCGACATCGGTCGAGGCGAAATCCGTGAACCGCCAGCCGAACAGGCTTCCGTAAAAACGCTTGGCGGCGGGCAAATCGTCGGTCACGAGGTCGTGCCAGACGAACCGGCCCGGCTGACGGAGCCGCGTCTCGGCGTGCGAAATTGCGGGCAACTCGACGACCCGCTCGGCGCAGCCCAAGAAAAGTCCGAGCGCGGCGAACAGCAGGGCGGGAATAATGCCGGTGCGGGCGTGTCGGAAAGGTCTGTATCCGTTTGAAGGCATCATGAACTCCTGTTTCATGAGGGAGAGGTTTTTCTCTTTCTTGCTCTTCGTATCCTGTCTACAGCGATCTATACAAGTCGATCAAATCGATCAATTAGTCCACCCTGACCAACAACGCCAGCGGAAAGCCCGAAAACAATTCCGCCGCCATCAGGGGCGTCGTGCCGTCGAGCGGTATTGGCTCCCGCGTGAAGCCGTGCGCATAGGTGCCGGCGACGGCGGGCGGCAGCGGCAGCCGGGTGTCGCCCCAGGTTTTCCGGTCGCCGAGCGGCGGCGGTGCGGCGCCGTTCCCGAGGCGCAACAGCCAGCGGGGCGCCGCCGCCAGCACCGTGCGCGAGCCGAAGCGGCGGAGAAACGCGCACAGGTGTTCGGCTTTCTCGCCCTCGGCTTCGAGCGGATGATAGCCGCCGCGGCGGAACAGGTCCGGGTCCAGCTGCCGCATGCGCAGGGTTTCCCGCGTGACGTACAGCTTGATGCGCCCGTCGCCCATATCGTCCAGCATCTCGCCGAGTTTCGGCGCGAGTTCCGCAGCGCCCAATCCGTCCCAGGACTTGAGTTCATCCAGCAGGAATTGCCGCCGTTCGTAGTCCACCGGCCGCCGGTTGTCCGGATCGACCAGGCTGAAATCCCACAGTTCGTTTCCCTGATAAATGTCCGGTACGCCGGGAACGGTAAGTTTAAGCAGCACTTGGGCCAGGCTGTTGTGCAAGCCCGCGCGGGCGATGCCCGGAAGAAAATCGAGAAAATCGCGGGTGAACTCGTCCCCGTCTCCCCGAATGACGAGTTTCCTAAGGAAATCGGAGACGGCCCGTTCGTAAGGCAGGTTCGGGTTCAGCCAACTGGTGAACAGCTTGGCTTCCCGCATGGCCTTGACCATGTAGGCTTCCAGCCTTTGCGCGTAGTTTTCCGCGCTGTCGGGGTGCGGCGCTTCCAGCGGCCAGGTTCCGACCAGGGTTTGATAGATCAGGTATTCGTCGTTTCTCGACGGGGCCGGATCGCCGTCGACGATGCTCGTCTTCTTCCGATTGAGCTCGCTCCAGCGACGCACGCGCGCCGTCCATTCATCGGGGATTTCCGACAACGCGTCGATGCGGGTCCTGACATCCTCCGAGCGCTTGGTGTCGTGGGTCGAGGTGCTCAAGAGGGCATGGGGCCAGGATTGGCCGCGTTCTTCGTTGCGCCGGTGAAAGTCGGCGAGGGAAATGCCGAAGCGCCTTGGGTCGCCGCCGACTTCGTTCAGGGACACGAACCGGTTGTACCGGTAGAAAGCCGTGTCTTCCATGCCTTTCGCCATGGCCGGGCCGGTCAGTTGCTGAAATTTCATCGCGAACGAGACGACCTGCTCCCGGTAGCGATCGCTTTTTCCCTCCGCCAGGATCGTCAGCAGTTCGTCCCGGACGAAGTCAAAGATCGTGAGGTCTCCCACCAGGCTGCGCCTTTTGGCCTGTTCGACCGCGAGCTCGATGTAGGCCCGGTCGGTATCCGATACGCCCCGTCCGCTGACGTAGGTCCGATAGACCGGAAAACAGGCGATGATTTCCCTGAGCCCCTCCCTGAGGCTGTTCAGGCTGTAGTCCCGGGTGCGGCGGTCGCTCTCCGCGATCCGGCTCAGCCGGTTGGCGAGCACCGTGAGTTCGCTGGAAAGCGCAACCCTCAAAATCAGGCGCTTGGACTGGTAAAGCAATTCGTCGAAATCGACGGGAAAGCTGCAAAAGGAGCGGTAAAAGGCATCCAGCGGCTGCTCCGCCTCCGGCCAGACAAACAGGCCGTTGACGAGGTTGGCGAAATCGTAGCCGGTCGTGCCGTGCACCGGCCACTGGCCGGGAAGTCGCTCGTCCGGCGCGAGGATCTTTTCGACCACGATGTAAAAAGCCTGCGCCTCCGGCGAGGCGGACGCCTGCCCTTCGGCTTCCGCGGGTTCGGGCCGGGCCAGCGCCTGTATGCGGTCTTGCAGCGTTCGGCAGTAGGCGCCCGGATCGTAAAGTCCGTCCGGATGGTCGATCCTTAGTCCCTGTAGCTTGCCTTGAGCAACGAGGTCCAGGACGAAGCGGTGAGTGGCCTCGAAAGCTTCGTCGTTTTCGACGGACAGGGCCGCGAGGTCGTTCGTGTCGAAGAAACGGCGATAGTTGATCTCGTCGGCCGCGACCCGCCAGTACGCCAGCCGGTAAGCCTGGTGTTCGAGGAGTTCGTGCAGCCGGTCGAAGCTTGCCGGAACGCCGGGCGCGCCGTTGAACTCGCCGACATTCCTGGCGATGAACTGAGAAATGTCCCGGCTGGCGGCGCACAGCCGCGCCAGATGCTGTTTGTGGATTTCCTTGTCGCGGTTGCGCTCGCTGCGTTTGTCCCGGCCGGTCTGCCACCGGCCGGGGAGGTGGCCGAACGCCGTAATGAGGCTCTGGAATTCCGCGAGTCCGGGATCGTCCGGGCTGAGCGCGGTTTTCAACTGATCCAGACGGTAGCCGAGGATGCGCGGATACTCTTTCGGATCGATCGGAAAGCGGTGAGGGCCGTAGTAAACGGAGAACGAACCCTCCCCGGCGTCGAAGGCCAGCTCCAGTTCCCCGCTTTCCAAGGCGGTTCCGTATGGCGACCCCAAGGTGGGCAGCAGGACCTTGCCGCGCAGGTAGTCCTTGACCGGCGACCAGTCGATATCGAAAAAATCGGAATAATCCGAAGCCGGCCCGTTTTCGAGCACATCCAGCCACCAGATGTTGTCGCTGCCCATGACGCCCATGTGGTTGGGCACCATGTCCAGGATTTGCCCCATGCCGCGCCGCGCCAGTTCGGCCACGAACCGTTCGAAGTCTTCGCGGCTGCCGATTTCGGGGTTCAGTTCGCCGTGGTCGACGATATCGTAGCCGTGGGTGCTGCCCGGCCGCGCCTTGAGGTATGGGGACGCATAGCAGTGGCTGATGCCGAGATCCTGAAGGTAGGGCAGGATTTCCGTCGCCCGGCGAAAGGTGAAATCGCGGTTGAATTGCAGGCGATACGTGGCGCGCGGAACGGAAAAGCCGACGCCCGCGGCGGCCGCCGCCGTCTTGCCCTTGGATTGGGTTTTCGGAACCCCGCTGCGGCTTTCGGCCAAGTCCTGAAGCAAGGCGGTGACGGTATCTTCCTTGCGCCATTGCTCGAATTCCAGCGGCAGTTTTCGCCGCCAGTTCGGGAAATCGCCGGGCGCGCCGGGAAGGACCGGCTGATCGGCCTGCCCGAGGGCGTCCTCCAGTCGAAGCAGCACGATTTCGGCCGGGGAGCGGGACAGCAGAAGATAAACCGCGCGCACCAGGTCGGGCGTCATGTCGGGCACGGAAATCGGGTGGATGTGGGTGTCGGGCGGCAGCAAACCTTCCTGCTCCAGCGTGACGAGCAGGCGGGCGCGGGCGACGGCCCTGGCCACGATGGCTTCGTGGCGGGCCTCCTCCGAAGCGAACAGCCTCAACGCGGTGCGTTCGTCCAAATCGCGTCCGAGCCAGAATCCCCGTAGCGGCGGTTCGTCGGCCGCCGCCGTGGTGACGGCCGATTCGGGCGCGTAGTTCCTTGCGAGCAGAGGTTTTTCGGTTTTCCAGTAGGAGAACAGCGATTCGCAAGGCAGGACGCCCGCCTGTTTCAGCCGCTCCATGATGCCGGCGGGAACGGTTTCGCCGCCGCTTGCCAGCACCAGGCAGCGGTTGCGGTGGCTTTCCAGGGCGAGGATGCCCAGGAGATCCTCGAAGGGAAAGGCGACATAGCTGCCATCCTCGGAACTTCCGCCGGCCGGAATCCAGTACTGGCGGGCCAGATCGGCCGCATGGCGCACCAGCAAGGCGCCGGCATCCCGCATGGTCTGCCGCAGGGCGGCGGTAAACGGACGGTAGCCCGCTTCTCTCAGCGCCCTCGGCATGACCGGCGAAACGGCCGAGATTTCGCCGTCCGGGCACGCTTCGGTCGGCGGCGAACCGAGCCGGATGCCGGAGGCGCGGCAGGCTTGCTGCGACCAGGCTTCGGCACCGTTTCCGGCGGCATTGAACACGAATTCCTGGCACAAGCCGATGCTCAGGCCGAGTTCCGCGGCGCGGTCTCTGGCCGACCGGATTTGCTGCTCCGCCTGCCAGTAGAGATAGGCGTAATAGTCGAGCCTGGCCGCATTCTCCGCCGCGAATCGCTGGACCTCGGGAGAGAATGGAGTCCTGAATTCCGGCGGCCATTCGGTCCAGGCGGAGTCTCCGGCGTCTTCGCGGGAAAAGCGTTCGCCGAGCGCGTCGAACAGCGACTGATGATAAAGGCCGATGCCGCGCGCCGACTGATACGCCCGAAAGGCTTTTCCCCGCTTCGAAGGCTTCCGCAAATGCCTGTCCCGGAAATGAGCGAAGAGCGATTCCAGGATGCCGAGCTTTGCCGCCGCCACCGCCCGATAATCGATCAGTTCCTCGGCGCGCAGGGCGCGAAGCTGCGCCTGGAACTCCGGGTCCAGGACCGCCTGCTGCACGGCTTCGGATTCGGCGAAATCGGGAATGGCTTCGACATCGAGGTACAGCACATTGTAAAAGAGCCGGTTGGACGGTTCGTAAGCATTGCAGATTTCCGGCCTGACGATATTCAGCGCCTGGAGCGGATTCACCCGGATCATCGCCGCCTCGTGCTCGGCGGCGTAGTCGACCAGGCTCTTGAGATCGGTGAAATCGCCGATGCCCCAGTTGCGCTGCGACCTTACGGCGAGGAGAGACAGCGACAATCCCCAAACCTTTTGGGTTTCTCGTAGAACCGGCGGAAGATAGCAGCGCTCCGGCGTGACGATGAAGCTCATGGCTTCCTTGAGGTTTTTTTCGGCATATTCCACCGTCAAGCGGTGATAGCCCATGGGTGGCCGATCCGGCAGCGTAAAGGCGTAGCGCCGGCAGCATTGATCCCGGATCGCGGCTTCCTCGATCAGGGGCAGTTCGGCCGGGCAGAAGTCTCCCTCCCATCGCTCGCCGCCATCGAGTTCCAGGACCCAGGTCATGAGAACATGGTCGAGCTGGCGCGGCACGGTGCAGGCAATGACGCGGGAATCCTCTCCCTCGCGAACGACCTTGACCGGCGGCAGAATCCGAAGCCAATCGCGGTATTCCAGTTCGGCCATGAGCGGAGATAGCCGCGCCTCGTCGCGGGCATCGACGCCCATGGCCGCCAGGAGTTCACGCTTGGTGTCGGCGGAAACGCGGACGGTTTCGCCGTTGGAATCGACGAACTCCGTCTCGATCCCGCAAAGGCTGCACAGTTGGTCGATCGCTCTAACGACGGGCATCAGTCCCACCTGGCAGCCTGCGGCCAAGGGCCGCGCTTTATTTCCTTCTCTCTCTGGGAGAAGGTGGCCCGAAGGGCCGGATGAGGGGCGGAGCGCACGGTTTCGGGCACGATGCGCGGACCACGGGAGCGTGCGCTCCCTCCCGGCTTGATGAGAAACCAGGCGGTGGACCAGGGCGGCATCCGGCCAGAGGCCAAGCTGTCGGCGACATCCGGATCGCTGGCGGCCAATGCCGGCCCGGCTGAAAGGTTCGGGTTAGACAGCCGTTCCCCGCCGAAATTGGAGAGCAGGGTCAGGCTGCCGCCGTCGTCCAACGGCCAGACGACTGAAAGTCCTCGTCCGCCCAAGACTTCGAAATGCGAGCCGCCGGCGCGTATGTGTTTCAAAAGCGGAACGACATGGGCGCGGCGGAGCGCCAACAACGACCGGTAGAACGAATGCCAGTCCCGGTGCTTGGGCGTCTTCAATGCCCCCCAATCCAGCTTGGAATTGAAGAAAGTCGAGGGAGCCGAAGGATCGGGAATCCGTTGCCTGAGCTCCGGGGCGGCGAACCGCTCGAAGCGGGCGAATTCGTTGCGCCGGCCTTCCGTTACGGCTTGGGCGAGTTCCGGCCCGAAATCGCAGAAATACCGGAACGGCGACGGGCAGGCGAATTCCTCGCCCATGAACAGCAGGGGCGGGGAGGGCGCGAGCAGCAGAAGCGTCAGCGCGGCCCGGAGGGGGCGGGGTTCGGCCAGATCGGAGAGGCGCTCGCCGAAGGCGCGGTTGCCGACCTGATCGTGATTTTGCAGAAAGGGAACGAACGCGGTGGGGGGAAGATCGCGGCTGATTTCGCCGCGCCGGCGGTTGTTCCGGTACGGCGAGACCTCCCCTTGATAGGCGAAACCTTCGCTCAGGGCACGGCCCAGGTGCTTCAGCGGCGCATCGGCATAATCGGCGTAATAGCCGTCGGTCTCGCCCGTCAACAGAAGGTGCAGCGCGTGGTGCAGATCGTCGTTCCATTGCGCGTCGTAGCGCCGGGGCGAGCCGTCGGCTTTTCGAGCGAGATAACGCGCGGCGTTGTCGTCGTTTTCGAGGATGAGATGGATATGCCGGCGGCCTCCCGGTCCGGCGCGCACCCGCTCCGCCAGTTCGTCGAGGATATCGGGGCGCGAATCGTCGGCGATGGCGTGGACGGCATCCAGCCGCAATCCGTCCAAGTGATATTCCTCGAGCCAGTAAAGGGCGTTGTGAATGAAGAAATCGCGCACCGTGCGGCTGTTCTCGCCGTCGTAGTCGATCGCGTTGCCCCAGGGCGTCCGGTGCCGGTCGCTGAAGAACGGCTTCCCGTAGACATGCAAGTAATTGCCTTCGGGTCCGAAGTGGTTGTAGACCACGTCGAGAAACACCATGAGGCCCTTGCCGTGGGCGGCCTGGACGAGTTCCTTGAGATCGTCCGGCGTTCCGTAGCTCGAATCCGGCGCGAACGGCAGCACGCCGTCGTAGCCCCAGTTCCAGCGGCCGGGAAAATCCGCCACCGGCATCAGCTCGATCGCCGTGATTCCCAGCGAAACCAGGTAGTCCAGCCTGCCTTGCAGCGCCCGAAAACGGCCTTCCGGCGTGAACGCGCCGACGTGCAGTTCGTAGATCACGGCTTCTTCCCAGGGGCGTCCGGACCAGTCCTCATCGGTCCAGCGGAAGCCCGCCGGATCGATCACCTGGCTCCGGCCGTGCACGTCGGAGGGGTTGAAGCGCGAAGCGGGATCGGGAACGGCGAGCCCCTCGTCCAGCCGAAACCGGTAAAGGCTGCCGGCTGCTGCTTCCGCCGTTATACGTTCGAACCATCCGCCGCCGCGCCGCTGCATCGGCAGACACCGTTCCCGCCCGTCCTCTCCCAGGATCAAATCCACCTGCTTCGCTTGCGGCGCCCAGAGCCTGAAGCGCACGCCGTTTTCCGTGATTTCCGCGCCGAATGGCATGACGTGTTTTCGAATGATCATCCCGATTTGAGTTGTCCGTTAGAGTTATCCCGTAGGCCGGGATAAGCGAAGCGTTTCCGGCGGCTGAGTTGTCTTGGCTAACCGAGTCGGTAGGAGTCGGTGGGCACGGATAACGGGCCGTTTATTTCGGCCTGTGCCACTTCCGACCCGCCCAAGGGGGATGCCCTACTGCCCTCTGACCCGAATCTCCCCCGCCAGCTCGATGCGTTCCCCCGCGGTGTGCAGCACGCTCACCATCAGCGTCAGGTATTCCCGGAGGTGGCGGGTGATCAGGAAATTGTCGCGGACGAACTGCCGCGATTTCTGGCCCATTTCCTCGATTCGGCGCCGGTCGTGGAGCAGGTAGCGGATGCGCAGCGCGGCGCCTTCGGGGGTGTTGACCAGAAAGCCGGTGTGGTGGTCGATCACCTGGAGCCGGATGCCGCCGGTATCTCCGCCGATGACCGGCTTGCCCTTCCACAGGGCTTCGGTCACCGTCAGGCCGAAGCCCTCGCGCAGGGATTTCTGCACCACCAGATCGGCGGCCCGCTGCAACGCATTGATGGTGCGGTGGGCATCGGGCGGGAGCAGCAGGATGTGCACGTCGGGATCGCCGTTCGCCGCCTGCCGCGCTTCGGCCAGAACGGCTTCCCCTTCCGGATCGTCGGCGGCCGAGCCTCCGGCCAGGACCAACTGGATGTCCGGGAGAAAATGCTTGGCGATCCGGTAGGCTTCGATCACGCCCACCGGGTCCTTGAACTGATCGAAGCGCGACACCTGGACGATGACGGGGCGCGCCCGGTCGATTCCGAACCGTTCGCAGACGCCGTCGATCTCGTCTTCGGGCAAATCGACGTTCTTGTCGCTCAAGGGATCGATGCTGGGCGGAATCAGGTATTGCGTATGGGGCAGCGGCTGGGCGAACGCGGCGAGCGAGAAAATGCTGGCGTCGTAATTGGCGACGAAGCCGCGCAGATAGCGCCAGATCACGCGGTTCGGCCGGTTGACGTCGATATGGCAGCGCCACACCCACTTGCCCTTGCGTTCCGGGATGTATCTCAGCAGCGGCGCGGGCTGCGGATCGTGAATGAAAACGATGTCGGCATCGCTCAGGATCGGGCGCAACTGTTCGGCGTTGAAGGCGTTGGTTTCTTCGAAGTTCCGCAGCCAGTCGGCGGGCATGTTCACCGTTTTGCCCTGGAGCCCGTTGTGAAAATTCTTGGTGCATTGATAGAACAGCGCATTGCCGGCGATGACTTCCCAGTGGGTTTCGATCCCGAGTTCCCGCGTCAACGGCACATGCTTTTCCAGCATTTCGGCCACGCCGCCGCCGAGCCGGGTCGAATTGACGTGGACCACCCGTTTGTCCCGCAGCGTTCCCGCGAGCTGATACAACTGGTCGACGACGTCCTGGCCGACGATCTCGGCGTAGGCGTTCAGCAGATTAGGCATGCGCCACCTCGCACACGTAGCCGGAGAAAATATTCGCCAATTCCTCGCGGAGATCGGTCAACGAGGTAAAGTAGGGATCCACCTGCGCCAGGCACTGACTGAGGCTCTGGTAGCGCCCCCCGAACGAATCCAGCCAGTTGCGGAAATCGTCCAGGTGGTTCTCGTTGCGCCGCTTGGCGTCGATGAAGTGGTAGAACACGCTGCTCACCGACATCTGCCTGATCCGGGCGGACAGTTTTTCCGGGGTGAAAAACTGGAGATCGGTCCGAAAGACGACCGTGATCGCGCGAATGAACTCGAATTGCTGATCCGGCTGCGCCCACGCCAAAACCTCCCGTTCGTCCAGCCGCTGCTCGATGATCTCGATCAGTTCCTGGCGCAATTCGTCGAGCGTCCCGTAGCTGTTGGGGTCCACCACGCTCAGGCGCTCGGCCAGCGCCTTGTCGTGCAGTCCGTGCCTGGTCCAGGCGGCGAAATCGTTGTTGTATTCGGGCTCTTCGAAGCGGGGATGGAGGAGGTTTCCCCAGAAGTGGAAGTAAATGCTGCCCGGATGGATGGTCAGCAGGTGATCGCGCAGCTCCTTGAGATTCTGCGCCCGTTTGCCGGTCGCGATGGCCAATAGGGCGCAGTCGTTGACGATAAAAGGCGTCGGTTCGCTGGCGTGATTGTCCATGGCGCTCTCTCGGCAGCCTTGTCTGCCGTATCCGTGAAATCAGAGTCTGACAACCATATGACAGCCGGGCGGCGTTTGTAAATCCGTGAAAAACCGGAGTGCTTCACAATTGCGACACGATTCGGCCGCCGTCCAGCCGGATCACCCTTTCGCAGCGCGAAGCCAGGGTCTCGTCGTGGGTGACCAGGACCAGCGTGGTGCCTTTCTCGCGGTTCAGTTCGAACAGCAGCTCGATGACGGTTCGCCCGGTATGGCTGTCCAGATTGCCGGTCGGTTCGTCCGCGAACAGGATCCTGGGCTCGGTGACGAAGGCCCGCGCCAGCGCGACGCGCTGCTGCTCGCCTCCCGAGAGCTGGCGGGGGTAGTGTTTGAAACGGTGATTCAGGCCGACGCGGTCGAGCATGGCGAGACTGCGGCGGCGGGCTTCGTCTCCCGCTCCCGCCAGCTCCACGGGCAGCATGACGTTCTCCAGGGCGGTCAGGCCGGGAAGCAACTGGAACGACTGGAACACGAAGCCGACGTATTCGCTCCGGAGCGCGGCGCGGCCGTCTTCGTCCAGATCGGTAAGGCACGACCCGGCGAGCCAGATACGGCCCGACGAGGGCAGGTCGAGGCCGGCGAGGAGGCCGAGCAAGGTCGATTTGCCCGAGCCCGAAGCGCCCACGATGGCCAGCGTTTCTCCCGGTTTGATCGAGAGGTCGACTGCTGTCAATATATCCAGCCGACCGTCCGCCGTGGTGACGTATTTGCCGAGATTCTCCGTCCGGACGATGAATTCTGCGTCGATGTCTTGCAACGCCCCGATCCGCTTCCGCGCTATGCGAAACCTGCTGTTGTCCTTCATTTTGCTCGTGTTGTCGGGCCTCTGTCAGGCAAAAACCGTTCTTGTTCTCGGCGATAGTATCAGTGCCGGGTACGGTTTGGAAAAGATAGACCACGGATGGGTGGCCCTGTTGCAGGAGAGCGCGCGGCCGCTCGGCGTCGAGGTCGTGAACGCCAGCATTTCCGGCGAAACCAGCGCCGGCGGCCTGGCCCGCATCGACGAACTGCTGCGACGGCACCGGTCGGCGGTGGTGATCCTCGAACTCGGCGCCAACGATGGGCTGCGCGGGCTGTCGCCGAAAAAGCTGGAGGCGAATCTCGGCGAGATGATCGTCCGTTCCAGGGCCGCCGGCGCCAAGGTACTGCTGCTCGGAATGAAGATGCCGCCGAATTACGGCAAGCGGTACGCCGATCTCTTTCAGAATGTCTTCCGGCGGGTCGCCGAGACCCACGATACGGCGTTCGTGCCGTTTCTTCTGGAAGGCGTCGGCGGCCAGGACCATCTGATGCAGGCGGACGGCCTGCATCCCAATCGCGCGGCTCAGGAGGTCTTGTTCCGGCTGGTCTGGGACAAGCTGAAGCCGATGATTTCCCGTTAAATATTTGAAATTTATGACGACATCGTTAGAAACATTCATCGCCAAAGTCAAAGAAGGCCGGCCGGTCGCCTTCAAAGAAACCATCGAGGCCATCGCGCGGCATTACGATTACCGGCCGACTCGGTTTATCAACGGCCCGGATGACGACCGCGTCGTCAACGAACCGGGCTGCAACGAAGGTTCGTGCAAGATCTTCTATTTCGGCCGGCTGCACGGATTATCCGAGAAAGAGACCCTGGCGCTGTTCGGCGAGCATTATGCGGAAGTGCTGTCGAACCCGGGCGGCGAGAGCCACAAGAACATCCGGACGTTCATCCGCTGGGGATGGCCGGGAATCGCTTTCGAAGGCGAGGCCCTGCTTCGGAAACCGCAGGATTGCGGCTCGCGATGACGGGACGCGGACGCGAATTTCTCCGCCGCGCCGCTTCCTTCGGCCGGTCTCGGGATGCCCTGTCCCGAGCGGGGACAACCGCCTCGTTCCGGTCGGCCGCTCGCCGGCGGGAGTTGCTCCGAAGCGGGAACCCGATCGTCTGGTTTCATCCAATAAATTATTGTTTAATCGCAAATGCTTTGCGTAAGAACGCCGTCCAAAGCCGGTTTTCCGTCGAATTTCTCCGGAAAATCCGGCGCCGAACCAAGATAATCGGAGAGTCCAATGTTGATTTTTCTCAAGAGCCTCGTAGTCGTCTCGATTTTGATCGTGATCGTCGGCCTGATTAAACCGAAATGGATTGTGTTCTGGATGAAGCAGCCGGATCGGCTGACGGCCACCGCCGTCGGGCTGCTGCTGTTCATGGCGTCGTGGACGGGAATCGCCAAAATGACCATGAAGCCCAAGTCTTTATCGGCGGCTCAGCATTCGGAGCGTTCCGAGCGCCCCGCCGACGACCAGAACACCCTTCAATTAGGCCGCTGACCGTTCGACGGCCGATTATCGCATCCACGCCCGATCCGTTTTCTTGCGACACACCGGGCGTGTTCCGGGGCTGCGCCGGCGCAGCCCCGTTTACCATTGCATTCGTCTCAGGCCGCCACGGTGAAGAATGTTGGCGGCGATTTCTTCCACCGACATGGTCGAAGTATCCAGGAAGGGAATTCCGGCCGTTCGGAACAGCGCGTCCGCGGCGCGAATTTCGTTTCGGCATCGATCGAGAGAAGCGTAGCGGCTCGCCGGTCTCCGTTCTTCCCTGAGCTGATGCAAGCGTTCGGGATTCATGGTCAGGCCGAACAGCCGTCCGCGGTGCTTCCGTAGGCTGGGAGGCAGCGCGGAAAGATCCAGATCCTCTTCGGTCAGCGGGTAGTTGGCGGCCTTGATGCCGTAGTGCAGGGCGAGAAACAGGCAGGCCGGGGTCTTGCCGGAGCGGGAAACGCCGATGAGGACGACATCCGCCTGATCGTAGGCGTCGATGCCGATGCCGTCGTCGCAGTCGATGGCGAATTTCAGCGCCTCGACGCGGCCCCGGCCCAGCGCCGCATTGCTGAGGCCGTGGGCGCGTCCGACCGCGTGGGCGGAAGACTGGCCGAGCGCCGTCTCCATGCGGTCGAGAAAGGCCTCGAACAGATCGAACGCCACGGCTTCGCTGCGTTCGAGAATGCGGCGAAGATGCCCGTCGGTCAGCGTGCTGAACACCAGCGGCGGTTGTCCGTCCCGTGCGAATGCGTCGGCGATCTGCCGGCAGGTTTCCGTCGCCTTGGCTTCGGAATCGACGAAGGGCAGCGTGACGCGCTCGAACGTGACGGCTTCGAACTGGCTCAAAAGACTCCGACCGAAGGTCTCCGCGGTAATGGCGGTGTGGTCCGACACGAAGAAGACCGTGCGTTTCATGGCTTTTTTACCATGCAATGAGGTTTCCCATAGAATACCGGATTCAAGGACAGCGCGATTGCGAAGAACTCGACACGGGCTTTTCGCAACCCCCTCAGCAACTAACACGGGGTAATGCCGATGAACGAGTACGTGGTTTGGTTCGATGCTTTGGGAATCGACGATGTGGGGCGCGTGGGCGGCAAGAACGCTTCGCTCGGCGAAATGATCGGCCGGCTTTCCGATTCGGGCGTCGCGGTGCCCGACGGCTTCGCCACCACCGCCGAAGCGTATCGGGATTTTCTCGCTCAAAACGGACTCGACCAACGCATCTGGGCGGAACTCGACCGGCTCGATGTCGATGACGTTGCGGCGCTGGCCCGCGCCGGCGACACCATCCGCCAGTGGATTCTGGATACCTCTTTTACCCCCGGGCTGGAACAGGCCATCACGGACGCTTACCGCCGGCTGGCCAACGAATCCCCCAAGGAATTTTCCGTGGCCGTGCGCTCCTCGGCCACGGCGGAGGACCTTCCGAATGCATCCTTCGCCGGCCAGCAGGAAACCTACCTCAACGTGCAAGGGCTGGACGGCGTGCTCCGGGCGGTCAAGCAGGTGTTCGCATCGCTCTTCAACGACCGGGCCATCGCCTATCGCGTGCACCAGGGCTTCGAGCACCGCAAGGTTTTGTTGTCCGCCGGCGTTCAGCGGATGGTGCGCAGCGATCTCGCCGCGAGCGGGGTGATTTTCACCCTGGATACCGAATCGGGTTTCCGCGACGCCGTGTTCATAACCTCAAGCTACGGCCTCGGCGAGATGGTGGTGCAGGGTGCGGTCGATCCGGACGAATTCTACGTCTACAAGCCTTCTCTGAAGGCGGGGAAATCGGCGGTGCTGCGCCGCAGCCTAGGCCATAAAGCCGTGAAGATGATTTACGACCCCGTCAAGACGGTGGTCACCGTCGATACGCCCGAGGAAGACCGCCGGAGGTTCTCGATCACCGACCGGGAAGCGGAGGAATTGGCGCGGCTTGCGGTGAGCATCGAGCAGCACTACGGGAGACCCATGGACATCGAATGGGCCAAGGACGGCATCGACGGCCGGCTCTATATTCTCCAGGCCCGGCCGGAAACGGTGCAAAGCCGCGCCACCCGGGAGATCGAGCGCTATCGGCTCAAGCAGAAGGGCAAGGTGCTGGCCGAAGGCCGAAGCGTCGGGCACCGCATCGGCACAGGGCTCGCCAAGATCGTCGACAGCGTGTCGCAGATGGATCTGGTGCAGCCCGGCGACGTGCTGGTGACCGACATGACCGATCCCGACTGGGAGCCGATCATGAAAAGGGCCAGCGCCATCGTCACCAACCGCGGCGGGCGAACCTGCCACGCCGCGATCGTCGCCCGCGAACTCGGCATTCCGGCCGTGGTCGGCTGCGGCGACGCCACCCGCAAGATCCGGCGCGATACGATGGTCACCGTCTCCTGTGCCGAAGGCGATACGGGCTATATCTACGAGGGCGATCTTCCTTACGAAATCGCCAAGGCCAACCTGGACGAGATGCCCAGGCTGCCGGTCAAGCTCATGATGAACGTGGCCAACCCGGAGCGCGCTTTCGCTTTTGCCGCGCTGCCGAACGAAGGCGTCGGCCTGGCCCGGATCGAATTCGTCATCGCGCGCACCATCGGCGTTCACCCCAAGGCCTTGCTCGAATTCGAGCGGCAACCGGCCGAAACGCAGCAGGCGATCCGCGAGCGCATGGCCGGCTATTCCGATCCGGTGAGTTTCTACGTCGACAAGCTGGCCGAAGGCATCGCCATGATCGCCGCCGCCTTCGCGCCCAAGCCGGTGATCGTCAGAACCTCGGACTTCAAGACCAACGAGTACGCCAATCTTCTGGGCGGCGAAGCTTACGAACCCAAGGAAGAAAACCCCATGATCGGCTTCCGCGGCGCCTCGCGCTATGTGGACGAATCGTTCCGGGACTGCTTCGAACTGGAATGCCGCGCCTTGAAAAAGGTGCGCGAAGCGATGGGGCTGGAGAACGTTTGGGTCATGATTCCCTTCGTGCGCACTTTGGAAGAGGCGCGCGGGGTTGCCGAGCTCTTGCAGCGCTTCGGTTTGCCCCGTGGCGTCAACGGGCTCAAGTGGATCATGATGTGCGAAATTCCCTCCAATCCCTTGCTGGCGGATAAGTTCCTGCAAATCTTCGACGGCTTCTCCATCGGTTCCAACGACCTGACTCAGCTCACCCTGGGCATAGACCGCGACTCCGGCCTGGTCGCCGGCGGTTTCGACGAGCGCAACCCGGCGGTCAAGGCGCTCATCCGCCAAGCCATCCAGGCCTGCCGCAAGCACGGCAAGTACATCGGCATCTGCGGGCAGGGGCCGTCCGATCACCCGGATTTGGCCCGCTGGCTGGTGGACGAGGGCATCGAGAGCCTGTCCCTCAATCCGGACAGCGTGGTCGAAACCTGGATGTTTTTGGCCGGGAATAATAATGCCGGTTGAGCATCGAGGAGGCTGACAAGCACTTCGTTTTCAATTAAAATGCCGCGTTTTCGGAGAGATGGCCGAGTGGTCGAAGGCGCACGACTGGAAATCGTGTATACGGCAAAACCGTATCGAGGGTTCGAATCCCTCTCTCTCCGCCAATCATAGCGACCGACGACGTTCGGTAAAATCCGGAAAACCCGCGAGCCGCAAGGCTTGGCGGGTTTTTTGTTGTCCGAGGACTTCCGGCTGAAACCGGTTGCAGCCGGGGGTAGTCACTCGTGCCGGGAGGGCGGTTGCCCCCAACGAGGGCAAGTGGTGGCGGTTCAAGTACCGCTTCGACGGCAAGGAGAAACGCATCTCCTTGGGCACTATCCGGAAACGAGCCTAAAGGCGGGCGAGAAGTGGGACAACGCCCGCAGGCGCCTGGCCCAAGGCATCGACCCGAGCGCGGAGGGCCGTAGGCTGGGTTGAGGAACGAAACCCAGCGTCTTGAGGCGATGGAAACGCCGGGTTTCCGCAAAGCTCCAACCCAGTCTACGAGCTACGAGCTTGTCAAATCGCAAAGCTCGTGGAAAACCGAATGATTACAGCGATTTTCACTCTACTGTAAGGCATAGCCGCAGTGCTTGAACCAGCCGCGCGCATCGGCGGCAGTGATCGTGTCGAGGGCCCCGGTCAGGGCCACATCGAGCGCCTCGCGAGTCTTGGCCTTCACCGTGCGCAAATA
>Ga0196981_1000042_pt1 | contig 160667 bp, 149 predicted proteins | sample S3_2013CmetaG_FD_155462 | JGI IMG/M metagenome (GOLD analysis project Ga0196981, IMG submission 155462) | Soil microbial communities from Anza Borrego desert, Southern California, United States - S3_20-13C | ecosystem: Environmental > Terrestrial > Soil > Desert | place: USA: California...
CTCCTTAAACCGAACATTCGACACTCTTACATTTTAGCGAAGCCGTGAGCAGAAGAACCGTATGCGGGAAATCCGCTCGTACGGGTCTGTGGGGGAGCGAGGCGGTAACAATTCGCTCTACCCGGAATTATCGTTGATCAACCCTCGCAAATCCTCACCTCCCTTCAAATCAAGTTTGTTCGCTGTAACCAGCAACCCCTTCGGCATGGCATTTTGCGGGGTTTTGACATGGAACCTGCAACTTCCACATTAACGCACCGCCAGCTGGTGAAGATCGACAAGGATTACGAAGCAGCGGCTTCGGTAGTTAACCTCATCTATGTCACGGATAAAGAGGATGGAATTGCCCGGATCCGAAAAGGCAACGGCTTTAGCTACCGCCTTCGGAACAAGACGGTCACCGATGAGAAAACACTCGCAAGGATCAGGAAGCTGGCCATTCCTCCGGCATGGAACAATGTCTGGATTTGCTCTTCACCCAACGGCCACATCCAGGCCACGGGTAATGACGCACGCAACCGTAAACAATACAAATATCATCCAAGGTGGACTGCCCTGCAGCATGAAACGAAATTTCACCGGCTGATCGAGTTTGGAAAAGTACTGCCATTGCTAAGAAATCAGGTGCAACAGGATCTCCAGCGGTCTGGTTTTCCCGAGCCCAAGGTGATTGCCATGGTGATCGCGCTGATGGAAAGAACCTTTATCCGGATCGGCAACGATGGCTACGAAAAATTGTACGGGTCGTATGGTTTGTCGACGATGAAAAACGATCATGTCGATATTCGCGGCGACAACATCACGTTCTCTTTCAAAGGAAAAAAAGGGATTTATCACAAGGTGTTGCTGAAGAGTAAAAGATTTGCGCGTATCATCAAACAATGCAAAGCGATTCCGGGCAAAGAGCTCTTCCAGTATTATGATTCATCCGGGGAAAAACACAAGGTGGACTCAGGGCAGGTCAACCTGTATTTGAAAAAATGTCTGAGTATGGATTTCACCACGAAAGACCTGCGCACATGGGCAGGGACGATCAGCATGCTGCAGGAACTCAAATGCGCCCCGCCATGCCTGACTAAAAATGATTACCAGAAAAACATCACGATCGCCCTGGAAGCGGTAAGCAGAAAGTTGGGAAACACTGTCACGATTTGTAAAAAGTATTATGTTCATCCCGAAGTTGTGCGGATGTATAAAGAAGGTCAGCTACCGGAATTTCAGAACGACGATCCCGCGAGCCAAAAAGACGCCGGACTGTCCGCGGAAGAACAAACGCTGATGAAAATCCTTGCCGTGATCGAAAAAATGAAAGTGGAATTGGGTGGTTAGCTGTTGGCTTTTGGCTATTAGCTGTTGGCTGTTGGCTATTAGCTTTTGGCTTTTGCATCCCGCAATGCGATGCGGAGCCCCCGCGATCTAACGTGAAACTCCCAGCAACCAGGAACCAGCAACCGGCAACGAAACCCCACTACCCTATCGGTAATGCAGAAACTTAACCCTAACGTCAAACCACCGGCAACCGGTCAAACCCTACTCACCCTTCTAAACCCCGCGTACGCCTTGCAATAATTTATGATGACAATGTAATCCTTCAGGATGTCCATTCCGATGGAAGCATGGTTTGTGTCATCGGCTTCTATCACCCCTATCCGTACCGTTGGAAATTCAAAACCATCGATATCCATTTTGCGCAGGACGGTTTCGTACCCTGTCATCAGGCCGTTGAGACCTTGTCCGATCACGGATTGAGGCAAGCCCGGGTTGAATACGTCCGGCTGTGTTGTCATCAGAAGGATGCCCAGTGACGAGCCGGTGTCGATGATCAGGTCAAATTCCACCACGGTGCTTTTGCCGTAGAATTTTGCCGCGGACATCACCGGTTTCGAATCGACGATCGCGAGGGGGATCGCCGCAAAGCCGGCAGGAAGCATTGCCGTTGATCCGGGCCGGAACGTAATCGTGCGGTTTGCCGAATTGATCTCGATCTCAAATTTCAGGAAGACATCATAGCCGATGATACCCTGGACATTTTTTAAACCGGTGAAAAGATTCTTCTCGGAAACCACGATGATCGGGAGCTGATGACCGGTGATGTCGCCAATCCCCACGGTGTTGTTCAGCGAGAGTTTTGCTTTCAGCGGTTTCCCGGATCCTAAACCGGAGAATTGGATCTCCCTGGCGGGATCGGTTTGAAGCAAATCCGCGAAATTTTTGCCGAACAATACCAGATTTCTGCAACCCGTATCGAGGATAAGGTTGACGGTGATCGATTCATTGATCGTTACGGGCAACACAATGAGGTTTCGTACCGATATGAATTTAACGGTGAGTTCCTTAACGGAGTCGGGCAAACAGAAACCCGAATTCGGACTTCCGTAGCAGCATGTGTAAAGAAGCAATACGATTGTCTGGAGCAGGAAGTGAGCGAGGTGTTTCATCGGGTGAGCTTATAAAGAAAGCTCTCCCTATATTTTCCATTTTAAAACACGCGGCTTGGCGGATTTTTTCCCTCGGACAAGATGCCCGATGAGTTGTTTCAGTGGAGGGTTACACAAAAAGTCGGTAATTGTAAGGGTAAATTGCAGTGCATGCGATCACTCGGCACGTGGGAGCAGGAAATGATCAGTCAGAGGCGCCCAGATTGTCCATGAAGGGTTTTCTTCTTTCAAGCTTGAGATCTTTAAGAATGCTTGCCTTGACCCGGATGGTAAAATTATATTCCTGGAAATATCCAAAAGGGACCCAGTTGAGCGCCATCTCCCAGCAATGGAGGTCGCGGGTGATGCCCACATTGGTGATGGTGAAATCCTTCTTCTCAAAATCGAAACCTGTATTGTATCTCGCCTGCCACTTTTCCGATAGCGCCAGCGTGCCCGACAATTGAATTGTTTGCACAAACCTCGGGCTCAACGTCAACGGGCGTGTGTAGGTGAGCGAGTAGGCGATGTTCAGGCTCCACGGAATGTCGAAGTCCACATATGCATTCGGGTTTTGAATGATCTCTTGTTTTTCATGTTCCGGCAGGTCAGATTGGGCGACCTTCTCACGGGTGGTTTGTTCTTTCTTTCGCGCGGCTGGGTTCAGGTTTGTATTGAATCCGAGTGTAGCCTGGTTAATTCTCCCAAAACTTCTCGCTCCGTTCCACGAATAAATATTGGTTCTGCGTTCGACGCCGTCGCTGCCGACGCGGTACACATAAGGGTCCAGCGAAGACGCCAGCGTGATGTTTATCTTGTTGTCGAGAATGCTTGTATTGGCCTGAATTCCAACAGGGGCCAGGTTGAACGAGTCGGCCATGAGGTTATAACTGGAGCCGAGGGACAGGCTGTTTAATAACATTACTTTTCTTTCGACGGTATCTTTTGAATTCTTAACCTTCATTTCAAGGTTGTTACCCAGGCCGAAATTTACACTGCCCGATTTGCCATAGGTTGAGCCCCCGTACACCGAGTTAAGATGCCGGCTTTGATAAACTGTTTTCCCGGTAGAACGTTCGGTAAATTCCTGGAAGTACTCAGTGTTCTTCGAAAAATCCGGCTCATAGCTCACGCCGACGCTTGGGCTTAAAATGTGACGGATCGCTTTAACCCTGCTGTTGGGATTTTTGAAAAAGTACATCCCAAAGATCCTCGTATTCATGCTCGTGCTAAAGGAATAATTCGAGACGCGGTTGAACTGGTCCACAGTGTCCGCAACAACCTTGAGGTCAGTCGAATCATTATGAAACTTCCATGTTTGTTTTTCGAAATACCATCTTTCCGTATAGTTGATGTTTGGCGAAACAGTAAAGTGTTTGAACGCTTTGAATGAATAGGCGAGCGGGATCGTATGACGTACTCCCTTTCTGCCATGTTTGATAAAGTAGTCGAGGTTGTCAATCACAAAAGGCGCGATGCTGTCGGTTTTCGCTCCGGGTGTGATGCGCCCGAGGTTGTTCGTAATACGGTTGGTTGCCGCCATCGAATAACCGATGGAAAAATTATCGAGCGGACCTGTTTTACCCTTTTTCTGGAACGGATAAATGTTGGTCATGTTCAGCGTAATGTTCGGCAGCGGCAGGTCCACAAGGCCTGTGACAAGATCCTGGTTGTGGCTCAGGTTAATACCCATCGAAAACGGGGTGCCTGAAAACCTTTTGCTGTAGGAAATATTTGAGCTGAGCTTCCTTGAGATCTGTCCAATGCCCCTGGTGGCGAACTCATTTACAGCGCCGGACATCAGGTTGTTGTTTTTATTAAACGTTGACGTAGCGGCATTGACGGAGGCTGAAAATCTACCAGTGCCTTTTGTTTGCGGGGAATGACTCCATGTGACGGCAAAGTCGTTTGTTGCGCTGCGGTCTTCAATATTATCGACCGATCTGTTTTTCGAATAACTGAAATTGAACCCGCCGTTGTAGGCATACCGCTTCATGTAGTTCGTGTTTACATAGAGGGCGTGGCTGCCCTTGGAATAAATATCGCCGGTCAGAGAAAGCTTGACGTATTCGTTGATATCGAAGAAGTATCCGCCTCTGCGCAGATTAAACCCCCTGCGGCGCTCGTCGCCATACGAGGGGAAAATGATTCCGGAGGAACTTTCGCGCTGGGCGGGGAACATTCCGAAAAGAAATCCTGCGGGGATAGGGATGCCGTTAAATTCCAGGTAAAAAGGGCCCGATACAATTTTGTCGTCCGGGATCGCTTTTGTTTTTGTCGCGCGAATGCGAAAATGCGGCTTTTCGAGATTGCATGTGGTATAGCTGTTGTCGATACTAAAGATCTCGTTCTTTTCGTTTTTAAAAGCAGATTGCGCCACCAGGATCCCTTCCCCTTGCTCTGTCACAATTTCCTTGATACGGGCGCGGCGGGTTTTGAAGTTATAGGTGATGCCTTTTGTCTCATAGATCTCCGAACCGTTCTTGAATATCGGGTATCCGACGCGCATCCCGGTGCTATCGCGGACGCCGTGAGCGGCAATTGTGTGGTTGGCATAGTCGATGACGATTTCCTCCGCTTCGAGTTCAATGGCACCATAAACGATCTTTGCATCCCCGTAAAGCCAGATCGTTTTTCCGTCAATACTGGCACGGATGGAATCTCTGGCGTTATAGTTGATTGTAGTTTCAATGTCACTTTTCGGTGGCGGCGTTTTGGCAGTGTCCTGTGGAGTTGATGTTTGAGAGAGGGTATCTGGCTTTTCAAGGCCACTGGTATCATTTTTTACGGGAAGTGTACCGGCTGGAGGCTTCACCTGGGGCTCGACTTGCGAAAATGCTGTTATCGAAGCGAAGATGAAAATGATTGAAAAAATGAATCCCGTTTGCCGCACAAGCCTTAAATTCAAAATGAGACCTTTAGCTTTTACTGAAAAATTTACAATTTTGCGTAAAGTTATTGCAAATAGTCTGAACATTGTACTGCCCGTGAGGAATATTGGATTTACCCTGCTTCTTTTAGCAATAACCTTGCTAAACTCTTCCAGTACTTTAATCAAGCCTGAATTTAAACTTGATGTGGTGGTCATTGATCCCGGCCATGGAGGTCATGATCCGGGAACACGTGGAAAGAAAGCGTTGGAAAAAGATGTTGCTCTCAAGATCGCATTGAAGCTCGGGAGTTATATCGAAAAGAATTTTAAGGACGTCAAGGTGATTTACACGCGGAAGAATGACACGTATCTTGCCCTCGATGAGCGCGCTGATATTGCCAATAAAAACAAGGCAGATCTTTTCATCTGCATTCATGCCAATTCGATGCCCGGAGGCAAAGCTATTGGAACGGAAACCTATGTCATGGGACTTCATAAAGATGAAAGCAATTTCGAAGTTGCCAAACGCGAAAACTCCGTGATCCTGATGGATGAAAATTACGAGGAGCGTTACGAAGGTTTTGATCCCAACAGCCCTGAGTCATATATCCTGTTTTCCATTACGCAAAGCGCGCACCAGGAGAGTAGTCTCCTGTTCGCGCAAAAGATTGAAGATCAGTTCAAAACAAGGGTAGGCCGGGCCAGCCGCGGGGTCAAGCAGGCAGGTTTTGTAGTATTGTGGCGCACCACAATGCCGAGCGTTCTCATCGAAACAGGCTTTCTTTCAAACTCTTCGGAAGAGGGCTACCTATCCAGCGCGGCAGGCCAGGATCTTATTGCCTCGGGGATTTACCGTGCCTTCAAAGAATACAAAAGTGAAATAGAATCTATAAATTGACCACCGAATGCGTATTCCGCAATTTGTACCAATCAGCAATCAATGAAAGTCTCGAAAGAAGTTAAGGTAGGGTTGTTCATGATCTCAGCCATTGTATTGTTATACTTTGGCTTCAATTTTTTAAAAGGCATTGATTTCTTTTCAACCGACAAAAAATATTTTGCCATCTATAAGAACGTCGATAAGCTGACGGAGTCAAATCTCATTTACCTCAACGGATATTCCGTAGGGCGTGTCAGCGACATCCGGATCGAACAGGACAAAAATCGTGTGATCGTTGAGCTGTCCATCGACTCCGAGATCCAGGTGAACAAAAGCACGGTGGCGGTATTGAACGGTGAACTGCTTGGCGGACGTTTTATACAACTGAACATCGGAAAAAGTCCGGAGTTGCTTGAGCCGAAAGACACGATGCGATCCGATATTGCAAAAGGCATCGCCGAACTGATCACCGAAACCGCTGAGCCAGTGGCTGCCAATCTCCAGACCACGTTGCGCAAGATCAATACAATGCTCGATACGCTGAACACAAGCGCTACGAAGATGAATACAATTCTTACCGATCTTCGGCGTACACCGGAACTGTTGAACAATACCATCAGCGCTGTCAGAGGAGATGTCGGCCACATCTCCGGAACATTCGCCGAAGTAGGCACCAACATCAACTCGGCTTTGACCGATCTTCGACCGACGATTGCGAATTTTCGGTCGTTGTCCGACTCCCTGAAACGGATGGAGCTTACGAATACAGTCAACAAAACGCAGCAGACGTTAAGCAAGCTGAATGAAACTCTTTCAAAACTGAACAACGGAAAGAATACAGTCAGTAAACTGATGACGGAAGATTCCTTATACGTGAATTTGAATACCCTGTTGAACAATCTCGATTCGCTTGCCAGTCACCTGAATGAAAACCCCCGCCACTTCATGGCCCCATTCGGGAAAAGCCGGAAAAAAATAGCGCGCGAGCTTGAGGAACAGCGCAAAAAGGACTAGGGGGTCGCTCGTTACGGATTTATGCGCTCCTTTGATCCGCTATGTGGAAATGGTTTTTGTCGTTTCGAACGGCCCCGCTTTCAAACCCCGTCGAGCGAAAAGCCTAAAATCAATTTGAAAGACGATTTCTTTTAGCAAAAACTTTTACTTTTGCCCGCGATGGCAGCCACAGACCTAGAATTCAACAAGAACGAAGATCAGTTCAAACAACTCATCCATGTGCTTCGCAGCAGGGAGAAGAAAACAAGACTCGGTGGTGGCGAGAAAAAGATTGCGGAGCAGCACCAGAAAGGCAAACTGACCGCCAGGGAACGTATCAACCATCTCACCGATAAGGGGTCGGACTTTGTGGAGATCGGATTGTTTGCGGGCGATGGCATGCACCAGGACATCGGTGGTTGTCCGGCGGGCGGCGTGATCACAGGCATTGGATATGTTGAAGGACGTCAATGTGTGATCGTTGCGAACGACGCGACGGTAAAAGCTGGCGCATGGTTCCCGATCACCGCTAAAAAAAATCTGCGCGCACAGGAAATCGCGATGGAAAATCATTTGCCTGTTATTTATCTGGTCGACAGCGCAGGTGTGTTTTTACCCATGCAGGACGAGATCTTCCCCGATAAGGAACACTTCGGCAGGCAGTTCAGAAATAACGCGCGGATGTCTTCTATGGGTATCATACAGATTGCGGCAATCATGGGAAGTTGTGTTGCAGGCGGCGCGTATTTGCCCCTGATGTCGGACGAGGCGATGATCGTTGACAAAACCGGCTCCATTTTTCTCGCAGGTTCGTATCTGGTAAAAGCGGCGATTGGGGAAGATATCGATAATGAGACGCTTGGAGGCGCCACCACGCATTGCGAAATTTCTGGAGTAACGGACAATAAGTTTCCGAACGATCAGGCATGTCTCGATTATATCCGTTCGTTGTTTAAAAAGTTTGGCAAAGTTCCACAGGCCGGTTTTGACCGAATACAGTCAAAGCCTCCGCGGGAAAAACAGGAGGAGATTTATGGAATTTTTCCATCTGATCGTACAAAACCTTACGATACAATGGAGATCATCCGCCGTCTCGTCGATGACTCCGCTTTTGATGAGTACAAGGCATTGTATGGTAAAACCATCATCTGCGGTACAGCGAGAATTGACGGATGGGCGGTTGGTATTGTAGCCAACCAGCGGAAGGTTGTCAAAACAAAAAAAGGGGAGATGCAGATGGGTGGAGTTATTTATTCTGATTCCGCCGACAAGGCCGCACGTTTTATTATGAACTGTAATCAAAGACGTATTCCCCTTCTTTTTTTGCACGATGTGAGCGGATTCATGGTCGGAAGTAAAGCCGAGCACGGAGGGATCATCAAAGATGGCGCAAAGATGGTGAACGCGATGGCGAATTCAACTGTTCCGAAATTTACGGTCGTGATCGGAAATTCCTATGGCGCGGGAAATTATGCGATGTGCGGGAGATCTTTTGATCCGCGTTTGGTATTTGCATGGCCAACTTCGCAGATTGCGGTCATGAGCGGAGCTTCGGCGGCAAAAACGCTGTTGCAGATCCGGGTGAATACTTTGAAAGGACAGGGCCAACAGATCACAAAAGAAGAAGAAGATAAATTGCTGAAAGAAATTACGGATCGATACAATGAGCATCTCAGTCCTTATTATGCTGCTTCGCGATTGTGGATCGATGGCGTCATCGACCCGTTGGAAACCCGCAGGGTGATTTCAGTTGGAATTGAAGCTGCAAATCACGCTCCTGTCGAAAAATTTAACGTCGGCGTGATCCAGACGTGATTAATCTCCGGTCACCTTTTGTAAACGGAACAAAATTTTTACATTCATTCGGATTTTTAAAGTCGGTTTAAATCAATTGTCTGCGGGTATGGAGGCTAAAGAATTCAAGGCGCTTGTTTCACTGCTTGACGATGAAGATGAGCAGGTCGTTAACCATGTGCAGGAAAAAATCCTTTCATTGGGGACGCCGATCATTCCATACCTCGAACAGGAATGGGAATCAAATTTCAATTCGCAGGTGCAACGCAGGATTGAAGACCTGATCCATACACTTCAATATGAACTGCTAAAGGAAAGGCTGAAGACCTGGTATGAAAGCGAGGACCAGGATCTGCTTACAGGGATGTGGCTCGTGGCGACTTACCAGTATCCTGACCTCGAGCTTCTCAAGCTCAAGCAGGATCTGGAGCAACTCTATTATGATACATGGCTTGAGTTCAAACCTGATTTGTATCCTTTCGATCAGATTAAACTGATCAACAGTGTTCTGTTCAATAAGCTGAAATTTGGCGCCAATACAAAAAATTTTCATTCGCCTGGCAACTCCATGGTCAATGTGGTACTTGAATCGCACAAAGGAAATCCGATCACGCTTTGCGTGATCTATATGCTGGTTGCGCAAAAACTGAAGTTGCCTGTATATGGTGTTAATCTTCCGAATCTTTTTGTACTCACCTACAAGGACGACCGGCATCAACAATTTTATATCAATGCTTTTAACAAGGGCCTGATCTTTTCACGGCAGGATATCGAAAATTACATCAACGAACTTCACCTGGCACCCCAGTCATCTTTTTTCGAGCCGTGTACCAATCTTGAGATCATCAGACGCGTATTCAGAAACCTGATCATGTCTTTTGACAAAATGGGCGAACACGCGAAGGCAGAAGAAGTGAAGGAACTGCTGTTGATTATAGCTGATGGAGCAGATCTCGGCGTGTAAGTTATGTAGTGTGTTGTTTCAAATGAAGTGCGGATGGATCGGGCTTCGGGACCCTTTTATTTACTATTTACGACGTACGATTTACGACGTACGATGGGATTTTTGAAGGGTGATTTATTTATGATTGGGGATTTGATTTGGTGATTTGATTTTTGATTTGATTTTTGATTTAGGATTCATCCTTCATCATTTGTGATTTTGATTTCATACCTTCTGGCTTTCCGGGCATATTCTTCGTTGTAGTATCGGTTGTCCGGACGAATATTGCGATGAGTTCATTGTTTTCTTCCAATGCCACCTGGATCTTTGTTTTGTCGGTGTAAAGTTCTCTGAGAAATGCGATTTTGAGGCAGATAAAATTTTCGCGCAGCTCTTTTAGGACGATCTTGATCTTGTGAAGAAAATCTTTTCGCGATTCCGCGCTTCGCCGTAATTCAGCGCAGGCGCAGTGCCGGAACGCAGGAGTTGACCACCCAAATGATGGGCCGCTCTGGATTCCGGCATCGCTTCAACAATCTCTAAGATTAAAACCGCAAACGCAATTAGGCGTTCCTCCAGTAAATACTTGTTCATTTTTGTTTTTTCAGTGATTTGAATTCAATCACCAAAAAAATTGACCAAAACGCCATCCTGTTTTCCTGACATTTTTCAACCCCCAAATCCTCCTTCTCAACATCCCCAAATCAAATCTTACATCCACCTCCCCCAATCAAATCGACACGTCGTAAATCGTACGTCGTAAATCGTAAATCGCATTCAAATTTCTTAGCGATACTCCCTTATCAGCTTCCCCAGCGTGTGCAGTCCTTGCTCTATCTTGCTGCTCCACGGTTGGCCATAGCTGATCCTGAAGCAATTTTCGAATCTGCCTTGTGAGGAAAAGATTTGTCCAGGCGCGATGCCGATGTTGTGCTTCAATGCGCGCTTGTGAAATTTATACGCATTGATCTTCTTGTTCATTTCGATCCACAGTGTAAATCCACCCTGCGGTCGTGTAACGCAGGTGTCTTCGGGGAAGAGTTCTGAAACTGCCTGCACATAAATGAGCGATTGGGTGTGAAGGGCTTTTCGCAAATGCCTGAGATGAAGTTCGAACCGCCCGTTGCTGAGAAAATCTGCGACAGCGGCCTGCGTCAGTGTGTTCGTGGATACGGTGTGCATCCGTTTCAGACGCAACACTTTTTCCTTGAACCTGCCGGGGATTGTCCAGCCGATCCTGAAACCCGGTGCAAGCGATTTTGAAAAGGATGCACAATGGAGCACGAGGCCTTTTTTATCAAATGTCTTGCACGTTTTGGGGCGCGTTTTTCCGAAGTACAATTCGCCGTAAATGTCGTCTTCGATCAGGGGGATCTCTTTTTTCGCAAGCATCTCGACAAGCCGTTTCTTGTTTTCGTCAGGCATGCAGCTGCCAAGGGGGTTGTTGAAGTTGTTAACGAACAAACATGCCTTGATATCAAAACGCGGAATTGCGGTTTCCAGGTAATCGAGATCAACACCTGTGACAGGATTTGTCGGGATCTCCACGACTTTCAACCCGTGGCTTTCCATCACCTGAAAAATGGCGAAGTAGGTGGGGCTTTCAATGGCAATTGCGTCTCCGGGTTTAGTGATCGCCTTTACACAAAGGGAAAGTGCTTCGACAGCCCCCGCGGTTACAATAATATCGTCTTCGCTTGGCGTCCCTCCCCAGTTGAAAGCTTGCCGGGCAATTTGTTTGCGCAGCAACGGATTGCCCTGAATATGCTCGTAATGGAGGCAACTGGTTTTGGATTCGCGCAGTACATGCATCACAGCTTTGTTCAGCTTTGCCGTTGGGAGCAGTTCAATCGCGGGAGCGCCCATCGAAAAATTCAAAACTTTTTCAGAATTGAGATCGACATACACGCTGTTGATCATATCGTCCACGCTGACGGGAATCGCGTCGTCCGGCGGTTCACAGATGCGGGGAAGATCGAGCGTATGTTCCCTGGAATACTTCACATAATATCCGGATTGCGGCCGGGCTTCGATCAACCCCTTGCTTTCCAGGAAATAATAAGCCTGAAACGCCGTACTCAGACTGATACCCTGCTCCTTGCTGAGCGCCCGTACTGACAACAGCTTGTCGCCCACTTTCAATACCCTCTTTTCGATAAGCGTTTCAATCCGGTCAGCCACTTCAATGTATTTATGCTCGCCGCGGATTTCGATTGTGTCGTGCATCTTGTTTCTGATAAGATTAACTGATATGGTCAAAATTACGAAAAACCCAACTGTTTTTGTAGCAAAAGTTTAAGGTTGTGAACAACTTTCAAATTTTAAACTTTAAATTTTAAACTTATTAGGCCGTGCCCCTTTGCCGATACACACGCCACCACCCGGGTCGGGCCTGCCTGTATGCGATGACCCGAGGGTACCGTTTCCATCCCTCACGGTTCAGAACGTCAGGAGCAACTACCCAAATCTGAAATCAAATCTCACATCCCAAGTCCCATCGTAAATGTAAATCCCATCGCAGATCCCATCGTAAATCCTAAATCGCAAATCCCATCGCCTGCCCGCCGGAGCGCTTCGCGAAGTGGGCACGTCGTAAATCGTACGTCGTAAATCGTAAATCGATTAAACGCAATACTCAATCCCAAGGGACTCCTGAAATCATGGGCCAACAATCAGATTTTCCACACTTTTTGCAGGGCACCCCAGATCCTTCGCTCGCTGCTCGCCGGCGCTCAATGCCGTGCTCAGGATTCAAATCGTGAGGGAAAGATGTTAGATTTCGCCGCACAGCAGTAACATTAAACTTTTAGACCGATGTCTTATCGCACAAGGTGAACCCAGTCTTTGTATGTTTTTTGTTGCTCCGCGGGATCGAGCACGTCGAAGGTGACTTCCGCAACGTAATAGTATGCGCCGGAAGCTGCGTCAGATCCGCTTAGATCTTTTCCATCCCAATCAATAAAGATCGAACCGGTTCTTTCGGAGTCTGAGTGGAAAACCTCTTTGCCCCACCGGTTGTATATGCTTATTTGAATCGACTTTACAAAACGGGGACATTGTGTCGGTTTGGTAAACTGACAGGGGACAGAGCCGGTCGCGTTTCCGGAGTATTGCGCGGTAAATAGATCGTTGCAGCCATCGTGATTCGGAGTAAACACATTTGGCAATTCGAAAAACGGGCAGCTGTCATTGCAGACCGGTGCGCTCATGGGGCTTTCGTTCCCGCGGCTATCGACTGCCACAATCCGGTAACAGCCTATCGGGGAAGCGAGATTCTCATGTTTGTACTCAGCCACTTTCGAAGTCGCCAAGAGATTGTATAACGTATCGCGGCCATTACCTGCATACAATTTGTACGATACAATATCGAGCCGGCATCCGCTTCCGGTTTCCGGTTGCCAGGTGATCGTATTCGCAAAAGCCGATTGCTGGCAGGTCATGTTCAGGAGGTGGTCCTCGCAATCGAGCTTGTCAACGTACAGGGTAGGCGTGCAAGGCAAGAGCGAATTCACCGGATAGACGGAGATTGCCTGTGAGAAGTTTTCCTGCAGTGGAATGGCGGGATTTCCGTACGTGCCCCGCGTAAGTATTTTATAGGTGTACATTTCGGCCGCGTCAACTCCGGTGTCGGTATAATAGAAACCTTCTGACGTAACGTTTACGCTATCATAAAAGACAAGGTCTTCTTCATTCATAAATCCGTTCGAACGATAGATCAGGTGGTAGGGCCGCGACTGATCCACACTGGACCACGGAACACTGTCGCGCCAGTGTAATTCAATCTGATGTAAACCGCTGGTGGCCTGCAGTTGCACCGAAGATGCGATCGCCGAAGTATCGACGGGAATGAAATCGGTGGCAAACTGGGGTTTTGAATACAAAACGATCCGGTAATTAAAGACAGAGTCCTTTGTGTTAATGCCTTCATCCAGATAAGTTGTATCCGATGTATAACCTGCCATCGCAATCCAGGCGTCGCCGATGAAATCTCCGGCGCGAAATATTGCATAGCCATAGGGTGGTGGAAACTGGTTCCTGTCGATATCCAGCGGAGAACGCCAGCTGACTCGAATGCTCCCTTCATCGGCGGTTTTTCCCACGGTAACATGGGTGATTACGGGAGCATCTCTTTTCACGGGACCGACACACGCTTCGGACGAGACCAGGCTTTTTGTGTCACCGATCAATGCAACAAGCCTGTAACAGTATACCGCCCCGGGCGAAAGTCCCATATCGAAATTGGTATCGGTAAATGTAATGTCATCAGCCGGAACCGTACCAACTAACTGGAAGCCTGAATTGCGTGGAATGCCGATGTCGCAGGAACCCGGTGCATAATTATAACCTCCCACTTTTCTCCACACCTGCATTTCTGAAGCATTCTCGCAATCATATGCGTCCCAGGTGATGACGCCGTGTTGATTGACGACATCAAGCACTGCTTCGCTGATGACGGGGGCCGGGGCCACTACGCGTATGTTCCATGTTTTAAAGGAGACGAGCTTTGGCGCGTCGGGCGGATTGTCCGTGATCTTGAATACAACCTGGTAGGGTTGCTGCCGTACGTGACTGCAGGATGTTTTCCAATCGAGTATAAGTTCGGCGGGTGAGGATACGAACGCGGCCGGGTTTGGCGAATAAGTCGCGCGCTCGTCGGCAGATGGAAAAAGCAGGATCTCGGAAAACACTTCGATCTTGACCGGGTGGTTTTCAACGTCGGAACCTTTGATCACCGCATGAATGGAGGTGCCCGCGACCAGGCACAGATCCACGGGCACCTGCAGCTCGGGCCGCGTATTCGGGCAAACTTCAACGATTATCTGCATATCCCTGACAGTCGTGCTCAGCCGAACATACACTCCCCCGGAATTCTTTCTCCATTCAATCACCTTGAAGGCGATATTGTATTCTCCGGAAAACCCCGGCGCATCCCAGGTAATGAGTCCCGTGAGCGGGTCGACCTCAAAAATAGGAGGGCCTGTACCGGCCTCGTTCCCTGTGTTGAAATTGGTATAGAACCGGGAGTCATTCGGCGGCTGGTAGTCGGCAAATGTTGTTTCACTGCTCGCGGGTACTGACAGTTCGTAGGAAAGACTGTCACCATCACTGTCATAGGCCCCTGGATTATGAAAAAACGTTTTTTGGGAACATCCGCGATCGAGTGGTACTACCGCCAATACCGGATACCGGTTGCATGCCCATTGGTCGCTGATATCAATTGTCACCGAAGTCACGTAAGGTACGTCGTGCGAGTCTTTAATATTGAGAACTCCACTGCTGCGGTCACGCTCGATATAGGTGATTGTATAGGTACCAGATGCGGCATAAGTATGATCCACCGAAAATGTGGCAACGCGTATGTTGGTACCAAGGTCGGGTCGCGGAGTTGATTGCGTAAGCGGAATTGTCACAGCGGTGCCGTCGCCGAACAGGATGCGGCTATTCGTTCCAAACTGGGTGGCTGACGCCGAATTAAGGTAGGCGATGACGGTGATTTTGAATGTGCGGGATCCGCATATACGCTCGACAAGCACATCTGCCGCACGAACGTGTGTTGCGCTTACGTGAAAGGATACGTGGAGCAACAGGCCCGACAGTAGCGCGCGGGTAAACAGGGAATTTTTCCCATTCAGTCCGGTCAATACTTTTGTCAGATTAATCGACACGAGTCCTGTTTTATTGTATGCCGTAATATATTAAACATTCAACTTTACGGAAAAAGAATTAAAATTGAGTAATGTTCCAATCTATATCAAAACGTTTATCCGGCATCCCGTACTGCGCGATGGTGCTTTTTTCATTTTTTCTTTCCTGTTCAAAAGATGATGACGACCCGGTTTCGCAGGAAAATCTTTTTATCAACGAGATATATGCCGCTTCCGGCGACGACTGGATTGAACTGTACAATGCCGGCGACGAATTGAGAGATATTGGCGGATATACCATTTATGACGAATCGGGCAGCAAATACAAATTGCCTTCAGGTACCTCCATTGTAGCCCGGGGTTTTCTCCTGATATTCTGCGACGGCACTGCAACGGGTCTCCATACAAACTTTGAGCTTGCCGCCACCGGTGAAACTGTGACGCTTGAAAATGTGGCCGGAAAAAAAATCGACCAGGTACAATTTATGATGCTCGGTGACGGACAATCGTACGGAAGATTTCCCGACGGTTCTTCGACGCTCGGAATGTCCGGAACTTCAACACAGGGTATAGCAAATGGCGATAATCAGTCGGCGGTGATTGCGAAAGTTTTTCATTCGCCGGTAGTGCCGGGCTTGTCCGATGCGGTGACTGTTAAGGCCGAGGTCATCAGCAACTCAGGAATTAATTCCGTTGATTTGTTTTATCGTGTCAACGGTGGAGCGTTCACTTCGCAGGCAATGAACATCTCCGCGGGTTTTTACCAGGCCACGATCCCTGCGTTGAACGCAACCGGCCTGGTGGAATACTATGTATCCGTCAAAAATCTTTTTGGAACAACTACGCTCCATCCCTTTGACGCGCCCCAGACTACGCACCGGTACCTGCTGAATAACGATCCGTTACCCGCGCTTCGAATAAATGAATTCATGGCGTCCAATACTTCCTGCTGCCCCGATACCGATGGCGGCGTTTCGGAGTTCGACGACTGGATCGAGATTTACAATGCGGGAAATACGCCGGTAAATGTTGCCGGCATGTATGTGTCAGATGACAAGTCAGATCCTTTTAAGAGCAGGATACCAGATACGGACCCACAGAAAACCACCGTCCAGCCTGGCGCCTTTTTGCTTCTCTGGGCAGATGAAGATGGAAGCCAGGGGGTGCTCCATTTGAAATTCAAACTCGGGAGTAGTGGTGAAGATATCGGCCTGTTTTATATCGATGGACGAACCATTGACTCATATTCTTTCGGCGCGCAGCTGGAGAACAAGTCCTCGGGTTTGACGCAGGATGGCGGAATGGCCTGGCAGGTCTTTGCAGTACCGACACCGGGCGCTTCAAATGACTGAACATACGACAATGATGATAAAACCTGTAAATTGAGTCATGTTCGAAATATTTCCTGACGCGCCCGTATATGAATATCCTGACCTGATCAATATCATCTATTCATTTGTATGGGCTTTTTTACTTGCGTCCATCATTGCCATCACGCACAGGCTAACATTCACCGGCGAACACTATCCGAAAAACTTTTTTCAGGCACTGGTGCTCGGTGCGATCGTAACCACAATGGTGATGATGGCCATCGGCGATAGCCTGGCGCGGGGACTTGGGGTTTTTGGGGCGATGGCGATCATCAGGTTCCGCACAAGGATCGAAGACCCGCGTGATGTACTTTTTCTTTTTGCCGCGCTGAGCACCGGTCTCGCGATCGGTGTTTACGGTTTTACCATTTCGTTTGCAGGAACGATCTTGTTTTGCCTGGCTGCCTTTCTGCTGCATGTCTCCCCGTTCAGGTCGTTCGTTCAGCATCACAGGCTTTACTTCACAATTCCCCGGCAGGAACTGTTACCTGCGGTTGTCGATATCATAAGAACACATTGTCAGGAATACAGGCAGATCAGTGCGCAGGTGAACCGTGAGGGACAGGTGCGTTATGAATTTGCATTGTCCCTGAAAAAAAATGTAAGTTCCAACAGCCTGATGGAGGAATTGAAAAGAGTCGAGGGCATTCGGCAGATGAAAATTATGTTGAGTGAGTTTGCAAACCCGGAATGAGATGAGAGCGAATTGGTTTTATTTGCTGATCGGCGCACTCCTTGTGGGGATGTTGTTTATAAACATCCGGTTTTTTAAAGGTTCGAAATACACCTCTGTGGGGATCACGCATTCACGGGAATACAAGATCAATGCGGAAAAGCCGGCGACCGTCAAGGCAATCAGGGTGATCTCCGGTCAGCAGGTAAAAACCGGCGACCTCCTGATCGAGCTTACGAGCAGTAACCTGGAAATGGAGATGGCCAAATTATCGAATAGGATCGGAGCGCTGAAAGCCGAGCAGATTGAAAAAGGAAAGATCGCCGATTCCAGGGTAGCCTACATCAAGGCCGATCAGGGTATTCTGCTGGAAAAGCTGAACAGCGATATTCTTCAAACCGAAAGCGAACTCAGACTCAACCAAAAGCTGACCAAACAATTTACCAACGTAAATGATTCCGTGCCCGACGAACACCCGGTGGAGGTAAAGCTGAAGGCTTTAAAGCAACAACGCTCACGGCAAGAGGAGGCGATCTCTATAAAGGTGAAAGATATTCTACAAGAGAAGGAAGCTGAGCAACGGTTGCTCACCGGACAGATTGAATTGCTGGAAAGAGAAATGCAGCTTATGCTTGACGAAAAAAAGACGCTGAGCAAGTATGCTTCGGCTGACGGCCTTGTTGAAAATATTTATGTGCGGCAGGGTGAACAGGTCGATGCCTTTAGTTCATTGCTTTCGATCCACCCATTACATCCAACAACGGTAATCGGTTACATGGTAGGTAAAAAGCAAGAACCGGTCGTAGGCGCGGAGGTGACGGTGCAATCGTATGAAAAGAATAATATCGCCATTAACGGTCAGGTTATTGGATACGGTGCCGTTGTCGAACTGCCGCAGATCCTGCAAAAGTCAACAGCGGTCAAGGCATTCGGACGCGAAATTTTCATCGATATTCCCGTCGACAACCGGTTTGCCACAGGAGAAAAAGTTCTGATCCGATGAAGTGCCGGACGGTAATATTTGTTTGTCTGTGCTTCTGCGGCCGGGCCGAGGGCCAGATCGCGATCGGGGAATTTTTGCTTTCGGCGCGGCAGGACCCCGAAGTGAGCACATTTTTTGAACAGGAACGGTATCTTCAAACAAAGCCATATTCGTTATCACCCTTGCAGCGCCTCGAATTCAGAACCCAGAACCGGGAGTTAATGCCACAACAGCAGGAATTCGGGCTGAGATTCACGCCTTCGAACCCCTGGGAGGTGAAACACAATAGAAACTATTTTAAGTCCTATCAAACGGCCCTCGGCCTGCGCCGCGAAATGGCGTTGAAGGAGGCGCTGGTTGCCCGTTATTCGGCGGTCATCAACTATATCTATTACCGCGAAGTTGTCGCGTTGGTCCGTTACAGTCACAAACTTGTGAACGATCAGTTGTCGATCTTGCAGCGGCAAAGTGCCAGCAACTTTTTCGATGCAGACGATTTTGTCGACCTCCAGCTGGATCTGATGGACCGGACCGTTGAAATTGAGGAAATGGAATTCAACCTGCTCGAACAGCGTCACCAGGTAGAGAAACTTTACCAGAGAACGATTGGGGACTCATTGACCTGGTCATGGAATCAGGTCGCTGGCGTTCAGCGCATTGCGCGGGTCGTTGACAGCCTGGAAAATCTCTCGGTCGCATCGGTGGTCCTTGCATATCAGCAGCGGAAGATTGAGATGGCGATGCATGAGTATAAGCTCGAAAAGGCAAACATCAATGCAGGCTTTCTCCAAACGGAATTTGATAACAGGCGGCAGGAGCAGGGCCGCACCCCCTTTAACATTTCGTTAGGGATCACCATTCCCATTGTCAATCCGAATAAAGGCGATATGACCAAACGCCAGCTTGATATAATTGAAGCGACATATGACCTGAAGGAAGAAGAGGTGGAGGAACGCGACCGTGATCTCGCAACCCACGAAAGAGCTGAACGTCTGTTTCAGCGGTTCGCGATGGCAGCGGAGAAGCTCAAGGCGTATGAAACGGGTAGCCTGTCCGGTACACTGAGTGCAATGGAAGGCGGTGACCCGCGCATTATTGTTAAATTCAATGACAACCTTGTCAAGTTGAAATTGCTTCTCGCGAAGATCGGCCGCGATGCGATGCTCGCTTACATAGAGTACCTGATGGCGAGCGACAGGATCCAGCAACAACCGATGGTCAATTATTTATCGCCGTCTCTGCAGGCTATCGAATGAGACTTACACACTTAGCCCGACTTCAGAGTTTGATTCCGCCTGGCCGTGCCTGTGAATGTGTTTTGCGATAAGCCCGAGCAAGCTGTTGAAGTTAAAAGGTTTTTCGAGCGAATCATCGGCGTAGTACATGCCTGCAACGGTGCCCAGTCCCGGAAATGCGGATAACAGGATCACGGGAATGTCCTTGGTAACAGCATTCAATTTTAGAAAGCGGCACAGCTCGAATCCATTGATACCCGGCAGGTTTACATCCAAAAGGAAAAGATCCGCGCCCATACCGGCCGTTGTCAGGAGAGAATCTCCGTCAGCGAGTATCTCGACATCGAAACCGGCTTTCGACAAACTATCTTTAAGCAGGTATTGAATGTCTTTGTCGTCTTCAACAACTACGATTCTTTCCCCCATGACAACAAGAATTTGTTTTCCTTAGGACAAAATTATGCCAAACATAACTTTTCATCCTTTTTAAGAAGTTGAATCATCATTCTCCCTGTTTAATAAAAATAATTATCCCAGGGTCGGTAGGGAAGCAACGGCATTTTTTTGTCTATATCCACAACTTCATAGCAGCTGAATGAATCAGATTGCTTTTCGTCGCTCACTGTATAATAAAATGGCAGTAGGGATGCCGGGAATACTTCGAATTGTGAAGCGTGTGCTCCCGAAAGAGAAAGTTTCAATATTTTTATCTTTGAAGGTGCGCAAGATCATTCACATAGATATGGATGCGTTTTATGCCTCCATCGAACAACGCGACAATCCGGAGTTGAAGGGTAAACCAGTGATCGTTGGCGGGTTGCCGCAAGGTCGGGGTGGAGTTGTGGCCACCGCCAGCTACGAGGCCCGCAGGTCCGGTGTGCGATCGGCGATGTCATCCAAACAGGCATTTCAACTTTGTCCTGAAGCAATTTTTATCAGACCCCGGTTTGAAATATATCAGGAGGTTTCATCACAGATACGGGACATCTTTGCAAGATACACCGATCTTATCGAACCACTGTCTCTGGACGAGGCATTTCTGGATGTGACCGCAGATAAAGCAGGGATCGGTTCGGCGATCGCGATCGCGCAGCAAATCCGCCAGGCAATTAAAGATGAGTTAAAATTGACAGCATCTGCGGGGGTTTCCATTAATAAGTTTGTTGCCAAGATCGCCTCGGATATGAATAAACCTGATGGACTTACTTTTATCGGACCCTCACGAATCGAAAAATTTATGGAAAAACTTCCCGTGGAAAAGTTCTACGGGGTCGGTAAAGTCACCGCGGAAAAAATGCGCTCACTTGGGCTCCTTACCGGAGCGGATGTAAAAAAATTGAGCGAAGGCGAGCTCGTCAGGAATTTTGGCAAATCAGGAAAGTTCTTCTTCGAAATTGTCAGAGGTATCGATGAAAGGCAGGTGGAGCCGAACCGCGAAACAAAATCGATCGGCGCAGAAGATACCTTCCAAAAAGATCTGTTGACCAAGGAGGATATGGTGCCGGAACTCGAGAAGATCGCGATGATCGTTCACGACCGTTTAAGAAAACATGACCTGAAAGGCAGGACCGTTACCTTGAAAGTCAAATATCACGACTTTAAGACGATCACACGGAGTCAGTCAGGGCAATCCGTTTTTGACGATTTTCAGACCATCATTGACGTGGCAGTCTCTTTACTCGCCAAACCGGATGTCGACGAAAAACCCGTTCGGCTGCTGGGCATTTCTGTTTCAAATTTCGACGATGGCTTCCGGACTGCCGTTGGCGAATCACGCCAGCTGAAATTATTTTGAAAAGCAGAAAGCTGTGAACCAGTAGGCAGTAGGCAAAGGGTATGGTCAATGATGGAGTTTTGATTTTAACGTTAAATTCAGGTGAGTTATTAGTAGGTACTAAAATTTCATAGTACAAGTACGGTAAAAAGAAAAGCCGCAAATCGACTTCCTCGTACCTCGTACCTCGTTCCTCGTACCTCTTTCCTCCCGCTCTCAGACCGAAGCTTGAATCGTCTAAAGCGTCTTCATGTCGATGACAAAGCGATAGCGAACATCACCCTTCAGCATGCGGTCGTAAGCCTGGTTGATATAACTCATCGGGATTACCTCAACGTCGGAAACGATGTTGTATGACGAGCAGTAGTTTAACATTTCCTGTGTTTCAGGGATTCCACCAATCATCGACCCTGCAATGCTTCTGCGCGCACCGATCAGGCTGAAAGTACGGAATTGGGAAGGCGTCGGTGGAGCGCCGACGCAGATATGGACACCATTCGTATTCAGCATTCGCAGAAACATGTCATAGTCGTGCGGCGCGGAGACGGTGTCGACGATAAAATCGAAATATCCCTTCAGCGCTTTTGTGTTTTCTTTTTTGGTTGTGAGGCAAAACCTGTGTGCTCCAAGTTTTCTTGCATCACTTTCTTTCGAAGGCGACGTACTCAAGATCGTTACCTCCGCCCCAAATGCTGACGCGAATTTTACGGCCATATGTCCAAGCCCACCCAGGCCCAGGACGCCCACCTTGTGACCCTTGCCCACGTTCCAGTGTCTTAATGGCGAATACGTGGTGATGCCAGCGCATAACAGCGGAGCGACTGCTTCGAGCGATAAATTTTCCGGGACATTGAGAACAAAACTCTCATCAACGACGATTGTGTTGGAATATCCCCCGTACGTTGGGGTCTCGCCGTCCTTCTCGTAGCTGTTGTAGGTGGCAACGGCGCCGTCTTTGCAATACTGTTCCAGACCCTGCTTGCAGTTATCACAGGTCCGGCACGAGTTAACGAGACAACCGACGGCAACCAGATCTCCCGGTTTGAATTTTTTTGCGCCAGGGCCCACCCTGGTAACGCGCCCAACAATTTCATGGCCAGGTACCATGGGAAAAATGGAGCCACCCCATTCATCCCGAGCCTGGTGTATATCGGAATGACAGACCCCACAATACAGGATTTCGAATTGGACATCCTGTTCACGTGGTGTGCGTCGCTCAAATGCAAACGGAACCAACACCGACTTTGCATCATGGGCCGCGTATCCTTTGGCTTCTATCATAGGCGTAATAATAGTATGTTAAAGTAAAAAACCATTCTCCGTCCGCGATTTATCGCACAATTTTATGATGACGGGTTGTTTTTATTTAGAGGGTGGTGGAATGGTCGTTAAAAAAAACTTTGTCAAAAAAGGTGATATATTGAGTATCTCCGGCACAACTAACAAAGAGCTATGATTGAAATGACAGTCCTGGAAAAAAAAGCGCAAGAAGTCGGTCACAAACCGCTGGACCAATTGTATGAGGAAACATTTCCGGTCGTTGCACGCTTTGTCAGCAAGATGGGAGGATCGTTTCAGGATGCGAGGGACATTTTTCACGATTCACTTGTGATCTTTCTGGAGAAACCTGCCACGCACCCCGTGCCCGTTTCCGAAGGCGCATACATTCTTGGGATCGCCAAACACCTATGGTGCCGGAAATTCACAAGCGACAAGCGGAAAGTGTCCTTCGAAGACTCGGAGCTGCAATTGTCGTTTCCCGAAGACTATTTTCCATCTGTGAAAACCATGCACCTTTTTCAGGTGATCCGCCTGACCGGAAAAAAGTGTATGGAGATATTGCACGCTTTTTATTATTCACATGAACCGATGAAATCGCTTGCGCGGATGCTTGGTTACAGCAACGCCCATTCCGCAACGGTACAAAAGCACAAGTGCCTGGAAAAAATCCGTGAAACCGTCCAACAAAAATCGATGAAGTATGAAGACTTCCTGGAATGAAATTCAGTTGATCGAGAAATACCTGCTCGGACATCTGTCTACAGATAAAAAAATCCTGTTTGAACAACGCATGTCGGACAGTCCCATGTTGCGAGTGAACGTCGACGTTCAACGGAAAGTATATGATCTCTTAAGACTATACAACCGGTGGAAGATCCGGGCGGATGTCGAGCGTGTTCATGAGCGCGTATTTACCGATCCTGCGAAGGCGCCTTTTACTGAAAGTATTCTTCTCTTATTTAAACGTTGAACTATGATAACATCGAGTGTGATTCCCATGGTGATTGAAAGCAATGGGCGTGGCGAACGCGCATATGATATTTATTCGCTGCTGCTGAAAGAGCGGATCATTTTCCTGGGGACAGGTATCAACGATACGGTTGCTAACCTCATCGTTGCACAGTTGTTGTACCTGAACAGCCAGGACCAGAAACAGCAGATCAACCTTTATATCAACAGCCCGGGTGGCGGTGTTTACGCGGGCCTGGCAATTTACGACGCGATGCAAATGATACAGGCACCCGTGTCCACGGTAGCTGTCGGCGTTTCGGCAAGCATGGGTACTGCCCTGCTGGCGGCGGGAGCGAAAGGAAGACGTTATGCCTTGCCTCATTCCACGATCCATATGCACCCGACAGGAGGAGGCGCACAAGGTTATACCGAAGACGTTCGGATCGCGACCCGCGAGCAGGAACGGATACAGACCCAACTCTTTCACCTGATGGGAAAACATTCGGGTCATAGCTGGAAGGAAATCGAAGAATATTTCCTCCGTGATAAATTTCTAAGTGCTCCCGAAGCGAAATCTTTTGGACTGATTGACGAGGTCCTCGGCGATGTCAGCGATGTGATCCAACTGAAAAATCCTGACTTCGATGTAAATTTTTATCAGCAATCGTCCGCTTGATGAGAGCCAGGAGCCGCGAGTTTCGATCGTCCAGACAGGCGATATTGTTTCAGTACCCAGCATAGAATTTGATCTGACACTTTGTGAAAAATCGCAAAACTGATCTGGTCGAAATACATAAAACTGAAACTGTTTCTTACACGTATTTACTGGGAAGTTTGACCCGTAAATACGCCAGCCGTGAACACCCGCAGATTCAGCGACGCATGTTTGACAACTTATACGCTTGCAGCGATCATCGTGCTGCAAACATCCACGACATGGGCGAACGATTCGATCAAAGACTCTTCACAAACATCCGTCATTCAGAAAAGATCGAACATGAAATTGATCGCGCGGGTGCATTCCATGGGGCTGTTTGGTTTCGCGGGCCTGATCGCCAACGATAATCCGTCGGTGGACATTTCAGGTGTTTACGACAGACCGCGGTGGGGCTGTTTTTTATTAAAAGCCGTGGATGTCTATGACCTCCAATCTCCCTATGATTTCACGCTTGGTCTGTTTTATACAACTCTTAAACTGGGCGAAAAAGTCACAATTACCCCGTATGCGGGGTTCGTGCTTGAACAAACACATCACTTTGCAGGTCATGGCTCCGACGCCATGGTCGTGGTCAACACCACGTATAAGATTGACAATCACTTTTCCTTCGAACACACGGGCAGGTTTTCAAATGTGGTGGTTGAAAATGATTTATTTGATTGGCTGAACAGGTTCAGGATCGCCTATTCCGGCGAACATGTGGACGTCATGCTTACTTGCTGGCACAACAACAACGTGTTTGATAACAACCGTTACACGACGGTGGGTTTCAACGCGGCCTATAGCCGGATCAGACTATCAAAACAGGTGACGATCAGTACGGGCATCACCGGACTTTTGATGATGAACGCACCCAATTTTGACGCTGCTGATAAGCGTAACGGGTTACTGCTAACGATTGCAACGACTGTTGATTGATCTGCTAACTGATCTGGTTAAAATACATAAAACTGAAACTGTTTTTTGTCCGTATTTAAAAGAAAATTTGATGGTGTTTTAGGAAAAGATTGAAGCAAGCGAAGATCCGGTTGGTGTCGAAAAGTTATGATGTTTGTGGGTTGTTGCGCAAAAGAAAAAAAAGGCCATGAGTAACAGGAATATATATTTTGCCTATTTCGCGCTTGCCGCGGTTTGTCTGATATGGGGTACTACATACCTGGCGTTGCGTATTGCGGTCTTACACTTTCCGCCGTTCTTATTTACTGCGCTGCGACAATTGTCGGCCGGGTCCCTGCTTCTTTTGTTTATGCTTACGGTGGGTAAAGCAAAACTGCCTTCGAAGGAAATGATCGTTCGTCAGGCCATTGGCGGATTTTTTCTGCTTACGCTTGGCAACGGGCTCGTCGCATGGGCCGAAATGCACATCCCCAGTGGCGTAGCCGCCGTTATTTGTTCCCTGATGCCAGTGGTCGTCATCCTTGTCAACGTCATGATCGACAGGGACGAACGCCCTAACGCTCCTATTATAATGGGACTGGTGCTCGGACTTGTCGGGATAATTATGATCTTTAGCGAACACGTGGGTGAATTTTCCAAAACACAATACACCATCGGAATTGTTCTGACGTTCGTCGCGGTGGTAAGCTGGGCTTCGGGCAGCATCTGGATCAAAAAGAAAAATCTTGAAAGCAATCCCTTTGTCAACGCCGGGCTTCAAATGTTTTTCGGAGGTGTTTGGCTATTGCCCCTGAGCCTGATGTTTGATGATCTGAGCAATGTAACATGGTCTCCGGAAGCCGCGTACTCGATGTTGTATCTCGTTTTTGTAGGATCGATCGTCGCCTATGCGTCGTATTCATACGCACTCCGGAAGTTGCCCATGACCATCGTCTCGCTATATGCATATGTCAACCCCGTAGTTGCTGTCTTACTCGGATGGGGGGTTCTTGATGAAAAACTGAATGCAAAAATTATCATGGGAATTGTACTCACGATCGCCGGAATTTATGTGGTCAACCGGGGGTATCAGCTGAGAAACGCATGGCGCGCACAATTTAGCCGTTGAACAAAATGAGCCAGCTCTTATTTCAAACAACCGACTGGAACTCATTACCGGTTCAGGAAAAACCGGGCGAATCCGGATTTGCCTCATACCGCGTTATGGAGTTCGAAGGGTTCCGCGTGCGACTGGTTGAATATTCTCCCAACTATAAAGCTGAACACTGGTGTAAAGCCGGACATATCGTTTTTTGTCTCGAAGGAGAATTAACATCCGAACAGTCTGACGGTCGCAGCTTCAAACTAACCCAGGGAATGTCTTATGTCGTATCCGATAATGCCAGCCGCCACAGATCGACGACTGAAAAAGGTGCGAAACTGCTCATTGTCGATGGAGAATTTTTAAAACGTGACAGGGAATCGATCTTCAACCCATGGAAAATGTAACGCCATCTATATTTGAATACAACAGTGTCCATCAACCATGGTTTGAAAAGTTTAACCGTGACTGGATTGAAAAGTATTTTTGGATGGAGCCGATTGATTTTGAAGTATTACGCAATCCCGAAGAGCACATCATGAAAAAGGGCGGAACGATCCTGATGGCCTCCATTGAAAATGAGATTGCCGGCACGGTTGCTTTAAAGTTTGTAATGCCCGGGGTTTACGAGTTCACAAAGATGGCGGTCGACGAAAAATTTCGTGGCAGGAAGATCGGCAAGGCGCTGGCTGAAGCTGCAATCGGGAAAGCAAGAGAGCTTGGAGCCGAAAAGATCATTTTATACTCCAATACGATCCTGGGCCCCGCTATCGAATTGTACCGGAAATTGGGATTTAAGGAAATTCCCGTGGATGGTCCCTATAAAAGAAGTAACATTAAAATGGAATTGATATTGTGATCACCACCTCACATGTTATGGATAGAATACGGATTCGCCAGTGCTCCGATGATGATGTCGCCGTATTGGCGCAGCTGGGTGCTTTGACCTTTCGCGACACATTCGAAAGTTCGAACACACCCGAAAATATGAAGCTGTATCTTGAAACAACTTTTACAGTTGATAAGGTGCGGGAAGAGCTGAAGGAAAGAGGAACACTTTTTTTTCTTGCTGAAGAGGATCATGTTCCGGTAGGATTTGCCAAAGTCAGGGATTCGCACACGCCATCGGAATTGAGCGGTTCACGCTCTCTGGAAATTGAACGGATATACGCAACCAGAAATTATATTGGCAAGGGTCTCGGTCAGATGCTGATGAGAACATGCCTTGCCTACGCGGAGCAAAATGACTACGAAACTGTATGGCTTGGTGTGTGGGAATATAACGACCGCGCAATAAGCTTCTACAACAAATGGGGTTTTGAAACATTCGGACAACACGTGTTTATGTTGGGCGATGACCCTCAAATTGATCTTCTGATGAAAAAAAAATTGATCTAAACCGATGCCACACCTCCACCACTATAAAGCGACGACCAAATGGGTCGGCAACCGCGGCCCGGGTACCGTCGACTATAAAGCTTATGACCGGAACCATGATATCAGCATCGACGGAAAACCGGTACTGATGTGTTCATCCGATCCATCATTTCGCGGTGACCGCACACGGCATAATCCGGAAGAGCTGCTTGTGGCTTCCCTTTCAGGTTGTCATATGCTTTGGTTCCTTCATTTGTGTGCTGCGAATGGCGTGGTGGTTACCGAGTACTTCGATGAGGCGGGCGGGGTTATGGAGGAACAACAGGATGGCAGCGGATATTTTACGGAAGTGACATTGAGACCTCGTGTAACCGTTGCTGAAAAGTCCATGATCGAAAAGGCGAATGCCCTTCATCATCAGGCGAATAAAATGTGTTTTATCGCGAGTTCCGTCAGGTTTCCGGTAAAGCATCAACCCATCGCGATAGCCGCGGTATCAGAAAAAATTTAAACATCGCAGTAGGTATCGACTTGCGCTAAACGGGTGTTGCCGGACTTCGCGGGGCCGGAGATCGGAGCGGACAAATATTTTTGACTATTCACATATGAAAAAATTAGAATGGTTTGAACGCAAGTTTTCCTTCGGATTGCCGGAGGGGATGTTGCCATTTTACATCGAGCGACTGTCAGGCACCGTTGCAAGGATTGAGAAAAAAGTGGCAGGTATTCCGGATGAGATCCTGTCGAATAAACTCGATGGGAAGTGGAGTATCAAGCAGAATATTGGTCACCTAGGCGAAGTCGATGAGATCGCTTTGAAACGGATCGATGAGATGAAGCAAGGTGTTTCACCGATGTCGCCGGCCGTCTTCGAACCACGGCAGGACTATAACACGCAATCCGTGCAAACCGTCATTGACTTTTTTAGGAAAAACCGTCTCGCCAATCTTGCCAAGTATAAACAATTGAACGAAAGTGATCTGAAAAAAGCGTCGCTGCACCCGCGGTTGAAAGTCCCCATGACCGCCGTCGACCTCGCGTGGTTTGATGCAGAACACGACGACCATCATCTGGTGAGAATAAACGAAATACTGGAAACCCTTTCAAAATGAGAACCGTAACCATCGTCGCATTTGACAAATTTACCGACATCGACGTATTCCTGGCCTGGGACCTGTTTAACCGCGTAAAGTTGGGTACGAAGGACTGGCACGTGAAAATTGTCGGGACTTCCGCTAAACATCTGTCTGTATCCGGTATCAGCCTCGATATGCAGGGTACCATTGATGAATGCAACAAGGCGGATGTTGTGTTTTTTGCAAGCGGTCCGGGAACCCGTCGGCTGATCAAAGATCAGGATTATCTGAATCGTTTTTCACTCGACCCGGCAAAACAAATTATTTGTTCAATGTGCTCAGGTTCGCTGATCCTCGCGGCGCTTGGTCTGCTGGATGGTGTTTCTGCGACAACTTATCCTACCGCGATCGAAGAGCTCCGGTCCTTTGGAGTTGATGTTGAAGAAAAATCTCTTGTTGTCCATGGCAATATTGCAACAGCCGCGGGCTGCCTCGCAGCGATTGAACTCGTAAGTTTTGTTATCGAAAAATTAGCCGGACCGGAAGTGAGAGACGCGGTCGTGTCATCGGTCCAACCCGTAGGCAAAGGACTTGAATGTATTTACTGATCATAATATGGAATCAACAGCATTAATTTTGATTGACATTCAGAAGGCTTTTAATGACCTGAACTACTGGGGAGGGAAACGGAACAATCCGAATGCCGAGGAAAATGCCTCCCGGTTGCTCGAACATTGGAGATCGCGGAAGTTACCGGTGTTCCATATCAAGCATAATTCCACGAGTCCAAAATCCCCGCTTGCTCCCGGTCAACCGGGTAATGAAATTAAAGAGATCGTTCGGCCATTGAATGGCGAGCCTGTTATCGGCAAGGAGGTCAACAGCGCATTTATTGGAACGGATCTGAAGGAACGTCTTGACAAACAAGGGATCAGGTCATTGGTCATCGTTGGCCTTACGACTGACCACTGTGTATCGACAACAACACGAATGGCCGGAAATCTTGGCTTTAAGACAATTGTCGTTGCTGATGCCACTGCCACCTTTGACCGGAAAGGACCTTTCGGCCAAATATTTCCGGCTTCAGTAATGCATGACACTACCCTTGCAAGCCTCCACGAGGAGTTTGCCACCGTCCTCGACACAGACCACGTTCTTACAAACTTTTGACGCATGCACTCCCAACTTCATCAAGACAAGCTCGATTTTTCGGCCATACTGAATCACACGGTAGATATCGCTTCCGATTACTTGAATTCGCAGGATACCTATGCTCCCGGCCGATGGGTTGACGATATACCACTGGAGAATCTCCCTGAGAATGGGCCGGGCGCCAACGCTGTGCTGGCGTATTTCAGGAAACATTATGCTGATAAGATCGCCGCGTCAGCCGGTCCAAGGTATTTCGGTTTTGTCACCGGAGGCTCAACACCCGCAGCGGTTGCGGGAGACTGGCTTGTCAGCTCCTTCGACCAGAACGCGTGTGGGAGCAATGACTCGATCGCGCCGCAGCTCGAAAGGCAAACATTACATTTTCTCAAACAACTTTTTGGAATCGACGAAGCATACGCGGGGTCGTTTGTGACGGGAGCGACGATGTCAAATTTTGTGAGTCTCGCGCAGGCAAGGCAATGGATTGGATTGCAGCAGGGAGTTGACTTCAGCAACGAGGGCCTTGGGGGTGTACCCGTTAAAGTGATCAGCGCTACCCCTCACTCGAGCATCGTCAAAAGTCTTTCCATGCTTGGCATCGGAAGGAATTCCCTGATCAGGCCTGCTACTTTACCGGATCGTGAAGCCAGCGATATCTCAGCCCTTGAAAAAACACTTGAATCGATTTCGCATCCGGTGATTGTGGTAGCCAACGCCGGGACGGTGAATACAGTAGACTTTGATGACCTGGAAGCAATTGGAGCCCTGAAGCAAAAATTTAATTTCTGGCTTCATGTTGATGCCGCCTTTGGAGGTTTTGCAGCGCTGTCGGACAAATTCAGTCATTTGATGAATGGGATAAACTTTGCGGACAGCATTACGATCGATGCGCATAAATGGCTGAATGTGCCTTATGATTCTGCGATGCAGTTTACACGCCACAAAAAAATTCAACTTCAGGTATTTCAAAATGCGGCCGCTTATCTCGGCGATCCGGAGAAGAGCCCTGACTTTTTTCACTATACTCCCGAGAATTCGAGACGCTGGCGGTCGTTGCCGTCGTGGTTTACGTTGATGGCTTACGGAAAGGCCGGTCATCGTGAAATCGTGGAACGCAATTGTGCCCTGGCATCGCGGTTCGGCGAAGGAATAAAAAGCTCGCCCGATTTCAGATTGCTGGCTCCTGTTAAAATGAATGTCGTTTGTTTTACACTGAATGATCCGCTGATTACAGCTGAAAAAGTTCAGCAATTCCTTAACGCGGTGCGGGACGAGGGTACGGCATTTTTCACTCCGACGGTATATAAGGCAGTTCCGGCGATACGGGCCGCGATTTCTAACTGGCAAACGGGCGAAAAGGACATCGATACAGCGCTTGAGGTATTAACCGCAATCCGTTCGGAACAGTCCGGAGTGGTTCTGTGAAATTTCGCGATGATTTTCGCAGGGACTTACAGGTGTTTGGATAAATAAAAAACAATTTGATTTGACGAATATTTGAACGATAATGCTGAAATTCACCCGTTAACACGATATATATAATATGCCAACGCTGACGTCTGCCATCGCTGTGGAGCGAATCAAGAAATCGAGAATCAACGAGATCGATTTTGAAAACCTGGAGTTTGGGAAACACATTTCTGATCACATGCTCGTGGCGGATTACGATCATGGCCATTGGGGTGCGCCAGCCATCATGCCGTTCGGCGAAATGAAATTCAGTCCGGCAATGCTATCAATCCATTATGGACAGTCAGTGTTCGAAGGCATGAAAGCGTTCCGGACAAAGGATGGCGCCATTAATATTTTCAGGCCACATAAACACCTGGAACGATTCAACCGGTCGCTCGATCGCATGTGTATGCCTCCTATTCCGGAAGAAATGTGGCTCACGTCATTGCAGGCGTTGATCGAAACAGATAAACAATGGGTTCCGGAAGGAGATGGATCATCGTTGTACATCAGGCCGTTCATGTTTGCAACCGAATCGCGGCTCGGCGTAAAGGTATCTGACCAGTTCAGATTTGTGATCCTCACATGTCCGGTTGGACCTTATCAGGCGAAACCTTATCGGCTGAAAGTTGAGAATAAATTTGTCAGAACCGCCGAGGGAGGAACAGGGTTTGCAAAATGTGCGGGCAATTACGGCGGAGCGTTTTATCCGACGCAGATCGCCCGTGAAGAAGGCTTCGACCAGATCCTCTGGACAGACCACAAAGAACATCGTTACATTGACGAGGTCGGGATGATGAATGTAATGTTCGTATTGAACGGAAAACTGGTAACGCCTCAGTTAAATACTGCGATCCTCGAAGGTATAACCCGCGATTCCATTCTGACGCTGGCGAAAGACATGCCATCGTTTAACGTCGAGGAACGCCGCGTTGCAATTGACGAAATCGAAGAGGGGTTCATAAAGGGAACACTGACTGAGGCATTCGGTACCGGTACCGCCGCCGTTGTCGCACCGATTGCTGTTATCCAGATCAATGGAAAGGATTACCAGATCCCCGTTGCCGGGCCGACCAGCTTCCAGGAACAGGTCAAGAAAAGGCTTCACAATATCCGTATGGGAATTGAACCCGATCCATTTGGATGGAATTTTCTGATCAAGGTGTAAAAGAGGTTTCCAACAATTTAGAAATGTTAAACATTACCTATAACTGTAATCAAAAAATTACAGCGCCGGAATATATTGACCTCTTGAAACGCTCCACGCTGGCGGAACGGCGTCCCGTTCACGATCAGGAGCGTATTCAAAAAATGCTCGACTTCGGCAATATTCTCATTACGGCGTGGGACGGCGACAAGCTGGTTGGTGTTTCCCGGGCATTGAGTGATTTCGCGTTTTGTTGTTATCTGTCGGATCTCGCGGTGGATGTCCAATACCAGCACAAAGGCATCGGAAAGCAGCTCGTGCGCCTGACGAATGAGCGCTCGGGTGAAAACACAGGCGTGATTTTGCTTGCTGCGCCTGCAGCCGTGGATTATTACCCGAAAATTGGAATGAAGCACTTTCCCCATTGTTTCATGATTGAAAGAAAGAACCGATAAAATGAAAGCTGTACGATTCAAAGGAAAAGATTACCCGGTAACAGTTGAAGATGTAAAAAAGCCGAAACCTGTGAAAGACCAGGTTCTTATTAAAATGAAATATGCCGCGCTCAATCATCGGGATCTGTGGCTGATTCAGGAACAGGCGCAACATTACCCCGATGGAATAACACTCGGCTCCGACGGGGTCGGAATTGTCGAAGATGTCGGTGAAGATGCTGATCCGCTTCTGGTGGGGGCGGAAGTCATGATCAATCCCAGTCTTGAATGGGGCAACAACACCGTGGTTCAGGGCGATTCTTTCAAGATCCTCGGTTTCCCGGACCATGGAACATTTGCGGAATACATGGTCATCTCGAAGAAATATATTTTTGAAAAACCGGAACACCTCACATTTGAGGAATCAGCAGCCGTACCGTTGTCAGCGTTGACAGCGTATCGTGCGCTTTTTTCGAAGGCCCGCCTCCGCGCGAAGGAAAAAGTCCTCGTCACCGGTGCTGGTGGAGGGGCTGCGCTGTGGGCATTGCAGTTTGCCGTGGCATACCAGGGGCGGGTGTATGTTACATCAGGCTCTCCGGAAAAGATCGATCGGGCTAAAGCACTTGGTGCCCTGGACGGATTCAATTACAAAGACCCGGAATGGGCTGCAAAAGCACAGAAAGAATCAGGTGGAGGATTTGATATCATCATCGACAGCGCGGGTGGTGATCAGTTTCCCAGGCTCGTCGAGCTCGCATTGCCGGGGGGACGTATTGTCAACTTCGGAAGAACGGCCGGAAATATTACCGAGATCAATACGAGGCTTTTATACTGGAAACAGCTTTCGATCCATGGAACTACAATGGGAACAAGGGATGAATTTCTTTCCATGCTTGATTTCCTCGAGAGCCGGAAGATTAAGCCGGTCATCGATAAAGTGTATCCGCTGAGCCAGTTTCACCAGGCACTTGACCGGATGACGGCCGGTAACCAGTTTGGCAAAATCGTTTTGCAAATCGCCTGAGAAGCAGAAATCGCAAGGCGAAAAGCTAACCTGTTCCTGGGACTGAGCCTGCAGTATTTTCAAGGGATTTCATCGACTGGCCTGGTGCTGGCTGATCGAGTGATACACGTTCACTTGTCATTAGATCATTAACAATATGTCCGAATTTCAAAAGACTGACAAAACAACGATCACGCGGCTTCCTAAACGCGGGGTCTATGATAAGGAAATTGTTTATTCAATTCTCGATGAGTCATTGTTTTGCACGGTGGCTTATGTACGGCAGGGCGAACCATTCCAGATCCCGACAGGTTTTTGCCGCCTGGGAGAAAAACTTTATATCCATGGCTCAGTAGGGAGTTTTTATATGCGCGAACTGGCCGCGGGAAACGTACCAGTGTGCGTCAGTGCCACGTTGATTGACGGGATCGTGCTTGCCCGTTCCGCGTTCCACCACTCTGTAAATTACAGATCAGTTGTTATCTTTGGGAAACCGCAGAAAGTAGCTGACGAGAAAGAACTCTACGAAGTTCTTGAAGTCTTCACCAACAAGATGCAGCCGGGCCGGTGGGATGACGTTCGGAAGCCGACAGCCGGAGAATGGAAGGCCACGATGGTGCTGAGCATTCCGATCACGGAGGCCTCCGCCAAAATGCGCGTTGGAGGTCCCAAAGACGACGACGAAGACTATGCATTACCGGTTTGGGCCGGAGTTGTTCCGCTTAAAGTTGAACGCGGGCCGGTGATTCCGGATGAAGTTTTGCCGAAGGATATTCCATTACCACCCTATCTTCATTGACATGGCTTATTCAATCATCGACCACCTTCGTTACAATGCCTGGGCAAATACCAGGATCGCGGATGTTCTCACGCCGGTTGACGACGCCATTATATTTGAAGAACGCAAAAGCAGTTTTCCTTCAATTGCCAAGACCCTGCTTCATATTTGGGACGCAGAGTTTATCTGGTCGAAGCGGATGCAGGGTGAAAGCCCGACTGCTCAGCGGTCCGCAAATTTTACGGGTGATAAGACGGAGTTGCTCAATGGCTTTGTCAATTCGTCACGGGAATTACTCTTATTCATCGAGTCAAAGGCCCCCGAGTTTCTCGCCCGCCGATACAATTACACCAATCTGAAAGGCGAACCTTTTACTGATTCAGTTGAGGATACACTGTTTCACGTTGTGAATCATGGAACCTATCATCGCGGACAGGTGATCACGATGTTAAGAGCAGCAGACGTCACGAAGGTGCTCAGCACGGATCTGATTCATTATATTCGGTCTAATCGATAGGTGTATAGCTCATATGCATATAGTTCTTTCTTCCAATGAAAATCGACCACATTGCCATTTGGACCAGGGATCTGGAGAGACTTAAAACATTTTATGAAAAATATTTTTCCGCCCTGGCCGGTGAAAAATATTTTAATCCCGGTAAAAACTTCACATCTTACTTTCTGTGCTTCGAATCCGGAGCGCGGCTGGAACTGATGCAAATGCCGGGAATTCCGGACTCCGCCAATGATATCTATAAGCAGTTTGGGGGGCTGATTCATTTTGCAATCGATGTCGGAAGCAAACAGGTGGTTGATTCGTTAACAGAAAGGCTTCACAAAGACGGCTACGAAATAATCGGGGAACCACGAACGACCGGCGACGGTTATTATGAAAGTGTGGTGCTCGACCCGGACGGCAACAGGATCGAGATAACCGGTTGACCATTGTTGTAGCCGCAACGCCTCACAAACGTCCTTCCGTTTTTATTTGATAGGGAAACGTTTATCTTCTCGCCGGTTTTCAAAATTGAAATTATGGAAAAACAAACTCGCAGGACTTTCGTCGCAACCGCAGCAGCGCTTGGCGCATCCGCCGCTGCCTCCGCCATGCCTACTATGGAATCAAAAGATAAAAAACAACTCGTGCATCACGTGTACTTCTGGTTGAAGAACCGTGATTCAAAAGAAGATCTCGCCAAACTCATCGAAGGGCTCAAAACACTCGAAAAGATCGAACAGCTGCGTCTGGCAAAGATCGGAGTGCCTGCCTCCACTGAAAAACGCGACGTCGTGGATAATTCGTACAACATTTCGTGGCTGAACTTTTTTGACGATGTCAACGGCCAGAACGAATACCAGGTACATCCCATCCACCTGAAGTTTGTGGAAAACTACAAACACCTCTGGGAGAAAGTGGTTGTCTACGACTCTTTGGACATCTGATCGCCTGCGGCCCGTCACGATGGACGTCCAGGTATTTCCCTCCTACGAGGATCTTTCTGTCGCTGTAGCCGGCATCGTAAGCGATCAGGTGAAAAACAAGCCGGAAAGTTTATTATGCTTTCCCTCCGGTGACACGCCTACGGGTGCATTTTCACTGTTAGTGAAATACGCGGCCGAAGGGATTGTTGATTTTTCAAAATGCACGTTCGTCGGCCTGGATGAATGGGTAGGCATGAACCGCACGATCTATGGAAGTTGTCAGCATTATCTTTACACACACTTTTTTGATCCGGTCAAAATCCGTCCGGATCAGATTGTTTTTTTCGATGCAAAAGCTGTCGACCTCCGGTCAGCGTGCAGACGTGTCGACCATTTCCTCTCTGAACGTGGTAGCCTGGACCTCGTAATTGTAGGAGTGGGCACCAACGGGCATATCGGATTGAATGAGCCTGGCGTTTCACCCTTCCTGAATGCTCATGTCATCGACCTTGCGGCCCAGACGAAAGAGTCAGCCCGCAAATATTTTGACAACCTGTCGGTACCTGAAAAAGGTATTACGCTCGGGCTATCGCAACTCCTCGCCGCAAAAAAGCTTGTACTGATTGCCAATGGCGAAAAGAAGGCGGGAATCATCCGTGCAACGGTCGGGGGACCGGTTACCAACAACATTCCGGCGACCTATCTTCACCAACATCCCGACAGTCACGTGTTGATAGATTCCGCTGCGGCATCACTGATCAGCGTTAACTGATCCTTTTGATAAGAGCCATGTAAAATCCATCAAAGCCGGAGGATGGCATGGACTGTTTTTGATCGGTCAGCTCAAATCTTTTGTTTTCCGCGAGGAATAACCCGACCTGTTTTTCGTTTTCAGATGGAAGGATGCTGCAGGTGGAATAAACGATCAGACCGCCCGGCTTCACCATATCACAATAATCTTTCAATATGTTCTGCTGGAGCTCTTTAACTTTGCCGATAAACTCTTCAGACAGTTTCCATTTTGCATCCGGGTTTCGCCTGAGCACTCCCAACCCTGAGCACGGAACATCCAGCAACAACCGGTCGGCTGTATTCTCAAGGCGTTTTATGGTCTTCGAGGATTCGATAAAACGGATCTCAACATTGCTGACCCCTGCTCTTCTCGCCCGTTTCTGCAATTCGTCGAGCTTGAACTGTTCGACATCCATCGAAATGATCTTGCCTTTATTTTTCATCAGGGCTGCGAGATGAAGTGTTTTTCCACCTGCTCCTGCACAAGCATCGATCACACGCATTCCAGGTTCCACCCTGAGAAACGGCGCAATGTATTGGGAAGCGGCGTCCTGAACTTCAAACAGCCCATCCTTGAAGGCCTGAGTTCCAAAAACATTTTGTCGCTGGTTCAGCAACAGCGCATCCGGGAAACCGACGATCAATGACGTCATCACCTCTTCGTCCTCCAGTTGCTGTTGCAATTCCTGCTTCGATATTTTCAGGGTGTTCGTCCTCAGCACAACCTGTGCCTCTTCATTCAGGGCCTTCAATTCCTTTTCCCACCGGTCGCCCAATTCGCGTTCACCCATATCATCAAGCCAGTCGGGCACAGACTCACGGATCTTCCTGGTCTCTAAAGCTTCGTCGTAATTTCTTTTTACCTGCTGACGATTCAATGTCCTGAACTCATCCCACGAGGGCAGATCAATCTCGTGAAGGATACACCATCCTCCCAGCAGTTTCCAGAAATCATCGCCCTTGGCATCGGTTGCGTTTTTCAGCAATCGGTACCACCGGACAACGTCGTAGCTTGTTTCAGCAATAAACCTCCTGTCGCGCGCGCCCCACCTTGGGTTTGATTTTAATGTCTTTTCAATCACTTTATCAGCATACCGGTTTTCCCTGAAAATTGAGTCCAGGACCTGTATCACTGCTTCAGATGTGCTTCGGTGTAATTTCATTTCTGCCCGCAAAGGTAAAGAAAAACAGTCCTTCCCGGTTGTGATTAATTTTTACCACTCAAAAAAACAAACGGTCATCCAAATGATTTTGTGTCCGCTCGGGGCTTCCTGTGCATAGAAATGCTACATTGTTTAACTTCGGGAGCCTAAAATACTTATGGGAAGAATCACCATCGCAGTCTACCGCCCCATCGCCGGCAAAGAAGCCGAGCTATTGGAACTCATTGACTCGCACATGCCAATCCTGAAACAGGAAGGACTGATCACGGACCGGAAGCCCTATGTGATGAAAGCCGCGGACGGCACGATCGTCGAGATCTTTGAGTGGAAATCTCCCGCGGCAATCGAAGCGGCACACAAAAATCCGCAGGTCGCTAAACTTTGGGAACGATTTGGCGCTGTTTGTGAATATCTCCCTCCTGTAAAAGTCACCGAGTTTAATAATCTGTTCTCCGAATTTGAACCAATTAACTAACACCTAATAAAATCTATGAAAAGAAGGAATTTTCTTCGCAATGGAGCTGCTGCAGCAGCCTCCGCCATCACAGTGACAGGATCATTCGCGGCAATTGCATCCCCACCTGTGCTGCCGGTTGCAGAAAAACCATTTAAGCTAAACTACGCACCCCATGATGGAATGTTTGCAAACCATGCCGGGAAGAGTTTTATAGACCAGATCAAATTCATGCATGAGCAGGGGTTTCGCGCCATTGAAGACAACGGCATGCTTAGGCGGCCGGTGGAAGAGCAGGAACAGATCGGCAGCGAACTGGCAAGGTTGGGAATGACGATGGGCGTTTTCGTCGTCGACGGCGGAGATAACTGGAAGACCTCCCTCACAACCGGCAAGCAGGACTTCAAGGACAATTTTGTCAGCACATGTAAAAAATGCGTCGACACCGCCAAAAGAGTTAATGCCAAATGGATGACGGTGGTTCCGGGTTTTTTCGATCGCAGCATTCCCATGGGAATTCAAACATCCAATGTGGTGGATGCCCTGAGAAGAGGCGCTGAGATCTTTGAGCCTCACGGCCTGATCATGGTGCTGGAGCCGCTGAGCGATACCCCCGATCTGTTTATGCGTTTTTCGGATCAGACCTATGAGCTGTGCAAGGCAGTTAACAGCCCCTCTTGCAAGATCCTGTATGATGCATATCACATGCAGCGCAATGAAGGGAACCTCATCAACAACATCGAAAGGTGCTGGGACGAGATCGCCTATTTCCAGATTGGAGACAACCCTGGCAGAAAGGAACCGACTTCCGGTGAGATCAATTACAGGAACATTTTTAAATATGTCTACAATAAAGGCTATAGGGGCGTTTGGGGAATGGAGCATGGCAACCTTAATCCGGGCAAAGAAGGCGAACTGGCGCTAATCCGCGCTTATCGCGAATCAGATAATTTCTGAAATTTTTTTACGGATTCACTGCAAAATTCCCTGCCACGAGCGGGGAATTTGTTTTAATTTTGGAATCTCACCACAGTTGAATGAATATGGGCGCCAGACTTTTCTCTCTATGTATCGCTACGGCAATACTTTTCTTCTCGCCGGCAGTTCTTGCACAGGACGATGAGCTTGGTAAAGCGCTCGTCAAAGGACTCGGTAACATGGGTGCGAAAAAGAAAGCCAAGCTGGATTCGGTCGATTTTCAATTTGCAATCTCTGTCAATGAAAACGCCGGTTTGATCGATGTCAGGCAGAAGGGCGAAGCGGTGACGCGCGGTATGTACATCCTGAAAGACCAAAATGAAAAAACGGCTGCAGAGATCGGACGGGATTCAGTGGACATCGCTACTGCTCTTTATCGGTGGAGGCTTTATAAGCGCGCGGAGGCGTCGTTTATCAGCGCCAAGGCCTTTCTCGAAAGAAATCAGCTTACTGACGACATCAGTTATTTGAGATGCCTTTCCAACCTGGCCCTGGTCTACATGGCGGAAGGCAAGACAATGGAAGCAGAACAATATGTCAATGATGCGCTTAGCGCCAGTATCCAGCAGGGCGAAACCTCCGCGGCATATGTTGCCAATCTGAACAGCAAGGCAAAATTTCAACAGATGGTCGGCCACTACAATGAAGCCGAGAAAGCGTTTGACGAAGCGCTGACGCTCAGCAAAAAAGTGTTTACCGAAACCAGCCTGCAGTATGCCATTATACTTAACAATAAAGCGATGTTGTATCAGAACGTCGGGAGGTTTGAGGAAGGCATTGCGCTGATGAACCAGGCGATCACAACTGCCGATGCAGCATTCAAGAAAGCCGTAAAGTTAAAGGGCAAAGATTCATTTGACGGCAGACGGTTCCAATCGAACCTCGCCTTCATGTATCAGATGGCAGGAAAATTTGTGGAGGCAGAGGCGACATTTCTGGATATGAAAAAATTGTACGAGAACAACAGAGCAGCAAATAATCCTGAATATGCAGCGTTATTGAACCAGCTTGCCGTGCTTTACATACAGATAAAAAAATATGATCAGGTGGATGCACTTTTGAAAAAAGCACTGGAGATCCTGAAGAAGAAACCCGGAGAAGACAGCCCCGCGTTTGCGCGTGCAACCAGCGACCTGGGGACATTTTACAGAATCACAGGTAAGCATGAAGATGGTGAAAAATTATTAACAAAAGCTGTCAGTCTTCGGGAAAAAGCTTTAGGAACAACCCATCCGGATTACTTCCGCACAAAAGAAGAGCTTGCAATTCTCTACTGGAAAATGCAGCAATGGGACAAAGCCTACGCTGAGTATAAAGCCGTGATGGATAAAACCATTGACTTCATCAACAAGTATTTCCCACCGATGAGTGAAGCCGAAAAAACGAAATACTGGGATATCACCTTCCCCCGCTTCCAGCGGTTTTACAATTTCGCAATCGCTGCGGCGACCACACGGCCGGCGATCGCTGAAGATATTTTCGACTACCAAAGCGCCACGAAGGGCTTGTTGCTGAACGCGACAAACAAGGTCAAAGAAGCAATTTTGAAAAGCGGTGATAAAACTCTCGTGAACGATTACATTCAATGGCTCGACAAAAAAGAGGCGCTGGCAAGGTATTATTCACTCTCGAAAGAAGAGCTTGCAGAACAAAAGATCGACCTCCCTTCCCTGGAAGCGGAAGCCAACCGCATGGAGCGCGCGTTGTCCTCAAAGTCGGTAGATTTCTCATCCGGCTACTCGACCCAGAAAGTGAGCTTTAAACAGATTCGCGACGTTCTCGCTGAAAATGAAGCTGTGGTGGAGGTCATCCGCATTCACACTTACGATCAGGATTTTACCACCGACTCAAAATATTTGGCACTGGTGCTGACCAAAGGAATGGAAGTGCCTAAAATGGTTATTCTCGAAAATGGTGCTCAGCTGGAAACACGTTACGCGAAATTTTATCGTAACGCCATCCAGCAACGACTCGATGACGGATATTCCTACGACCAGTATTGGGGCCGTTTTGATAATGAGCTGCAGACGAAGAAGGTCATTTACGTTTCACCGGATGGCGTGTATAACCAGATCAATCTCAACACGTTGAAAAAGCCGGCAGGTGATTATCTTATTAACCGTTACGAGATCACCATTGTCGGCAACTCAAAAGATCTGATCAGTTTGAAGAATAAGAAGGCAGGTACAATTGCCAAAAGCGCAACCCTTCTCGGATTTCCAGACTATGGTGGAGACCGGGTCTCGCCGCTCCCGGGTACAAAAGTTGAAATTGAAACGGTTTCAAAAATTCTAAAGACCGGCGGATATCAGGTCTCACAATTCGCCGCAGCGGAGGCTTCGGAAAAAAATCTCAAAGCCGTGAAAAGCCCGGCACTGATGCATATCGCGACCCATGGATATTTTCTGAAGGATGTTGAAAGCGAAGGAAACGCTTTTGGCGTGAGCGCCGACAACGCAGCCAACAATCCGCTGTTGCGATCCGGCCTGATGCTGGCAAATGCAAGCAAGACAGTAAGCGGAACTTCGTCCCCCAGCATCGAAAGTAATGACAATGGGATCCTCACCGCCTACGAAGCAATGAATCTCGATCTTGACAATACAAGTCTTATTGTATTAAGCGCGTGTGAAACCGGCCTTGGCGACGTCAAGAACGGTGAAGGTGTCTATGGTCTGCAACGCGCGTTCCTCGTTGCCGGCGCTGATGCGATGATCATGAGCCTCTGGAAAGTCGATGACGCCGCCACCCAGCAGCTGATGACAAATTTTTATACGAACTGGATCAAACTTGGCAACAAACAAAAAGCCTTCAAGCAGGCGCAGCTTCAACTCATGACCAAATACAAGGAACCCTACTATTGGGGAGCATTTGTGATGATGGGACAATAAGAGATTTAGAATTTGGCGTTGCGTAACGAGTGAGTCTCGAGTTTTACGGGATAACACGAATTATGTTTATGTTTTGTCCCTGCCAAGTCCCGGTAGGGACGTCAATCCTGGTAGAAAGGGCAATAAATTTTAACGAAGTGCCGTCCGGCACGTGACAGGCGAACGGTTTGAATACAAACCGTTCATCGTAATCAATTTGCGTTGATCTGCCTGATTGCTTCTATTCGTTTATTCCTTCTGATTTGTAAATTGTCCCTTTATTAATCTATGCATCGATGGAACTTGTTCGACTTGGAAATTCAGAAGTAAAAGTGACTCCCCTGACGTTCGGCGCATGGGCAATTGGAGGATGGATGTGGGGAGGCGCCGAAGAGACCGAATCACTTCGCGCAATTCGCGCTTCGTATGATCATGGCATGACAACGATCGATACCGCGCCCGTTTATGGCTTTGGCAAAAGCGAACAGCTGGTGGCGAAAGCCATGGAAGGGATTTCACGCGATAAATATCAGATTCTTACAAAGTTCGGAATGAACTGGGAAACAAGCGAGGGCGAGTACTTTTTCGACACCACCGACAATCACGGCAAACCGGTGAAGATGTTCAAATTCTCCGGCCGGCAAAGAGTGAGAACGGAATGTGAGCAAAGTCTTCAAAGATTGAAGACCGATTACATCGATCTGCTGCAGATCCATTGGGCCGACAACACCACACCCATTGACGAAACGATGGGCGAGGTCGCGAAGCTGATCGCAGAAGGGAAAGTTCGCGCCGCCGGAGTTTGCAATTATTCCGCTGCCCAGGTTGAAGAAGCGGTAAAAACAGTCAAAATTGTTTCGAACCAGGTGCCATACAGCATGGTAAACCGCACCATCGAAAAGGAAATAATGCCTCAGGCCGTGCGGAGAGGAATTTCGATTCTTCCCTATAGCCCCTTACAGCGGGGACTGCTTACCGGAAAGATCACACGCGATTACAAATTTGCTGAGGGGGATTCACGGCCAGGCACGAAGTATTATCAACCGGTAAACCTTGACAGGATCAATAACATGCTTGAGAAATTTAAGCCAATTGCACGTCAGCACGCGGCGACGCTTTCCCAGGTGATCATAAGCTGGACGCTGGCGCAACCTGCGGTGACTACCGTTCTCGTTGGTGCGCGATCCGACAGCCAGGTGAAGGAAAATGCAGGCGCTTTGAATTTCAAGCTCTCACCCGATGAATTGAAATTTATGACCGCCACCGCCGATCAGTTGACATTGGCTGAGTAACCTGTGGTCTGCCCAGCGATCCAGCCACCTGGCCAGCCAGCTACCCACTATGGCTTCAATCCGCCGGCGATATCCTCAACAACATTCCCGGACCCTCCGTAGCGACGTAAATAAATCCATCCGGACTTTGAGCAACGGCCCTGACACGCGCAACTTTATCGAGCAGTTTTTCCTGTTTTACATATTGGCCTTTGTCCAGTTCGACGCGCGCGACATGTTGAAAGGAAAGGGCCCCGATCAAAAGGTTATTTTTCCATCCCGGAAATTTGTCACCGGTCACCAATGCCATTCCACACGGGGCGATCGACGGTACCCAATAAGTCACGGGCTGTTCCATCCCCTCTTTTTCAGTGATGTTCGAGATTGGGTTGCCATCGTAGTTGATCCCATAGGTGATCGCTGGCCATCCGTAATTTTTTCCTTTCTCGATTTTATTCAATTCGTCGCCTCCTTTCGGTCCATGTTCATGTGCCCATAGTGTCTCCGTTTGACGGTCGTAAACAAGTCCTTGCGGATTGCGATTACCATAGCTCCATATTTCCGGCCTGGCACCTTCCTGGCTGACAAATGGGTTATCAGTCGGAACGCGGCCGTCGTCGTGCAACCGCAGAATTTTTCCCAGGTGATTTTCCAGGGTCTGTGCATTCTGCATGTTGCCCCGTTCGCCGGATGAAAAGAAAATATATCCTTTTCCGTCAAAGGCGATCCTGGATCCGAAATGGGCACCCGAGTTGACAAAAGGTTGAGCGGTAAATAACTCCTGGAATTCAACAAATTTATTTCCGTCCAGTTTCGTTCTCGCAAGCGTAGTCGCGCCTCCGCCCTCACCTGGTTTGGCGTAAGTGAGGTAGATCAATCCGTTGGTTTCATAATCTGGATGCAACTGAATATCGAGCAGTCCACCCTGTCCGTTGGCATAAACTGCAGGTACATTTTCAATCTCTTCCGCCTGTTGCTCGCCGTTTTTAAAAACGACGATTCGGCCCTCGCGTTCGGTGACAAGAATTCTTTGATCGGGCAGAAAAGTAATTCCCCACGGATTTTTCAATGTGTTCGACAGCGTGTCAACAGTGAATTTCTGATCTTCCGAGTTGATCACAGTAGACGATACTCCGTTATCCTTTTCCGTGCATGCGGTCAGGGCGGCAAGAAGGTAAATTAAAATGATATTTTTCATGTGCTTGTTGTTCACGTGTTACTGTATGAAACGATATGTCATCTAGGCAATGTCGGCCCTGGGCATTAGCCGCTGCGCTGAGCTGTACAGAGAAACAAAATTGAAAACGATTGCGCTGGATCCCATGTTCTTCTGAATGATATTGGATGGAGCAAAGGTATAAAATGATTGAGACTGCGAACCAGCGATGTCGACCGAAAGCATTTAGAACTTGATGAACGGTTTGCTTTCCTGCAGCAAAGGACAAAAGCGGATACACAGCCAACCCCTTCTGAAAATCGTCGACAATAACAATCACGCCTACAAAATTGCCAAAATGATCGCGATGATGTTTCCGGCGATGTATCCGAATACCACGATTCTGGAAAGTATTCTGTTGACCTTTAAAGCCCTTTCGGGTTTGCCGTTGTCGTGCAGGTGAAGGGCAAATGCCGAAACAACCAGGGTGCCAAAAATGCTGAGGAAGGTTAACGTATGGAGCGTATCCACGAGGGTGAATGATGAACTCTCCGGCAACAGCGAATCAATAATGTATTTGTTACCCACGGCAGCGAACAATCCACCGACCGGCAAACCGAAGCGCGGCTCGAGCTCCGAAGGGTGGGGTGTAAAACTGATCATTGAAATCAGGAATGCGATGTACATCCCGATAAAAATTTTCAGAAACAGGCCCCACGCATTTCGTTCAATATCCATTTCAATAACGAATTGGGAAAAGGTGTAAGCCGTATTCCCCGGCCGTGAATCGCCAAAGCCGGTCTGGTAGTCATTGTCAGACCTCCGAACCCTGAAATTCCGGATGGTCCAGCCGTCAATGGCTTCCTCTTCCGCAAATCGGCTGCCGGCGGAATCCGGCAAAAAAACAAGGCTGCTGTTATCAAATAGTGTGTTTTCAATCTGCACCTTCAGGTGCTGCTGGTCAAAAGGAAAGTCTTCAACATCCCAGCTTTCTTTCATCACACATTTCATTTTCATGATGACCCAGGCCTTGCCTTCAAGACTGTCGATGATAATTTCCGGGGGTTCAATGGTTTTTGCATTGGGTATGTCGAGTTGCTTTGAAAAATCGAAATCAGGATTACTATACAAAAACCAGAGCCAAAAACGGATGGTGTACTCTTTGTCGTGAAAGTTGATGTCGTGAACGCTGATGACATATGCCCCTGCCTTCACAGTGTCCGGGTATCGAACGTCTTCAGGATACTCCTGAGCAAACAACAAACGGGATTGAAGCATGAGAAACAGGAAGAAGGAAAAGCGCCAGGGGTCTAACATATTTCAAATGTAAAATATTTGGCGTTTTCCGCGAATTCGGAAGTTTGCGTTTCGCGTGCTAATTTCAGGGCAAAATTAAATACCATGTACCAGGGCCTAGTGATTACCCACTCTTATCTGCGATATATCATCCTCCTCATGCTGGTGATCGTGATCGTTGTTTCTTTGATCGGCCTGTTGAATAAGGTACCGTATTCAAGGCGCCACGATAAAGCCGGACTTTTCCTGTTCATCTGTGCGCATACGCAGTTGCTGATCGGGATCATCCTGTATGTGGTCAGCGCAGGTTATGGACATCGTGTTCAGTTCAACAGCGAAACGATGAAAGATCCGGCGTTGCGGTATTTTGCCGTCGAGCATGCAGCGATGATGCTGGTGGCTGTGGCGTTCATAACCGTAGCCCGGATAAGCGCGAAAAAAACACCGGTTGACCAGAAAAAGCACCTGCGAATGCTCGTTTACAACGCCCTCGCGCTGGGATTGATCATCGTAACGGTTTATTTTCTTGGTGGCCAATACAATACTTACTGAAATATCATCTTGAATTTTCTTTAACCGGTCGTATCCCGCGGTTTTTCAGTCAAGCGCGATTGCACGGAATGTCTTAAATTTACTGCGTAACCCACGGTATTTATGAAAGGTCTGTTCACCATTCTCCTCGTTGTGCTCAATTTTCATGCTTTTGGACAAAAGTTGTCGTCCCGTTACGAACTGGCCAAAATGGACAAAACAGTGAATACTTTCCATCATGAGGCGGCCCCGATCGTTTCACCCGATGGAAATATCCTCTATTTCTTTGTCATGAATCATCCGGAAAACACCATGGGGAAAGACGATACCCAGGACATATGGATGTCAAAAAAAGAAGCCGACGGCACCTGGGGAACTGCACAACACCTGACTTCGCCTTTTAACATCCACCCGTCCAATCAGCTTTTTACAATTCTTCCCGATGGCAGTTTATTTATCAAGGGAGGAAAATCAAAGGGCGAAAAAGGGTTTTCTATCGCAAAGGCCGGCGGCGGATTGCGTGAATTACAGGTGAAGGACTTCACGAAAATGAATAAAGGCAGATTTTACGGGGCGACGATCTCGTCGGACATGAAACACATTATCATTTATTTCAGCGAGCTGGAAAACAGTCCTAACAGTGATCTTTACGCAAGCCACCTTCAGCCGGATGGAACTTATTCGCGTCCGGAAAAACTGAAGATCAGCACCAACACCGATGACCTGGGGCCCTTTATTGGTCCCGACCAGAAGAGCCTGTACTTTTCGAGCTCGCGCCAGGCCCCCGGACGGCAGGGCAATTCCGATATCTATAAATCCGAAAGACTCGATGACACATGGATGTCGTGGTCGACACCTGTTAACCTGGGCAAACCGATCAACACGAGCGGGGAAGATTATTACTTTACAATGGACGACAACGGCAACGTCTTTACGAGCCGCGCAAACAAAGCCATGGAGGGTATGCAACTCGACCTCTACATGCTCGTTCGGAAAGATCTGAAAATTAACCTCGAAGGTGTCGTCGTGAATGAAAAGGACAAGTCGCCAATTCCCTCCAGCGTCCAGGTAAAAATTAAAGACCAGCAACCATTGTCCCTTAAAGCAGGTGCGGATGGCATTTTCAAAACCAAATTTCACGAAGTTTCCGCTTACACAGTCAGCGCCTCCTCCGATGGATTTCTTCCGAAGGAATTATCTTTCACTGTGCCCTTACTGTACAGCGATACAACCATTCAGATTGAAATTCCATTGACGCCCGTAGCAAAAACGCTGATGTTGACAGGAAATGTCTACGATCAAAAGACTTCAAAACTTGTCGACGCGAAACTCGATCTTAATCTGCGTGGCGACCGTAAATCCACTTTCACAACCGAGGCCGCTGAAGGACGTTACGAGCAGGTCATTCCAAAGCTTGGACGCTATATTCTGACTGCCTCAGCAGAAGGATATCTGAACGCTACCGATAGCGTTGAAATTAACAATGAGGAGATCACACCGGTGACCAAAGACATTTACCTGCAACCCATCGAGGTTGGTGTGACCATCAGGTTAAAAAACATCTATTTTGATTTTGATAAATTCACCCTTAAAAAAGAATCATTCGTTGAGCTGAACACCGTGGTTGATTTTCTGAAGCTCAATCCAACCGTCGAAATAGAAATTTCGGGACACACCGATAACAAGGGCTCAGATGACTACAATACCACGCTGTCGCAGGGAAGGTCACAGGAGGTTGTAAATTATATCGTCAGCCAGGGTATCGAACGTTCCAGACTTTCTGCCCACGGATACGGCGAATCAAAACCGATCGATTCAAACGACTCCGAAGAAGGCCGCGCGAACAACCGGCGTGTGGAATTCACGGTTGTCAAGAAATAGAAAAGAGTTTAAAGTTTGATGTTTGAGGTAAGTAGTAGTGTCCGGTTAAACTAGCTTGTCAGATTGAATTGTGGAAAGTTGTATTGTTCTACAAGCTTTCAATTTCTTGGCGTTCGTGCGTATCTGAGTTACTTTCTACCCGCTACTGCTGCGGATGCAACCTCAGGAGCCTGCGAGGTGTAAAACCCTGCGAAAAACCTGACCTGCACAGCCCTATGAGAAGAAGAGTTGGTATAGTGAAACCTTAACTTTTTTGATCAAAACCATTTGTTAATCAATCGCCAATCGTTCGAAAATTTCTTTACTATGATCGCAGGCGATCTTTATCGAATCAGTTCCCACGCGATACAGTTGTTTAATTCGCCGGTAGCTTAGGTATATCATCTTGTCACTCTTCAAAATATTGATTAAATTTTTACGAGTTGTTTCTGAATGCGGTTCCTGGCAAAGACATTTGCCAACAAATCTGTATGCATTACCAACTTCCATAAAATTGTCAGTTGCATGGCCGGCCGTATTCCAGTCTTGAAAAGTATTGTCGGTGATAAAATAAGTGTATTCTTCATGACATGAGCCAATTGAAATGCTCTGCTTGATTGGGCCTCCCAAAATGATCACATAGTAACCTGCTGCAATCACCGTTAATAATATCACCGCTCTTGTAACCAAGCGTTTCATAGAGATCATGTTAGTCAATTATATATGTATATATAATTATTTTGAAATCCTAATTTTTAAGATTCACATTGTCAAATAGTCGCACGTACTGCTGCATTTCACAATTCAATTAGCTTGTCATAGACTTTGTAGTATGAACGGAACTTGAAACTTGAAACAACTTGGAACTTGAAACTTGAACTCGAAACTATGCCGAACTACCCGGCTGCCTGTATACTTAGCTGCAACATCAGGCTTCGAACTACCCCCCGCGCACCCTTTTGTTCCCTGAAGGGGCCCTCGCACAATCTGTCCGGTTCTAGAACTTGAAACAACTTGAAACTTGAAACTTTGGACTAAACTTTAGACTTTAAACTTGGAACCTGGAACCTGGAACTTTAAAGCCTGCCTGTTCGGCAGAAAGGTTGTTACAAGGTTTGAAAGTCTTGAACCTTGAACAAGTTCTTACAGTACATGATATACCGATAAGTAGTCTTTGATCATCGTGATCGTTTCTTCAACTGTGTTCGCGATCATTACCTTGTAGGTCCCAATGTTCTTGAAGAATCGGATCGTGATCTCGTCTTGGTGAAGAAGGATGACTTTCTTATTGCCCTTGAGCGCGAGGGATACTTCCGAGGCGGTTCCGGCTGCCATACCGATCACCACGATCACGTGGCTGGAGAGGATATTGATAATGTTTCGCGCGCTTCCCATGCCGGTCATGATCTTGATATCCGCGTGATCTGATGCATTTGCGCTGTTGTCATTCGGCAAAATTCCGATCGTTAAACCGTCAACCTCGTGTGCTCCGCGCATCGCAGCATCCATAATCCCGAAACTCCGCCCGCCCGTAAGCACAATCCAACCGTGTTCGGCCACCGCTTTACCGAGTTCAAAGGCCATTTCGTTTTCGTCCGGGGAGGCATTTTCTCCCGGCCCCATAATTCCGATTATTGTTTTTGCCATAATGATTCAGAATGACGCAAGATAAATTACGATTTGGCGATGTCCAAACTTCAAAACTCATTATCACATTCCTGGCACCGATTTACTTTTTTATGTGGAAATAACACACCAAAAAAAATCAGGCCGAGGTTATCTGCGGATTTCTTTGGAAAATCCCGGATGATGCTCGCGGAATTGCATTTTGGACATTTGTAAGACGGATCACTTTCGGAAATTTCTTCCCTTAGGAGCGTTGCAGCGGTCTGTTCATCCCGCGCAAAAAGATGAAGCCTTACCCTGAAAGCCATAAAGGGCAGACCCGGGTAAAGGCTGGACATATTTTCCTCTGTCAGAAAACAGGGTATGCCGTAAGCGTCAAGTTTTGTTTTGGCAATACTCGCATCGATTACCGAATCATACCATCGAAACACAATGATGTTGTCCCCGTCTTCCATCGCTCAATGTTTAATAAACTTGTCTCGTTGTCAACCGTGAGATTCCCTTCGATCCGTTGGGGAAATTGTTTTGGCTTCAGTCCCATAAATCACATCTTTGCAGTAGTAAACCAAATATAGAGAAATGAAACGTTTGATTGTCGATATGGACGATGTCATTGCTGATGCGACCGGACAATTCATCAGCTGGTACGAGCGGGAATTCGGCATTCGCATCGAAAGAAGCGTGCTCAATGGCAAAGAAGAAGGAGAGGGGTTCCCCGACAACCATCAAATATTGCGGCAGTTCCCCTACCGGGACAACTTTTTTCGCACGATGCAAATCAACGAGGGTAGCCGTGAGGTGCTGGAACGCCTGAATCAAAAATACGAGTTGTTCATCGTTTCGGCTGCCATGGAATTCCCGCAATCCCTGTCGGAAAAGCTGGCATGGCTTCAGGAACACCTGCCTTTTTTATCCTGGAAGCAGATCGTGTTTTGTGGAAGCAAAGCCGTTGTACATGGCGATTATATGATCGATGACCTGCCGCATAATCTGGAACGTTTTAATGGCGACAAATTTATTTTTTCAGCGCCCCACAATCTTCACATCAACCATTTTCAGCGGTTGAATAACTGGGCAGAAGTAGGACAACGGTTTCTTTAACGTTTTTTTACTTGAGGACCGATTGTTTTTTGGCACGGCACCGCTGCTCGCGATGGATTTGGAAAGCAGCAGTTTGATCCGATTGCTAATCGAAAAAAATACAGTGGAGCAGGTAGCTGAAATATTGTGTATTCTTTGATTTTGACAGGTTTCTCTGCTCAATTAGCCGTATTTTGGAAGAATTTTCTTTCAAGTTGTAACATCAGGACCTTCCCGTCGTCTAGTATTTGAATCTCAACGGATGAATATCGAAGCTTTTCAAACCAGGGTATTACCTTCGAAAAACAGGCTTTTTCGCTTTGCGCTGAAGTTCCTCGGCAACGAAGAAGACGCAAAAGATGTGGTTCAGGAGGTTTTTATCCGCGTTTGGAACGGAAGAGAGCAAATGGCACAGGTTCAAAACTGGGAGGCCTGGTGTATGCGCATCACCAGAAATCTTTCGCTTGACCGAATTCGTTCGCTGTCGCGCAAACAGACGCAGGCTATTGAAGAAAGTTTTGATGTTCACAACCAGGGATTAACCCCCCATGAGGCAACGGAAATACGTGAGAGTATGCAGCGAATCACCGAATTTATTTCGTCACTGCCTGAAAAACAGCGGCAGGTTATCCATCTTCGCGATGTCGAGGGCTATAGTTACAATGAGATCTGCGAAATTCTCGAGCTCGACATGAACCAGGTGAAGGTTAGCCTGTTCAGGGCGAGAACGGCAGTACGTGAAAAACTGATGAGGATCAATGCTTATGGACTCTAAAAAAATCGAAGCGCTCCTGGAAAAGTATTGGAAATGCGAGACTTCCCTGGAAGAGGAGCAGCTGTTACGTCAGTACTTTCAGGGATCTCAAATTCCCGAAAGGTGGAGGGAAACTGCCAATTTGTTCAGATACTTTGAAGAAAGTAAAAAAAAGACCTTGACCGATGTCACTTTCGACGGTGAGGTGCTGACAAAAGTCAGGGGTTCATCAAAAGGAAAAATGGCCACGCTTGTGTATAACAGTATGCGCATTGCCGCAGGTGTCGCCGTCCTCACAGTCGCTTTCTGGTTCGTTAAAACCGATGTCAGAAAAACCACTCCGCAGGAAATTGTTGATACTTATGACGACCCGAAGCTTGCATTCGAAGAAACGAAAAAAGCGTTGATGATGATTTCGAAAAGCTTTGGTACTGCCGAGGAACAAACCAGAAAAATAGACCTCTTTAATGATGCCCAGGACGGCATCCGTCGAAAAAAGGAAGTAAAACAGAATCTCTGAAAAAGATAGTCGTAAAAAAATAAGCATTTTAAAAAGATATTATATGAAAAAGATAGTTGCAGTTGTTGTGTTGGCCCTGGTATTCAGCGGCACGTATGCGCAGGACGCCATATCCAAGCTTTTTAGCAAATATCAGAACGACGATTCATTCACCCAGGTGAATGTCTCAAGCAAGATGTTCAGCCTCTTTACAAACATGGAAGCCGACACGCCGGAAGATCAGGAAGTTCTGAATGCGATCAGTAAACTTAAAGGCCTTCGTATTCTGATGAAGGAAAACACCTCCGATGCGCGCACACTTTATAAGGAAGCATACGCCCTGGTTCCACTGAAAGAATTTGAGGAGCTGATGTCGGTTCGCGATAAAGACAAGGATCTCAAATTTTATATCAGAGAAAGCGCCGGTAAGATCTCCGAGCTGGTGATGATCATGGGCGGTGCCGACGACTTTATGGTGATGAGCCTCTTTGGGGAGATCGACCTGAAACAGGTGTCCCGCATGGGTAAAAGAATGAACGTGCAGGGGCTGGAGAATCTGCAAAAGCTCGGCGATGACGACAAAAAAGACGACGGGAAAAAGAAAAACTAATACGTTAAAGGGCGTTGCCTTCGCTGGTAACGCCCTCTGTGCTTAAAAAAAACTCCGCCCTTCATGAAATCCTTCACCTTGATTTTCATTTTCGCCGTTTGCGCCGGCCATGTCGCAGCGCAAAGCAAAACGTTCAGTACCCTTCGCAATAAATTCAGCGGCCATGAAAATGTATTTCATTTCAAGGTGTCCGGATTTTTTGCACGAACAGCCATGAAGATTGCCGGAGAACATGAGTTCGGAAAAGCGATTGTGGAGATGCGTTCAGCCCGGTTCATCTCCATCCCCAAAGAAGCGTTCGATAAGGAAAATGTCAGCGTAAAAGGACTGAAAAAGCTCGTGTTGACGGATTCCTTTCAGCAACTGGCTTCGATTTCAGGTCACGGTGACGAGGTTACGCTGTATCTGAGAGAAGGAAGGAACAAAAAACACAACCAATACCTGGTGCTCGTCAACAGTATAGACCACGTGCTTGCAGTCGAAATAAAAGGATTTATTGATCCCGAAACCATGCGCGCAAATTCCGATATAACTGCCAAACAATGAATTTTATGAAACCAGGATCGCTTTTTCTGCTGCTTATTTTAGCTTCTCCGTTTTTTTTACCTGCCCAAAGCAAAACCACCGAAGCATTGGACAAGCAGTACGACTCGAAGACCGCTTTTTTTTATCATAACACGCTCCGCATGATGAACCAGAGCGAAGACCCCGCTTTCGACGCGCTGATCAAGGATATTGAAAAAGTAAAATTCCTTATGATCCGCAAAGACGCCGCATCGTTCGACTACAGGAAAGTGGTGGCTGCATACAAATCCGAAGCGTTCGAAGAAGCGATGAGCAGCAGGCACGAAGGAAAAAACTTTGACGTGTTTTTGAAGGAAAACAATAGCAAAACCAGCGGCATGCTGGTACTTGTCAATGACACAGAGACATTTATAGTCCTCGACATCGTCGGCAGCATCGCCCTGGACCAGGTGACTAACCTATACAATACGATGGGCAAAGATTCCCACATAGAAAATATGATGAAGGATCTTTTGAAAAACGATAAAAAAGACTGACACAAAGAGCATGGTCGTGTAATTCAGAACACGGGGCGGCGACGAATCAGTTGTATTTACATCTAATCAATTTATCTTGGAGACTGTCTTATCAATATCTGGCCTGTCGAAACATTTCGGAAGGATCAAAGCTGTGAACAACCTGAACCTGGAGGTAAAACGCGGTCAGGTTTTTGGAATGCTTGGCCCTAATGGAAGTGGCAAAACTACAACCCTGGGTATGCTGATGGGGGTCGTAAATCCTACAGCCGGCAATTTTACATGGTTTGGCGAACATCCGTCACATCACATCAGGAAACGGATCGGTGCGGTGCTTGAACACCCGATTTTTTACCCTTATCTCACCGGACAAAAAAACCTGGAGCTCAATGCGATGATCAAGCAATGTGATCCAAACAATATCCCCCAGGTGCTCGAGCTTGTCGAACTCACCGCCAGAAAAGATGATAAATACAAAACCTACTCGCTGGGGATGAAACAAAGGCTCGCGATCGCCTCGGCGCTGCTGAATGATCCTACGGTGCTGATCCTCGATGAACCGACAAACGGTCTTGATCCTATGGGAATAGCCGAAATCCGTCAACTGACCCGCAAGATCGCCGCCAATGGCAAAACGATTATTCTTGCAAGTCACCTGTTGGATGAGGTTCAGAAAGTCTGTACCGACTTTGCTGTGTTGAAAAGGGGCAACCTTATTTATTCGGGGCCGGTTGCAGAAGTTGGAAAGGGATCGGAGACAGTTTCAGTTGTTGCAGAAGGAGAAGCGGTTCATGAGTTGCTATTGTCGTTCGCAGGCACCTCCTCACTTGCACGCGACAACGGCAGTTTCGAAGTATCGTTGCGCGATGGTTTTAAAAGCAGGGATATCAACCAGTTTCTTTTCGAGAAAGGAGTTGTCGCCTCGCAAATCGTGGCGAAAAGAAAAAGCCTCGAAAAGCAATTCCTGGAAATACTCGCTGATTCCTAAAAAAAATCCCACTTCTATTATTATATACTATGCTGCATTTGCTGAAAATCGACCTGAAGAAAATGACGAGTTACCGGACTTTTTGGGTCATTACGGGCTTGTATTTTGTGGTTCTTCTTTTTGGCGGATTGAGCGGAATGGAAGTTCTGAAGTGGTTGAAACGCACCTTCGAAGACTTCGGCGGTGACCTCAATATCAATAGGATCCCGCTCTACCATTTCCCCGACATTTGGCTAAACATTATCTGGGTTGCTGGATTGTTGAAAATCGTTCTGGGGGTAATGGTCATAACCTCGGTAACCAACGAGTATGCCTACCGGACATTGCGGCAAAACATAATAGACGGTTTGAGCCGTTCGCAGTTTCTTTTTTCAAAAGTGTATACAAATGTGCTTTTGAGCCTGGCCAGCATGTTTGCAATTTTTATCGTCATCATGACAACCGGGCTGATCTACAGTCCGAACACTTCCATCCAATGGATACTCTCGGATATTGAATTCCTGCCGGTCTATTTTCTCGAAGTGTTCATGTTCCTTTCCTATGCTTTAATGATCGGGTTCCTGATCCAGCGCGCCGGCCTATCTATCATCGTTTTGTTGCTTTCGCCAGCCATTGAAGCGATCATCACATCAAACTGGATCCAGGATTATGCCCCAGCCATTGTCGGCTTCTTCCCGATGCGCGCACTCTGGAATCTTATCGAATGGCCTTTCCCGCGTTATGCCTTTCAGGAGATCAAGGACTATATCGACTTTAAAACAGTGGCGATCGTTGTAGCGTGGATCGGCTTATTTAATTATTTCAGCTTCCTCAAATTAAAACGTTCCGATATTTAGTTGCCTCTTGCCCGCGGAAAGTTTAAATTCACTTTCCAAAAGCAAAAGTTCACCGTGTATAACCGGAGAAATTTTATTTCAAAGCTCGGTCTGGGCGCCGCACTCCTGCCATTTTATTCCCCGAATGCGCATTCATCACCATTTCAGCAGAAGAAGCTTGGCGTCGCGCTGGTCGGACTGGGTAATTACAGCACGAACAAGCTCGCTCCGGCCCTGCAGGAAACTAAAGGTTGTCATCTCGCTGGAATTGTTACGGGGTCGGCAGAGAAAGCTTCGCGATGGAAAAGCCAGTATAATATTCCCGAAAAGAACATTTACGACTACAGGAATTTTGACGACATCGCCGGCAACGCGCAGATCGATATCGTTTACGTGGTCTTGCCAAATTCCATGCACCATGAATACGTTATCCGTGCTGCCAAAGCCGGTAAACATGTGATTTGCGAAAAACCGATGGCCCTTTCTTCAAAGGAATGCCAGGAGATGATCGATGCATGCAAAAAATCCAACGTCAAATTGTCGATCGGCTATCGCTGTCATTTCGAACCCTACAATATGGAAGCCATGCGCGTCGGACAGCAAAAGGTGTTTGGCAAAGTCAAAGTGGTTGAATCTTCGATGGGCTTCAAAATTGGCGATCCGAATCAATGGAGACTAAAAAAATCCATGGCTGGCGGAGGAGCGATGATGGACGTCGGCATCTATGCAATCCAGGGTGCCCGTTATGTCACCGGCGAAGAACCTGTCTCTGTGACGGCACAGGAATTCAAGACCGACCCTGTCAAGTTCGCCGAAGTTGACGAGATGATTTTTTGGCAAATGGAATTTCCAGGTGGAGCAGTGTCAACTTCGACAACTTCATATGCTTCATCTTTCGACCGGTTGTATATTTCGGCCGATTCGGGATGGCTGGAGCTACAACCCGCGTTTGGATACGGCCCTCAGGCGGGAAGTTCGGGAAAAGGTGTTCTCGATTTTCCGCAAGTGACCGAACAGGCCCTGCAAATGGACGACTTCGCCATGTGTGTTCAATCGAACCGTGAGTCATCCGTAAATGGCGAGGAAGGATTGAAAGATCTCAAGGTGATCGAGGCCATCTATCGCGCAATCGGCAGCGGCCGAAAAGAAAAAGTCTGAATGTCCGTGCCTACGGGGATTAAAGAGGATAAAGCTGGCGTCAAAGGTCATCCATGATGGGCGGCATGAAAATTCTCGACGATCAGGTAAAGCAATAACAGACCGATGATGAATAAACTTAATGTCAACACCAGAATATTTAGCCATCGCAATTTGATGGTGAGAACGATTGAACTCTTTTCCGCATCCCAGATGAAATGGGTGATCGATAAAACATTGAGGACAATTCCTGTTGCCGGCAAAACAATGAGCACAACAGGTTGTATCCACCACAAAAATGGATCACCGTCCATGCGGCCGACGATCGTGGCAAATGCGTCCAGCAGTCCAAGATTGATATTCAATTCGTGCTTGAGCACCATCAATGTAAAGAAGAGATAGGGTATCACAACAAACCACACTCCCATGCGCGCCGACCTGCGCGCATTAACGATCGCCAGCTTGATTTCCATCGGGGGTCTTATATTTTCAGTGGATGGGCCTTTCAGATTCTCCATCCGCTTTTCAAATTCGTCAGGACTCATAACCCTTGTCGTTTTTTGTTAAATCTGTTCACAAGCTTATAAACCGCCGTGGCCGTTAGAAACATCAGCCATAAATTGAAAATGATGCGCGTATTGCCGTATTGGAAACTGTCCGTGAGGGCGAGCAGTCTGTTCATCGGAAACCGGGCGTGACCCAGATTCGACAGTATCGCCATAGTCATTTCCTGGCCGGGATAAATTACAAGGAGCGAAGTTCCCCCCGAGCCCGCGCCGAAATGGAAATGCGCCCTCCTAAGCTCTGGATCGATTGCCGACATCCAGCCAAGCCCGTATCCGAAAGCCGGGACGTGCGAATCCTGCGGTCGAAAAAGCCGGTCGATGGATTCATGGGTGAGAAATTTCTTATTCAGGGACTTAATATGTGCATCTCCAAATTTGAGGAGATCCTCTGCCGTTGAGAGGAAACCGCCTGCCGCAAGTTTAAAGGAAAAATCATTGGGTGGAGAGATGACCAGGGAGCCGTCGGGGGAATAAGGTGTAACGTTATCATAATAGACCGGCTCTGCTTCATACGCTGACAAAGCAGCCGCTGAGCGTTTCATATCGAGCGTGCTGAATACTTCATCTTCAACCAGCGTCGTGAACTTCTTGCCACCTGATTTTTCCAGCGCGAGACTTAACAGTACATAGCCGAAACCGGAATAATGGAATCCCTTGCCAGGTTCAAAAAGTAACGGATCATCCTTAAAGATCTCCAGACTCGCGGTGATGGTGGGGTAGCGCTTTGTTTGTGTTGCTTCGTGATCATCGCGGTAACCGCGAATTCCACTCCGGTGGCTGGCAAGCTGTCGTGCTGTTATTGGAGATCCTTTGTCAGGAAATTCATGCACATAGTTCCGGATGTCTTCATCCCAGGAAAATTTACCACGTTCCGACAGGCGCGCCGCAAGCGCGGACGTAAACAACTTTGAAACAGAATTCGTCCGATACATCGTCGTACACGTCGCGGGCAATTTTTGTTCAAGGTCGCTGTATCCAACAGTTTCGGACCACACAGTTTTTCCCCTCAGGCTGACTGCTATCGAGATGCTTGGTGTCTGTCGCTCATGGAGCAACCGAAACAGTTGTTCGCGGGCTTTGGTGATTTGTTCGTGATAGGCGCTATCGTAAACGGAAACATGCACAGGTACATTGTAATCCGTGGTGAGCTCAGGAGTTTTGGCAACATACCAGCTGAGTATTCGCAGACCGGCAATTGTCAGGCTCACACCGATCGCGGTGATCCAAAGCGCAACCCGGGCGACCTTACGAAGTTTCATAGCTTTATTGTTTATGTTGAAATGCCCGACGTCGTATCTGGTTGCACTTTAAGTTAAAAAAATTTCAATTCTTAATTTTTCCAATCCGCGACTTAACAGTGATTTAATGGTGCCATTTGGCTTCCCGAGGATAAGGGCAATTTCCGCAATATTTTTATTCTCAAAATAGCGTAATGCAATGACCTCCTGATATTTCGTGTCGAGCGACTTCAGTTTTTTGGAGATCAACATGAAGTCTTCCTGCTTTTTCACTTCTTCTTCGAGCATGGCTTTTTCATCTACTGCAGAATTCTGATCGATGAGCAACTCCAGGTCGAGAATGCTTCCAAGTCGGATGGGTCTGTAACGTCTTTTTCTGAAATAGTAATTAACCTCGTTTGTTGCGATCTTATATAGCCAGGCAGAGATCGATATCCCTTTCCATTGAAATGATCCGATTTTCAGAAAACCCTTCAGGAAAGTTTCTGCGGCGATGTCGCGCGCAACGTCGTATTCGGTCACGCGCCGGTAAATATATCCGAAGATCGGCTTGTAAAAATAATCGAATATGATCGCGAAATATTTCGGATCGGATTTGATCTTTTCCAACAGTGTCTTCTCCTGTTGTGGTGTCATGCCGGATGATACAATGCAAAATACCAATTTTGGTTGCAGGAAATCATTTTAGAACAGTTACGGCCATTTTGATGTCCCGGCGCAAAAACTTTTTAAACTTTAGAATTTTCAAACAACTTCAAACCTTAAACATTAAACTTTGACCTCCCGTCGGAACAGCTTTCGGACAAAAAATTACGCAATCGTTGTAACCTCAAAAAAAAGAACTTCCCTTACATGCAGCAACATAGATTGCAACCTTGACGTATATTTGCCTGACTCAATGCGAAATTTACAATGAATACGATACAGGTTTTGGGATTGGTAGCGGGCTCGTTAACGACAACTGCATTTTTACCACAGGTGGTGAAGACCTGGAAGAGCCGTTCTGCAAAGGACTTGTCACTGGGAATGTTTTCACTTTTTTGCGCGGGAGTTTTGCTTTGGCTGATCTATGGTTTGATGGTCAGGGATGTTCCCGTAATCGCCGCCAACCTCGTTACTTTGCTCCTTGCCTCTACGCTATTGTTTTTTAAACTGCGGTTTAGGCAGTAGCCATTCAGTGATCACAGTGGCAATGCGTATTGCTTTCAGCTTTTTCGAAACATTCTTTTCCTTCCAGGTACGAAAACCAGGCAAGTCCGAGTGTACCGGCTGCGTCAATATACGGCAGATGGGTTAGTTCATACAAACCGCTCGATGCAAGCAGGATTATGGACATGTAAATACAAACCTTTGTGCAGCTGGCGTCCGCAAGGATCGGCTCGGATTTGAGCGCTTTTCCTACTTTGATCTTCCAATGAATGAGCACGAGCATCACCACAATACTGATCAGTGAAATAATAACTCCCCAGAATGTGGTTTCAGGCTTCTGACCGGAAACGGCAATTGCGATTGCTGAAATCACCAGGCCCGCCACCAGCAGGTAAAAGGCTGAACCGGTCACGCGTAAAGCAGTACGTTCGAACGGATCCCAGCTTGCGGACGGATGTTTTCTCATCCGAAAGATCATGTGTGCAATGCCAATTCCCGAAATCATTTCAATAAAGCTGTCGACACCAAACCCAAAAAGGGTAAGCGTTTCGTCCTCATACCCAAAATAGGTGGCAACAATTCCTTCGAGCAGGTTATAAACAATGGTAAATACCGCTAACCCGAGCGCAATGGAGTAAAGCTTTTTCTCCGACTCTGTTTTGTTTAATTGCACGGTTTCCACCTGATTTTGAAATTAAGTCCACCACCAGAGAATACTACACGCGTAAATTAGAATTCCCAGATCAATGTTAATAAGTATGTGCCGGTATAGAAAGCGCCCATTTGAATCGGTTGAGCAAATATCTCTATGGGGAATGTTTCTACGGGGAAGTTACCAATTAACTGTCGCCAGGAAAAAGGTGGTTGTTTTTTATCCCTGAGTGCCGGCAATAACCTCCGGCACCCGCGAATTTCACTACGATTTTCGGCCTGTTTTTACTACGAGGAACTGATCGGCAATATCTTTCCTCAAATCCAAATTGAGTGGGTAAAGTTCAACACACCTGATTTAAAAATCCTTCCGATGGTACGCCTTTTTTTCCAATCGTCATAGTATAAAATACTGCCGGGCAAAGGCTACCGTGTTGTAAGTGTTTATGTTAAAGTAAAACTGGCAGCATTTTAATGGTTAACAGTCAAAATGACTTTTTGATATGCCGTTTTGACTTCTTATAACAAATGGTATACGCCTTGAGAGATGTGTTCGGGAGGAGAGCAAAATGAAAAGGAACAACAACTATCTTGACTTGATAACGTCTATTGATGTCCTAAACACGATTAACGGCGGAGTTAGCGAGCCGCAGATGAATTTGCATCATTACGAAGAGTATCGCGAGATCCGCTTAAAAGTTCCCGGCATCAAACAGGATGACGTTCACGTCGAGGTACACAACAATAATTTGTCGATATACTATTTTATTAATATGGTATCGAATGACCGACTGATTCAGCTGCCAAGGTTTGTTTACAATCGTAGCGTCCCGTATTTTATTGACGTCAATAAAATAAACGCACGGTTGGAAAATGAGGAGCTGATCGTGAAACTTCCATTCAACCGCCTGGCGAATGGATACCATAAAGAGATCAAAATAAGTCAAACTTAATCTGAAATGGACTGGTAGGTGAGCGTCTTGAAATGCTCACCTATCCTCCAATAGGGTGAGTTATAGGCATTCGTAAAAATCAATCCTATCAGGTTTTCACGCGGGTCCGCCCAGTATTGTGTATTGTAAGCGCCTCCCCACAAAAACGACCCGACGCTCAGCAAGGATTTGTGATCATTGACGTTGGTTTCAAGGCCGAATCCCAGGCCAAATTCATTTTCCGGACTCACATTGTCGGGGATCTGGTCGGTAAGCATCAGCTCAACCGTTTTGCGACTCAGCAAGCGCACGCCATTAAATTCGCCTTTGTTGAGAAAGAGCTGAAGAAATTTCGCGTAGTCTTCAACTGTCGAGGAGAGACCTGCGCCGCCGGAAAAATATTTTCCCGGAAGTAATGGATAGTTCGGGTCGACATCGTCGTATACCTTTGACTGAATCGGAACCGTTTTTCCATCAATGGATTCATAAAGCGCTACCAGCCGGTCATGTTTATTCTTCGGAAGGTAGAAGTAAGTATCCTTCATACCAATCGGATCAAAGATGCGGGTCCTGAGGAACTCGTCGAACGAAAGTCCGGATAGCACTTCAACGAGATACCCCAAAACGTCGGTGTTCAGTCCATAGGTCCACCTTTCCCCGGGGTTATGTTTCAGGGGGAGTGTACCGAGGACCCTCATTTTTTCGCCGAGTAATTCACGATGGTTGCCGATGCCACTGGGAATTCCGGCTTTTGCGTAAATGGCTTTGAATTCGGCGCTGCCGATTGCGGCGTAATCAATTCCTGAAGTATGCGTCAGCAGATGGCGGATCGTGATTTCATTTCTTGCTGGTTCAGACGTATACGAACTGTCCTTTTGCTGAAAGGTTGCAAGCACTTTCGGTGATGCGAATTCCGGGATGTATTTTGAGATGGGATCGTCCAACAGGAATTTGCCTTCCTCAAAAAGCATCATCACGGCCAGGCTGGTGATTGCTTTCGTCTGGGATGCGATCCGGAAGATATCGTTTTTTTGCAGCGGAGTTTTTGTGCTGATATTTTTATGACCGTAAGCTTTGTGGTAGGCTACCTTTCCATTTCTGATGATGAGCACGACCGCGCCGGGAATGAATTGCTGGCGCAAATATGATTCGACCAAGCCATCGATGCGGGCGAGTCGCTGTGTCGACAAGCCCGCATCCTCAGCTTTTGTGGCGGGAGTAAAATTTTTTACTGTCTGGGCAAACGTAAAATTAACTATCAGTAAGACTGATAGCAGGTACAATCCATGTTTCATCATAGCCGGAATTTTTCAGCTAAGTTAAAACATTTAGACCGTAACGTGTGACCAGTTTTCGCCGGTCTTGATGCGGTGGATCTGCATGTCCGAAACTTTAAACTGCCGTGCCAACGCTTTCAGCGTGGGTTGGTTTTTCGCTTTCAATGCGCGTTTGATCTGCCTGACCTTGGAGGCATTCAGCTTCGGACCCTCTTCCGGATTTTGCCTGACAAGTACATTTGGATCGTTTAACGCATGCTCGATCTGCGATTCATGTGTTACCCATTTGAGGTTGTCCGCCTTGTTGTTTTCCTTGACGTGGTCGAGGTGGATGACGAAGCAATGGCGTTGCGAAGGTTTCTTGCTGAAGTACTCCGCTACCAGCCTGTGCAAGTAATAGTTCTGGCGGTTTGCTTCCCGACCTATGGTGACACTGGGATATCCTTGTGTCAGCCTGGGACGTAACAAGTAACCTTCATCAACTTTGTCTTTAAAACTGACAATGCGTCCCCGGTTGGAGATCGCATAACGTTTTGTCGTAACTCCCTTCTTCAGGTCTAATTCCTTCCAGCGTTCGCCCGCCAGAGGCTTAATGTTACTTTTCTTTTTTGTTGTTGCCATAATTTTAAAAAGGTAAGGGTTCAGCGTAATGCGGGATACGGGTGTGAAAATGCTCTATGATTGTTTCATATAGGTTGATTTCTGATCGGTTACTGATTTTTCGTCCGTCGATTTCCGTTACCGGAGTGAGCTCGCCCATGGTTCCGCTGGCGAATACCTGGTCGGCATTGTAAAACTCGGTGAGGGAAAGGTCCTTCTCATAAACGGGGACAGACAGCTCGCGGCACATGCCAATGACAAGGCCGCGCGTGATTCCGTGCAGGCATGCCGTGGCGTGCGGGGTAAAGACCTCGCCGTTCTTTGCCATAAAAATATTCGTGTCATTGAGCTCGGCGACGAAACCATTGATATCGAGCATCAACGCGGCATCGACGCCGGCAACATTGGCCTGGATCTTGGCAAGAATGTTATTGAGCAGATTGCTGTGGTGGATCTTTGAATCCAGGAATTGAGGGTTATTCCTGCGAATGGACGAGGTGATCACCCGGATACCCGTAGCGTTATCATAGACAATCGGTTTCCACTCGGCAAGCACAATGAGACAACAACCTTTGGTGTTGAGGCGTGGATCCATGCCGGAAGTGATTTTTTCACCCCTGGTAAGGGTCAAACGGATATGTGTCTCGTCCCGCATGCTATTCGCCTGAAGGGTTTCGAAGATCGCTTTTTTTATTTCCGCCCGCTCGGGGATATTTTCAAAGGCCAGGGCTCTCGCAGAAGCTTCGAGTCGTTCCAGGTGACTGTCCAGGCAGAAGATCCTGCCATCGTAGACGCGCAACCCCTCCCAAACAGCATCGCCACCCTGAACCGAGCTATCAAAAACGGAAACCTTGGCTTCATCCCGCGGCAGAAGTTTTCCATTTACATGCACCTTGATGGCTGCATTTTTCGGATTAAATTTCTGCAACATAATATGCGGACTGAACGCAGTAGTTAAACCAAAGACAAATACTTTTTTTGGGCGGGTGAATGGGCTATTAATATAAAGTAAAGACTATTTTTATTAAGGGTCAAGCTTTTAGCGAAAATGGTAGGAGTTTTTCGTACAGTATTTGCGCCTCCTCATACAATGACTTCAGATGCCCAGGCAATGGTCCGCTATCCTTTGATTTGTGTTCGAAACCGGTGGAGGCGTGCACATTTGCGTACCAGTGTGTCGCCCATACACCGTCATATGGCTTGGGGCCGGGTAACCAATGCAGCATACGTTGATCGAAAGATATACCACACGCATGGCACAGGGCGGCAAGTAGCCTTTCCGGGTTTTCCAGGATCCGCGCCGAGTCGATTACAACGGGCTGAATACCGCCTGAAACTAACTGTTTAAACAGACTGTACTGATAGGCCAGCCCGATATCGCGCATCACAGGCGTTTCAATGACCTTGGAGTAACTTGCGATGATCTGGTGGGGATTGCGGATAAGAAAGACGTTGATGGCCCTGTCAACGAAAGGGTTATCCAACACTTCCATGTGATGGGCCATATTCTTGATAAATAAAACCGGTTTTGATGCTTTTAAGTCTATGAGCGAGCGCACCCCTTCTTCGGTGGAGGGCAAAGCGCTGATCACCTCCTCCCGACCAGGATGTACGACGCCGCTTTTCAACAGGTAAACGGCGTAAAAGGGCTCGTCGAGAACTTCGGCGTCGTTACGCTGGGCAAAAGAATACATCAACGCTGTCGATATGTTTCGGGGACCGGATATGAGGTTGATCTTGACCACAATGCGTCAGAAGCTTTTTCTTACAACCAATAAACAATAATCTTTTTCAATGGGCAAATACCCCTGGTCATAGCAATAGTAATATTCGGCCCCTTCCTTGGTTTTGTACGAACTGGTGTAATAATTGAAATTAAAACCGTGCGCTTTCAGCTTGTCGATGCTGACTCTTTTTTTTCCGTCCGGATTGAGTTCAGTGAGTATGCGTCTGTTTCGGCGCAGAATGTTATTGACATTTTTCATGTAGTTGTTTCCACCACTGTTGAGCCTGTTGTTATAGGCGGTTCTGCAGATGTCGGAACAAAATTTTTTGTCTGCCCGGCCCTTCAAAGGTTCAAGGCATTCCAGGCATGCTTTATCCTGTAGAGAGGTCATTATGATATCCGTTTTTAAACGTTTACAAACGAATATAATCGATTACAGCCGTTTTTTATACGACTACGATGGTTTGTCAGGAAAATCTTTGCATGACGGCCGAAAAACGTTCGGTCAAATAAAACATCTATCAACATCTAAATTTTACAACGATGAAAAGTCTTAGAAACAGTGTTCAGCTCATCGGGAGACTCGGAAAAGATCCGGAAGTAAAAACCTTTAGCAACAGCAAAAAAGCCTGGTTTTCCATCGCAACTACCGATTCCTACAAGAATCAAAAAGGCGAAAAAATTGAAGACACTCAATGGCACAATATCGTGATCTGGGGCAAGCTCGCCGGCGTTGCCGAAAAATATCTCAAAAAAGGTCAGGAGGTAGCCGTTGAAGGTAAGCTCATTCACAGGGTATACGAAACCAACGGCGAAAAACGCTACATCACTGAGATCAATGTCAATGATCTGGTGATGCTTGGCAGCAAACACTAATCCCCGCGAGGTACAGGCGCACTGCTTAACCTACGGCCGTCAACGGCAACTTACGGTGCAAACAGACCGATTCCTGTTTGAAAACGCCGAAAGCCGCAAACCCATCCCGAATAAAAGGTGAACGCATTCAGTGCCTCGTACCTCGCCAATTACCAGCTGTTCAGTTGCATGCCTGTGGATCTATTTTTGGAAGGCCGCAGGCTGGCTGGCTAACTCGGTAGCTGGATGACTGGCTGACTGGGACCTGTCTGGTTAGTCCATCCAGCCACCTAGCTATCTAGCAACCCAGCTATCTAGCAACCCAGCTAGCAAGGATCTGGCACCTGCCTTCACATATCTACCAGCCGGTAGCCCTGCCCGTTTACGTAGGACCGCCCATCCGACAGAACTAACATCCTCAAGTCTTATACCTTTTTTACTTCGAACTTTTATATCAAATTCGCTACCAATTCGTTGGAGTTTCGTTACGGTATAAGCGCCATTTATTAGTTTTGTTGCGATGACTTTTTTGTATCCTGCTTTTTTATGGGCCCTGACGGCACTTTCCATTCCGATCATCATCCATCTTTTTAATTTCCGTAAAACAACGAGAGTATACTTTTCAAATACGCGTTTCTTAAAACACGTAAAGGAGGTAACCACCGCCAAAAGGCGCATAAAACACTATCTGATTCTCGCATCGCGCCTGCTATTTCTGTTCTTCCTGATCATAGCTTTTGCCCAGCCGATCATCCCTGCACGTGAACAACTCGGAGTTGACCGCCGGGTCGTTCTGTACGTCGACAATTCGCAGAGCATGTCGGCACAGACCGGCGACAATGCCCGGGGTATTGAAGCATCGCTGGCTTTCGCCCAAAGTATCGTCGAGGTGTTTCCGCCGGATACCCGGTATAAAATTCTGACCAACGATTTTGCGCCGTTTTCCAATTCGTTTAAAACGAAACCGGAGTCGATGGACCTTCTCGCCCAAATACGTCTGTCCGGCGCGAGCCGGACCATGCAGGAAGTTAAGGACAGACTCGATCAGGAAAGCGTAAGAACCCGCGACGTGTTCTGGATCTCAGACTTTCAACGATCAACGCTCGGAACCATTCCAACAACCTGGGACAGTCTCAGTAAATTACACCTTGTACCCATTTCATTTTCCACAACCTCCAACGTGTTCGTCGATACCGCCTTTCTGGAGAATCCTTTTGCCGCCAGTGAAGAAAAAAATGTTTTGACGATCCGGTTGAGAAACGAAGGCCAAACCGACACGGAGCAGCTCAATGTGAAAATTTCAGTTAATGGCATCCAGGCTGGTACCGCGCTTGTTAATATACCCGCGAAAGGCTCAGCAGTGGCCGCCTTCGATCTTGTATCAGGACTTAAAGGTTTAAACCGCGGAGAAATTACCTTTAATGATTTTCCGGTAAGCTTCGACAACCAGTTTTTTGTTGCGCTGAATTTTACCGATAAGATCAACATTGTCGAGATCAAGGGCGCGACAGGGCAAACAGCCGTGGAACGTGTTTTCGGCAACCGCGAGATATTTGATTTCTCATCCTATTCGGTAAACAATTTCAATTACAGTTTGCTGGATCAGGCCGAGCTTGTTGTCGTCAACGGTCTTAACCAAATCGACCCGTCGCTGAGTCTCTCCTTACGAACCTATCTGTCCCAAAATCAAGGTACAATCCTGCTGATACCCGGACCATCACCCGACGTTGCTTCCTATCAGCAATTTACCTCTGTTTCGAGGATTGAAAACCTGCCTCGTGAAAGTCAACCTGAAGAGCTTGACAAACCCGATTTCAACAATCCTTTTTTTGAAAACGTATTTGAGGAAAAGTCCGCGGCCCTCGCCATGCCAAAAGCTGTTAAATTCCTGTCATGGGGCGCCGACCGCTCTGCCATACTTCGATTCAAGAATGACCAACCCTTTTTGTCCAGGTTTAACCAGGGTCGCCAGGGCAGCCAGGGGGGGTTATTTATTCTGGCCGCACCGTTGCAACCGGATTTTACGGATTTCTACAATCACGCGCTGTTCGTTCCGGTGATGTACAGGATCGCCGCCACCGGTACAAAAAACGATGCGAGATTATACTTTACACTGAAGGAAAATTTTGTGAAAGTCCGGCTGGACAGCATCGCCGGAGAGGAGGCGTTGAAATTGGTCGGCGAACAGGAAATCGTCCCTGCTCAGCGTCGCGTAAATAACGAAGTATACCTCGACATACCGAAGTTTTCAATCTCCCAGGGATTTTACGGCGTTGTATCGCAAAAAGATACGTCTCACCTCCTGGCGTTCAATCTGGACAAAGCTGAGTCGATTCTCGGTCAGTTCTCGGCGGAAGATATCAAGGCCCGGATCGGTAACAGCGCCAATATCAGTATTTTCGAGGCGGGATCAGCAGAGGCTTTCAATGCTGAAATAAAAACAAGATATTTGGGCAAACCCTTATGGAAATACGCCGTGATTCTCGCCTTGTTGTTCCTGCTAGCGGAAGTATTGCTGATCAGGCTGTTAAAATAAGGCCATGCGTCGTTGAAAAAAAACATCGGCATTTTTTCTTCGACGACGGAATTTTCCAAATTGCCTCAGGCAGGGCGTATTTGGGAACCTAAAGATTAAAGCACCCCATGAAGATTTTAATCCAATCAGCTCAAATTCTCGATCCTAACTCACCGTTTCATAAAAAAGAAAAAAACATTTTGATCAATGGCGGCCGAATTGCAGAGATCGGTGATAAAAACTATTCGGCGGATAAAGTGATCAATGCGGAAGGAATGAAGCTGTCCATCGGGTGGTTCGATCTCGGAACGTTTGTGGGGGACCCGGGCCTGGAACACAAGGAGGACCTCCAGTCCGTGACCAAGGCCGCGGTTGCCGGTGGCTTTTCTGAAATCGCCGTGTTGCCAAATACAATTCCGTCGGTCCAAACAAAAAATGAAGTCAGTTACATCACCCGCGGAAACGAAAACCGCCTGGTTCAGGTTCATCCGCTTGCGTCTGTCACGCGTAACAACAAAGGGGAAGAACTCACAGAAATGATCGATTTGCACGAGGCCGGAGCCGTGGGCTTTACCGACGGGCTGAAACCGCTTTGGCATACCGACATTTTCCTGAAATCACTTCAATACCTGCAGAAATTTAATGGCGTTCTGATCGATCATCCGGAGGATACCTGGCTGAACCTGTTCGGTCAAATGCATGAAGGGATCAACAGCACGCAGCTGGGATTAAAAGGAATGCCGCGCATTGCCGAGGAAATCGCTGTGGGCAAGAATCTCGAGCTGTTGAATTATGCGGGAGGCAAGCTGCATCTCAGCAGGATCTCGACGGCTAAATCTGCCGACCTGATCAAGGCGGCTAAGCGAAAACTGAGAGTAACCTGCGATATCGCCTCGTATCAACCCCTGCTGGATGACACCATGCTCGGCGATTTCGATACCAACCTGAAAGTAAATCCCCCGTTGCGTGAACGGGCCGACAACGACGCACTCATACGCGCGCTGAAGGATGGGACAATCGATGTGATCTGCTCGGGCCATTTGCCACAGGATGATGAAAGTAAAAGCCTCGAATTTGACCTTGCGGATTTTGGCATCATCAGCCTTCAAACTTTCGCGGCCAATCTCACGACCCTGTCGCGATGGGTAGATTGGGAATCGCTGTTGAATAAGGTCACCATCGGACCGCGGGAAGTTCTACAAATGGAAATTCCCCGTATTGAGCAGGATCAGAAGGCGAACCTGACATTATTGGATCCAGAGCAAACATGGACCTTTAATGAAAAAACAAATGCATCCCGGTCCAGGAACTCGCCGTGGTTTGGAAAGGAATTAAAGGGAAAAGCGGTGGCTGTCTTTAATAACAACAGGTCCTGGTTCGACTGATATGAAACCCATTTCAAAGGTTCCCCTTACCTACGGGCTCGTTGCGGGGTTTATCGGAACCGCTCTTTTTATCGGGCTTTACTATATCGGTAAACACCCGTTGCTGATCCCTCCCTACTCGGATTTCCGCATCTTGTTTTTTGGTGTTTTTATTTTCTTTTCGCTAAAGGAATTGCGCGATGTTCACCAGGAGGGTATCCTTTATTTCTGGCAGGGTTTGATCGCCTGTTTTATTTTTGTTGGAGTTTACGCGATGTTGGCCTCTTTGGTCATTGGCATCTTTGCGTCGTTGAATGGCGATTTTGTTCAATCCTATATCCAGCAGAAAACGGCAGAATTGAAAACCTATCCTCCCGAGATCATTGAAAGGATCGGAAAAAACACGTATGAGCGTAATTTGCAATTGCTGCCTTCGACTAACGGATTTGACCTTGCCTCCCTGTACCTGACGCAATGCTTTATCATTGGAATTTTCATCAGTATTGTTTTATCCGTGGTCTTAAGACGACAACCTAAAACCTAAATTATATGGAAACATCACAAACTCCCGCTGCCGAGCTTACAACGATCCGCGCCACTGGCGTGCGCTATGGTCTGATTAACGCATTCGTGTCGATTGCATACTTTCTGATATTGAATGTGTCCGGCATTGATATGACGCAAGGGCCGTGGCAATGGTTGGGCTACCTGCTGACCGCTGCGTTGATCTTTTTGGCACATAAATATTATAAGGAAAACACAGACGGTTTTATGAGCTATGGACAGGGAATCCAGATCGCGCTTTGGCTGGGACTCGTGTCAGGAGCGATCTCGAGCGTCTTCACTTATATCTATGTGAAGTTCATTGATCCCTCTTTTATGGAAATGATCCAGGAAAAACAGGTTCAGGCCATGGAGGAAAGAGGAATGTCCGAAGAACAAATTGACCAGGCCATGAAAATTGCCTCGATGTTCATGTCGCCGGAAGCCATGCTCGCTATGGGTTTTATCGGCGCCGTAATAGGGGCTGTCATTATTGGATTAATAGTAACTATCTTTACACAAAACAAAGCTCCCGAAACGACTTTTTAGATGATGAACCCGCAGATCTCTGTTATCATACCGGCACAGGATGAGGAAGAATCGCTGCCGGAGTTATGCCAATGGATCAGCCGTGTTATGGACCAGCACGGCTTTTCTTATGAAGTCATCATGATCGACGACGGCAGTATCGACAGTACGTGGGAAAAAATTACAGAGATCAATGCTGCCGATAATCGTTATAAAGGTATCCGGTTCAACCGGAATTTCGGAAAATCGGCTGCTTTGCAAACAGGTTTCCGCGCTGCGAAAGGCGATGTGGTCATTACCATGGACGCCGACCTGCAGGATAGCCCGGACGAAATTCCGGAACTCTATCACATGGTCAAACAGGAAGGTTATCACCTTGTTTCGGGATGGAAGAAAACCCGCCACGACCCGATCTCGAAAACAATTCCCTCGCGTTTTTTCAATTACATCACCCGCCGCATCTCCGGGATCGACCTGCACGATTTCAACTGCGGGCTGAAAGCCTACCAGGGTACTGTCGTTAAAAATATCAACGTATACGGCGAAATGCACCGCTATATCCCGCTGATCGCCAAGTGGGCGGGATTTAACCGCATCACGGAGAAAGTAGTCAGGCATTACGAACGAAAGTATGGGAGGACAAAATTCGGGTGGTCGAGGATCACTGGCCTGCTCGATGTGTTTTCCATCACGTTCATGGGCAAGTTTGCCCGCAAGCCGATGCACTTCTTCGGCACGTTTGGAACGCTCTCGTTTCTGATTGGTTTTCTGTTTACAGCGAAATTGTTCTGGGATAAATTTGATTCACTTTTCATTTCACGCACGGCGATGAAACGGGATATCTCCGAACAACCGTTATTCTATCTTGCGCTGGTCGCCCTGATCATCGGCGTGCAATTGTTTGTTACAGGTTTTCTCGCTGAAATGTTTACCACCCAGTCTTTGTCAAAACGCGATTACCTCGTCATTGACAAAGTGGGTATCGAAGAAGAAAGTCAGAAAAAACTTCAGAACGTTACCAATTAACCCCGTCCGGAGATGATGGACACCATCAAATACTCTGTCGTCGTTCCAGTTTATAACCGCCCCGATGAGATCGCAGAACTTCTCGAAAGCCTGTCCCGCCAAACGAGCAAAGATTTCGAAGTAATCGTGGTTGAAGATGGTTCGCAGCTTCCCTGTGAACACGTTATCAAAAAATTCACGCCTGGCCTGACAGTGTCATATTATTACAAACAAAACGAGGGACCCGGACCGGCAAGAAACTTTGCATTTGAAAAAGCGGCCGGCCGGTATTTTGTCTGTTTCGATTCTGATTGCGTTATCCCCCCGCATTATTTCGATGCGGTTGACGAAGCATTAAAAACATTCGCGCTCGACGCATGGGGAGGACCGGACCGTGCCCATCAGGACTTCACCTGGCTTCAAAGGGCGATGGGTTATACGATGTCTTCGGTACTTACGACGGGTGGAATTCGCGGAAACAAAAAACGGATCGGATGGTTTCAACCGCGCAGCTTCAACATGGGCATTTCACGGGAGGTCTATCGGAAAGTGGGTGGATTCAGGTTCAGCCGTTATGCGGAAGATATTGAGTTCAGCATCCGTATCAGGAAGGAAGGATTCAAATCGGGATTGGTGGAACGCGCATTTGTTTATCATAAACGCAGGACGAGCTTTGGCCAGTTTTTTAAACAGGTATTCAATTTTGGCCGCGGGCGCGCGCTGGTTGGTAAGGCGCACCCGTCGGAAATAAAAATCACGCACTGGTTTCCCTCCATTTTTACAATCGGGCTTTTCTTATTGCCCGTATTTTTTTTCGTTCATCGGGCTCTGTTTGCCGCAAGCGTGCTGGCATTTGTGCTCTATCTCGCCGGGATCTTTTTGGGTTCGCTCCTCGTGAATAAACACTTCGTCGTCGCATTACTTTCAATCCCCTCCGCCATCATCCAGCTCGTCGGATATGGTCTTGGTTTTTTTAAAGAAAAGCTTAAAACATACTTGTGAAAAGGAAGGGATTTCTTGGGTCTTCTGCTACAAACTCTTGTAAAAGTTATTTTTTTCAACAATATTGATTGAAAGTCTAAGCCTATCTTACATGAGGAATGTCGCCTTCTCCAGTGCTTTCCTGTTGATATTTCTGGGATATCAGCCCGGTTATAGCCAAAATGTAAGGGAACTCGAGCCCGGTTATTACGTCGTTGTGGCTGCATATGGACCGGGAAAAGAAAACTTCGCGCAGCATCTTACTAACAACCTCAATCGAAAAGGTATAAAAGCCGAATACGGTTTTAACTCCCGGCGCAATTTTTATTTCGTTTTTACCCACTATTTCAACGATCTCAAAACATCCTTGCGCCAATTATACAAGACACGCAAAAGCGCCGGTTTTTCAGATGCATGGGTGCGCGTCGTGTCCGGGGATATGAAGCCAGCCCTAACGGCTTCCCAGGACGAAACATCAACCGTGACCATAACATCTGACGAAAAAAAGGATTCGGTAACAGAAAGGCCTGCCGGAAGGGAAAATGTAATTATTCCGCAGGGTGAAACAATGAAGATCGCAGACACGGAGACTTTGTACAACGACGTTACCGACAACCCCGAGATCATTCAATATGAAAAAATTACCCTCGGCAACACGGAGGTTTTTCTGAGCTTGTTCAATGCAACCAATAACCGGATCGTCGACGGGATGGTCAAAGTTGTTGATACGGAAAAGGCGAAGCTCATCAAGGAAGTAAATGGCAATGATTACATGTACTTACCCGATCCTAAAAACAAATCGGGCCAGATAACCCTGATTTGTGAAGCTTTTGGATACCGGAAGGTCCAGCAGGAAATTAACTACCCGCTTCCCCTGGCAGATACGGTCAAAGAATACATTGACCTGATGGGAACCACGTTCATTATTTACTTTGACCTGATACGGTATCAGATCGGCGACAAGGCGACGCTTTACCATGTTTATTTCTTTAACGATGCGGCCGTGATGTTGCCCGAGTCTAAGTATGAGTTGAATACACTCCTTCAGATGATGCAGGAAAATTCGAACTACCGGATCAGGCTTCATGGTCATACCAACGGAAATTATCATGGCAAAATCATTATGCTGGGACCTGACCAGAATTTTTTCTCCCTCAACGGCTCAAAAAATAGCGTTGGCTCGGCAAAGGATCTCGCGCGCGCCAGGGCGGAGACTATCAAGACTTTCCTGGTTTCCAACGGCATAGCCGCAGATCGTATCGAGGTAAAATCGTGGGGCGGTAAGAAACCTATTTACGACAAGCACGGCGCCAATGCCAGGAAAAACGTCAGGGTCGAAGTTGAGATCCTCCAGGATTAAACCCTGCTTTTCCCCCTTTAACGGCAAATATTTTGAATATCCTGTTCTTTTTTAGAACTTTTGCAGTTGCAAACAGCTAAAAATGAAAACGGTACTTCGAAGTTTCTTCCTTATTATCAATTATAAGACGCTTATTATAACAGTTTTTGCTGTGGTGTCGACCGAGATCTGCTTCAGATACGGATTGACTGCGAAATTTCCGGACATGCTTGTCGGCGTTGCGATCGTGTTTCCGGTTGTTTTTTCAATCGGATCCGCATATAACAGAAGGGAGACTGCGCTGCAACGGTTTTCCGATTTCAAGGGCCATGCCATCGCGATCTATTACGCCACACGCGACTGGCCTTCACAAAAAGAAAACAACGACACGCCGGTCCGTGTAAGGTCTATCGTCAGTGAGATGGTGATCCTGATGCGTCAAATGTTCAAGTCAAACAACCGTCGTGAATGGCAGCAGAATGAAAAAAAGCTCTACGGCCATTTTTCATTACTGTCTGCGTTGACCATGGAGATGCGCACATTTGGCGTACAAAGTGGCGAGATCTCGCGGGTCAGCCAGTATGTGAGCAAAATGATCATCGCGTACGACAACCTGAAGATCATCCATACCTACCGCACACCAATTACGTTACGGGCCTACAGCAAAGTCTTCATTTATATTTTTCCAATAATCTACGGGCCCTATTTTGCCAGCACCTTCCATGATTTTTCGGCTGGGCTCGAATATGTTATGCCCGTGCTATACAGCTTCATCCTGGTGAGTCTGGACAACATACAGGACCATCTCGAACATCCTTTCGATGAGGTCGGCGAGGATGATATCCGGATCGATGAATCGGAGATCGTCACTTACATGAACTGACATTTAGTATCTTCGGCAGGTATGCAATCACCTGTCAATCCGGAAGGCAAAAATCGTCCAGCTGGGAGGATTGCGATCATCAGTGGCATCATCCTGCTGTTTGCCACTGCGTTCTTCTGGTCAGCTGACAAATCCCTCCGGTTAATCTTCCTGGGAACTGCGATTTACAGTTTTTTCATGGCTGTGTGGTTAAGGCCCCAATTGATTTCAGGGAGCCTGGGACGTATGATTGAAGGACTGAACACCGACTTTCGGACGATTGTAAAAAAAAAGAAAAGACCAGCTTACGTATCGCCTGCCACCAGAGCAAGAGTCAGAGCAAAACCAGGACTGATGCTTTTTTCGTTATTTTTTATATCACTCATATTTTTCGTGCTGGTGATGTCCGTTGCTTTTTTTTCGGGAGACGTGGCTACAGAAGGCCCGGATCCGCGGGAGCGCGCCGAGTATTTCAGGAACTCTGGTGAATATGACTCCGCCATTGCGAATTACAGAAAGGTTTTGCAGATAGCGCCCAATGATGTGGAAGCGAATACCGGAATCGGGATTGTTTTTTTTCAACAGGACGCTTATGATTCGGCTCTGAAATATTTCGACCGATCGCTGCAGTCAGACCCCACAAATGAATCTTCAATCTTTAACAAAGCGCTGCTCCTGTATTATCAAAAGGATTACCGCGGCTCGTTGGACTTTGCCCGGGAAACACTGAGGTTCAATTCGGATCATATGAATGCCATTTTGCTCATCGGTGACAATTACCATGCAGAGGGCCTGTATGACTCAGCGCTTGTCTGGTACGAAGAGGCATATGAAAAAGGAGAACGTTCCCCGGAATTACTCCAGGTGATTGGATCGATCTGCGACACGCGGGGAGATAACGAAAAGGCGATCCGGTTTTACCGGGAGACTTTGCAATATGACAGCACAAAGGTTGAGATCTACGAGCGTCTGGCGGAACTCTATGGCGGAGACGCAGGGGAGGCCTTTCGCCAACTCGCAGATCGTTACCGGCCGGTTCAATAACGATCGACGACCTCGTCGTGTCCGGGTCTCCGCCTCGGGACCCTGACACATTAACGAAGTGGGATCCCATAACGACACGACGCGGGGTCCCGAAGCATAGACCCCCGCTTAGACGCTCGGTTTTACCGGGAGACTTTGCAATATGACACCACAAAGGTCGGGATCTAGGAGCGTCTGGCGGAACGCTACGGCCTAGACGTAGGGGAAGCCTTTCGTCAACTCGATCGTTACCGGCCGGTTCAATAACGATCGACGACTTCGTCGCGTCCGTGTCTCCGCCTCGGGACCTGGACACGTTCACGAAGGGGGATCCCATAACGACACGACGCGGGGTCCCGAAGCTGAGACCCCGCTTAGATGCTAGAATAAAGGCCCTCTTTAACAGTAAGGCTTGATTAAACAAAGCAAGACTAAAAAAGGGTGACTGACAAAAACGTGTCAGCCACCCCTGTTAGAATTGAAACGGATTATCCGATGATCTGAACATCTTCAAAAACCGGGTAATCGACATATCCTTCAGCACCTGGCGTATAGAATAGATCGAATTTTAACTGATTTAACGGGAGCCGGTTCCTGAAACGTTCAACAAGATCCGGGTTGGAAATAAAATTCCGGGCAAATGCCACCAGCTCCGCCTTGTCGTCCTGAAGGACGTTTTCGGCTTTTACCGAATCGTAACCTCCCGCAACAATCACGGGATTCCTGAATGCTTCACGGATCTCCTGAATATTTGGCAGCGCCTCGCCCTTTGTACTTTGGTCAGCCACGTGCAAATAAGCGATCCCGATGAAGTTTAATTGCGTTGCCACATATTTGTATAAGGCCTCTTCGTCCTTATCTACGATCAGCTCGTTGAAGGTGCCGTAGGGTGAGATTCTGACGCCGACCTTGTCACGTCCAATAGCGTCTGCGATGCCCCGCGCGATTTCGAGCAGGAATCGCGAACGGTTTTCGATTGTTCCTCCGTACTCGTCTTTTCTTCGGTTGCTATGCGAATTCAGGAACTGGTTGATCAGGTAGCCATTGGCGGAATGAATCTCCACGCCATCGAATCCGGCATCAATCGCATTCAATGCCGCATGAATATGTTCCTGAATTGTATCCTCGATGTCTTCGGCGGTCATCGGTGATGGTGCAGGAATATCGAGGACTCCCTTGCCGTCAACCCACATCTTTGTCGTTTCAAGTTTCACAGCAGAGGGAGCGATTGCGCGTCCGCCTTCGGGGAGGTTCAGGGGATGAGTCACGCGGCCCGTGTGCATGAGTTGCAGGAAGATCTTCCCTTGTTTCTCGTGTACTGCCTGTGTTACTTTGTTCCAGCCTTTGACTTGTTGTTCGGTGAAGATACCCGGGATTCGCGCATATCCCAATCCGTTGGGGGAAGGTGAAGTGCCTTCCGTGATGATGAGGCCTGCGGAAGCGCGTTGCGCATAGTAGGCGGCCATCAGGTCGTTGGGAATGTTGTTGATGGCTCTGCTTCGGGTCATCGGTGCCATGACGATGCGGTTTGAAAGTTCAAGGTTGCCGAGTTGATAGGGTGAAAAAACTTTTCTCATACAGCTTTTCAATTGGTTAATACAAATGTTTATATATTTAAATGTTTCGATATATTATTACAAAAAAAAGCGGCTAATCGTTCTTTAATTTTTCCAGAAATGTCAGATATTCTTCTAACACCTTGACATTCAGGGTATATTTAAAATTTCTTCCTTCTTTTTCCGGCTCGATCAGGCCGGCCTCGGTCAAAATCTTCACGTGATGCGAGACAGAGGGTTGGGTCAGGTCGATGATGTCGTTAATTTCGGCGCACGGCGCACAGCCGCCCTTTTTGGTGATATGCTGAAGGATATTCAGACGATTCTTATCACCAAGTGCTTTGGATATCTTTTCGATTGCTTTCAGGTCCGCTTGCTTGGCCATTTTAATAAGGTTATACAAACCTAACAAGGAATCCCATGTTATAAAAGTTCGTTGACGGTTGCTTTTCTGTGGCGAATCGTTCCCAGCACAGTCATAAGCAGGAACAATATCAGAACAAAAGCGAGTCCGATCCTTAGATTGGAGACATCCGCTACAAATCCGATGATGGGGGGACCGAAGAGAAAACCAGCGTATCCTACTGTAGTCACCATCGCAAGTCCTACGCCGGACGGCAGGTCACGGGTGTTTCCTGCGATCGAGTAAGCGATGGGCACGATCGTTGATAGTCCGAGCCCAACCAGGAAAAATCCGGCAACCGCTACCTCAGGCGATGGAAAGAGCAGTGCCATCGACAGCCCCAATGTAGCAAGAACACCGCCCCCGATAATCAGTTTCGTATCGCCGTAAACACCTCTCACCTTATCTCCGAATATGCGCCCACCGGTCATAGCCGCCGCAAATGCCGAAAGCGCAATGGGAGCGAAAGTTTCGGACGCAAAGGCGATTTTTTCCATATATGCGACTGTCCAGTCCGCCATGGCTCCTTCGCCCATCATGCAACAAAAAGCAATGATGCCGACACTGACCAACGCCTTATTCGGGATGCGAAACAGCGGCCCCTCGGTCTGCAAAGACGCTGTTGGCTTGTCATGAACGAGGTTTCGACTTACCCAAAATGCCGCAGCCAGAGAAACAGTGACTGTCAAAGCAAAGTGGTATGAAATATCGTATCGGAGGTCGGCAAACAACGCTCCGCACAATGAGCCCAACGCCATGCCTATGCTAAAAAGGGCGTGAAAGGAGGTCATGATCGGTTTTTTATAGGCCTGCTCAACGATCACGGCTTGCGCATTCATCGCCACATCAAGCATTCCCGTCAGAATACCCATCATCAGGTACAATACAACAAGCGCTGGGACATTTTGCATCAACGGAATCAGCGGAACGAATGCACAATACCCGATCAGTGAAAACAGCGTGATCCTGCGGCTGCCATGGCGAATGATCAGCCACCCTGTAAAAGGCATGGCTGCAACCGCGCCCAATGAAAGAGATAAAAGCACAACGCCAATCGTACCGTTGTCGGCTCGATACAATTCCTGTATTCGCGGCAAACGCGAGACCCAACTGGCATAGATAAAGCCGTTGAGGAAAAATGCAATCTTGACCGCTATGCGATTCAGCAGCACGTCAGGCAATTTAGGCTTCCGTCAATTGTTAAATCTCTTCACGTGGAATAAATAAGTGCCGGATCCGGCGATCCCATTCGGAGTGAGGCCTTCCACGCGAATCATAAAGCTTCCCTCTTCATCGGAGGTGAAAAATTCGAATTCAGCTTTGCCGTCACTTGCAGTCCAGATAGCCGGATGCCAGTACAGAACCGACCGTTGGTCAGGGACGCGGTCTTTGCGTTGATTTTCATTTTCATAACGCGGGCTGTAAAACTCCCGCTCCAGCTGCAGACCTTCATAATCAATCCGGATTGCCTTTGGGTCGAGTTGAAAACCTGCGAGGTCTCCCCGATAGGTGGTATAGCTTACAATGCCTTTGAAGGTGGCGGGCCCCAGGAAATATGGGCGTGTGACAACTTCGAGCTTCCGCACCTTTCGCGGATCAAGTTTCATAATCTCGTCCGCGGTTTTGATTGGCACCCCATCAAGCAGGATCAGTGGATCTTCATGCATGACCGTTTTATTAACAGCATCCAAAACGAGAAAATGATAACCATCCTTTCGCTTTCTGACGAGCACGCCAGGTACATATTCCCGCATAACCTCTTCCATCACAGGAAACCTGGTGTAATCATCCAGGTAATAAATTTCATCGGCCTTGCCATAAAAAGGAACGCTGTCGATTTGCGTTTTGGTTACACCCCCACGGCTGTATTCATTGAAAATGTCCTGGACCTGCATGCTGATGGACCGGTCAATCAGTTCCTGCTGGACGTTCTTATCGAGGATCAGGGGGTGGGATGGCACCGGAGCGTTTGAAAAAGGATTCTGAACTTCAATGTTGAACGCGGAGTCCGACGAAGTCTGCAGGATCAGCTCCCTGCTCCCGTAAAACTCCGGCACCTCAAATTTTATTGAGCCCTTCCGGTTGCTGACCGAGGGGTAAAGTTTGATGACCCTGTCCGGCGATGCCAGGTAGGTCATTAATCCTGCGACCGGTTTGCCGTTCTGGTTCGTTACACGCGCATGAATAACATGGCCACGATACTCCGGAATAAAATCAATGACAGGCTTTTTTTCCAGTGCATCCTGCCATTTGAATCGTCTCCATCCATGGGTGAGCATGAGGTTATCCATGGCCTTCTGTCTACCGGCATCGTTGCTGAAATAGTAGTGAGGGGATTCGACCTCTCCTGTGAGATCAGAGGATAGCCAGAAATAGTTCAGGATATCTTCCGACTGAAACGGCGACAGCGAGTCGATTTTGAAAACAGAAACGGAAAGGTCGGATGGTTCCTTTAAGGATGAGTTTACGCTCGCCTTGACGCGGCGCCGGATGCCATATTGCGTTTGATCAGTTTCAATTCGTAACCCCAGCTGTTCAGGGTCCTGAAAATACAGGCGTTCACAAACCGGTTTCAGATCTCCATCGAAAAGGGTAATATGTGAAATACCTGGTCCCAGTTTGGTTTTTTCGATCTGGAAGACAACTGTGTTACCAAGAATCGGCAGCATCTGCGCATAGGCCACGATTTGACGGGTATGGGCCAGCAAATAAATATACGATACTTCGGATTTCCGCGGTGCGTATGCTACTTCAACCCGCAGGTATTGATCGGAGGTGTCTCTGACGGTCATCACATATCCCTTTGCGTTAACCACCGGAAGCGCGTGAAGGGAAACTGTGTTTTTTGGATCTATCAACCGGGCGGTGTATTGCGTCCCGGCCTGAGGTGTAAACGAAAATTTCCCGATTCCGAATTTTTCTGATTTGAAAATGGCCGCAGTGTCTCCTGCAGACGTCATGATACTTCCGCTGCAATCGATGCCTCTACCGCGTTCATCCCGCACCTTAAAGGCCACCGTGCTTTTCAGACCCGCTACAAGGTTGCCTCCTTCCGGAAAAAAGTCGACGAACACATTGGCCGCAGGAATGGATTTTGAAAGTTCCGGTTTAAGAAAAGGATTGACAATAGAAATTGATTTTGAGAAAAACAATTCCGGGCTGGAGTTGTTCATCCATTGTGTGTAGGCGCGAAAGGTATAATTGCCGGAGCCCATAGAAGCTGGAATATAAAATGATCCGGATCCGGAACCACTGGCTATGGCAACCTTCGTCTGAAGGGCCGGCGTGTTTTTGTCGTCGATCATCTCAACATAGAGAACCTTGCTTACATCCGACGGCTTGTTGAGAATGGCATCGACATTGTATGCTTTGAACCAGAGGGTTTCGCCGGTGACATAGAATTCACGATCGGTGTGTACATAGATCTTTTCCTGGAAATTGTACTTGCGAAAACTGTCAAAAGTTTTCACGAGCAAATCCAGCGTTTGCTGTTGCGGATACGCATGGAAATGGGATCCGACAAATGCCAGTAAAAGCAGAACGCGATATTTTTGGACTCTTGTAAACATTTTATCCGTTAGTTCTCGTGACAAGTCCTTTCAGTTTCGATGATCAGATCACTCCCAGAAATCCGGTTTCTCAAGCACACCCCCGCCGAACGACCGGCAGTCAGCACACGTTGGTGAACTGATCGTAAAGCCCGTTGGTCGCAACGAGCCAGGTGGATAAATTCCGGCAATGATATATGTGGAAGTGCTGATCGTACCCACGAATCTTTCCGGGATGGAATCGATGTGGCAATATGGATATTCGAAATACGAAAAACCATTGGGCAGGTCGAATTTTGAAATGAAGATCCTTTTTTCAGTAACCTGACTGCCGCTGAAGTACCCGATCACCGGTTCTGCCGGGTCTGTGGTGCAGTGAATATTTCCAAAGACTTCCCCCGGGAGGGGATCAAACAGTCCGCCCAGCGTTTCCGTTGTCTTTTTAATATTCAGCCAGTAATCATACGCTTCCTCTGAAAGTGTTTGCTGTTTTACGAGAATGCTGTATTTCTCGGAAATCTCCAGGGACCTTTTTCTGAACTTTAGAAGCGTTAAATCGCGAATGACGTCCTGAGTGAGAAGCTTGCTGCTCCCGATTATGATCCGTGTCAGGTAATCTGTTTTGTAGCATACATCGATGAATTCCGACGGTTCGCGCAGCGTGATTTCTCCACTAGGCCTCTTGATATAGTTCGAAGTTAGCGGTGAGCGGTATTTAAATGTCTGCTCATAAGTCCACCGGTAAAACCTGCTGCTTGCCTCGGGATCATGTGTATTGACGTTGATATTCAGTTCGTCGTATTCATCAATAAAATAGTTGATGCTGTCGATTGCGGGGGTACGTTTGATCGTGATGGCCTCGGATTGATATTCCTTTCCGGAGGACGTTACAATATAAAGGGTGTATCGCTTCTCAAAATCGATCGGAATGAATTGCTCGTAGATGCCAGGGCCTGAAGAAGCAAGATCAAAACTGGTTCCATCGTTTACCACCAACCTTACCGTTGCATTCAATTCGGGGGCCGGATGTTCCGTGGAGGATAAGGCCAGCGTACGGGTGAGTTTGACGTAAGCTGAGCTGGCAGTTCCGTCGATAAAAGCGTCGACTACGAGAAAATCGGGGTTGTTCTTTCCGGTCGGGGGATCGTATGGTTCTATGCAGCCAATTGTTCCAACCAGGAGGAGTAACATTGGCAATATGTTTCGGGTGAACACCGGTTTCATTGCAGCGCTAGAATTTAAAATTGTAAGTGATTGTTGGAATTGGCTGGGCGAAAACCGAAAGTTTATAACCATTGATCCTCCCATTTTCCGAAACAAAAAACACCGAGTATGCATTTTTTCTTCCTGTCAGGTTATAAACGGCAAAAGTCCATGAGCTGTGCGCAAGTTTTTTAATCCGGTGATTGCCTTCGAAGTTCAGGGAGATGTCCGTGCGGAAATAATCCGGAATACGATGTGCGTTACGGTCGGAATAGTAGATTCGGCTTGTTCCACCGACTTCGTACCTGACCATCGGAAGGGTGATCGGTCGGCCCGTGCTGTAAATGACATTGAGGGAAAAGTTTACACGCCGGCTGAATTTATAATTTCCTATAAAATTTACGGCATGTGGTTTATCAAAGTTGCTCGGGTATCGCTTTCCGTTGTTAACGGTCTCGTTGGAGAATTTTCCGGCTGTCTCCAGGAAGGACCTGGAGTATGCGTAACTGAACCAGCCATTGACTTTGCCGGTATTTTTCTTTAACAGGAATTCGGCTCCGTACGCGTACCCGCGCGCATTCAGTACATCCGTTTCAATATGGTGATTCAGAAGCAACACCGCGCCGCTTTTGTAGTCGAGGGTGCTGCTCATCGATTTGTAGTAAGCCTCCACCGACGTTTCGATCAGATTTTTTGTTTCGAAATTCTTATAGAAGCCGATCGAGATCTGGTCTCCCTGCTGGGGTTTGATATATTGATCGCTGAGCTTCCAGATGTCCGTCGGTGTGATTGCAGTCGTGTTTGAAAGCATTTGAATGTATTGCCGCATCCGGTTATAACTTAGTTTTACCGAAGATTTTTCGGTGATGGAATAACGCATCGAAAGTCGCGGTTCGGCACCGTGGTAAGAGGCGATCGTCCTGCCGCGGTCGTAAAAAGCGGTATCTATAACGTTCGATGGTTCCAGGGCCACGCCGGCCGGATAAACATTTACCGATTGAGGGCCGAGGAACTGATAATACGAATAACGCAGCCCGGCGTACACGGAAAGCTTCCGGTTCACTTCAATATGATCACTGATGTAAACAGCGCTCTCAAGACCCTGCTCATCGCTAACTCGGTCGGTCATGATCAGCGACTCGCTTCCCCGTGGTGCAAAAATACCAGGTGAAAGATCATACCGAACGACGTGCAAGCCCGCATCAATTGTGTGTTTGCTATTGTGGAAATAACTGAAGTCCGCTTTTGCGTTGTATTGGCGGATATTGAAATCCATCGTAAACGCATTGATTGGAATTTTCTCCGAGGACATCGAGTAACTGTAATTGCTGACGGCACCCGTCAAGACGCCGAAGAGTTTATTATTGAAAATGTGCTTCCACTTCAGCGAGGCATTTCTGTCGCTGTAGGCATATGCCGTGTCGTTGCTGAGTTGAAACTGATCATCGCTCATGTATGCAGAAAGGTACAGGGTGTTGTTTTCGTTGATCTTATGCGTTACGCCTCCTGTGATATCGTAAAACGATGCTTTACTTCTCCTCAGCTCCTTGTCTTTGAGCTGGCGCATCAGCCAGTTTGAATACGTTGAACGTCCTGCAATCACAAACGAGGTTTTGTCTTTGATGATAGGTCCTTCGAGGCTGAACCGGCCTGTGATCGGGCTGATCCCACCATAACCCGATATTTTTTTAGTGTTTCCTTCTTTGGTCCTTACGTCAAGAACCGAAGAGAGACGGCCTCCGTATTCGGCCTTGATACCGCTTTTATAGAGTTCGACGTTTTTCAATATATCAGGATTGAAAGTGGAAAAGAATCCAAATAGGTGAGAAGGGTTATAGACCACCGCATCGTTCAACAAGATCAGATTCTGATTGGTTGCGCCACCGCGAACATTGATACCCACTGTACCTTCTCCGACACTCTGAACGCCGGGGAGTGTTAGCATGACCTTCATGATATCCGTCTCGCCTAACGCAAGGGGTATTTGTTTCATGGTTTGGATGTCAAGCTTTTCAGTACCCATTTGTACGTTGGTTAGCCGGGCTTCCGCCTGTGATTCCACCACCACTTCTTTTAACGGCGTCACGTCCTGGTCAAGCGCGATGTCGATTTTGCCGTCCGAATAAAGAAAGATCTGACGTACCGTTGATTTCATTCCGATACTTTTAACTTTAAGCTCATTCCTTCCCTTGGGAATTGTGATTGCAAAATATCCAAACTGGTCCGTGGCGACACCAATCATCGGATTTTCAATATATACGGTCGCGCCGATAACCGGTTCTCCTGTCGCCGCATCACGCACGATGCCCGCGAGGGTACTTTTGCCGGCAAGGTTGGCAGTCTTTACGCCGATCGTAAATAGCTTTGTTTCCGTGATGTGTTTCTTCCGTTCGCGCTTTTCATATTCGGAATAATCGAACACTTCTTTCTGCTTCCCGGTGTTTGCGTCATTTTCAAAAAAACCCGAAGCAAGTTCAGTGGCAATCTTTCTTGTTTTCGTCACAAACACGCGATGATACCTGTCAAGGGCAAACTGAAGGTCGGTTCCTCTAAAAACCTCCTGCAGCAATTGATCAAGGGGTGTATTGTTTGCCGTCACATTTACCCTAAGGCTGTCGGTCCAGGCGCCTTTGTAATAAAAGCGACAACTGGTTTGCTTTTCAATTGCTTCGGCCAGCTGTGCAAAGGAAATATTTTGAAAGTCTCCCGTGATGGAGACCGGCTGAGCCACTGCGAGGGAGCTGCTAACGGCGCAAAGAAAAGAAATCAATATTTTCTTCATTTTTTCCCTGCGGTTAATAAATCGTATTCTTTGCTGATCGTCGCCAGCGAAACCTCCGGATAATTTTTGAAAGCATTTTTATTCTTTTTCACAAAAGCCCTTAATTCCGTTTTACGGTCCTCAAGTAATTGGAGAAGTGAACGTTTTGATTTGATCTGAAAAAATTTTCCGTTGATCAAAACAAAATACTTCGATTTTTCATAGAAGTCCCGCTCGATCTTATTGTGCTCCATTTTTTCCTGTACAAATTTTTGGCGCAGACAGATGACTTTGGTCTTGCCGTCATAGAGCACTTCAAAAAAACCCGATCTGGGCAATGAACTTTCGTAATCTGAATTTCTGATTTTTTCAAAGTACCGTCCCATCAGCGAAAAATTGCTGATGCGATCGCGGGGCAATATTTGGGGGTTTCCCGTTACGGATTCTGTGATCAGCTCATCGGATGTGATATCATACATGACCGGCACGTTTCTAAAAAGCTGGCCATCAAAGGTGATCGATTCCGGCATCCATTCGTTGTTGAGGAAAAACGCGTGGGTCTGGTTTGTCCTGGCCGGCTCGCTGTACAAACTACCACTGTAGAACAGCTGCTGGCCTTCCAGGTAGTTTTCATAAACCCTGATGGTGTTTTTAACGGCATCCGTTATGAATGCCGTGTCAGGCAACGTGGCCTGGGCGAGGCATTCACGGCCTGCGAATCCAACGAACAGACAAACGAGAAGATATTTCATCAGATCTGGAAAATCACAAAACGGAAATTAATCATTAAAGTGACAACGCCATTATCCGGAGCGTTGGAAATTTCTGAAATTTATATTGATGGCTACCGGATGTTAGGTAGTTCACAATCGTGAATCGAAGGTCGGTAAGAGAATCCTAATCCTTTTTAACTATGGCATTTAAGACGCACTGTTCAATATGTGCAAATAAAAAAGGGGCCTCATCGGGCCCCCTTTATTGATTGCATTCTATTTGGCGTAGGCGACGCTTCGCATTTCACGGATCACAGTCACTTTGATCTGGCCGGGGTACTGCATGTCTCGCTCTATCTTCTGAGAAATATCAAAGCTCAGCTGGTTTGCGCGGTCATCCGTTGCTTTTTCAGCATCGACGATCACGCGTAGCTCTCGACCGGCCTGAATCGCATAGCACTTTTCAACGCCTTCAAAGCTCAGTCCTACATCCTCGAGTTCCTTGAGACGTTTGATATATTGTTCCATTACTTCGCGACGTGCGCCAGGTCTGGCACCACTGATCGCGTCACAGGCCTGAACGATCGGAGAAATGATATTGGTCATTTCGATTTCATCGTGGTGGGCGCCGATGGCGTTGCAGATGATTGGGTGCTCCTTGTATTTCTGGGCCAGTTCCATACCGACGATGGCGTGTGGCTTCTCCAGTTCTTCCACGGATACTTTCCCGATGTCATGGAGTAAACCAGCGCGTTTCGCCTGCTTGGCATTGAGTCCCAGTTCAGTTGCCATGATTGCGCAGAGATTTGCCACCTCCCGTGAATGCTGAAGCAAATTTTGTCCATAAGAGGAACGGAAGCGCATCCGGCCTACCATCTTCACGAGTTCGGGGTGCAATCCATGGATTCCGAGGTCGATGATGGTGCGTTCACCGATTTCGATGATCTCGTCTTCGATGTTCTTGGTCGTCTTGCCAACAATCTCTTCGATGCGGGCAGGGTGGATGCGACCATCCTGCACGAGCCTGTGAAGGGACAATCTCGCGATTTCGCGCCTTACAGGATCAAAGCCGGAAATGATGATGGCTTCCGGTGTGTCGTCGACGATGATCTCGACGCCCGTGGCCGCTTCCAGCGCGCGTATGTTTCTTCCTTCACGGCCGATGATCTTGCCTTTGATGTCGTCGCTTTCAATGTTGAAAACGGAAACACAGTTTTCAATGGCATGCTCGGTGGCGGTGCGCTGGATGGTTTCGACCACAATTTTCTTGGCCTCTTTTGTGGCGCTCAGCTTTGCCTGCTCCATGATGTCTTTGATGTAGCTGGATGCCTTGGTTTGAGCCTCATCTTTAAGAGAGGCTACCAGCTGCTCGCGCGCTTCTTCCGCGGTAAGCTTTGAGATGTTTTCAAGCACCTGGATCTTTTGCTGATTGAACTTGTCGAGTTCTTCTTTCCGCTTTCGCACGTGTTCAAGCTGGACGTTCAGGTCATTTTTCAATTCCTCGGCCTCGCTTTCCTTGCGCTTGAGGGATTCAATTTCTTTGCTGATCGTTTGCTCGCGCTGCTTGATCTTTTGTTCGTTCGCGATAATTTGATTTTTTTTCCGGTTCGCTTCTTCTTCGAACTCGGTTCGCATTTTCAGAATTTTTTCTTTGGCTTCCAGGATCTTGTCTCTTTTCACGTTTTCAGCAGCAATTTCGGCCTCTTTAAGGATGAGCTTTGATTTTTCAACAGCTTCGTCCTGGGTTCGTTGCGTTTTACGCTTGTAGAGCAGGTTTCCAATGAGCAAGCCGATGATGATCGACACCGTCGAGCTTACCAGGATAACAATTACAATCTGTGACATAAAATAAAGGGTTTATGAAAAAAACCCGGATGCCGCTCTGGCTGGAAGTGAAGGGAAGAAGAATTAAAGAATAGACTGGGAAACGAGCGTGTTCAGATGACTTACTTTTTCAAACACCGTCTGGTCGATCACCTGATGGGTTTCTTCGGCCGTCATCTTGTCCACGATACAGTCGAAAGCAACCATTGCGAGTAAATCTTGCTTATCATCAATCCCAAATTGCTCCCGGTAAGATTTCAGCTTTTCGTTGATGAGTTTGCCGGCGATCCTGACCCTTTCTTCATCGGCACGTTTAACCTTCATGGGGTACTCGCGATCGGCTATTTTGATTTTTATTGAAAGTTCCTCCATCAATTGATCTTACGGTTGCTATCTACTTAAATGAGCGATGCATTTATCAATCTCTCGAATATAATCGTCTACTTTTTTCTTCAACTCCGAAACACTACCGTTTTCCGGATGTAAATTATCCACAATTTTAGTGATTTTCAGTTGATTATGAAAACTTGCCACCTGTTCGTCACGTGATCGCAAGGCCGCTTTCAACTCCTGGTTTTCAGTCCGAAGGGCTTTTAGCTCGTCTTTCAGGCCCTTGTGCTCATTGATCAGCACCAGGATCTTCCGTTCCAAACCTGAAAGATTCGTTTTTAATAGCTCCTGATCCATTTAACTAATCGGGGTTTCTTTTTAAAAAGCCAATTCCCAGTTTTCTCAATTTCTTATGCCAGGCCATTTATTTCCTGATCACGGCACCAAGCTTGCTGACAAACGCGTTCATCAGCCGCTCCATCGTCTGATCAATTTCCTGATCGGTCAGCGTTTTAGTCTCGTCAAGAAGCGTGAAGCTCAAAGCATAGGCCTTTTTGCCCTTCGGTATATTCTCGCCCTCGTAAACGTCAAACGCGACAACTTCGCTGATCAGTCTCTTTTCGGTGCTCATCACAAGATTGAGAATATCATCGAATCTCACAGGCGCATCCAGCACCAAAGAAACGTCGCGTTTAACTTCAGGAAATTTTGGAACGTCTTGAATTACTAACTTAGGATTTGCCGCATTGAAAAGCAAGGAAGTGTTCAACTCCGCATAAAATAATTCCTGCCTGATGCCGAAATCCTTTAATATGAGCGATTTAACTTTTCCTGTTTTTCCAATTTCCTCATCGTTGATCAATATCCTGCTACCATATTCAAGCAATTGATCTTCAACTGGTGTGTTTTTTACATTTGAAGCACCGGATTTTTTAAGAATGTTGCTGACATGCTGCGCAAGATCGTAATAGGTCACTGCATTTGTTTTACGCTGCCAGTTTTCCGTTTCCATATTCCCCGTCATGTATAACACAAGCTTCTCATCTTCGTGGTAACGTCCGCTGGTTTTATGATAAGTCTTGCCAAATTCAAAGAGTTTCAGGTCTTTTTGTTTACGGTTGATGTTGTACGCACAAACTTCAAGTCCGGTAAACAGCATCGTTTGCCGTAAAACACCTTGCTCTTCACTGAGTTTATTGAGGATCTCGACGGGTTCGCCTTTGAACTGAAGGTTCAGTTTCTGCTGATACGAAAAATTCGTCAGTGAGTTGGTCCAGACCTCGTAAAACCCATTTGCAGCGAGCAGTTCCCCCAATGATCGTTTGAACTTGTCGAAATTTTTTACAGGAAACTCTGCCAGGAAATCCGTGCGAGCGGTGTCGCTCAGCTCGATGTTGTTAAAACCGTATATCCGCAGAATTTCTTCAATCACATCAGCCTCCTGCAGAACGTCGACCCGATAGGGAGGTACCGATACCACATAGGTGCTGTCACTTTTTTCGACTACCTCGATGTCCAGACGTTTGAGGATTGGAAAGATCTCCTCCCTTGGAATTTTTTTTCCGATCAGCCTGTCTACATTTTTATCCCTGATAGTAATGCTGCGGTTTGTGATTTTTTGCGGGTAAACATCGATTGCCTCTGAAGCTATATGCCCTCCCGCAATTTCTTTTATCAGCAATGCAGCCCGCTTGAGCGCATAAACCGTAATGTTCGGATCTGTTCCCCGCTCAAAACGGAACGATGCATCGGTCTTCAGCTGATGATGCAAAGTGGTTTTACGCACGTAACTGGCGGAGAAGTGAGCGCTTTCCAGAAATATATTTACCGTTTGTTCCGTGATGCCGGAGTTTATGCCACCGAACACGCCCGCAATGCACATGCCTTCTTCTTCGCCATTGCAGATCATCAGGTCGTTTGACTGAAGGGTGCGTTCCCGGTTGTCAAGGGTGGTAAATTTTGTCCCGGCTGGCAAGGTCTTCACAATGACTTTCCCGCCCTTGATTCTGTCTGCGTCGAAAGCATGGAGTGGTTGCCCGATCTCGTGACAGACAAAGTTGGTGATGTCGACGATGTTGTTAATGGGAGTGAGGCCAATGGCGGTGAGATGGTTTTTCAGCCATGCGGGTGATTCTCCCACTTTCACGGAAGTGATCGTGACAGCGGAGTATCGCGGGCACGCGTCCGGATTTTCGACGACCACCGGGATTGTCAGATCGTTTTTCTCCGTCTTAAATTCATCGACTGAAGGCCACCGGATTTCCCGCATTTTAGCGGCATGGATGTCTCGCACAACGCCAATGTGCGAGGTGGCGTCAGCCCTGTTGGGTGTCAGGCCAATCTCAATGATATGATCCGAGCTGATATTGAAAAATTCTGATGCAGGAGTGCCGTTTTTTACTTTGGTATTTAACACCATGATACCTTCGTGGCTGTGTCCAAGGCCGATCTCGTCTTCCGCGCAGATCATGCCTTCGGAAACTTCTCCGCGGATCTTCGTGGCCTTAATGGTGAAAGGTTCGCCGGTGGAAGGGTAAAGCGTAGCGCCGGGAAGAGCAACCACCACTTTCTGACCGGCTGCCACATTGGAAGCGCCACAAACGATCGGAGATGGTATGCCTGAACCCACATCAACCGTTGTCAGCGAAAGTTTATCCGCATTGGGATGTTTGGCGCAGGTAAGCACTTCACCGATCACGATCCCCCGAAGTCCGCCCCTGATACTTTCGAAAACCTCAACGCTCTCAACCTCAAGGCCGGTTGATGTCAAAACCTTTCCGATTTCTTCCGGAGTTTCAGGTATATCAATGTAGGCTTTCAGCCAGTTGTAAGATATGGTCATAATTTATCGGACGCCGTTCACAAATAATCAAAATGGCGATTTAAAAACTTCCAAAAATAACGGTTTCGCTGAAATGCCTTACGTGCCACGGTTTTATTTTATTGGATAAAACTCACGATGGAAGGCCATTTAAGGTCCCACGGAAAATATTTCTCAATCCGCTGGCAGCCACACAGAACAAATCAACGACTTCAGGTAGGAACTCCGAAAGGATGTTTAGGGAGATTTCGCATCATTACACGGCTCCCCGGGCGTCTGATGGGCGCCCGCCCGGTGGTATAGAATTAGTACGGACACTTTTTATATGTTGCTAGCCGTTTCAAAAGTTTCCCGGTATCATTTTATGAACGCTTTGATCAAACTGCGGTATGTACTTCTATTGATCATCCTGTTGCCCGCCAGTTATCTTGCTTTCAAAAATATCCCTGTGAGAACTGAATTGAGTTCGGAGCCCCTTTATGTAGGAAAGAAATTGGGTGAGGTGGCCGGCGAAAATATCGTCTTAATGGACACCTCAAATAATCTCTTTGATATTTCCAATTTTACCGCTGCTGTTCACATCCTGGTCTTTTACAACGGAGATTGCAAACAATGTCAGGGCAAACAAAACGCGTTGCGGAAGATCGCCCAGAAATACATGAAGCGTCAGGTGCAGGTCATCTATATCAGGCCGGGCATGGAAAGTTTCCGCGATTTCCTGGACTATCCTTTAAAAAAGGCAGTGAGATTGTACGATGAAGATAGCCGGCTAACGGAGGCGCTACAAATCCGTCTGTTTCCCACGGAGGTCATCCTTGATGAAAATGGAATGATTAAAAACGTTACGTCGGGATATGATGGCCGCAGCGAAAAGGAATATCTTGAATCGACTGCCATAAAAATTGACTCCCTGCTCGCTCACGGAAAGCTCTCTCAATGAACATAAGTTTTTTCCCCTGCCCTGATCGCAACCTTCAAAAGATTTTCACGGGGTGGTAGCGGGCAACGGTACGTTTCATTATAAGCACAGTAGGGATTGTATGATTTGTTGAAATCCAGCGTGATGGTATTTGCACCCGGAACTTTTTCAACATCCAGATAACGGCCCGCGCCGTAAGTCTCGATCGCACTGGTCTCGTCCCCGAACGCCAGAAATAATTTCCCGCGCAATGGGCCCATATCAATCATTTCCAGAAGCACCAAACGGTTTTTTTGTCCGTCCAGGACGAACTCGGCATACGCATATTCAAGATATCGCTCCTCGCCTCCATCATTCGTTGCCAGAACGATGACTTTTTTGTCTTCAACGGGTAGCAGGTTTGCAACGATCTTGTATTTTATATTTGGAGTGAAGTAGCTCAGACCTTTAAATTTTTCTTTTTCGGCAATTGGAGAGTCATCCGCCGTTTTCATGAAGCGGTCTTTCTCTTCACGTTCCCGGTTGATCTGAGCGATATAGTTTGTATCATCCTGGCTTTCTTGCATAGAGTAAAATATCACAACGACAGCCGCTATGAGTGTTACGATCAGTAGAATGTTTTTGGGCTTCATTTTTGACTTTTTTAGATTGTCGTCTCGATCTGAGTCACCAAAAAAACACGATTACCTTTGTGCAATTCCCTGTGTTCTTTCCCACGCAATGATATCGTCGCGGTATTTATTAAACAAGTGAAAAAATATCGGGATTCCGTTATCAGGTAATTCACCCGGGGCATTGGCAAGAATGCAAATCGCAATGTCATCTTTTGGATCGACAGCAACCTCGCTGCGATATCCGGTGACGTATCCACCATGGTAAACAAGTGTGTCGTTCGGATAATGAAGGATCCTCCAACCGAGCCCATAATAGGAGTTGTCGAAACGCTGAAGCTTGCGATAGTTCCGGTTTTTGGACCTGGCGATAACAACCGGCGTATACAAATGTTCAAGCGTTTCTTTTTTGATCACATCTTCCCGGTGCCCAAGCAAGGCGACCATCCATTTTGACATGTCGGAAATGCTCGCGTTGACACCACCCGCAGGTGATACATTATAGTACGTATCGTTGATTTTGGTTGGAACCCATTTTTTGCTCGCGCGGCGGTGGGGCTTCGCGATATTTGGATTTGAAATGATACTTTGATAATCCAGCGATGAATTGTTCATTCCGAGGGGCGCGAACACTTTTTTTCTCATTTCGGATTCATACGAACTTGACGTGGCATGGCTGATCACGCCAGCAATCAAACTATAAGCAACATTCTGGTAGCTGTATTCTTTCCCGACATCGCTCGAGGGCTTGACATCTTTCAACCTCACTAACAATTCACTCAGATCCAAACCTTCTTCCACGAGATTGGTGTAAGTGTGGTAGGGTAAACCGGTTGTGTGAGACAAAACGTGAGAAATGTTTAGCCTGGCCGTATGCTCGGGCGATTTCAATTCAAATTCCGGCAAATGTTGCTGAACGCGATCGTCCCATGACAGAACTTTATTTTCGACCAGGACGCCTGTGAGGAACGATGCAAAACACTTCGACACCGAGGCCAGTCTGAACACCGTATGTTCATCGACTGAATCTTTTGTGTCGGATGCTTTGACGCCAAATGCTTTCAGGAATACAACCGTCGAGTCCCTGACGACCGCTATTGCCGCTCCGGGTGTTGACGACTCGTCCAGCAGTTCATGTATCTCTTTTTCGTAGTCGTTGACAAGTTTGGTGATATAAGGATTAGCAGGCCGGCTGATAACTGCAACCTTGTGGATGGCGCTCTCAGAGCGTTCCTGTTGCCGGAATAAAGGCAGGACGAGCAGGGCGCAGATAAGAATGATCGAAAACATGCCCGCAAAACGGTAATATTTCTTTTTCTTTTTACCACGCTTCATTCCGTTAAAGTAATCCTTCATCCGCAAAACTCAAATATTTTTGACCAGCGATGATCAAATGATCCAGCAATTGCATTTCTAGCAGACGACTTCCTTCTTTTATTTTTTTTGTAAGGTCTATATCGGCCTGGCTAGCGGATAAATTTCCAGAGGGATGATTGTGCGCGATGATAAGGCCGCTTGCCAACTCCTCCAGGGCTGTTTTAAAAATGAGCCTGGGATCTGCGACAGTGCCCGCAACTCCGCCCTGGCTTATTTGTTGAACCCGCATCACCCGGTTCGCGCGATTAACAAGGATCAGCCAGAATACTTCATGTGGAAGGTCAATGAGATGGGGCCGGATAATTTCATAGGCATCCCTCGACCCTGTGATCTTTAACTTTTCGTCCGCGTTCAATTCCCTGCGTCGCCGGCCAAGTTCCAGCGCTGCAACAATCGCGATCGCCTTTGCTTCACCAATTCCTTTCAGCTTCATCAGATCCCGGGCACCTATTAAACCCAGATCATGAAGACTGTAATTTACAGTTTGCAAAAGTGTTTTGGCAAGATCAACGGCGCTGTGTGTACTGTTGCCGGTTCCTAAAAGAATCGCGATCAACTCCGCATCTGAAAGCGCGGATGTGCCCTTGAGTAACAGTTTTTCACGCGGCCTGTCTTCCGGCGACCACTTTTTGATTTTTAATGGTTTTGATTCCTCGACGCGGTTTTTCCCCTCCGCGTCAAATGCGAGCATGGTTTTGTGTGGCATATCCTTAGAGAGTTAAACGAAGAAAGGAATTTCACACACGCAAAACAAGCGTGGAAACGGCTCCCGAAACGAAGATCACTTTTTCATGATTTTGCCGGAGTGGATCTTCGTCGCTGTGAAGATCTGGTATACAAGCTTAGGTGCCACATCATTATTGAATTGGATCTTCTCACCCTCTTTAATTACCTGGTCGTATACGATTTGATTATTGAGATTTCTCAATATGACCCGCGCCTCCTGGTTTGCCGGTGCGTAGAATGTGACAAAATCTGCAAAGGGATTTGGGTAGAATCCGAATTTCTCTGCGTTATCATCATTGGTGGCAACGATAAGATCTGCCAGGTCCACATCCTGCGTGTAAAATAAATAGGAAATGTCTTTCGAAAATCGTTTCTGGGAACCAGGAAGGCCCGACGTGCCACGTACGGTGATGACATAGGGATTGAAACGGGTCATTGAGGCATCATGGTCGATCGATATTACGCCGGCTTTAATTTTATGCCCGTCAATAACCGAATCATAGGTTGTCATCGACACGAAATCGCTGATTTCCGAGTAAGCCGTGAGAAAAACTGAATCAAAAGGCGAAGCGGGATCTTCATAAAATACTTTCAGCGTTTTTTGATTTCCAGCTTCGATGTACAGCCTGTTGTTATCGTCTGTTTCAATGTTGTCGGCGAGCATCGGCTCGTTTGGCGCCTCGCTCACATTGATCTGAAAGTCAACAACCATGTATCCGCTTACACCCTGGACGATCTTTACGTTGAACAAATATTCGCCGTTGGTTGTCGCCCCTTCAGACATGGTGTCCCACGTGATCAACCCATTGAAACGATTGACAGAAAACCCTTCCGGGAGCCGGTAATTGACTGTGCCATGTTGGGTGTCACGTTTGGGAAACGTTACATAATAGCTCAGGGTATGATCATTGGGGTCATAAGCTGAGACAGTACCGTTATACACAGAGCCCGCGACAGCTTCGAATATCGGCCAGGCATTCAGAACCGGAGACGAATAATTCCCAAGCACCGGATCGATGGTAAATCCTGATTCAATATAAAAGCGTGTGTTGACCGAAAGATCCATGTTCACAATCCCCTCATTTCGATTTGGTTCCGAATAGCTTACCACAAAACTGGAAGCGCCAGCATACGTGTGGAGTACAGAGAATTCTGCTATCGTGAAAGTTGGCCCGACAAAAACGTTTGGCTGTTCCGCGACCGTCATCTTTGTGCCATCACCAAAATCCAGGAAATCGTCATCGCCCCCGAATAATACGTTCGAATTGGCTGTATTGGTAAAAACCGTTACCGTGATTTTGTAGGTTAAGCCCGAACTGTGTTCAATGCGGATAAAACCTCCCTTTAGATGCGTGGCGGTTGCTGATATGCCCGCCAGCAGAAGGAGAATGATTTGAAAGAGGGTTATTTGAAAGCGTCTCATACGAAGAAGGCTTTGGTATTGGTAGACATTGTTACAACGGCAATACGCACACCAGCAATATGAGCATCGGCAATAACTTATGGCCGGCACGCAACAAATTGGATCCTAAGTCACGATAGCCGTTCCGTTCGGATCAGTTGTGAAACGCGTCCGCTAAATTCACATCGATGATGTGCCGATTGACGAATATGTACAAGTCTTGATTTGACCCCCGCAAAATAAAAAAGCCTCCCGGGGGAGGCTTCAAAAATATCGTATGATCTCAGGAGACTTATTTTGCAAGCTTATTAACCTGCTTCGTAAGCCTTGATTTCTGGTTGGCAGCTTTCTTCCAATGGATAATGTTCTTCTTGGCCAACTTGTCGATCAGCGAGCTTACCTGCTTCAGCAATTCGTCCGCTTCCGCTTTCACCGTTGTGGTCTTCAGCTTTTTTACAAGCGTACGGGTGGTTTTATGCTGGTAGCGGTTCCTGACACGCTTTAATTCGTTTGCACGGATTCTTTTTTCTGCTGACTTATGGTTTGCCATATCTTTATGCTATCTGAAAATAAGGACTGCAAAGGTAACGGTTTCGGGATATTTTGCAAAACTCCTTCAGGAATCAATTTGTAAAATTCCCTTCAAAAAGAAGGTTCACACCAGGGTCAAGTTCCAGAACAAGGGGTTTTTTACTTGATTTTATTGAAAATTTCATCGTTTTCGCATTGATTTCGACCTTTTCAATCAATTTTTCACTGCCGTCGTATCCGATGCCGATCTCCAGCGGAAAATTAAAAGCGTCGCCAATCTGGATTTGCGCAATCACAACATCAATCGTTTTTGCCTTGTCATTGTATGACCACGAGGCTTTCAAAACCGGATGTCCGGGAGTATAAAGCCATTGTTTGAAGAAATTTGCCAGGTTTTGGCCAGAGGCTTGCTCCATCACCCGCTGAAGGTCTGCGGTGACGGCGTTGGATTGCTGGTACTCTTTATAATATTGACGAATTCCCCGCCAAAAGGCTTCATCACCGATTTGCCGTCTGAGCATATGCAGCACCCAGCTGCCTTTCTGGTAGGAATTGGTACTGAGGATGTCCAGCAGGTCTTCGGGCAGCGCGGCAAACACAACGGGCAATGGAGTCTTGCGGTGAAAGGCGGCGACATCGTTACGCTGCTTGGCCATATCCTTGGCCCTGCGTTCCGGGCCATACGCGAACTCATTATATAAATTAGTGAAATATGTCGCAAATCCTTCGCTCAGCCAGACATGGTGCCAGTCCAGTTCGCTTGCCGAATCGCCAAACCACTGATGGGCAATCTCATGTGCGATGAGGCCGTCGTGATCGCCTTTTCCATTTACAGAATTTTCGAAATAAAAGATATTGCTGGCGTTCTCCATGCCGCCATATTTGGTTTTGGATTGTACGTTCGCCAGCTTCTTGTATGGATATGGACCGATGTTCTCAATAAAATATCGCAGTATCTTCGACGCGGCGGCATAATCGTTAAAGCCTTCTTTGCGATTTTGAGGATACACCCATTGTTCAATCGCTATGTCGCCGACTTCACCGGCATATTGAATTGCAAACCGCGCTGCACCGATCACCATGACCTTCGTTGGAAGCGGAACATCTTCGCGCCAGTGGGTGAGTTTTTGCTTCGGATTCAGGAGGCTTTCTTCCATTCTTACACCGTTTGCAATCACTTCGTACACTGGCGGGGCGATGACGAGAAATTCAACGGTTGCCTTATCCGCTGGGTGATCGATGACAGGCAGCCAATGGTGCGCCCGGTCCGGCCAGTTATCGCCAAAAAACGTACGGTCGCCATATTTGTTTTTTCCAATGATGAGTCCGTCATCCGGTACACCGGAATAGATGACCGTCAGGGTCATTTCACTTCCGGAAGTCACTTGCTGAGCCAGTGTTATGAAGAGCTTTCCGGCTTTTTGGCTGTACTTTAATGGAATGTCATTTCCGGCCACCTGTGTGACGGTCATTCCTTTTCCGGTTGAAGATTTTTCCATCAGATCAAGCTCAAATTCGGTGACCGGTTGCGTGAAGCTCAGCCGGATCGTTGCGCTTCCCCGGATCATATCGGTAGTGTCATTCAGCTCCAACGTAAAGGCGTAATGTTTGATATCGATTTTCGCCGATGGTGGTAAACTGTAAAGTTTTAAAGCGAGTAAAAGCAATGCGGAGAACACGAATATTTTCATAATGGAGATTTGAAGCAATATTAAAACACCGGTCTGTTTGGTTAAAGGGATCGACGGATAAAAGGATGTCGCCTTATGCCACCGGTAGATTATCCGTCCTGATCCGTGTAAATCGCTGTAACGAAGTCCCAATGAAGTGACCGCCCAAAAAATCCATCGCAATCAGAGCCAATCCAGTCCTGGGAAAAAATCCAATTAATCCGTGATCAAATGTACTGAAAACCGGACACCGCCGATTTACGACCGAACCGGTTTTGCGGGTAAATTCGTTTCGAATGAGACGCTCGGCGATCATAGTTTCTGTGGCATGTATTTTTCTTGTGGGCTTTACGCTGCCGTGGGGTTTCTTTGCGCATGAACGCATCAACCGCCTGGCCGTTTTTACACTGCCTCCCCCAATGATCGGATTTTACAAAAACAACATCGACTATATTACCGAAGCCTCGGTCAACCCTGACCGGCGACGTTTTTTTGTTATCGATGAAGCACCGCGGCATTATATCGACCTGGATCATTACGGGGATAGCGCGTTTTATTTGCTGCCGCGATTCTGGTACAATGCAGTTGAAAAATATTCGGAAGACACGCTCAAATCATATGGCATACTCCCCTGGCATATCAACCGGATGTACTTTCAATTGCGTGAAGCGTTTGCGATAAAAGATCCATCGGAGATTTTGCGCATCTCGGCAGAGTTGGGCCATTATATCGGAGACGCACATGTTCCGTTGCATACGACCGAAAATTACAACGGGCAGCTTACCGGCCAGGAAGGTATTCATGCTTTTTGGGAATCGCGTTTACCAGAGCTGTTTTCGGACAATTACGATTTTTTTGTCGGAAGACCGGAATACCTGCCAAATCCCCAATTAGCCGCATGGGAAGCGATAGGTTCCGCGCACCATGCTGTGGATTCTGTTCTCAGCGAGGAAAAAAAGCTCGCGGCATCGTTTGCCGAGAGAAAATATTCCTTCGAGACAAAGGGAAAGCAAACAGTGAAAGTTTACTCGCTCGATTATTCGAAAGCATACCACCGCATCCTCGACGGAATGGTTGAAAAACAAATGCGCCGCGCGATTAAATGCGTTGCAAGTTACTGGTTTACGGCATGGACCGATGCGGGCCAGCCGGATCTCAACGCACTGATCAACTACAAACCTTCCGAAGAAGAATTGCGCCGAAACCGGGAAGCCTACGCACAATGGAAACAAGGCAGCGTCGGGGCAAGACCGCACGAATGAATCGCTCGCGGATTCGGCGGATTAAGGGATACGCAAGAGCACCGGTGCGCAAGTTCCATCGTACAAATCACGCCTTTGAAAGATTCTCTTCATCAATATCAGCGTCGAAAAATCTCTTTGCGTTTCCTTAGCGTCCTCGCGCCCCCCGCGGTAACCTCGCCAACGGACCTCCCTCAAAAACCCCGACTTGAGTTTTCACTAATAATTCCTGACCTTCATCCAGAAGTTTGTCTCTTAAACTGAGCTGATATGAAGCGTTGGATAGCCATTATTCTGTTCCCTGCCAGCATTTTTTCCGCCCATGCCCAAACCATCGTGGAGATAAATGATGCGGTCAATGAAAGAAATTTCATGCCGTATGAGCTGCCATACTTCATAGATTCGACGAATACACTTTCGTTCGAACAGGTTTCTTCACCGGCATTCGAACACCACTTCCGGTTGCATTCAACCTATCTGAACAAAGACTTTAAAACAGATGCGTCGTATTGGATCCGGTTGCCGATCCATCACTCGGGTGCAACTGAAAAGCTGTGGCTGCTGGAATTTTACGATCAGACCATCGATGAGATCGAAGCCTTTGTGCCGGGAGAAGACGGATCGTACCGGAAGATCATGATGGGGGACAGCCATCCTTTCAGCAAGAGGCTGTTCATGCATAAGAATTTTGAGATCAACCTTCGCATGAGGTCCGATACGGTGCTGCATTACTATTTCCGGGTAAGCTCACACAATTTCGCCGACATCAGGATTGCCGTCCGATCTGCAAACCGCTTCATTTACTATGCCCTGAATGAATATTTTTTATTCGGCACATTTTACGGAATGATCCTGATCATCGCCCTGTACAATTTTCTGGTCTACCTGGCGATCCGCGAGATCAAGAACATTTATTACATATTATACATCCTCAGCGTCGCCGCATATGCCATGAGTTATGATGGCATCGGATTTCAGTATATCTGGCCCGGGCATCCCGAATGGAACAACTATGCGACCGGGATTGCTTTATTTGCCCTGATATTCTGGAGCCTGGTCTTCACACGCAGGTTCCTCTCCACGCGTGCGAACCTGCCCAAAATCGACATTGTCCTGAAAGGGATCATCATCGGACGCACGGGATTGTTTTTGATCGAATTATTCTTTTATCCTGAATACTTACCCTATCGGAATATCGAGATCATTCCGCTTTCGCTGATCTTTTATACGGGCATTGCTTCTTTGAGACGGGGGAACCGCGCTGCGCGCTTTTTCGTCCTTGCCTACGGAATTTTGTTTGCGGGATTTTTTATCCGAACGCTGGTTTACTTCAATGTACTGCCGTTTACCACGATCCTCCATTACAGCCTGCACTTCAGTTTTGTACTCGAGATGCTCTTCCTGACCTTCGCCCTCGGCGATAGAATCCGCATCCTGAAAAACATGAGGGACCGCGCTTTGAAACGGATCATTCATCAGCATGAAGTGAACATGAAGCTGAAGGACAAGGTCAATAAGGAGTTGGAGGAAAAGGTGCGCGAGCGCACGGTTGAGCTTAATGTTAAGAACGCAGAGCTGGAAGAGACCAATCAAAAGCTCGAACGGCAATCCCAGGAGATCAACCAGATCAACTCGCTGCTCGACCTCGACAACTGGAAGCTTAAGAACAGCATCAAGGAGGTTCTCAATGAGCGATTGCTTGAGAAGGCGATGGACTACAAACAATTCAGGACCTTGTATCCGGATAAGTTATCATGTTACCGCTTCCTGGAAAATCTCAAGTGGGAAAAGGCGTTCCATTGCCGCAAATGTGGGAATGAAAAATACTTTCCAGGCAGTCAGAAATTCTCTCGCAGATGCACCCGGTGCGGTTACAACGAATCGATCACAGCATTTACGATATTTCACAGCATCAAATTCCCGATCGAAAAAGCGTTCTTTATCGCCTACCTCGTTGTAACAGGAAAGAAGGATTATACGCTGGAAACTCTTTCGGTGCAGCTTGAACTGAGGCTGAATACTGTTTGGGCATTCAAGCATAAAGTTGCCGAGAGAATTCATGAGCTGGAAAACAAAGGCAAAAGACCTACCGCTTCTCGATGGGAAGAGGTTGTCATTTTCTCTGAACACCACACGAAGGCAGCAGATAAGAACACTGAACAGGGTGTTATTGCCAGAATACAATCCGAGGCCTGAAATTTCTATGTTTTTTTTCCGGTAAAAGTCTTTATGTGTTTTCGAACAACCGGCCGTAAACGTTTGAAAACAATGTTTTTTTTGCGTTAATTCGTAGGCCATTCTATACCTGTCAGTCCGCTGTTTAATTGTCGATTTTTCTCTAAAAAGTTCACAAAGGCTTTGGTGAGCCCTAATTTGATTTAAAAACCGCGCCGGGCGGAGTCGGACTAACATGATACAGCTTATGAAAAACGTGTTTACATACTTGATTTTCGCGTTTTTACCTGTTGCAGTCTTCGGTCAGGGCCGTCAGATCTCCGGTACGGTCGTCTCTGGCGAAGATGGCCAGCCAATCCCTGGGGTTAACGTTGTCGTTGACGGAACTTCAAAAGGGACCGTGACGGATTTCAATGGCAACTATGCCGTCCAGATCGACGAAAATGACGCAGCGCTCACCTTTTCCTTCGTGGGCTTTCTTTCGCAAAGAATCATGGTTGGAGAATCCGGTGCGATAAACGTCACCCTGGAACCAGATACGCAAACACTCGAGGAAGTTGTAGTTGTCGGTTATGGTATACAGCGGAAGACTGACGTGACGGGCGCAACGGCGAACGTTAAAGGCGAAGAGCTCGTCCGGCAGCCGGTGCTAACAGCAACCCAGGCAATCCAGGGCAAAGTAGCCGGGGTACAAATTATCAGCAGTGGCCAGCCTGGCAGCTCGCCCCAGATCCGGGTGCGTGGTGTAGGCACGGCGCTTGCCGGCACGAATTCACTTTTTGTGGTTGATGGTGTCCTTACGGACGACATTTCAAATATCAATACGGCGGATATTGTCGACATCAACATTCTCAAGGATGCATCGGCCGCGGCGATCTATGGGTCCAGGGGAGCGAACGGCGTGATAATCATCACAACAAAAAAAGGTGAAAGCGGTAAGCTGGCCTTAAGTTATAACAACAACATTGGCATACGTCAGGCTTCAAACCTGGTTCAGATGGCAAACGCCGCTGAATACAGCAACTATGTTCAGGCTGCAACGGGGAGGCCGGTGGAAGTGACTGATTTTAGCACCGACTGGTATGATGAAATTCTGCGGACAGCCTTTCAGCATTCGCACAATATCTCACTATCGGGAGGCTCTGAGAAAGCAACGTTCCTGCTGAATGCCGGTTATCTGGAAGACGAAGGCATCGTAATTGATAACCAGTTCAAAAGGTTGACGCTCCGGCTCAACAGCGATTATAAACTTTCGGAAAAAATAGATTTTGGTCTCCAATCTTCTTACGGTAACAGCATCAACGAAAATGGTTTCGGCAATATCAACATCGACGCGTATGGTAACATTGGATCTGTCTATAATGATGCATATCGCGCTGCGCCGATTATTCCGAGCGTTGTTGACGGAAGATATGGAAACACGTCTGCGTATCAGAATGTCGGCAATCCGGTGCTCGATATAAAAAATAACCGAATCAAGGTCAGGGAAAACAGATTGCAGGGATCTGCATTTATTGATTACACGCCGGTTTCGTGGATCACGTTCCGGTCATCAATCGGTGCAGACTGGCGGAATTCGCTCAACCGCGGCTATTATTATCAGTTCAATGCAGACGAAAACACTTTCGTAGTCGCCGGAGGCAACCAGGTTCGCTCGCTCAGCGGACTAAGCATTTCCCAGGCGCAGGGCTTCCGTTGGGTATGGGACAATACTGCAACGATTACGAAAGAATTTGACAAACATGAAGTGAAGTTGCTGTTGGGTACCACGGCGGAAAAATTCAATCTTCATTGGCTGAGCGCCAACCGGAGCGACGTTCCTGCAGACCCGGCTTTATGGTATATCGGCGTGGGAGATGCGAATACGTCCCAAAATAATGGCGGCGGCGATTCGTGGGCCAGGAACTCTTATCTGGCGCGCCTTAACTACAACTACGATGGCAGGTACTTGTTGACCGCCACGCTTAGAAGCGATGGGACGTCCAGGTTACCCGCATCATTCCGCTGGCAAACTTATCCGTCGGTGGGAATGGGATGGGTGGCCAGCCGTGAAGCCTTCATGCAGTCCCAGAATTTTTTTGACCTGCTGAAGTTACGCGCATCCTATGGAAAAGTTGGAAACGACCTTATTCCGACAAATGCGTTTACCCAGACCGTTGAGCTTAACCGGGCGTATGCTTTCAACGGGAGCGCTAACACCGCGACCAATGGAGCACAGATCAATCAGATTATCGACCCGAATATCACATGGGAAACTACCCAGGAATTTGATATTGCCGTTGAGTTCGGGGTTCTTGAATCAAGGCTGACGGGCGAAATAAATTACTATGACAAAAAGGTTGAAAATGCCCTGATTAATATTCCTATTCCCCGAACCGTCGGTGACATTGACGGTGTAATCACCACGAATGCCGCTTCTATTGAAAACAAAGGCGTGGAGGTTATGCTCGGCTGGCAGGACAGGATCAGTGATGACCTGTCTTACACGGTGAGTGGAAATGTCACTTTCAACAAGAACAATGTTGTCGCGCTTAACGGTGGACAGGCAATCTGGGGTGGCGGCATCGGTGCCGCGCAGGGTTATACAACCTACACGGATAACGGACAGCCTGTTGGCAGCCTTTACGTCTTAAAAACGATCGGCGTTTTTAATACAGTCGCGGAAGTAAATGCCTATGCAAAGGATGGCGAAATGATCCAACCTACCGCGAAACCCGGAGACTTTAAATATTTCGATAAAAATAATGACGGGCAGATCGACGATAACGACCGGGTGTTCGCCGGCTCTTATCAGCCAGTGGCCTTTTTTGGGATCAACAGCAGTGTCAAATACAAATACTGGGATTTTGCGCTCAGCATTTACGCCAATGTCGGCAACGAGGTTTACAACGGTAAAAAAGCCGTGAAAGTTGAGGGCAAGGACAATGTTGAACGGGATGTAGTTTATGATCGGTGGACCAATTCGAATCGCAGCCAAACTGAACCTGGCGCCAACACGGGAAATCTCCCTGCCTCTGATTATTTTGTTGAGTCCGGTGCATTTGCGCGTATCAACAATCTGACCGTTGGCTATTCATTCAGGCCGGCCTTGCTACAACGTTTTTACGTTACCGCGTTCCGCGTATTTGTCACCGGACAAAATATTTTCACTTATAAAAAATACAGTGGATTTACCGCTGAATTGCCGGGTGACCCGCTCAATTCAGGAATTGAGTTAAGCGCTTATCCTACCACAAGGACAATCGCAGGAGGCATAAACGTTAGTTTTTAAATCACAACTGTAACAATGGATATGTTTAGACGATCTTTTTTCCCGCATGCCATCTGCACGACCGTGCTTGCGCTTGTTGTGAGTTCATGCAATGACGATTTTTTGGACATCCCCGTGCAAGGCGGGGTGACGACCGAGTCAGATCCCAAGCTTGCGGAAAAACTTGTCACAGGTGTATATAACAGTTTATTGCAGGGAGACTCGTGGGGCAATGGGGATGTGCACGGGTTTGCCTTCATTTCGGTGACCAGCATCATGTCCGATGATGCTGACAAGGGAAGCACCGCAGGTGACCAGGCAGTGCCGGTCGGCGATATCGACAACTTCACCTTAACACCTACCAATAAATTTTGCGAGACTTTGTGGAGCGGACATTATAACAGCATCGGAGCGTGCAACCAGGCTTTGAAAAGTCTTGAAGTTGCTTCTGTCGATGCGGCAACGAGAAGCAGGTTGCTGGGAGAAGTACGTTTCATCCGCGGTTATCTATACTTCAACCTCGTGAGAATGTTTGGAGGAGTACCCCTCGTGCTGCGCGTGCCGACGGATGCCGATGACGCCAATAACGACCCAAGTTTTCAAACCCGCGCGACTGTGACCGATGTCTACAACAGCATCATTGAAGACTTACAGTTCGCCGTGGATAATTTACCCGAAAAATCCAGTCTCACGTCCGTCGATGGACACGTTAAAAAGGGATCAGCCCAAGGGTTGCTCGCCAAGGTCCACATGTATTTGGGCAACTGGCAACAGGTATACGAACTTACCCAGGTTATAATAACATCGGCAAAATATACTTTGCTGCCCGACTACGGAACGATATGGAGACAAGGCGGCGACAATAGTCCTGAATCACTTTTTGAAATTGAAACTGGAAAATTTAACAATGCAAATCTCAAGATTGATAATTACACCGTTGCGCAGGGGGTACGCGTTGGTGGAAAGGGGGGCTGGGATGACCTGGGATGGGGTTTCAACGATCCATCTTTAAGTCTGATCAATTCTTATGAACCCGCCGACCTGAGAAAAAATCAGACCATCATTTTCATCGACAACTCAGGGACCCATCAGGGTACGGTTCTTTGGGACGGGTTTCGCGTACCGAGCGCTGATTCGGTACAAAACCTGTATTACAATTACAAAGCATATACCAGCAAGATTGCCGAAAGTTATGCAAACAAGGATGATAAAGACAGACCAAAAAATATCAAGGTGCTGAGATACGCCGATGTGCTTTTGATGAATGCGGAGGCTGCAATCCATACCGGCGCAGGCGATGCGGATGCAGCTTTAAATCTGGTCCGGCAAAGAGCGGGTTTGGCACCCAAATCCGGCGCGACCATTGATGATGTGTGGCAGGAAAGACACGTTGAGCTGGCGATGGAACACGACCGGTTCTGGGATATCGTTCGTCAGGGGAGGGCCGCAACGGTAATGCAATCAGCCGGGAAAACAAATTTTGTGGAAGGGACGCACGAGCTTCTGCCGATTCCGAGCTCTCAGATCCTCATCAGTGGCGGAAAACTTAAACAAAACCCCGGTTATTAACAGATGGCTTTAATTTTTTTACCACATCTACCAACATATAAACTTAAGTTCTACAACAATGAAAAAAGTAAATTATTTATTCGTATGCATGTTTGCATTAGCAGCTTTGGCGCTCTCATGTGATGATGATGATGATTCGCTGCCAAAGATTGATGGGTACAACAACTCCGATGAAGTTGCGGCCGATAACCTGGTTGCCCATTGGACGTTTGATGAGACCAATGAAGAGGACATCTCGGGAACTGCGGCGGCGAACACCTACGGTACAGTTGGCTTTGCAGATGGTCAAATCGGCGAAGCCCTCCAGCTAACACAAGGTGCACTGGTTTATCCTTCAATAGCAGCCATCGGCGGAACCAACTCCCTGCCGAATTACACCGTGAGTATGTGGATCAATTTGAAGAACAACGGTAATGCATTCACTACGCTGTTTGGAATTTTTCCTACTGCGAATACTGACTTCTGGGGTAACCTGAGCCTGAGCGCAGAAACAGGATGGTTTCCTGCAAGTGGACCAGTAGGCGATACGTTAGTACTTAAAACAAATTACCTTTCGCTGAATCCCGACAACTCCCACAACAGTCAGGACAATCGTCCGGATCCGAGAGGCAATCCTCCCGTCGGCGTTTTTGAAGCTGCCGGCGAATGGGCACATTTTGTGGTGAGGTTCAATGGAACGACACACATGCTTGAAATTTTTGGTGACGCAGAGTCAATCGGCGCCTATAACAACCGTGGGGTCAATACCGGACCACTCGTGATGAGAACTCCGGCAGTTCCAGTTTTTGGCAGCCTGGCAACTTCAGAGATTGGATTTACGAGCGCGCCTGTAAGACCTGATTGGCAGGTATTGGCTACCGCGCTTGTCGACGATGTACGCGTCTTTAATACGGCACTCAGTGATGCAGAGATCACTGCTTTGTTCAATTTGGGTACTGCAGGCAGGTGAGGATTGGGTTTGGTTAGGGTACACAGGGGTGTGTACCCTTTTTTTTCACTTTTCCTGACCCATGAATAATCGACTTCTGTTTGCCGCTGTAGCTGCTCTGATATTCATCGGAGCATGTGACGATTCGGAAAAAGATCCGATCCCTAAAAATTTTACGATCACCAACCTTCGTGTCGACGACCGTGTGAATCAGGTGGTGTACACCGACGTCCCTGTCAACCCTGTTATTTCCATCACTTTTTCGGAACCAATTGACCGTGAATCGGCGGCGAGCGCGATCAGCCTGATACGAAATACGGTCAGCGCACCCACCAGCTTTTCTTTTTCAAACCAGGATAGCACTGTTATAGTTATGGCGGGGGAGGGCCTGGAATATTGGAGCGCTTACAATCTGCGGATATCGCCTGAACTCGAGTCCATCGCGGGCAATCTTTTCGGCAGCACCCATCTGGTGACGCTTCGTACAGGAATCGACACAACGGATAAATTTCCAAGAATCCCCAACGATTCCCTGTTAACAGCGGTCCAAAAACAAACCTTCAAATTTTTTTGGGACTTCGGGCATCCAACCAGCGGCATGGCCAGGGAACGAAACACGTCCGGCGACCTTGTAACAACAGGCGGAACCGGATTTGGCCTGATGGCGATCATCGTCGGTATAGAAAGAAATTTCATTACCAGGACAGAGGGTCTCAATCGCCTGGATAAAATTCTTGCTTTTCTTGAAACAGCTGATCGTTTTCATGGTGTCTGGCCGCATTGGATAAATGGCGTCACCGGCAAAGTAATTCCCTTTAGCACCAATGATAATGGGGCAGACCTTGTCGAAACATCATTCCTCGCTCAGGGATTGCTTACCTTCCGTCAATACATGGATGGTTCCAATACCCAGGAAAAGGGCCTGATCGATCGAATCAATGCGTTATTGACAGCCATTGAATGGAACTGGTTTACAAAAAATGAAAATGTCCTCTATTGGCATTGGTCTCCTGATAAGGCGTGGATCATGAACCACAAGATCGTCGGCTATAATGAGGCTTTGATCACTTATGTAATGGCAGCATCGTCTCTCACGGACACAATCGATCCGGCGGTTTATTATCAAGGGTGGGCAAACAACGGCGGAATTAAGAACGGTAGGAAATTTTATGAAATCACTTTGCCACTTGGATATGACTACGGGGGTCCTTTGTTCTTTGCACATTACTCATTCCTCGGGCTGGATCCCAGAACACTCGAAGATACATATGCAAATTACTGGACGCAGAATGTAAATCACACGCTCATCAATCACGCCTACGTGGTCGACAATCCGAAAAATTTTGCAGGGTACAGTGAAGACAGCTGGGGTCTGACCGCAAGCGATAATAGGAACGGGTATGCCGCTCATTCACCCTCAAATGACCTCGGCTACATCAGCCCCACGGCAGCCCTCTCGTCTTTTCCCTATACGCCGGAACAGTCTACGAAAGCGCTGCACTTTTTCTATTACAAGCTCGGTGATAAATTGTGGGGTGAGTACGGATTCCGTGACGCATATAGCATTTCAGAACTATGGGTCGCCGACTCCTACCTCGCAATCGACCAGGGGCCAATCATCATCATGATCGAAAACCACCGCACAGGTCTGCTTTGGAATTTGTTTATGAGCGCCCCGGAAGTACAATCCGGTCTGACAAAACTTGGATTTACTTTTTGATAACTTTATATCAACGGACATACATAGAGCCTAACCTATGAATAGAAACAAATTGAGCTACCTTGCTTCACCCGCTCTCCCATTCCTTTTACTCACATTTTTTGTCATTTCCTGCAGCACGCAGCAGCAGTCAACTCCGGAGGATTCCGCGAGGATCAGCGACGACTCGCTCCTCACCCTCGTGGAATATAAAACGTTCCAGTATTTCTGGGACGGTGCCGAACCGGTTTCCGGAGCGGCGCGCGAGCGTTTTCACGCCGATAACGTCTATCCGGAAAATGACAAGCACATCATTACCTCCGGCGGCACGGGCTTCGGTGTAATGGCGATACTCGTCGGCATCGAAAGGGGATTCATCACCCGGCAGCAAGGGTACGAACATTTAAAAAAACTTACGGACTGGCTTGAAAAAGCTGACAGGTTTCACGGGGTCTGGCCACATTGGCTCAACGGTGAAACGGGGAAAGTAAAACCATTCAGTCCTGACGACAACGGAGGCGATCTTGTCGAAACATCATACCTCGCCCAGGGCTTGCTTTGTGTACGCCAGTATTTCCAGGATGGAAACGCGGAAGAAAAGGTCCTTGCAGCGAAAATTGACCGGCTCTGGAAATCCATTGAATTCGACTGGCACCGCCAAAACAATAAAAATGTATTGTATTGGCATTGGTCGCCGGACAAAGCCTGGAAAATGAATTTTGCGGTTGAAGGATACAATGAGTGCCTCATCATGTATGTGCTTGCCGCGGCCTCGCCCACACACGGAATTCCGCCTGAAGTGTATCACCAGGGATGGGCAAGGGGAGGAGCAATGAAAAATGATTCTTCACACCAGCAATATGGCCTGCACCTTGATCTGCGTCACAATGGCGCTCCACAATTTGGTGGTCCGCTGTTCTGGTCGCATTACTCTTTCCTCGGGCTCGATCCGCGAAACCTGAAGGATGCTTACGCGGATTACTGGCGACACAACAGGAACCACACGCTTATTAACTACAGGTACTGTGTCGAGAATCCCAAAGGATACAAAGGGTATAGTGAAAACTCATGGGGTCTGACTGCAAGCTATTCGATCAACGGATACGCCGCCCATAGCCCTACCGAAGATCTCGGCGTAATTTCCCCTACTGCTGCGTTGTCCTCTTTTCCTTACACACCCGAGGAGTCGATGAATGCGACACGATATTTTTATTTTGATCTCGGCGACAAGATCCTCGGTGATTACGGATTCTATGACGCGTTTAGCGAGCACCATGGCTGGTACCCCAAACGTTACCTCGCGATCGATCAGGGGCCGGCGGTTGTGATGATTGAAAACCACCGCACGGGTTTATTGTGGAAACTATTCATGTCGTGTCCTGAAGTAAAAACCGGATTGGATAAACTCGGATTTAAATATTGATCATCCATGGAAAAACATTCAAAAACATGAAACATACGTCTCTTCTTTTGCTTTTGCTGATTTGGTGCCAATTCGCAAACGGGCAAAAGAAAAAAACAATCCCCGCGGCTCCTCCGAAAGACATGGATGCGTTTGTATCGGAGCTGATGGCGAAGATGACATTGGAGGAAAAAATCGGTCAGTTGAACCTTGTGTCGGTTGGATTTGATATCACCGGTCCGATCGTCAGTAAGAATGTTGAGGAAAAAATCGAAAAGGGACTCGTCGGTGGCGTCTTCAATACATTCACGCCGGTGGCTGTCAGAAAACTTCAGGAGATGGCTGTAACAAAAACGCGTTTGAAGATCCCTTTGCTTTTTGGCTATGACGTGATTCACGGTCACCGGACAATTTTTCCGATGCCGCTGGGATTGGCCGCAAGCTGGGACCTGAATGCAATTGAAACAAGCGCCCGCATTGCGGCTGATGAAGCCTCTGCTGATGGTTTGAACTGGGTCTTTTCTCCGATGGTAGATATTTGTCGCGACCCGCGCTGGGGAAGAGTCGTCGAAGGGGCGGGTGAGGATACCTGGTATGGGAGCCGGGTGGCGGAGGCGATGGTGAAAGGATATCAGGGCACTGACCTCGCTGCGAACAATACGGTGATGGCTTGTGTAAAACATTTTGCCATGTATGGAGCTGCCCAGGCCGGAAGGGACTACCACACCGTTGACATGAGTGAACGATCCATGTTCCAGGATTATCTTCCGCCTTATAAGGCAGCGATCGATGCAGGTTGTGCCAGCGTAATGTCTTCGTTTAACGACGTCAATGGAATTCCGGCAGCGGCAAACTCATGGCTTCTGAATGATGTGCTGCGCAACCAATGGGGTTTCAAAGGCCTGGTGGCAAGTGATTACACCGCCGTGTACGAGTTGATTCCGCATGGCATCAGCGAGAACCCTTACGAAGCTGCGATGGACGCGCTGAGCGCTGGCAATGACATGGACATGGTCAGTGAGATATTTCTTAACAATGTTTCCAGGCTGGTCAGTGACGGAAAAATAGCCGTGACACAGGTTGATGCGGCATGTAAAAGGATTCTCGAGGCAAAATTTAAGCTCGGTTTGTTCGATGATCCTTACCGTTACGCCGATCCGAAACGCGCTGCGCAGACGCTTCTAAAATCCGAGTATAGAAATGCGGCGCGCGATATCGCAAGAAAAAGCATGGTCTTGCTCAAAAACGAAAAGAATATCCTCCCACTAAAAAAGACCGGATCAATAGCACTCATTGGACCGCTTGCAAAAAACCAGCGGGACATGATCGGAAACTGGAGTGGCGCAGGCGAATGGCAAAAGGCCCTCAGTGTCGAACAGGGTATCCGGAACGTCGCGGGTAGTGTCCGGATCAACTACGCGAAAGGCGCAAATATCACGGACGATCCCCTGCTCATTCAACGACTGAATGCACACGGCGGAAACCTGGAAATTGACAACAGGCCGGCCGAGGAAATGATCCGCGAGGCGGTCGAGGTGGCAAGGCAGTCGGACGTAATCGTAGCCGTGTTGGGTGAATCCCAGGGTATGAGCGGCGAGGCTGCAAGCAGGGCAGACATTGGGCTCCCCGGCAAACAGATTGAACTGCTGAAGGCCCTGAATCAAACCAATAAGCCCATCGTTGTTGTGTTGATGAACGGACGTCCGCTCACCTTAAAATGGGAAAACGAAAATACAGATGCGATACTTGAAACATGGTTCGCGGGTACCGAAGCCGGAAACGCCATCGCGGACGTTCTTTTTGGCGACTTTAATCCGTCGGGTAAATTGACCGCTACTTTTCCGCAACATGTTGGCCAGATCCCGATTTTCTACAACAGCAAAAACACGGGGCGTCCTTTTGGAGACGACTTGCTCGATAAGTATAAATCGCGTTACCTCGATGTCACGAACGAACCCTTATATCCTTTCGGCTTCGGGTTGAGCTATTCGGCCTTTGAATATGGCAACGTTACGCTGAGCAGTCCGGCGATCGATCAGACCGAAACATTGACGGTGACCTGTCGCATTACAAATACAAGCAAGCGCGACGGCGAAGAGGTGGTTCAATTATACGTTCGCGACATGGCCGGCAGTGTTACGCGACCGGTAAAGGAATTAAAGGGATTTCAGAAAGTAATGATCCGCGCAGGCGAATCGCGTGAGATTGCATTTACGCTGACTGCGAAGGATCTGTCTTTCTATCGCGCGGATATGACCTACGGCGCCGAACCGGGGAAATTTTATTTATTTGTCGGGGGTAATTCGCGGGATGTTAAACAGGCGGAGTTTGAATTGAAATAATTTTTTTTGAAACCGTCATCCCGCCTGCCTACCGAAAGCTTCTGAAGGCAGGCGCTTGCTAAACTCCTATGAAAAACAAGCTGCTCCTGGGCGGTCCGAAGGCTCCTTGGGAGGACCCCCTCGATTTCGCTCTGCATTAGAGGTGCTTCCAGATCCCTGCTGGTCTACTTCGAAGCCACCGCCCAGCGTCGATACAAGCTGCGCAGCTGACCTGGCTACCTGGTACAACAAGGCCCTCCGAACGACAGCCCGGTCCGTTGCTGGTTGCTGGCCGGGAGTTCGGACAGAAGCTTTCGCTTTAGACTTTTCCCAACATCTCTTTTACAATTTGTTCCCACTCCTGATCAAGGGGTTCTTTACAAACCGGCTTTCCTGCTTTGCTGTACCAATAGGCTGCATTACCGTTATCGCCCTCCTTCCGGTGCAGGTATGCATGCACCCATGACCCCTCCTTCGAATGTATATCCTGGGCGATCTCGTGTGACTGGCACCAGTCCCCCTTGCCATCATGCCAAAGCGCCGTAAGCGGACCTGGGAGCGCTGAAGGTGGACTATTTTCAGCCAGACTTTTTTTGAATTCGTCGTAAGTCATATCGCAAGTTAAAAAACAAAAACCCGGCAGTGATACCGGGTTTTAAATTTTTGAAATGATAAGTTTTACTTTACAGGATAATAAATCTCGGTAACCCATTTTGCCGGATCAGGTTCGGTAGCGGGGCTCGTTACATAAACCTCCCAAACCACACCATTGATCTCCAGCTTTTTGAACTCCAGGTACTTGGCGATTTCATTATGCGCAGCCTCGATGCCATCGTAGGAACCAACATGTGTCACCTTTACAACTTTCCCCGCGTAAGTCTGAAGCACAGGATACTTAGCCGGAAGTTTGGCATCAGGGTTGACTGGCAAGGCGCATGTCATATCCATCGATTCCGGTGTGAAACGAGGGAACAGGGCAAAGGAATTTCCGTTGACCTCCACTTTGGATTTTTTAAGCACGGCCCCGAGCTCGCCGTACATTTTTTCCATTTGTGTCATCACTGCTTTCATGTCCTTCGGACTCATGGTATAGGAAGTTCCTATATAGGAAACAGGAATCACTTCTTCTTCCTTGATTTTTACCGCAAATTTTGGTTTTGCTTCGGCCAGTTCCTTAAGCTTGTTCAGGTTGTATTCGAAGGCTTTGTTCATCTCGCGTTCCATCATTGCAAACCCCATCCAACGTACGAGCGGATTGATCCCGAATTCCGTGGACATCCCCATCGTTACCGTCGTGCTGTCGCCGGAAGGTTCGAAATTATACCACGCTTTTGCGGTACCCTGCTCCATAAAATCAAGATCACATTTGATGGAACGGAAAGGTACGCTTTCGGTAATCGTAATTTTGCCAGGTCCCATTTTCTCACTTTCCCAGGAATATGAACCACCTTCGCCATTGGTCTTTTCGGCATACGTGACCTTCATGTTCGGATCCTGTGTATTCCAGTATAACCACTTCTCCCAATTCGGAAGTGAGTTAACTTCTTCAAACGAATATTCCGCGGGTGCATTGACACTCAATGACCGCGAAACTTCCATTTTACCTGGTAGCAGAAAGCCAACGAGAACTAACAGGACAACAAGTCCTAACAAACCAAATAAGATTTTTTTCCACATATGTTTGAAGGTTAGGTTGAAAACGAATGTAATGAAAATTCCGCTTTCGTAAACGTTGGAAATGTGCGAAAAAATGCAAATATTAGGATACCCTTAACCGAATTCCCTATGAGTTTCTTCAACGATCCCCATCGCATCCCGCAAAGTTACGGCATCCGAATCGCAGCTGGACTTATACTCTATTTTCTTCTGATGAAGTTCAGCGGTCTGTCTCACCACGTTGAACTCAGGTTGTTAAACCTGTTTATCCTCGTCGGCGGTGTTTATCTGGGGCTAAGAAGACTTAAAAAGACACATGGGCAGCATCTGAATTATTTCCGCGCCCTTGTAACCGGTGTTGCAACAGGTGCTATTGGAAGTTTGATCTTTGCAGCCTTTCTTTTTTTCTATATGCAACTCGATACCGAGCTGATGGAGTCCATTAAAGTCAACGAGCCAATGGGAAGATACCTGAATCCTTATATGGCAGCTTTCATCGTGGCGCTGGAAGGAGTATTCTCCAGCTTGCTTGTGACTTTTATCCTTATTAATTATGTCGAAACCGACGAAGTGAACGTCCCGCAAGGATAAGATATTTTACTAACCCAAACCGGTTATGCCATTCGGACGCAGGTTCGAGTGGCATAATTTTTTCCCCGACACAGGGAAAATGCAACGGTTATGAGAATCTGGAATAGAGGAACAAGAATACCGGAGATCTACGGCACTTTAGTCGCTTTAGGTCTTATCGTTTATTTTTTCATTATGTATGCAGCAGGTTTGATCCACGTGATTGAATTGCGAATCCTGAACCTGTTCATTTTGCTGGTCGGAATCTGGTATGCGTTAAAACAATACAAACGAACACACAATGGCCATCTCGATTATTTCCACTCGCTTGTCACTGGAGTGGCTACAGCCGCAATCGGAGTGGGAACCTTTTCAATATTTTTGCTGATATACCTGTCGCTCGACCAGCATCTGATGAGTATGATTGCCAAAAATGAGCCACTGGGCTTTTATCTGAATCCTTACATTGCATCCTTTTTTGTGCTGCTGGAAGGATTGTTTTCCGGATTCGGCGCGTCGTACCTGCTGACGAATTTCCTGGCGACCGATACGCCGGCAGTTGACAACGTCAGTGAAAGACTGCCGGAAAAAGTTTGAGGATCATGTCATCCAGATTACCTTCTGCTCCGAGGTATGCGGCTGTGAAATAATTTGACCATACAATTCCGGACGCCGCGCCCTTCTGTAACGGTATCCTCCCGCCTGCTGGAGTTTTTCTGCCGTCAAAGTTGCGGTAACAAAGTCGTTGTCGAGCTTGCGGCATTCTTCCAGCACATCCCCAAACGGGTCGATGATCATCGAGCACCCGTTTTTCAACTGGTCATCATCCATCCCTATCGGATTTGCAAAAACCACATAGACACCGTTGTCGTAAGCGCGCGCCGGCAACCATTTCATCAGCCATGCCCGCCCTTTCATACCGTCAAACTCGAGCCGCAGGGAAGTCGGATCCTTATGCCTGTTGAACCAGAGCGCCGGGTCCACAAATCCGGCGCCGGGCCTTGTCGAGGGAGTGCACATGGTGACATGCGGCATAAAAATAATATCCGCGCCTAGCAACGCCGTTGCACGAACATTTTCAATCACGTTGCTGTCGTAGCAGATCAGGATTCCACATTTCCAGCCTTCAATTTCAAAAACCGTATATCGCGTCCCGGGTGTGAGATGCGGATTGATAAATGGATGCAATTTCCGGTGATTGGCAACAAACCCATTCCCGTTCACACACACGTATGCCTTGTACAGTTTGTCATCGCTGTCCTTTTCAAAGAGGCCGGCGAGGATGGTGATGTTATGCTGCCTGGCGATTTCATGCAGTTTCCGGACACTGCCACCGCCGGGAATGAATTCAGCTAGATCCAGCATCTGGGCTCTGGACAAATGTCGTGCATAAGTATAGCCGGTGATCGAACATTCATGGAAGGCAATCACCTGCGAGCCCTGCTGGGCAGCCTCCGCCGCCATTGATTCGATAACTCGCAGATTATATTCCTTGTCACCATTCCTATTTTCAAACTGCGCCGTGGTTACCTTGATGTCAGGGGTATTCATTGTTACTTCATTTCCAGTTCGATGATTGTATCGATCTCATCCAATTTTTCCTTCGGGATTCTGAGGGTCAGTCCAAACTCATTCTCTGCAAACTTGACGGGGGTCTTGTCGGCAAACAATATTGCGGATTTCACCTTCTTGCCCCACGAAGGCAGTATCAGCGCTTCGTCAAACCACTTAAGGACGTGGATGTATACTTTATTGCCCTTCTGCGTGGTCACTCCCCAATCGCGCGCCGTCAGCGGTCCGCCTTGCGTACCATAAACGGTTTCTCCATATTTTCTGACCCAGTCTCCCATTTGTTTCAGCAGCTCGATGTGTTCCGGCTGGATCTTACCATTGGGCATTGGCCCCACATTCAAAAGAAAATTTGCATCGTAGCCCGCCGCTTTTACAAGATACTGGATCAACTGCTTGCGGCTCTTATGGTTGTTGTCCTTCAGGTGAAAGCCCCATGAGTGGTTGATGGTTTCACAGGTTTCCTTTGGTAGTGTTCCAATTTTTTGCTCCGGTGAAAAACCTGTGGTGTTATGGCCCGGAAGATCTTTTTCGAACATCTGGAAGTCCTCGCCCTCGTACGGTGCCCGATGGTGATTGCTTCCGAGCAAAGCCCCTGGCTGTAGTTCATGAATGAGTTTGTAGGTTTTTTCCAGTCTCCAATCGGCGTCCTTTTTATCCCACATTCCGTCGAACCAGATCCCGCCAACTTCGCCATAATTGGTGAGCAACTCGGCCAGCTGGGCATCCATGTAATCGAGGTACTTATTCATATCTCCCTGCTCGGGCCTCCCGGTCCAGTTTCCACCTGTATTCCCCCGCGGGAAATAATCCGGGTGATGCCAGTCGAGCTGTGAATGATAAAAAAACAGTTTGATTCCCTCCTTCTGGCATTCATCGGCAAGCATTTTCAGGACATCTTTTCCGTAAGGAGTCTTTTTGACAATGTTATAATCGGAAATCTTGCTGTCCCACATCGCAAATCCATCGTGATGTTTGCTGGTGATGACGATGTATTTCATGCCGGCATCCTTTGCCATCTGAACCCATGCTTTCGCGTCGAAGGCTGTCGGATTGAAAAATGCCGGTAGTTTTTCATAGTCCTTGATCGGGATCTGCCGGGTGTTCATCACCCACTCGCCATCACCGAGCACACTGTAAACACCCCAATGTATAAATAGGCCAAACTTGGCATTCTCAAACCATTCGCGGTTTTTCAGATTTTCAGGGGCCGGTTGATATTTCCATTGCGCCATTGCAGAAGCGCTGACAAAAAACAAAAAGGCACAAACGACAAACGAAATCTTTCTTCTCATGTTTATTTGGTTATTGATTGCACTAAATATAAAGCTTAAAGCCAAAAAAAGCCGCACGTTGATTCATAGGAATACAGTTAACTTAAATACCACCGGGACTGCAAAGCTAATTACCGCTACCGATGAAGAGAAAGTTAACCACCAATTTTCAAAAAGGTGAATGATAAATTCCTTCACCGAAATCCGTATGCTGGCAACCTGCTTCGGTCGGACGCCGGCAGACAAGTCGGGAACCATCGGTCACGGAAATCTAAATCAACTAGCCTTAAAGTTCAAACTTTAGACTTTAAACTATATTTTAGCGGTTTCAAGATTTATGAGATATACCACAATCAATAAAGAACTCTTTATACGCAACCGGAAAAACCTGGTCGCCGGATTGAAGAACAATTCAGTGGCGGTCATCAATGCCAACGACATCATGCCGACAAATTCGGATGGTGCAATGAAGTTCCGGCAGAACAGCGACCTGTTTTACCTGACCGGTGTCGACCAGGAAGAAACGATACTCGTACTGTGCCCGGATTTCCCTGATAAAAAATACCACGAGGTTCTTTTCTTACGCGAAACCAACGAACAGATTGCAACATGGGAAGGCCACAAACTGACAAAAGAAGAAGCGCGTGATGCCACCGGCATTCAAACCATTCTTTGGCTTGCGGAATTTCCAAAATTGTTCAATACCATGATGGTGATGGGAAACGTGTCAAACGTCTACCTGAATACCAACGACCACTATCGGGCCGATTCGCAGGTCGAGACGCGCGAAATGAGATTTGTCAAATGGTGCCAGCAAAAATATCCGCTGCACAATTATGAGCGGCTTGCGCCGGTCATGCATCGGCTGAGGAGCGTGAAATCAAAATATGAGCTTGACCTGCTGCAAACAGCCTGTGATATCACAGAGCGTGCATTTCGCCGTGTCCTCAGGTTTGTCAAGCCCGGAGTGAAGGAATACGAAATAGAAGCTGAGTATGCGCACGAATTTTTGCGCAGCGGTTCCAGGGGATTTGCGTATGAACCCATCATTGCGTCTGGCGCAAACTCATGTGTGCTGCATTACGTGGAAAACGATAAAGCATGTAACGATGGCGATGTACTTTTGCTCGACGTCGGCGCGGAGTATGCCAACTACAACGCGGACCTTACGCGTACCATACCGGTGAACGGACGCTTTTCAACGCGACAAAAAGCCGTTTACAACGCCGTATTAAGGGTCCATCGCGCGGCCATTAAAATGCTGAAACCCGGTGTCGTGTATTTTGAATATCACAAGCAAATTCAAAAACTGATGGAACAGGAACTTGTGGATTTGAAACTCATAGACAAACACGACCTGAAAAAACAGAACCCCGACAAGCCATTGTTTATGAAATATTTCATGCACGGAACGGGCCATATGCTCGGCCTTGATGTTCATGATGTCGGCAATATGTATCAAAAAATTCAGCCGGGAATGGTGTGGACCGTGGAACCCGGGATATACATCCGGGAGGAGGGACTCGGCATCAGGATTGAGAATAATGTGGTCATAACCAAAACCGGAAATAAGGACCTGATGAAGAACATACCGGTGGAAGTTGAGGAAATAGAGGAGATCATGAATTCAAAATAGCGATGGGTAGGAAAATTTTCTTCACCGCCACAATCCTGTGCCTGTCCTGGATCATTCACGCGCGCGATTTCTGGATGCAGCCGAAGCGTTTCAGGATCAAAACCGGAGAAATGTTGAGCGTTGGATTTAAGGTTGGTGAAAATTTTGCCGGAGAACGCTGGGAATTTATCAAAGATCGGATCCAACGAATGGAGTGGCATCAGGCGAAAACAATTCAGGACATAAAAAAACTGGTAACTGACGGTGAGAAAGAAAATCTGAACCTTGCCCTGTCGAAAGAAGGTACCCACTTGTTCGTATTTGAAAGCGCAGAGGAACTTATCAGGATGGACGGTGAGAAATTTAACGAATACCTGCGGGAGAAAGGGCTTGATGAAGCCTTGCAGCAACGCACAAAACAAAACATGCTGACCGACAGTGCCTCCGAATTTTGTTCGCGCCATAGCAAACTATTGGTCCAGGCGGGATACAACACAGACGGTACTTATCATAAGGAGGTTGGACTCCCCATCGAAATAATTCCCCTTCAAAATCCATACAGCCGCAAGATCGGCGACCGCATCGCGTTCAGAATTTTATATTTGGGCAGACCGGTTTTCGGTGCAAGGGTAAAGATTTTCAACCTGCACAACAACCGCACAACGATCCAGAATATTTATACACAACAGGATGGCACGGTGGAAACTACCGTCAGCAATCCCGGATCATGGTTGGTCAGTGTTGTAAAAATGATTCCTTCACAAGATCCGGGGGCAGATTGGAGAAGTTACTGGGGTACCCTGGCTTTCGGTATTTAACCTTAATGGATAAGCACAGATGAACGATCGAATTAATTCAGAACAGGCGCCGGAACCGGTAGGTCTTTATCCCCACGCGCGTAAAGTCGGCAACTTGCTTTTTCTATCGGGTGTCGGACCACGAAAAAAAGGCTCCAAAGATATTCCGGGGGTAACGCTCGATGCAGACGGAAATATCATGTCATATGATATTGAACAACAATGCCGGAGTGTATTTGAAAATGTAAGGATCATTCTTGAAGCGTCAGGGTCCGACTGGAATAGCCTGGTGGATGTCACTGTATTCCTCACCAATATGAAACAGGATTTCGCGGTCTACAATCGAATTTATGCGGAATACTTTAAAGACAATCAACCTTGCAGAACAACCGTTGAGGTTAATGCCCTTCCTACCCCGATCGCCATCGAATTGAAGTGCATTGCTACCGTGAAGAAATAAACGTGGAAAGCTCCCAATGCCAACCGTACACGTAAACGACCGGCAAGCAGTTCCATGTCTCTATTTCGCAGATCGATTTCCATAGGGCTCCTGCTTCCGCTTTACAATCGTCATCTCGAGCCTACGAAGCTCTTATGAAAGGCTGCATCGCCCGCGAGAGACCCCCTTGCCAAAGGGCACGATAAAGAAGTGATGAACCGCATTGATATTCCGATGCTAGATTGGCATCTATTGTCGAATTCGTAAAGCTAGCTCCTCCGGTTCGAAGCGTGCTCGGGCTAGGGGGTCCTCGCGAAGGCTCATCTCACAGATGAAACGCACCTGCCTCTTGCCTTCAGATGGTTTCGGCAGGCGGGCGGGATGACGATTTCATGGAGTGCGCAGTGTTTATTGTGGCGCGATTCGTTGGCAGGAAGGTTCGATATTCAAAGCATCACTTTCCAAATTGAAATTCTCTTTCCTACTTACTCCGATTTAATTTCCAAGCGCCAGCTATCCAGCTATCCAGCTATCCAGCTATCCAGCTATCCAGCGAGCCAGCGAGCCAGCAACCTATGTTCCCGGCCATCTTCGGGAATTTCTAACGACAACACGCTTTCCCCGGCAGGTTTCTAAAACAGAAAAGCATCCCTTTCGAGATGCTTTGTATTTAATTTTTCAACTCTCTTATTTAAACCGCAAAACTTTCACCGCAACCGCACGTTCTGGAAGCGTTTGGATTAATAAATTGGAATCCTTTCCCGTTTAATCCGTCGGTGAAATCCAGGGTCGTCCCCAGTAGATAAAGAAGACTTTTCTTGTCTACCAGAATCTTGATACCCTTGTCCTCGAACACCTGGTCTGCGGGATTCACCTGCTCGTCAAACCCCAGGTCGTACATAAGGCCGGAACATCCGCCGCCTTTTACAGAAACGCGGATATTGTGGGTTTCCGGGCGGTTCTCCTCTTTTCTTAATTCTGCAAGCCTTTGCTTTGCTTTGTCGGTTACGCTAATCATACCAGTAAAACAAAATTTATGAAATAGGGTTCAAAACTACGCTAAAAACCGTGATTGTGTTCATATCGCGACCATAATACAGCTTCTGCAGGGCATCCATAATGTTAGCTGCCTTGAAATAGGAGGTATGCAGCTCCTTTCCTCCTTTAACGACCCACTGAATCGTATACGAATTCTCCTTTTCTTTATAACTCTGGACATAATCCAGCATTTTCTTTAGCGAATCAATTTTATCGGCGGCTGTCACCGTATGAAACAGGAACGCCTGGTTGTGCCTCGGATTCACGGTGATCAGGTCCAAACGCACTTTTCCGTCAACCAGCGTGTATTCAAAAACAAGGTCAGAAGACCTCAATCCAAGGTGATCTTTGATTTCCTGCTGAATACGTGCTGCTTCAACATGCATTTCGCTGGCTGTTTCAATCATGTTCGAAAAGTGTCTTTAAGCTTTTGATTCTCACGAAAAGTTTCGTTTTTGAACCACAAAGGTAACCAAATATGGAGAAACTCGAACATATCGGCATTGCGGTAAAAAATATGGACCAGGCAAATCAGTTGTTTTCAGCCTTGTTGGGCAGAGAGCACTATAAGGTCGAGGAAGTGGAATCGGAAGGAGTTCGAACCGCTTTTTTCGAGTTAGCCGGCGTCAAAATTGAACTGCTGGAGGCCACAAGGGATGATTCGCCAATCGCCCGCTTTATAGAAAAACGCGGAGAAGGCATTCACCACCTTGCTTTTGAAGTTTCAGATATCCACAAAAGTATCGACGGATACAGGGAAAAGGGTTTTGAGATCATTAATCCGGTTCCAAAACAAGGAGCCGATAACAAGCTTATTTGTTTTGTTCATCCCAGGAGCAGCGGCGGTGTGCTGATTGAATTGTGTCAGGAGATTGCAAAATCATGATTGATTTCCTGGCAAAGAAAAAGGGATTAAGATCGCTCTTAACCCCTTTACTATTTGAACCCCGTTTCTTCAGTTATTTGAAGGGCTTTTTCACCGTTGCGGCGCTCTTGCCTCCAAATTGAATTTCATTATAATATTTTTGTTTTTTCTTGCCTTCGGCAGTCTTGTAATACGGCTTATGCATACTGCACGCACTGAAAATTAACGAAGTCGCGATCAAAATTCCGGCTACCTTTTTCATATGCTTGGTGATAAATTCTGTACATATATACGGCGGCTCCGTCATTCAAATCTTGCAAATCCGGCTTTAATCTTACTTTTGCGGGACGAGGCGTTGTTCCAGCCGCCGAAGTACTTGTTACCACCGACGATTTATGAGTGAGAAAAGGATTGAAATCAAAGACCTGGGTGAATTTGGATTGATCGACCGCATTCACCGCGAATTTTCGCTTGAAAATGCTTCATCTTTGACGGGCATCGGCGACGACGCTGCAGTTATTGACGCGGGCTCCCATGCGATGCTCGTGACAACGGACATGCTAGTGGAAGGAGTCCATTTCGATCTGTCCTATATGCCGCTCCACCACCTTGGCTACAAGGCGGTCGCCATCAATGTATCGGATATTGCAGCCATGAATGGGAAAGCGGAGCAAATCACGGTCAGCATTGCGCTAAGCAACCGGTTTTCCGTGGAAGCAGTGGATGCGCTGTACCAGGGTATCAAGGCAGCGTGCATCAATTACAAGGTCGACCTCGTCGGCGGCGATACAACGTCGTCCAGATCAGGTTTAATTATTTCTATCACGGCGGTTGGAAGAGCACGCAAAGAACAGATCGCATATCGGTCGGGTGCGAAACAAAACGACATCATCTGCGTCACGGGTGATCTGGGCGGGGCCTTCATCGGTCTCCAGGTGCTGGAACGCGAAAAACAGGTCTACCTTGCCAACCCGGATATGGAACCGTCGCTGGATAAATATCAGTACATTGTCGGACGACAGCTAAAGCCAGAATCACGAACCGATATCATTTTTGACCTTGAAGAGGCGGGTGTGAAACCGACTTCCATGATCGATGTGTCGGATGGACTCGCATCGGAATTGTTCCACCTGTCGAAAAGTTCTGGCTTTGGTTTTCGGATCTATGAAGAAAATATTCCAATCGACAATCAAACCTTTGACACGGCCATCGAATTCAAACTGGATCCTATTACATGCGCGTTGAATGGCGGCGAGGATTATGAACTTTTGTTCACGGTAAGTAAAGATGACCATGAGAAAATCAAAAAACATCCGGACATTCATATGATCGGATACACACACGAGCGCAAAGAAGAGAACGTCATGATCACGAAACAGGGTACCGTGGTTCCACTAAAAGCCCAGGGCTGGGACCACTTTAGCGGGAACAAAACTTCAAACTGAAGTCCGAGGACCCTTCGGGAAATCCAGCTACCTACCAAGCCAATGACAAGCTGTCGGTAAAGACCAACTTCTAATTTACCGCACTCCAGCCATCCAGCCGACCCAGCTAGCCAGCCACGAGTTCACCCTTCCCTTATCGGTGAACCCTAGACGCTAAATCTAACACAGACCAGCAACCAACCTTCGTAGAACTCCGACGGCCAGGCCAATGACAAAACTGTCGGTAAAGACCAAACTTCCAATTTACCGCACTCCAGCCATCCAGCCGCCCAGCTAGCCAGCCACCAGCTTCACACTTCCCCATACGTGAACCCTAGACTTTATTCATAACATAGACCAGCAACCAAGTCAGTCTTCCGGATAGGGAATAAATACAAAGTTTGTGAATTCGCGGTCAACCACAAACAGGCAACAAAACTCGTCAGGGTCTTTGAATGCCTTCATGAATTCTTCCGGTTCTGTCACAAGCTCGCGTTCAACAAATTCACCGAGGTATGAGGCGTAATAGTGCCATTCAATGCCAAACGAACTTTTGTCGATCATCAGCCGGCCGATTGGTTGCGGCTCCTTGCAAACGGGAAAAATAGGGAATTCCGAAAAGCCGCGTTTACGGATCTGGTATGACGCCTCCTTTAATGTATCCGATACTTTTACGAAATCACGCGAGATCGTACCAAGATATTTACCGCTTAACTCAGGATCATTTTGCATATCGGTTGGGGCATACAACCGCTAAAATAATAATGATAATCGTATCGATTGGCGATTTATACTTTTATACTTTCATTTGCTCAGTGAGAAAGTTGAATCCACGCGTCCCGCTGTCCGCCATTTTTGTGGTGGTGATCATGTTCGTATCGCCTTCTGATTCCGCAGGACAAAAGAAGAATGACAATTACAGGATCAACCTGCGCAAAACAGAAATGGCCATCAGGGTCGACGGGATCATAGACTCCGCCTGGCTAAAGGCTGAAGTTGCGACGAATTTCTACATGGTCTTGCCGATGGACACCAGCGCGGCCAGGGTCAGGACCGATGTGCGAATGACTTATGATGGGACAAATCTTTACCTGCTTGCCGTGTGCTTTCATGCAGTGCCGGGTCCTTACTTTGTGGAATCATTAAGGAGGGATTTCGTGTTCGGAAAGAATGATAATTTTCTTTTGTTCATGGATCCGTTCGACGACCAGACAAACGGTTTCTCCTTCGGGGCAAATGCCGCCGGCGCTCAATGGGATGGCATCATGTATGAAGGAGGCAAGGTGGATCTTAGTTGGGATAATAAGTGGGCGTCAGAAGTAAAGAACTATGACGACAAATGGATCCTGGAAATGGCCATTCCTTTCAAGACCATTCGTTACAAGAAAGGCATTACCCGATGGGGCATTAATTTCAGCCGACTTGATCTGAAAACTACTGAAAAATCAAGCTGGGCTCCGGTGCCACGTCAATTTCCCACCGCATCACTCGCCTATACCGGAACGCTCGTATGGGATGAACCCCCGCCGCAACCCGGACCTAATGTTTCCCTGATTCCCTATGCAGTCTTTGGTGCCAACAAAGATCACCTGACCGACCAGGGAGTCGATTACAGACTTCCGCGCGTTGACATGGATTTGAAAAATTTCTCCCGGCTGACGGCGGAAAATATCGGGGCGGATGCCAAAATAGCAGTATCCTCTACGTTGAATCTGGACCTGACATTCTTCCCCGATTTTTCACAGGTTGAGGTTGACCGGCAGGTGACAAACCTCGATCGCTTCGAATTATTCTTTCCCGAACGCCGACAGTTTTTTCTTGAAAACGCCGACTTGTTTGCCAACTTCGGTTACGCAGGCATCCGTCCCTTTTTCTCGCGACGGATCGGACTCGGGGTCCCGATACAGTTTGGCGCTCGTTTGAGCGGTAAACTCAATAAGGACTGGCGCATTGGCGCGATGGATATGCAAACGGAAAAGGTTGATGCAATAGGTTTGCCTTCCCAGAATTTCGCCGTGGTCGCATTGCAAAGACGGGTGTTCGCGAGGTCAAACGTCGCAGCCATCTTTGTTAATAAGAAATCGTTGAACTATGATCCCACAACGGAGGAGAGCCCTTACAGTGAGTACAACAGGAATTTTGGTTTGGAATATAACCTGGCTTCTTCGAATAATTTATGGACCGGAAAAGCGCTTTTGCTCCGTTCGTTCAGTCCTGCCGACAACGGTCACAACCTCGCCCATGCTGCAAACCTTCAATATGCAAGCCGTGAATGGACACTGGCGTGGCAACATGAATATGTGGGCCGCGATTATAATGCTGAAGCCGGTTATGTTCCGAGGAACGGATACATCCGCCTCAATCCTTTTGCGTCAAGATTGTTTTTTCCCAAGGGTACAAAGATCCTGAGTCATGGACCTCGTATTTTTTCAACTTACTACTTTAACGAGCAGGGTACCACACGTACAGACAACGAAACTATTTTGCTGTACCTCTGGACTTTCAGGACACAAAGTGTTTTTGCACTCTGGACAGGAAACGCCTATGTTAAATTATTGAAGCCCTTTGACCCGACGAATTCCGGAGATACGGTGTTGGCTGAAGGAACGACACATAACTGGTATGCATACGGAATGGATTATTTCTCCAAACCCCAGCAGCTGTTTACGTATTCGTTATCAGCGCGGTATGGAGGGTATTATGCGAATGGAACACGGTTGAATGTCACGTCTGAACTTGGTTACCGCTTCCAACCTTTTGTATCCCTGCTGCTGAGCAGCACATATAATCAGATAGACCTTCCGCAACCATGGGGTAAAAAAACGTTCTGGCTTATCGGCCCGCGGGTGGATATAACGATGACGAATAAACTTTTTTTCACAGCATTTGCGCAGTATAACGAGCAGGTAAAAAATGTCAACGTGAACACACGTTTTCAATGGCGATACCGTCCCGCGTCAGATTTATTTATTGTATATACAGATAACTACTTTGCGGATACCTTTCTTGTAAAGAACCGCGCATTGGTCATCAAGCTGACATATTGGTGGAACATTTAATAGCCATTCACCACCTATCAGCATAACTCTCCATTTGCTTAAAAAGCTTTAGAGCGATTAGTAGAATCGTAATACCTTCCGGTATAGAGCTTGAATTTAACCTATGCGGTCTTTAAAAACCCTGTTTTTCATTTTGATTCTGGTGAGCGGTAGTCCCGCCATAGCGCAACCACCCGCGTTCGGTGAAGCCGATATCCTCGGCGCATATGAAAAACGGCAACAACTTTTTTCCTCGTCGATATTGAAATCCTATCCGGTGAGGAACATCGGTCCTACCGTACAGGGTGGACGGATCGTGGATATCGATGTCAATTTAAAAAACACGAAAGAATTTTACGTCGGATACGCCTCAGGCGGAATCTTCAGGACTGTTAACAACGGAATCACGTTTGAACCGGTTTTTGACAACAATCATGCATTAGGCATCGGTGACTTCGCCCTCTCGCAGACGGATCCGAAGATAATCTATGTTGGAACTGGCGAAAAGAACAGTAGCCGTTCGAGTTATGCCGGATCCGGCGTATATAAAACTACAGATGGCGGAAAAATGTGGACGCATTGTGGCCTGGCAGCCAGTCATCATATCTCGAGAATCGTGATCCATCCTTCCGATAACAATACGGTTTGGGTCGCTGTGATCGGGTCGTTGTATACAAACGGTCCCGACAGGGGTGTGTATAAAACGATCGACGGCGGCAAAACTTGGGAGAAGACGTTGTTTGTCAATGACAGCACGGGCATCATCGATCTCGTGGTGAATCCGGCGGATCCACGACAATTGTTTGCCTCATCCTGGGAACGTTCGCGGAAAGCGTGGCACTTTAAAGGAAATGGCGCCGCCTCTGCGATCTATCGTTCCGATGACGCCGGAAAAACATGGAAGATCTCGTCGAACGGATTTCCCACCGGAAAAGATGTTGGACGGATCGGATTGGAAATAAGCCCGGCGAAACCGAACATCGTTTATGCAATTCTTGACAATCAGCAGGAAGTTGAAGACAAGAAAGATAAAAAACGGGAAAGGCTGAAAATCGAGGATTTCCGGACAATGTCTGTCGAAGCATTTCTTTCCCTGGACGAAAAAAAGCTGGATGATTTTTTAAAGGACAATGGCTTTCCGAAAAAATATACTGCAGAGATGGTAAAACGGGAAGTCAGGGAAAGCAAATACACGCCCAGGGCGATTGGCGATTATTTCGGAGGTGATGCGAACGCAAATCTTTTCAGGACCAAGATCAGAGGCGCGGAACTGTATCGTTCCGACGATTCGGGTGAGTCGTGGAAAAAAATGAACAGCTATGACCTTGATGGCGTCTTTTATACGTACGGATACTATTTTGCTGAAATGGAGATTGCTCCCAATAACCCGGACGTTGTATACATTTACGGTGTGCCGTTGTTAAAGTCTAAAGACGCCGGCGCGACGTGGCATCGCATTGATACCGTGCGAGGCATCAATGATGTCCACGTAGATCATCACGCGTTGTGGGTTGATCCCAATGACCCGGAACATCTGCTGCTTGGCAACGACGGCGGGTTGTACCAAAGTTACGATGAAGGCGCCAATTGGCTTCATATCAACAACATGGCCGTCGGGCAATTTTATACCGTAAATGTCGATATGGAGACACCTTATAATGTGTACGGTGGCCTCCAGGATAACGGGGTCCTGAAGGGTTCAAGCAAATCTGTTCCGAACGAATCCAAACATTGGGAAACAATTTTTGGAGGCGATGGAATGTACGCGGCGCCGGATCCGACGAACAGTAAACTTGTGTATACCGGCTACCAGTTTGGAAATTATTACCGTCTTGAAACAGATAAAGGGAAAACCACCAAAATCACTCCGCAGCATAACATCGGCGAAAAGCCTTTGCGATGGAACTGGAGGACACCCTTGTTTCTAAGCAAACATAATCCCGATATTGTTTATACCGCTGCGAACAAAGTCTATCGCAGTATGAACCGCGGGGATTCATGGGAGGTGATCAGCGACGATTTGACCACCAATAGAACACCGGGGAATGTTCCGTTTTCCACGATCTCTTCTCTTGCGGAGTCTCCGCTGAAATTCGGATTGCTATATGCGGGCACCGACGATGGAAATGTTTGGGTCAGCAAAGACGGGGGAGGAAACTGGACCAGCATATCGGTCGGATTGCCCGGACAAAAATGGGTAAGTTCCTTAAGTCCTTCATCCCACGATGAGGCTACTGTTTTCATCGCCCTGAATGGCTACCGCGATGACGACTTTAACACATATCTCTTTCAGAGCACCGATTACGGCGCCTCCTGGAGACCAGTTACCGGAAATCTGCCTCAATCCATTGCCAATGTGCTTATCCAGGATCCTGTGAACCCGGATATTTTGTACTGTGGACTTGACAACGGAACATACATGACGTTTGACCGCGGAATTACGTGGCATCTATTTAACAACATGCTCAATGTTCCTGCTTATGACATGATTGTTCACCCGCGCGATCATGAACTTGTTGTCGGTACCCACGGACGCAGCATATTTGTAGCCGATGTGAAACCTTTACATGGAGTCGCATCGGCAGGTCTAAATAAACCTGTTCTCGCAATTGGTCCGGAACCGGTACGTCATAGCGAGCGGTGGGGAGAAAAAGAGTTCGGCTGGGCAAAGGCTAGTGTCCCAAAGATTGGCGTTCTTTATTATGTTGGCCAGGCTGCTGCTTCTGTGGCAGTCGAAGTCTATGACGAGAAAAATCAGCTGGTGAGAAAACTTTCTGCCGATGGCTCATCCGGCTTCCACATCTTTCACTGGGATTTAAGAATAGAACAACCGAAGACTGACAAAAAGGAAAAAGGTCCGGTCACGCTAAAGTACGCGGCTAAAGGAAAATACAAGCTGAAGTTTTTGAATGGCCAGGACTCCAGTGAAGTTACCGCTGAGGTGAAATAGGATCGTTGCAGGATTGAAATGACATTAAAACACTGAAAATTATGAAACCAATAATGAAACGTTCGGATTTTTTAAGGTGCTCTGCAATTGGCCTTACCGGTGTTCTGTTGCCAGGTTCATTATATTCAACCGTTGCGCAACAGGATAAGCCTTCTCCGTTAAAGCTTGAAGTCGTAAAGGAATTTGTGGGCGTTGCGCATGGAAAGTTTGACCGCATGAAAGAAATGCTGGATAACGATCATTTATTGTTGCATGCTTCGTATGACTGGGGCGGAGGAGATTTTGAATCCGGAATCGAAGCCGCAGGTCATGTTGGCAATAAGGAAATCGCGAATTATTTGCTGGAAAAAGGAGCGAGGTACAACGTTTATCTCGCCTGTATGCTGGGACATCTGGAAATCGTTAAACAGGTTCTAACGAGCAATCCGAACTTATTGAATTCCAAAGGTCCCCACGGATTCACCATGCTCCACCATGCCCAAAGGGGAGGAACAGATGCTTCAGCTGTTGTTGAATGGCTCCAATCCCTCGGCGCCAAAGAAACCCGCATCGACTTCTACGCCCGAATCTAAAACGGGCCCAATCCTTAAAAATCCTTTAATCCTGAATCATGTCAATCCTTCAATCCGACGAATCAGGGTCAATGAAATCTTCGGCGTGAGATTTCAGCAACGGAAAAAACTGCATGAATTCCTGGAAAAAAAGATCGTAATGTTCACGAAGGTCGATAACCGCTTGTTCCATTTTGGAATGGTAAGCAGTCCGTTGCGCCATGCCCGACAGAGCGCGGCCGATCCCGTCGATTTTTGCATAGTTTAACAACCAGTTGCCACGCACCATATATGGCAACATGTAGCGGACACCGGTCGGAACAACGTCGCTGAATTTCGAGATCGTGGCATAAACGTGTTGCGCGAACTGGTCCAGGGGGACAGGATGAAAAGTTCGCCAGTTTTTTGCAAGAAAATGATCGTAATACACATCCACTATAACGGCGGAGTAATGCCTGTATTTCGGTCTCAGCCTGTTTTTACTATCTTTTACCACCGGGTGGTTATCGGTAAAATCATCGATGGCCCTGTGAAGTTCGATGCCTCGCGCAATATCATGCTCATAGCTTTGTACCGCCTGGCGTCCTTTTACGAAATCACCGATAAAATTACCGATCAGAATTTTTTCATTGCTTCCGGATAAAAAGGCATGAGCCAGAAAGTTCATACCGCTAAATTTATTGGTTATTTGTTATTTAGTTGCTAGGTTGAGTTCGAATATTCGTCTCATCGTAAATTGCGCCACCATGCATCCCTTTAGTCAGTTGAAATTGCTCGTCAACCTTGCCCAGGTTGACGGCAGAGTCGCCGACCGTGAAAAGAATTATATTATCAACATCGGTCGCGCAAATGGCATTTATCCTGACCAGATTATTCCATTGTTTGAAAAAGAACATGAAAGCTTTGTGCCGGAAGGAATGACCGCGGATCAAAAATTCGAATGTATTTTTAAGCTCGTTCATCTGATGAAGATCGATGAACGCATGTATCAGGAAGAGATCAGGTATTGCTCTTCCATTGCAACCAAGCTGGGGTACGACCAGCACGTGCTTTTTGAACTGATGCTTCATGTCAATACGCGTGGCATGAGCGACGCAGAAATCGAAAATTTGAAAAAACTGACTACGAAATTTCTAAAGAAGTAAGTCCCTGCATGAGATCACTGCTCTTTCTTTCCTGCCTTATTTGCTTCGTAAATCTTTACGGACAACGCACCGTCATTCATTGTGGCACCCTGATCGATGGCAAAAATGCCGAACAAAAAGAAATGACGTTGATGGTGGAGGGAACGAGCATCATTTCAGTACAAAAAGGCTTTGCCGATCCAGGCGCTGGCGAAATACTGATTGATCTGAGCAAAAAAACCGTTATGCCGGGATTTATTGATATGCACGTGCATCTCGAAAATGAAACGAATAAGGACCAGAATCTTCAACGATTTACCCTTAACGATGCCGACGTCGCGTTCAGATCCGCGGTATTTGCAAAAAAAACACTGATGGCCGGTTTTACGACGGTGCGTGATCTCGGTGGTAACGGCGTGAACATTGCGTTGCGAAATGCGATCAATCAGGGAATGGCAGTGGGGCCTCGGATATTTACGGCTGGAAAATCCATCGCAACAACCGGAGGCCATGCCGACCCAACCAATAGTTACAGGAAAGACCTTATGGGCGATCCGGGTCCCAAAGAAGGCGTTATCAATTCTCCGGAAGAAGCCCGGCAAGCCGTACGTCAACGTTACAAGGACGGCGCCGACCTGATCAAGATCACAGCCACCGGCGGTGTTCTGAGCCTGGCCAAAGACGGGTCCGGTCCCCAATTTACCGACGAGGAGTTAAGAGCGGTCATCCAGGCCGCAAAAGACTATAACATGCACACGGCCGCCCATGCCCACGGAGCAGAAGGAATGAAACGCGCCGTGCTCGCTGGCATTACTACCATCGAGCATGGTACGAAAATGACTGAAGAGATCATGGATCTGATGAAACAAAAAGGGACTTTTTATGTGCCCACGATCACCGCCGGAAGATTCGTAGCCGAACAGGCCAAAGTTGCCGGCTATTACCATCCGCTCGTGGTGCCAAAAGCATTGGAAATTGGTCCCCAGATACAGGAGACTTTTTCAAAAGCTTATAAGCGTGGCGTGAAGATCGCTTTCGGAACGGATGCAGGCGTATTCCCGCACGGTCAGAACGGCCGGGAATTCGGGTATATGGTCGAAAGTGGAATGCCTCCAATGGAGGCGATCCGCAGCGCAACCGTCGTCAACGCGGGAATCCTGGGCATTGCCGACAAAGTGGGAACCATCGAAGCCGGAAAGCTCGCCGATATCGTCGCTACCGACGACAACCCATTAACCAACATTAAAACATTAGAAAACGTCACTTTTGTGATGAAGGAAGGCATCGTGTATAAACAGTAACCCCAATCCTTCCCAATCCATAATCCTAAATCAAGGTCATCCTTTAAAATCAAAATCGGAATAATCCTTTAAATCGAAATCAGGGTAATCCTTTAAAAATCAAAATCAGGGTAATCCTTTAAATCAAAGGAATCAAGGTTTACTTTTGCAGTTCAAATTTCAGAGGAATTCAGCTGGGTATGGAAAACATCCGCAATTTTTGCATTATCGCTCATATCGACCACGGGAAAAGCACCCTTGCTGACCGTTTATTGGAGTTTACGGGCACACTGACAGACCGCCAGATGCAAGCCCAGGTGCTTGATAATATGGACCTGGAGCGTGAAAAAGGCATTACAATTAAAGCACACGCCATCCAGATGAACTATAAGCTGGACGGTAAGGAATATATCCTGAATCTGATTGACACCCCCGGCCACGTAGACTTCTCATATGAAGTTTCCCGGGCAATTGCCGCTTGCGAAGGCGCACTTTTGATCGTCGACTCCAGCCAGGGGATCGAAGCACAAACAATTTCGAACCTGTACCTGGCCCTCGAACACAACCTCGAAATAATCCCCGTCCTGAACAAAATCGATCTGCCCCACGCAATGCCGGAAGAGGTGACCGATGAAATCGTTGACCTGATCGGATGCAAACGCGAAGACGTCATCCGCGCAAGCGCCAAAGAAGGGATAGGCATTGAAGAAATTTTGAAAGCTGTGGTGCACCGCATAAAGCCGCCTCAGGGAAACCCGAAAGCACCGCTTCAGGCGATGATCTTTGACTCTGTTTTCAATTCTTTCCGGGGTATAGAAGTGTATTTCCGCGTTTTTAACGGGACCATCAAGAAAGGAGAGCGGATCAAGTTCGTGAACACCGACAAGATCTATCACGCGGACGAAATTGGTGTGTTGAAACTGGAAAAACAGCCCAGGAATGAAATCGGTGTCGGCAATGTCGGATATCTGATCTCAGGTATAAAAGTAGCCAAAGAAGTAAAAGTCGGCGATACGATCACACATCCAGAAAATCCGGGTGAGTCGATCAAAGGTTTTGAAAACGTCAAACCAATGGTGTTTGCAGGTATTTATCCTGTTGATACGTCCGAGTTTGAAGAATTAAGAGCTTCGATGGAAAAACTGCAGCTCAACGACGCCTCTCTCGTTTGGGAACCCGAGACTTCTGCGGCTCTTGGGTTCGGATTCCGTTGCGGGTTTTTAGGAATGCTGCACCTCGAGATCATCCAGGAACGTTTGGAACGGGAGTTTAACATGACGGTGATCACCACCGTGCCTTCCGTGCAATTCAGGGCTCACCTCACCAACGGTGAGATAGTTGATATTCATGCCCCTTCTGAAATGCCCGACCAAACCAAACTCGAAAAGTTTGAAGAACCATTTATCAAGGCCCAGATCATAACAAAATCAGAATACATCGGAGCGATCATCAGCCTGTGTATGGATAAACGCGGCGTTATTAAGAACCAGCACTACCTCACAACCGACAGGGTCGAGTTGTCTTTCGAGATGCCGCTCGCGGAGATCGTATTTGACTTTTTCGACAAGCTAAAAACGATCTCGCGTGGGTATGCGTCGCTTGATTACCATGTGATCGGCTTTCAGGAATCAGATATGGTGAAGCTGGACGTCATGCTCAACGGTGAGAAAGTGGATGCGCTCAGTGCCATCGTTCACCGCGGCAAGGCGCAGGAATGGGGCAGGAAGTTGTGCGAAAAATTGAAGGAGCTCATCCCGCGCCACATGTTTGAAGTGGTGATCCAGGCAGCAATCGGTCAAAAGATCGTTGCCCGCGAAACGATCAGCGCAATTCGGAAAAATGTGATCGCTAAATGCTACGGAGGGGATATCTCGCGGAAAAGGAAATTGCTCGAAAAACAAAAGAAAGGTAAGAAGCGGATGCGGCAGATCGGTACGGTAGAGGTGCCGCAGGAGGCCTTCATGGCAGTTTTGAAAATCAGCGACTAAGGTCGTCACATTACATACTCACAAAAATTAAAAGTCTCACGCAATGTCATCAACGTTGATGCAAAGTACTTTCACCCTGATCGATGGCCGTAAAGTCTCCACCGACATAAAAACCGAGATTGCCGAAAAGGTGATTTTGCGCAAACAGGCTGGCAAGAAAATACCACACCTGGCAATTATTCTCGTCGGCGACGACGGCGCCAGTCAGACCTATGTGGACAACAAAGTGAAGGCGTGCAAATCCGTCGGGTTTCACTATACGATGATGCGGTTCGCAGATACCATCAGCGAAGAAAAACTGATGAAGCACATCGACCATGTCAACAACGATGAAGACGTCGACGGATTTATCGTTCAGTTGCCTTTGCCAAACCATATTTCCGTGGAACGGATTACGGAAAAGATCAGGTCAGACAAGGACGTCGACGGGTTTACAAATCACAATTTCGGAAGCATCATCTCCAAAAATCCGTTGCTGATGCCGGCGACGCCATTCGGGGTCATGGAATTGCTCCGCCGGTACAACATCGAAACAGAGGGGAAACACGCAGTGGTCGTGGGCGCAAGCCGCATTGCGGGCGCTCCCCTCAGCATGATGCTCGCCGAACAAGGCCGCGCCACCGTAACCATTTGTCACAAATACACCAAAGATCTTTCCGCTTTCACCCGCGCGGCCGATATCCTCCTGGTTGCTGTCGGGAAACCCGGCTTGATCACCGCGGAAATGATCAAGGAAGGTGCGGTTGTCATCGATATTGGTACAACGCGTGTTGAGGGGCCCGAATTTCCCAAAGGATGGGCCATTCAAGGGGATGTGGATTTTAGAAATGTTTCAAAAAAGGCTTCTTATATAACACCCGTTCCGGGCGGCGTTGGCCCGATGACAATTGCATCATTGTTGTTAAATACGCTCAAGGCAACCGAAGCGCGAAATCCATAAATGAAAGTGGTGGCAGCTGTGGGATTCCATACCGAAATTACCAATGAAACCCTTCCGGTGATGGAGGATTTTTACACCATTCAGGGGGAGGGGTATTACCAGGGGCATGCGGCCTATTTTGTGCGGCTCGCCGGGTGCGACGTCGGCTGTGTATGGTGTGATGTCAGGGATTCGTGGGATGCCAACGCTCACCCGCTGCTGAATGTAGGTGAGATCACGGCCCGTGTAAAAGAAACGAATACCCCCATCGTTGTAGTGACCGGCGGTGAACCGGCGATGTATGATCTGACCGCCCTGACATCCCTGTTGAAAAAAGAAGGTTACCGCACGCACATCGAAACCTCCGGCGCTTATCCGCTGAAAGGAACCTGGGATTGGGTGTGCTTTTCTCCGAAAAAGTTTAAGGCGCCGGATCCGTCCGTTTATGCCCAGGCGGATGAATTAAAGATCATTGTTTATAACAAAAGTGATTTTGAGTGGGCCGAAGCTTTTGCCGGGAAAGTCTCTGCCGGCTGTATGCTGTATCTTCAGCCGGAATGGTCGAGGGAGAAAGAAATGCTTCCGCTGATCATCGACTACGTGAAGGACAATCCGCAATGGAAGATTTCGTTGCAGATACACAAATACATGAATATCCCATAGTCTGTCAATGCACTTATCCCGATTCGAGGAAACCGTTAACGGGTGGGGGGACCAACGAATCCCTTTTTTATTCATGGTTGATTTCGAAATGAACAGCCCGGCGGCGTTCATGCTGGATCAGGTGCCCGATTCTGTATTATTTGATGTTAACGGCATTTCAAATTTCCAAGGCGGAAAAAATATCTCCGTTGCGCCAGGCATGATCCGCAAACCCATTTCACGCGAAGCCTATCGCCGGAAATTCTCAGACGTTTATTGCCACCTTGAAAGGGGGGATTCTTATCTTACCAATCTCACCATCAAATCAGAAATTAGCTTAGAGTCATCACTGCAAGACCTTTTTATAAGCAGTCATGCCAGATACAAATTGCTGGTAAACGATCTTTTTTTGGTTTTTTCCCCTGAAACATTTGTTCGCATCCGCGACAACCGGATATATTCCTACCCGATGAAAGGAACCATAAATGCTGCTTTGCCGGATGCCGCTGAAATAATTCTGAACGACAGAAAGGAACTCGCCGAGCATGTGACGATCGTCGACCTGATCCGGAACGACCTCAGTCAGATTGCGGTAGACGTGCAGGTTACGCGCTTCCGCTACCTCGAGGAGATTCACACAAATCACGGCCACCTTTTTCAGGTCAGCTCCGAAATCCGCGGAGAGCTGGAAAGTTCCTGGACCAAAAATATCGGATCTTTGCTGTTGCGGCTTTTGCCGGCAGGATCCGTGTCCGGCGCGCCAAAACCCAGAACGCTGGAGATAATCCGCCATGCTGAAGGAGAAGACAGGGGGTTTTATACAGGCGTCTTCGGCATTTTTGACGGCAACACACTTGACAGCGGAGTCATGATCAGGTTTATTGAGAAGCAGAATGGTAAATTGTTTTACAGAAGCGGCGGAGGCATCACAACACAAAGTATGTGGGAGGCGGAGTATCAGGAAGCTATAGACAAGATTTATGTCCCTGTTAATTGAGTCGATCAAGTTGCTGGATGGCAAATTTTGCAACCTGTTCTATCACGAGCAGCGAATGATCAGGTCACTTGAAATGTTGTGCGGTGTTGAGGATGATTTCAACCTCGATGATTTTCTCAAAGGACTTTCATTTCCGAAAAACGGATTGTACAAATGCAGGATAGAGTATGATGACATGGTCAAACAGGTCGAGTTCCTGCCCTATGTTCCGAAACCAATTTCCTGCTTGCGTATTGTCGAACATGACCGTGTATCCTATGAATTCAAGTATAAGGACCGAAAAACGATAGACCGGCTTTTTCAGTTGCGCAAGGAGTGTGATGATATCCTGATCGTAAAGCGAGGCCTCGTGACAGATACGTCTTATGCAAACATCGTTTTCCGGAAAGGCAGGCAGTGGTTTACCCCGTGGTCGCCATTGCTGAAAGGCACACAACGCCAAAAACTGATCGAAGAAAATAAACTGATCCAGGAGGAAATTAAACCCGATGATATCCGTTCATTTGATACCTTTAAGGTCGTAAATGCCATGCTCGAATTTGATGCGCCGGAAATCGATGTACAATATATTTTTTCTTAGGCACCCGATGAAAAGATTGTGCGTCCTCACGTTTGCTTTCGCCATTTTGATTTCTCCCTTGTTTGGGCAGGCGGTCCTCAGCACACGTTCAAAGAAGGCAATTGAGCTTTACACAGAAGCGGACAACTTTCGCGTGCGCGGTCAGTTTTCCCAGGCGATTAACCTGCTGCAGCAAGCCATCGATAAGGATAAGGATTTTGTCGAAGCCTACTACAGGTTGGGGATCACGTACATGTCGATGAAGAGATTTCCGGATGCCATAAAGGCCTTGGAAAAAGGGTTGAGCCTGACCTCGGATATCAAAAAACAAAAAGTGTTCTGGTTCGACCTCGGTGAAGCTTACTTTACCCTGGGCGAATATGAAAAAGCCGAAAAACTCATTGCCGATTTTCTAAGTGCAGAGGCCGCCAACAAACCAAAGATCGAGCGGGCTCAGCGGCTGAGCAAAAATATTGCATTTGCCAGGGAAGACAGAAAAAAGTCCGCCGCATACCGGCAGAAGACGCTGAGTGATACGGTGAATCAATTCGTCATGCAATATTTCCCTGTGTTGACAGCCGACCAGCAACAACTGATCTTCACACGCAGGACAGGGTTCACTGATGATTTCGATGAAGATCTCGTGATCTCTTCAAAAGATGCGAATGGACGATGGGGACCGCCCCAGTCTATCTCGAAAAATATCAATACAACGTTCAATGAAGGAACTGGAACAATTTCCGCCGATGGCCGAAAACTCATTTTCACGTCCTGCACCGGCCGCGACGGTTTTGGCAGCTGTGATTTGTTCGAAACTCAGAAAACAGGCGACGAATGGACTAAACCAAAAAACCTCGGACCGAACGTAAACACCTCGGATTGGGAGTCGCAGCCTTCTCTGTCAGCGGATGGCCGGACGCTTTATTTTGTGTCGGAACGCAAAGGGGGGCTGGGCAGAAGGGACATTTGGGTTACAACGCTGGGTGATGATGGTCAATGGTCCCGGGCCCGGAATCTCGGAAAGCCGGTCAACACCGTATACGATGAGATCTCTCCTTTTATTCATGTCAATAACCGGACGTTATTTTTTGCGTCGCTTGGACAAACCGGTTATGGGGGATACGATTTATATTATTCTGAAAAGGATTCTGTTGCCAGCTGGTCTGAACCGGTAAACATGGGAACGCCGATCAATAACCACGAGGATCAGTTCTCTCTTTTCATTACTGCGGATGGCAAAAAAGGTTACTACTCACATTCGGAGGCGGCAGGCGGAGGCAATGCAAAAAGCAAATTGATCGAGATGGAGATCCCTCCGGAGAGAACAGTGAAGTTCAGAAGCAATTATGTGAAGGGAACCATTCGTGACCGCGAAACAAAGGAGCCGTTGCGCGCGCGTGTTGAGATGATCAATATTGAATCCAAGGAAGTGGAATCGCTTGTCGACTCCGATTCCATCTCAGGTGAATATCTGATCGTGCTGACGCAGGGAGCCGAGTATGCGCTCTATGTGAATAAGAGAAACTATCTCTTTCGGAGCGTGCATTTCAATTACTCGGAAGTAAAAGATTTCAAACCGATCATTCTGAATATCGAATTGGATAAAGTGAAGGAAGGATCGACAGCGGTCCTCGAAAATATTTTTTTTGACGTAGACAAATATGAACTCAAGCCCAAGTCGATAACGGAGTTGCAGAATGTTGAACGTTTTCTCAATGACAATCCCAATGTAAGAGTGGAGATCAGCGGCCATACAGACAATGATGGTTCGTTATCCTACAACATGCAGTTGTCGCAGAAGAGAGCGCTTGCGGTTTACAATTATCTTATAGGGAAAGGCATTTCACCGAAGCGGCTGCTGGCGAAGGGCTACGGTCCTAATCACCCAATTGCAGGGAATGATTCAGAGGAAGGAAAGCAGCAGAACCGCCGCATCGAATTCAAGTTATTGCGCTAAAACACCCTTTTTTCCCGCAAATTCGAGGCGCTCCCCCATTTCAGGTGATTTTTTTTTAGAGTTCCGTACTAAATTTTGAGCTACTTCTGTTTTGTACTTTATTATTTTGTTTTAAGTTTGGTCTTTAGTTAAAACTTTCATTAACCTAACTTTTACTTATGAAGAGAATTCTACTACTATGCCTTACGGCAGTGTTCGCGCTCGTGAATACCGAGCTTTGGGCACAAGAGAGAACGGTCTCTGGTAAGGTTACATCTTCCGAAGATGGACAACCACTACCCGGAGTTAACGTCGTTCTCAAGGGTACAACCAGCGGATCAGTGACTGATGCAGACGGTATTTATCGCCTGAATGTTCCTTCAGAAGGTGGTACACTTGTCTTTACATTCATTGGTCTCAAATCCCAGGAGGTAGAGATTGGCAGCCGCACCTCAATCGATGTCAACATGGAGTCAGACGCAACCCAACTCAGTGAAGTTGTGGTAACTGCGTTGGGTATCCAGCGTGAGGTGAAAACCCTTCCATATGCCGCCCAGACCGTCACCTCTGAAAAGCTTAACATGACACGTGCAAACAACGTGAATGAAGCACTGGCAGGTAAAGTTGCCGGTATTCAGGTGAGAGGTCAGTCAGGCGCTGCGTTGGGAAGAAACGCCACTGTCAGGATCCGCGGTGCGGGATCTTTGACCGACAAGGAGCCCCTGTATGTTGTTGACGGAACCCCTGTTACCAACTCACAGGACTTCAACCCCGATGACATTGAAACGATGAACGTTCTGAAAGGCCCTGCCGCAACTGCTCTTTATGGTCAGCGCGGCGATGCCGGTGTTATCGTTATCACTACCAAGAAGGGAACAAAAGGAAAGGGAATGGGGATCACTGTTAACAACAACCTGTTCTTTGACAAGATCTATGTCCTTCCTCAATATCAGAACGATTATGCGGGTGGTGCTTCCGCCGACCTGATCGAGTTCAATTGGCAGGATGGAATGCCAACAGAATGGCAGGCCCTTGATGGTAAATTCTACCATGACTATACCGACGATGCAAGCTGGGGACCAAGAATGGTTGGCCAGGATTATATTCCGTGGTATGCCTGGGCTCCCGGTACCAAATACAGCGGAAAAACTACACCGCTCGTTGGTCAGCCGGACAACGTCCGCGATTTCTACGAAACCGGTATCAACCGCACAACGAACGTGAGCTTTTCACAAGCCAATGATGCTGCAACGTTGAGGTTGTCATTTACCAACCAGGATCAGTCTGGTATCATGCCTAACACAAGCATGGACAAGAATACCCTGGCATTGGTCACAAGCATCAACCTGAGCAAAGTTGTGACGGTAGGTGCGAATGTGAACTTCGTTAACACAGTGCTCAACGGCGAATTCGACGATCAGTACAGCAACCAGTCAACCGGATCTTTCAACCAGTGGTTCCACAGGAACCTTGACATGAAGATTATGAAAGAGTTGCAATACCTGAAGTCACCGGAAGGAAGACTTGTATCATGGAACCACTTCAATCCTAACTACTACGTTGGAGATTCCGATAACGATGGCATTCTCAATGGTGATAAATTCTATCGCGGATACTACTGGTACAACCATTTCGCGTACTTCAACCTGATCGACTACGAAACAAACCGTTCCAGGTTGTTTGGTGACATCAACATTCAGTTCAATATCGCAAAAGGGCTGAAGGCAGCTGCTTTCTACCGCAAGAATCAAAACTCAATTTTCTTTGAGAACAAACGGCCAAGCATCCTTCCTTACAGCTTCTACACTGAAAACCGGCCGACCAGCCAGCCTCAGTGGGATTTCTACGGAACCGGACAAAGCTTCTTCAAAGAGGACAACATCGAGTTCATGTTGACTTACAACACCCGGACTATGGATGATAAGTTGTCAATTGACCTCCTTGGCGGTGGTAACCTCAGAATGGAGAATACCAAAACTGTTAACATGAATACAGTGGATGGTCTTGTGGTGCCGGATTTGTTTACAATCAGCAACTCAAGAAGCCCTAACTTTGGATATAGCAACGCTCGGTTTGACAAAGAAGTACGCAGCATATATGGTAAAGCAACATTGGGTTATAATGAAACCTTTTTCCTGGATGCGACTGTCCGCAACGACTGGAGCTCTGCGCTTCCTGAAAATAGCAATTCCTACCTTTATCCTTCTGTAGGCCTTTCTTTCCTGTTCAGTGAATTGACAGAAAGCACTCTTCCGGTCCTGTCTTATGGTAAAGTAAGAGCAGGTTGGGCACAAGTTGGATCTGATACAGATCCTTATGTGACGGGCCTTACCTATGGTGTCGGCGCAAACCAGTGGAATGGAAACATTGTCATGGGTACACCGAACCTCTTGCCAGATCCGAATATCCAGCCTTCACTTTCCTCTTCTTTTGAAGCGGGATTGGATCTGAAATTCGTTGAGAACAAATTCGGACTTTCCGCAACATATTTTGACGAAACCAAAACCAAGGAGATCCTCGCTGTAGGTGTTTCGGGAACCAGCGGTTTTACGCAAAAATTGATCAATGCCGCAGAACTTCATAGAAGCGGTATTGAACTTCAGTTGGATGCGAGTCCTGTTGTCACAACAGATTTCCGCTGGGATTTGACTTTGAACTGGTCTAAGTACGATGCAGAAGTAATTAGCCTGGCGCCTGGTGTTGAGGCAATTCCTGCCGGCCTTGGCGGAAATACTTTTGGAATCGGTGTTACTTACATGGTGGCTGGTGAAAGATGGGGACAGCTGCGTGGAGTTTCTATTAAGAAAATCGGTGGCCAGCCAGTGTTGAATGCGGATGGAATGTTCGTTCCTACTGACGATCCGGTAGATCATGGATCAGTGTTGCCTGATTTCACGGGTGGATTCATTAATACAATCAGCTATAAGGACTTTACATTGGCTTTCAACATCGACTTCCAGCAAGGTGGTAAGTTCTACTCACAGTCTGATCAGTGGGGTACTTTCTCCGGTTTGACTGAAAGAACAGCAGGTGTGAATGATCTCGGAAACCCGATCAGGGATGCCGTTGCAGATGGTGGTGGTGTGCACGTGGTTGGTGTTGCTGACGACAATAACGACGGTGTTTCAGAAGGCGCTGTGGACATGTATGTGCCTGCACAGGACTACTGGCACCAGTTCTACCTGTCAAGCATTGCTGACGAGCACATCTATGATCTTAGCTATGTGAAGCTTCGCGAAGTAAGTTTCGGATATAGAATTCCGGTACAAAAATTAGGTTCAATTGGTAAAGTGCTGACGGATGCTTCATTTTCACTTGTGGGAAGGAACCTATGGTTAATGTCATCAAATGTCGAAGATTTCGATCCTTCCGAAATTATGAGTGGATTTGGTGAAAACGGTCAATTCCCAAGTGTTAGATCCTACGGATTCAATTTGAAACTCAGCTTCTAACAACTGGTAAAAAACTATTAACATGAAAAAAATACTAACTTATACAATGACCGCAGCGCTGTTCGTAGGAGCAGGCTGCAGCGACTTCGGGGATATCAATGTTAACCCGAACGCCTCGACTGTTCCGAGTACATCAGCGCTTCTTACGAATGCCCTGACTGCTCTCGGCGGATCCACAGCGGGTGGTGCGAATTTTAGCGCGGGCCTTTACACGCAATATTTTTCCGAAACACAATACACAGATAACTCGCTGTACTCAAACCAGGACGTTGACTGGGCAGGTGAAATGGCTGGAAGTATTTATGATCTCCAGAACATCATCAACATCAACTCTGATCCGGAGACTGCGGAACTGGCGGCGTTGAATGGCTCAAACAATGACCAGATCGCGATTGCCAGAATCCTGAAGGCTTACCGCATGTCGATCCTCACGGATCGTTATGGGGACATGCCGTATTTCGAAGCGCTTCAGGGTAACACCCAGCCTGTCTTCGATTCTCAGGAAGACATCTATGAAGACATCTTCAACGAGCTGGATGAAGCCGTATCGCAATTCGACATGGTTGGAAAAGTGAAAGGCGATATTCTGTTTGACGGCGATATCGAACAATGGCAAAAGTTTGCCAATAGCTTCCGCCTTATTCTGGCATTGCGTGTTTCTGAAGTGAACCCTACCCTGGGCGCCGCTCAGTTCAACGACGCATTGAATTCACCCGGTGGTGTGATTGAAGACAACAGTGAAAACGTTGAGATCACATATCCAGGCGGCGCGTTCAAGAACCCATGGTTCGCGATCGGTGCCGACCAGGGCGTAAGCGAAACGGTAGCCGATTTCCTGAACGCAAATAATGACCAGCGCAAGTTCGCCTTCGGTAATGCCGCTGGTTCAACCCTGATCGGTGTGCCTTATGGATTGACGCGTGAAGACGCCATCGCATGGACTGCCGCTAATTCAGGATGGTCTTTGATTCTGAACAATGCATACAGGGGCGAGGCCTCAACGCTGTTCATTTTGACCGCCGCTGATGTGATGTTGGCTCGGTCTGAAGCAGCTTATTTGGGCTGGACAAGCGAAGACTATGTGCAACTATATGAGGATGCAATTGCCGCCTCATGGGAACAGTGGGGTGTATTCGACGGAGCAGCCTACGGAAACTACATAGCTGATGCAGATATCGCTCTCGCCGGTGGTGGTGCCGCCGCTGACTATGGCAAAATAGCAACACAACGCTGGCTGACCTTCTATCCCAACGGTCCCCAGGGCTGGTCTGAATGGAGAAGAACCGGGTTCCCTGTGCTCATTCCAACCCCTGAGGCAGTAAATACCACGGGTGAGATCCCCGTCAGGTTCCCGTTCCCTTCTGTAGAATACAGCTATAACAAAACCAATATAGATGCTGCAGTTGCAAGAATGGGTGCCGATACTGATGCAACCAATTTGTGGTGGGACGTTGATTAATTTTAAAACAAAATGACAAGTATGAAAAAAGTATTCAAATATATATTGGCACCAGTTATCCTGATCGGATTCGCCGGCGCTTGTATTGAGGAGGCGGATAGTATCTCAGGAGTAGGAAAGAATCGGTTCAGACTGAGTTCTTCCGATGAATATTCGGTTGCTGTTATCGAAGCGGCAACAACGCAATATCCCCTGATCCAGATATGGAGGGATGTAAACAGCGAAGCAAGCCTGAAGTCGGCATCTTCCGTTAACCTGGAAATCGATAACAGTTTGATCGACGCCTATAACCTGGAAAACGGTACGAACTTTGTCGCGCTTCCGACATCAGTGTACACAATCGAAGCGACCACGTTGAATTTTGGCGCAGGTGTGTTTAACTACACTGTGAAATTTACTCCCGATCCTTCACATGCTGATTGGGATTACTCGGAAGCGTATGCCCTTGGTGTGAAACTTGCTGGTGCCCCGTCGGGTTATGAAATCTCCGCCGGTGAAGATAAGGCTGTAATCGCCGTGGTTGTAAAGAACCCTTATGAGGCGGACTACGCCACATCTGGTTATTTCTTCCACCCTTCTGCTCCCAGAGCAATGGCTGATGGCAAGTACTTGTACACCCTTGGTCCAAACACCTCTGAGGCTGGTCTCGGTGATCTTTACGGAGCAGGTTACTGGTTTGCTTTCGACGTCGATGGCAGCAATAACCTGACGAATTGGGTCAACCTTGATGCTACCCCTGCCGCTCCCGGTGGATCTGGCTTCATGACGCTTGATAACCCTGGTGGATTTGACTATTCTGTGGCAGCTGCCCAGGATGGCGCAACGCCGGGTGTCGATCCCTGGACAAAGGAGATCTACAATAACACGTATGATCCGGATGCGCAGACTTTCTGGATGCACTATGGCTACAGGGCCGGTGGAGCAGCTGGTCAGATTGTCTTCAACCGTCAGTGTTACGAAAAATGGGTTAGAAAATAATCCAGCCTTTTCATAAAAAAAGCCGCCCTGAGCAATCCGGGCGGCTTTTTTATTTTGATACTTTTGCCTTAACTCCGCAAAATGAAAAGACTGGCAGCATTTATCGTCTTGGTGATCTCATTGGCCTCGTGTGCCAAAGACAAGAGTGTCACAACCATTACCCTGTATGTCAAGTCTGTTGGTCTGGACCATTTTTATCTCGACCATGTGGGGTTTTCAGGTGAGAAGACCATCGTCGTGGATTCTGCGCTAAAAACCCGACTGTCGGATACCCTTATCTTTACTTTTTTTAAGAAAGAACCCGCGCTGCTGGAACTTAGAGCTCCTCGGGAAAGATTAAGAATACCATTAATCAATGACAGCGATAACATCGTCATCACTGCCGACTTCATCCGCAATACCTATGACGTGAAAGAATCAAAAGCCACAACAAGTCTTAAACAGCTTTCTGATCTCCAGTACGGGCCAACACAAGCCATTACTAAGCTCAATGATTCAATAACACATCTTTATGCCGCCGGAGCACAAGACCGAATGGCAGCAGTGGTGAAGCAGCGTGACTCCATTTACGGCGTCGTGGCCTTGAATTATAAGACCTTTGCTGACACGGTGTCAAATCCGATTGCTTTTATGAAGGTTTTTAACAACGTTGATTTCGGAAAGGATTTTAGTGGCCTTAAGACTTTCATCAACACAAATGCAGACCGGTTTCATGACCATCAGCCGATCCAGAAATTGAGGACGGAGGTCATCGATTATATCCGGATATTCGAGGAGGAATTCGAGGTAGGAGAGCTTCTACCGGAAGTAGTCCTGACTGATCAACATGGTAAAACATTTTCAACACATACCTTCAAGGGTAAAATCGTTCTGCTGGATTTCTGGGCCACCTGGTGCACGCCGTGTATGCCGTATCACAGGGAGAAGAAAATGGCGTTCGAAAAGTTTCCGGCCGATGAGTTCGGGATGATCAGCGTGGCCATTGATGCCGAAAAGGACCTGTGGCAACAAATGGTCCGCACGTACAATTATTCGTGGCCGCAGTTGATCGACGAGAAAATGTGGCAGGGCACTGCCGCGAAAACCCTGAAGTTCGACAGCATACCTTTTAACTTTCTGATATCAAAAGACGGACGGATATTAAAAAAAGCAATAAAAGCGGATTCACTCATTTTCACCATTCAGGAGGTCTTAAGTGGAAAGTGAATCCGCTTTTGAACTCAATTTATCTTCAATGTGCCAACCGTGCTGGTCGGAGTTCCTGAATAGCTGATTCCCTGTATGACGATCTCATAATCACCGGGAATATCGGACGTATGGAAAGTGACTTGCGCCTTACCTTTTTCATCCGTTTCAATCAATGGGTTCCAGTATAAAGTAGTGCGTAAGTCCGCGCGGCTGTGGAATTCGGAAGGAACGTCATACGCCGGCGAATAAAATTCACGGGATGCATAAAAGCCTGGGTACCTCACCTGCTCATTTTTGCTTTCGACCACAGCAGTACCTTCTCCACGCTTTGTATAAATGGCCACAACTCCATTCTGCCCACGACTTCCAAATATCGCGGCTGCTGTGCCTTTCAAAACATCGACCGTCTGAACGTCGCCGGGATTCACGCTGCTGACAGCTTCCGCGTCTACAGGTGTCCCGTCTAGTAAAAGGAGAGGAGCACCAGAATTCGCGCCGCTGCGTAACATGATTGACATGTTCGGAGGAGTTCCCCTGATGGTTACACCGGGAACTCTTGCCTGCAATACCTGAAATATATGCGTGTACATCTGACCGCGAATTTCTTTCATGTCGACCGACGCGCTTGGAGTGCCGTAGATCCTGTTCGCACGTGGCCTCTCGTCAATCCTGTCCGATTGGACTTCAACGGCATCCAATAGTCTAATGTCTTTTTCAAGGTTAAAAGATTTTTCCGATTCCTCTCTTTTTGCAACCTGATCGAGGAATTCCTTTGCCTGCTTGCCGCCGTAAAATGGAAATACGTATGCGCTCGGGGGTGATTGATTAAATGGGTTCACCTGAATATCAAATTCGACCTGCTTTCCCTTAACATTGTCCGCAATGATCGTGATGTTTGTGGAATCAACATGTGTGAAGGCATCGGTATAGAAACCACCTTCGGCATCTGTTTCAGTAAGAATTATTTCCCCCTGAGTGCTGGTTAATTTTAGCTTGCTGTTGGCCAGAGGTTTCGAAGTACCGCTTTTGGTTAATTTGCCGGTAAAAGTCAAACCTTTTTCAGCATAGTAATTTAAAGGAGGGAGTTCGCTGTTTAAAACCTGATTCCACGCAAACCTTCTCCAGCCCTGTGTCATCATCAGCAGATCGAGATTTTGTGCGGTTTCATGACCTTTGTCTTTAAAGTAGTAACCGGGATTTTCGATGTATCCGGTGAGATCAGAGGTCAGCAGGAGGTAGTCTTCAATAGTTACTGGGTATTTTTCCTGTTCGTCAATGCTATTTTTATCGTATACCGAAAGCGAAAAACTGCCTGTTACAGGCTCTTTCTTTTCATTGGTGACATCGATCGCGATTTCCACTTTATCCCTCGTGGAATAAGAATCTTTGTTAAGCCCTAGTCCAACAATCAGCCGCGAATCGTTATTGACAAAAATGAGCCGCTCGCACTGTGGCCGTCCTTCCCCGTCAAACAGCGTAATCTGCGCAATACCTCTCGGAAATTTACTTTTCGGAATTGACGTGGTAACAGTGTTAGCCTTGATTTCTCCCTTCGCGGCAAAGTACGCTTCACCCCGCGATTGTCCGACCAGGTTAAAAAGGATAGGCTTCTCCGGGGCCTTGTCCTCATTGTTGTAAATAAAAACCTTTACCGAGGCCCCGGCATCCACCAACTGCATCATGTAACCTTTCTCCTGTGAAGCCGGAAGCTTGAAAGTCTTGGACAAGACAGGACTTTTTAAACGTGCCGTGTAGATTTTATTTGCCCAGATGAAGGTCTTAAACGAACCCATTCCCTGGTGTGTGCTTTTAAAGGTTGAGACAACCTGGTTTTCATCGTCAATAACCTCCCCTTCCACCTCGACACTCCTTCCGGTTTGGTCGATTGCTTTAAATGCAATCCGGTTCTCCACACCTGACACCAGGTTTCCCCCTTCAGGAAAGAATTGAACGTCAATATCCGGCTGGTCGTTCGGCGCAGTATTTTTTTGCCGATCGTTCGGATTGAGTATCGTGATCTCCTTTTTGAAAAAGAATTCTTCACTGCCATTCCTCATGTAATTGGTATATGCACGCAATAGATATTTTCCTTCGCGTAGCCAGGGTGCGAGTTCAAAATCGCCGTAAGCTATGCCCCCCGGGGCGTACAAAACATCCCTTTGAAGTACTTTGCGCTCACTGTTTAAAAGTTCAACATAAATGACGCTGCTGATTGAGGAATCCAACCGGTGAAACGTGCCGTCGACCAGGTAGGCTTTAAACCAGAGATCTTCTCCGGCGGCGTACAGCGGTTTGTCATTATGAATGAAAACTTTTTCCTGCGGTCTGTTAGCCTGATAGGCGACCAGTTTGGTGATCACAGCCGTTAAAACGTCGTTTACAGGAGGGGAAATAAATGAGAATGAGATAATTGCAAGGGCAAAAAAAGACAATGAAATTCTAATAGAGCGGGTCATAGATAAGGGGGTAAAATTTTTTCAAATATAGCAGGTTTATTAACGGATCTTATATAGGCAGGGATGCGGCCACCGGCTAAATGGTTTTAACATTAACGCTATATTTGCTCAATAAAATTTTTTCATGATCTACGTTTCACGGAAGGAACATTTTAACGCCGCTCATAAGCTGTATAACCCGTTGTGGACCAGGGAAAAGAATATTGAGGTGTTCGGAGCCTGTGCCAACGAAAACTGGCATGGCCACAATTTCGAGCTGATCGTTACCGTGAAGGGCAATCCTGACCCGCAAACGGGCTTTGTGGTTGACCTTAAAAGGCTGAGTACAATGATCCGAACCGAGGTGATCGATAGGCTTGATCATAAGAATTTGAACCTGGATGTGCCCTTTATGAAAGACAAGCTCGCAAGTTGTGAAAACCTTGTGGTTGAAATATGGAAGATCCTCGAACGCAATCTTCCCGCCGTGACGTCGACCGGAAAACTCCACTGCATCAGATTGTATGAGACGCCGAGAAATTTTGTGGAGTACTTTGGCGACTAACCACCCAGACCATGAAGTACTACCTTGTAGCCGGTGAACGTTCAGGTGACTTGCACGCTGCAAATTTGGTGAAAGCGATCCGCAAGCTGAACCCCGACAGTTCATTCCGGGGCTTCGGCGGCGATTATATGCGCGACGCAGGTGTCGATATTGCAGTTCATTACGCAGAACTCGCTTTCATGGGATTTGCGGAAGTTGTATCGAATCTTAACAAGATCTCCGGTTTCATAAAACAATGTAAAGAGGATATTTTATCCAATCACCCCGACGTCGTGATACTCGTCGACTATGGCGGATTCAATACAAGAATTGCGAAATTCGCGAAACAAAAAAACTTCAGGGTCTTTTACTACATCACCCCGAAAGTGTGGGCGTGGTATCAGAAACGCGCGCTGGGGTTGAAGAAAAATGTCGATCGAATGTTTGTGATCCTGCCGTTTGAAAAAGCCTTTTATAAAAAATTTGACTGGGATGTGGACTATGTCGGAAATCCGGTTCTGGATGCCATCAAGGAGCATCAGGCCGATAAAGACTTTATCTCCAAACATCATTTCAGGGAAAATGCCACCATTGTGGCCCTGCTTCCGGGCAGCCGAAAACAGGAACTTCTTAACATCATTCCCCTGATGGAGGAAATCGCACGGCGGTTTGACGCTTTTGACTTCGGGGTTGCGGTCGTTGGAAATCTCGACCGTTCATTATATAAAACACTCGAAAGTCTACCGAACGTGAGGCTTGTGCAGGACCAGACTTATGATTTGCTGATGAATTCACGCGCGGCAATTGTCACCTCCGGTACTGCAACCCTCGAGACGGCATTGTTAAAAGTACCGCAGGTCGTGGTGTATAAGACCAGCCGCATCTCCTATCAGATTGCCAAAAGCTTTATCCGGGTCCGTTATATATCGCTGGTAAACTTGATTGCAGACAGAACGGTTATAAAGGAGTTTATTCAGCGCGATGCAAATCCCGATAAGTTGACGAGAGAGTTGGTAGATCTCGTTTCTGATCAGGAATATAGAAAAAGAATTCTTAACGATTATGATGAGATCTACGGCATACTCGATGTCGGCTCAGCTTCGGCCAACGCCGCAAAATTGATGACAAAATATCTGGATAATGGTGTTTAGGCCACCTTCAGTTTGCTGTATTGCGATTTACTGAATTTCTCCTCCGCGTACGCCTTGTTGATCACCAGCTTTTCCGTGGTTTTCTCCGATGGCAATTCAAACATTGCATCGTTGATGATCGCTTCGCATATGCTGCGGAGTCCGCGGGCGCCAAGCTTAAATTCCATGGCTTTTTCAACAATGAAGTCTACCGCACCTTCCTTGACTTCAAGGTCGATATTCTCCATTTCGAAAAGTTTCTTGTACTGTTTGATCAGCGCATTTTTCGGCTCGGTAAGGATACTTCGCAGAGCGCTTCGGTCCAGAGGATTCAGGTAAGAAACAACAGGCAAGCGGCCAATGAGTTCGGGAATGAGTCCGAAACTTTTCAGATCCTGCGCCGAAATGAACTGAAGTAAGTTGTCCTTATCGATATCGCCTGGATGCAGCCCGTCGATGGCAGCAACAAATCCAAGCGGTCGCGTATTGAGTCGATTTGCAATGAACCTGGAAATACCCTCAAAGGCGCCGCCACAAATGAAAAGTATATTTTCCGTGTTTACAGTGATCATTTTTTGATCGGGATGTTTGCGCCCCCCCTGAGGCGGCACATTCACTGCGGTGCCCTCCAGAAGCTTTAACAAAGCCTGTTGAACGCCTTCACCGCTAACGTCCCGCGTGATTGACGGATTGTCTGATTTGCGGGCGATCTTGTCGATCTCGTCGATGTATACGATCCCGCGTTCGGCAGCCTCAACATTGTAATCGGCAGCCTGCAGCAAGCGCGTCAAAATGCTTTCAACGTCTTCACCTACATAGCCCGCTTCGGTCAGTACCGTGGCGTCGGCAATACAGAAAGGAACCTGGAGAATTTTCGCTAAAGTTCTGGCAAGGTAAGTTTTACCCGTGCCCGTTTCCCCGACCATGATGATGTTCGATTTTTCAATCATGACATCAGTGTCGAGCTTGCGCTGCATCAATCGTTTGTAGTGATTATAAACCGCGACCGAAATCACTTTTTTGGCTTCATCCTGCCCGATTACATACTCATCGAGAAATTTCTTGATCTCCCGCGGTTTGACCAGCTTGAAATTCGGCGAAAATCCCGCTTCGTTTTTACTCTTTTTTTCTTCCTGGAGGATTTGGTTGGCTTGCGTAACGCATTTGTCGCAAATATGGGCGTGAATGCCTGAGATCATCAGGTCAACGTCTTTCTTGCTTCTTCCACAAAATGAGCAGGTTACTTCCGCCATAGAAAATTGAAGGTTAAACTGATACCGATGCGCCGGCTAATCCGTAAAGGTACAGAATTATCCGCACATCGGTAAACTAACTAAGTCTGATCGCAGTTAGTTCTTTTTTCTCTCCAAAACTTCGTCAATCAGGCCATAGTCTTTTGCTTCAAGCGCGCGCATCCAGTAATCGCGGTCGGCGTCCTTTTCGATTTTGTCGTATTTCTGGGCACTATGCTTTGCCAGAATATTATATAGGTCTTTTTTTACTTCAAGGGTCTGTTTTAAAGATATTTCCATATCGGAAGCTTGCCCCTGCATGCCGCTCATCGGCTGGTGGATCATGATCCTGGAATGCGGCAACCCTGATCTTTTCTTGGCTGTTCCTGCTGCCAGCAGGACGGCTCCCATGGAAGCAGCAAGGCCGGTACATATGGTCGCAACGTCCGGATTTACATACTGCATCGTGTCATAAATACCAAGTCCCGCATAAACTGAACCTCCGGGACTATTGATGTACATAATAATGTCCTTTTTCGGATCTGAAGACTCGAGAAAAAGCAGCTGAGCGGTAATCAGGTTCGCGATCTGATCGTCGATGCCCATGCCAAGAAAAATAATGCGGTCTGAGATCAGGCGGGTAAATACGTCAATTGCCCTGAAGTTGCCCGGCCGTTCCTCGATTACGTATTGGGTCATCGCCTGTATCTGCTGTACCTGACCATCGTGAATCTTTTGAGCGTAGCCGTCAATGGTGTTGCCGCTCATGCCCAGATGATGGACTGCATACTTTCGGAATTCGTTATTGTAATTCATGTTTTACGGAAATTTCAAGTTAATACGATTATCGCTTGACTGAGGTAAGGCTTAGGCCGGACAATCTTAGGAATACTCCTATAAAAATCCAACCGTACAACCGGAATATAAAGGGGTTTAACAGCCAACCCTACCTATATGGTCGGGTTTTCGAAGATATTATTGTGCCAGCAGCTACCGGCGAGTTGAAAATCGTGCTGTGGCTTCTTCTTTTGCTATCGGTTGAACCGTTTCCTTGCTATTAGCCGCTTCGCTTTCCCTGAATCGGCTTCCGGCAAATTTGGCCGAGCTCGAAACCTGGAACTTTTAACTTTCAAAACAACTTCAAACCTTCAAACCTTAAACTTTAAACAACTTTAAACTTTAGACTTTAGACTCAATGTTTGTGTTCTTCCACAATCTTTTTGAATTCATCCGCCGTCACCTTTTCCTTTTGAACGGTGATGTTTGACTTGATGTGGGCGAGGATCTTTTCTGCCTTCAGCTGGTTGTATAATCGCATGAAATTTTGCCCGTTTTCATTCGACAAATAATTTTCGGTGATGGCGTCCATTCGATCCTTCAGCTGTTCAGCAAATGCCTGGCCGCCGAATTGCGCAACGATCAGGTCTTTCGCCTTGGCGCGAACTTCGTCAGCTTCAACCTTGATGCCGTGGTCGTCTCCGATTTTCGTTTTAATAAGATCCCATTTGAGACCGCGGAGGTAATCCTTATATTCTTTGTCGAGTACCGAGTCAGTTACTTCGCCGTTGCTGGTGACTTTTAGCCAGTTTTTAAGAAAATCATCCGGTACGTTGATTTTTGTATGTTCGATAAAGTAATCCTCGATGTGGTGATCGAGAAAATGGTCCGTTTCGCGTTTATAATTTTCGCCGATGGTTTGTTTTACCTTGTCGATGAACGCCGCTTCATTGTCGACAGCGCCTTTTCCAAACACGCGGTCGAAAAGTTCCTGATTGGCTTCCGCAGGTTCAGTTCTGCTGACGGTTTTGATGGTCAATACGTAAGAACCTTTTTCTTTGCTCGCCTCTTCCGGCGTGACACTGAGAAGCTGCGCCTTTTGTTTGTCATCCGAAAAGACTTTGTCGATATCGAATTCGACTACATCATCGATTTTCTTCCCAATAAATTTTTTTTGCTCCTTCTTTTCAACTTTATCCACCGCAATGAAGGCATGCTCCTTTTTAAATGAGGGATCGTCCTTGCGCGTGAGCTCACCGAATAAATTATCACCCGCCGCACTGGCCTCCGGATTACTAACGTTGCCAAACCTTTTCTTAAGATCATCGATGGTTTCGTTGATGACCTTGTCATCAAGTTTGATGTCGTATGATTTTACCTTGACCGCAGTGGAAAGATCATATTTGAAATCTTCGACCATTCCAATTTGATATTCAAACTCGAAGTCTTTTTGGTTGTCCCAGTTTATGTCGCGGGTTTTCTCCTGGTTTGGCAGGGGATCACCGATGAGCTTGAGGTTATTCTCTTTGATGTAGTCCGAAAGTTTGTGAGACAACAGGTGGTTGATCTCGTCCACAAGGATGGACTTGCCGAACATTTTGCGGATCACACCAGCCGGCACTTTGCCCTGGCGAAATCCTTTTATATTCGCCTTGCGGGCGTAATCCTTAACTTTTTCTTCGACGTGAGGTTGATAATCACCTTCGCTTACTTTAATTTTAATAAGACCCTCGGTGTTACTTTTCTTGTTGAGTGTTATTTCCAAAGCTTTAGAACGTTTGTTGTGAACGGGATAAATCAAGAACCCTCAAATACAGTCCTTCAACTGGTACCGAGGGTTCGATTCGTGCGGATGGAGGGACTCGAACCCCCACGCCTTGCGGCACCAGATCCTAAGTCTGGCGCGGCTACCAATTACGCCACATCCGCTAAAATGTGGGAAAGGGAAATTGGTTGAGCCAGATTTTAGTCTGGAGCGCCTTGCCTGCCGTAGCCTAAGCGAAGCCAGCGCTACCAATTTTTCCACTTCCGCCTGTTAAAAACGAGCGCAAATTTACGGATTATTCGGGAATAAAGAATAGTTTCCAATTGTTTCTGTAGTAGGATACAAAAATGAACCTAAAAACTCTTTAATTAGACTTTAAGCAAAGATCAACCTGTAATTTCCGTTAAATACACGATAAAAAATGATGGTAATAGATACCGAGCAGGAGAAAAAGGAAATCATCAGCCGCTATCGAAGATTATTAAGAAAGGCTAAACCTATCCTCAGGGAAGGAGATGCCAAGCTCATAAAACGGGCGTTTACCATGGCCCTTGATGCTCACAAGGATATGAGAAGAAAATCCGGTGAGCCATTTATATTCCATCCGCTTGCGGTCGCGGAAATATGTACCGAAGAGATCGGACTCGGCACCACGTCCATCATTGCTGCCCTCATGCACGATGTTGTCGAAGACACCGACATCGAGCTAAGTGACATTGACCGCATTTTCGGCAAAAAAATCACGAAAATAATCGACGGTCTCACCAAGATCCGCGGTGTGTTCGAATACGGAACATCCCAGCAGGCTGAGAATTTTCGCAAGATGCTCTTCACCTTGTCGGAAGATGTACGCGTCATACTCATCAAGCTGGCCGACCGGCTCCACAACATGCGTACGCTCGACAGCATGCCGAGAAATAAGCAGCTGAAGGTCGCAAACGAAACAATTTATCTTTACGCACCGCTAGCCCATCGCCTGGGCTTGAATGCCATCAAAACAGAGCTTGAAGATCTTTATCTGCGTTTTACAGACAAACAGGTTTACGAGTCCATCGTGCAGAAAATCGACGCGACGCGGGCAGCCAGAACGAAATTTATCAAGCAGTTCATGGTGCCCATCAACGATGAACTCGACACCCTGAAGATAAAATACGAAATTAAAGGACGACCAAAATCCATCTATTCGATCTGGAATAAGATGCGCAAGCAAAACATTCCATTCGAGGAAGTTTTTGATCTTTTTGCGATTCGCATCATTCTCGACACACCCATCGAGCATGAAAAAGCGCTGTGCTGGCAAGTGTACTCCATTGTAACCGATCATTATACCCCAAACCCCGACAGGTTGAGGGACTGGATCAGCACACCAAAAGCCAATGGTTATGAATCCCTGCATACAACGGTGATGGCAAAAAACGGCCAATGGGTTGAAGTTCAGATCAGGACAAAAAGAATGGATGAAATCGCCGAGAAAGGATATGCGGCGCACTGGAAGTATAAGGACAGCAATATCACGGCCGAGTCCAACCTCGAAAAATGGCTCGCACGGGTGAGGGATTTGCTTGAACAACACAATCATTCCGCGCTGGATTTTGTCGACGATTTCCGCGGCAATCTTTTTAGTGAAGAGGTTTTCGTGTTTACACCGCGGGGTGAATTGAAAACGCTGCCGTACGGCGCAACAGCGCTGGATTTTGCATTCGAGATCCACACGCAAGTCGGATCTAAATGTATCGGCGCAAAAGTCAACAACAAACTGGTGCCGATTAACTATGTCCTTAAAAATGGCGACCAGATCGAGATCCTCACCTCGCAGAAACAAAAGCCACATGAAGACTGGCTCCGTTTTGTTGTGAGTTCAAAAGCAAAGGCACGTATCAAGGAAGAACTGAAGGAGGATAAAAAGAAATCGGCCGAAGAAGGCAAAGAACTCATCCTGAAAAAATTGCGACAGCTCAGGGAGGATCCCAGCCAGCAGATCATCGAACAGATGCGCGATTATTTCCGGGCACCTACGCACTTCGATCTTTATTTCCGGGTCGGTGCTGGTTTTATCACAAGTTCCGATATCAAGCGTTTTATTGAGAACAAGCCCGTCTCGCCAATCAGGTCAAAGCCGAATCTTCAATTTTCAGATGCGAAGGATATTGAAAAAGAGATCACGCGGGCCAAGGGCCGTTATGAAGATATATTGCTGGTTGGCGAAGACATGGATGTCGTCGATTACAAACTTGCCAAGTGCTGCACACCGATTCCGGGCGATGACGTATTCGGTTTTGTCACGGTCAACGAAGGAATCAAAATTCATCGCACCAATTGTCCCAATGCTCCCGAGCTGTTGTCTCACCACGGCAACCGGGTCGTGAAAGCGAAGTGGACGTCTCAGCACGAAGTGGCATTTCTTACAGGCCTGAAGATCCGGGGTACCGACCGCGTGGGCCTGATCAATGACGTATCGAAAATCATTTCGGAGGAATTGAAGGTCAACATGAGTTCGATGTCCATTCATACCGACTCGGGGATTTTTGAAGGGGAGATCATGCTTTACGTAAACGATACACGACACCTTGAACAGTTAATCGGCAAACTTGAAAAAGTCGAAGGCGTGGTAAAAGTTAGCCGGTTCGACTCGAAGGAATAATTTCACATTTGAATGGGTAGAGAGGAATGTTATCTTTGTGCCCTCGAAAATTATGGCGCTCAATACTAGGATTTACGACGAGGTTAGGAAAATTTTCACAGCATACCTGGAAAATAAAGAATTGCGCAAAACCCCCGAACGGTACGCGATATTGGAAGAAATATATTCCCGCGATGGCCATTTCGATGTTGAATCGCTGTATATCAGCATGAAGAATAAGAATTACCGCGTTAGCCGTGCTACCGTATACAATACCCTGGACTTGCTTGTAGAATGCGACCTTGTCAGCAAACATCAGTTTGGCAAGAATCTCGCGCAGTACGAGAAGTCGTATGGCTATAAACAACACGATCACCTGATTTGTACTGAATGCCACCGTGTTGTGGAATTTTGCGACCCTCGAATTCAGAATATTCAAAATACAGTTGAGGAAATCCTTCATTTTAATGTGCTTCATCACTCCCTGATCCTGTACGCGTCCTGCACAAAGGAAAATTGCGAAAACAGAAAGGTGGCCAATAACTAACATCTTTAACCCCATGAAATTTCAACACGAGACAAAAAATAACGTATTCATTCTCCGGCTTTCAGGAGATTTGATAGGCGAAAACAGCGGAACACAATTGCTGGACGCAGTCAGTAACTCGATCCAGCAAAATGTGCTGACCTGCATCGTCGACATTTCGGAACTGCGGTATATCAACAGCAGTGGCATTGGTGTGCTGATCACGATCCTGACCAAATTCAGAAACAAAGGCGGTGAGGTTTATTTGATGAAGCCGTCTGAAAATGTTCAGAAATTGCTGGTGATCACAAAATTGAACGCGATCTTCCAGATCATACAATCCGAAGAGGAAGTTGCAAAGTTTGTAAAAAAATAATCTTAAAATGTCGAAGGTAGATGTACTCCTCGGGCTCCAGTGGGGCGATGAAGGCAAAGGAAAGATCGTGGATGTTCTTGCGCCGAAATACGATGTGGTTGCCAGATTCCAGGGTGGTCCGAATGCGGGCCATACACTTGAATTCGATGGCAGAAAACATGTGCTGCATCAGATACCTTCCGGGATTTTCAGGGAGAAAACAAAAAATGTTATTGGCAACGGGGTCGTTCTGGACCCGGTGATTTTCAGGGCCGAAATTGAAAAGCTTGAAAAGTACAAGCTGAATTTCAAAGCCAACTTATTCATTTCAAAAAAAGCGACGCTGATACTTCCAACACACCGCTTGCTGGATCAGGCCTACGAAAAAGCAAAAGGGGTGGACAAGATCGGCTCGACCTTAAAAGGAATCGGCCCCACTTATCAGGACAAGATCGGCCGACAGGGGTTGCGGGTAGGTGATATATTGTCAGAAAATTTCGCGGACAAGTTCAGCAAGCTTACTGGTATTCATTTTAAGATTCTCAAAGATCACGACATCGCCTTTGACTGGCAGGAGCTGGAAAAGCAGTTTATCGATGCGGTATCTTTTTTGAAGCAGTTCAACCTGATCGAAAGTGAATATTTTCTCAATCATGAATTGAAAAAGGGCTCATCTATCCTGGCTGAAGGAGCGCAAGGGTCCCTGCTCGATATTGATTTTGGCAGCTATCCGTTTGTAACCAGTTCAAATACTGTGACAGCAGGCGCATGTACCGGTCTCGGCATTGCCCCACGTCATATCGGCGAGGTCTATGGAATATTCAAGGCATACAGTACCCGCGTCGGCAGTGGCCCGTTTCCCACTGAGCTGCTGGATGACCAGGGTGAGTTAATTCGCAAACAGGGAAATGAGTTTGGCTCGACCACCGGTAGGCCCCGGCGTTGCGGCTGGATAGACCTGCCTTCGCTGAAATATTCGATCATGATCAACGGTGTCACACAACTGCTGATGATGAAAGCGGATGTATTGAGTATTTTTCCCGTCATTAAGATTTGCACAAAATACTCCTTGAAGGACGGTACTGTGACGGACATGCTTCCTTACGAGTTTGTGAATGAGAAGATTACACCAGTGTATGAGGAATTGAAAGGCTGGAATTCTGACCTGTCTGGTTTGAATGAGGAATCGATGCCGTCGCAATTGAATGATTATATTGATTTCCTTGAGCGCGAACTGGCGGTGCCGATCACTTTGATTTCCACTGGTCCGGACCGCAAAGACACGGTTCACCGACAGACAATTTCAGCTTAAAAAAATCGGGATTTTTTTTTCTTGGTGAAACTTCGGATTGGCTTCTGGAGTTATGCGCATCTGTGCCTGTGAATGAGGCAGTTGTCTGGATGTTGAGAAATAACTGTAATTTCTTTTGTTAGGCAACCACAGTCCTGCTACATTTGGAGCCCTTTTGGGGAAGGAGTTGGTAGGGTTAGAGGAGAGCGGGTATTGAATAAAAAAAGAACCGCTTAGATTTGCAAAGAGTAAAAGAAGGATTACCTTTGCACTCCCAAAACGGGTT